>CETA01144702.1_pt1 | contig 19264 bp, 19 predicted proteins | sample 531251 | NCBI WGS metagenome assembly CETA01 (sample SAMEA2622362, study PRJEB7988) | marine metagenome | biome: marine biome (ENVO:00000447); feature: mesopelagic zone (ENVO:00000213); material: "saline water (ENVO:00002010), including plankton (ENVO:xxxxxxxx)" | depth 380 m
CCAACTTCCATCTCTGATTGCATCCATAAAGTTCCTCTATCCATAAGTGGGGTCATTAATATCCTTAATCTTTCTGAACCAGCAGACCCTGGTCTACTTACCTCTCTCAAAAGACCGAGCAGTAGTGGTTCACGTAGAGCAAGTCGAAAAATCATCCTTGCCAGCGCTTCAATTCTTTCCCAACCCTTCAATTCACTATTTAGAACTTCCTCGATTGAATTAATCAGATTCCCTGCCGCTCTCTCAACTACTGCATTTAATAAACCTTTTTTGGTTGCGAAGTGATAAAGAATGGTTTGCTTTCTTACTCCTAAAGACTTCGCAATTACGTCAAGCGAAGTAGCATCGAACCCCGACGTGCTGAAGGATTCCAAGGCAGCATCAAGAATTTTTTCTTTTGTTCCAAATTTTTCGTACTTTTCCATCGGATACCGTTTCTTATTCCTTACCGTTTGGTAAGTTTAACTTACCAATTGGTAAATAATAATGATGATTAAGCAAAATTTATCCGGAAAACGGATAGCTATTACTGGAGCAACAGGCTTTCTAGGTACTGCCCTAGTTGAACGCCTACTTAGCTCTATACCAGACTGCGAGCTTCTTCTGCTCGTGCGCCCAGGTAGAAGAGGTGCAGAAAAGCGAGCAGAAAGAGAAATCCTTCGTAACGATGCGTTTAACAACCTTCGTGAAAAACTAGGAACTGACGGTTTCGACGAACTATGCAAAAAAAGAGTTAAAGCAATATCAGGAGATGTAGGCATAGACGGTCTAGGGCTTGACGAAGATGGTCTAACGGAACTGGCTAAATGTGACTTGTTTATTCATTCCGCTGCAGTAGTCAGTTTTGATTCACCCTTGGATCAAGCAGTGGAAGTTAACCTCCTTGGACCAGTTCGTATCGCTCAAACTCTAAACGAACTCGCTGTTTCACCCCATCTTGTTTCTATATCCACTTGTTACGTGGCGGGAAGTAGAAGAGGAGCCGCACCAGAAGAGCCTGTAGATGCTAGTCCATTCTTTGTTGATGTTGATTGGAAAATTGAAGTCGACGCAGCGAGGAGAACACGACAAGAAACGGAAACTGCTAGTCGCACTCCTGAACGTCTGGAAGACTTTCGCAAAGAGGCTCGTGAGGAGCTCGGAGCTGCAGGTATCCCTGCGCTTGCATCAAAAACTGAACAATTGCGTTCACGTTGGGTTAATGACCGAATGGCAGAAGCTGGCCGTTCGCGGGCACACTCTTTGGGATTTCCAGACGCTTATGCCTACACGAAAGCATTAGGGGAAATTGCTCTTCGTGAAACCGCTCACACTATCCCTGTAAGCATTGTGAGGCCTTCAATCATTGAATCTGCCTTAGCGGAACCCTTCCCAGGATGGATAAGAGGTTTCCGAATGGCCGAACCTGTAATTATTTCCTACGCAAGAGGACTATTAAAAGATTTTCCCGGAATTCCCGAAGGAACAATCGACGTAATACCTGTGGATATGGTCACAGCTGCTATTTGTGCAGTTGCCGCAAGAGGCCCAGCTGAACAACCAGACATTGTTCAAATTGCATCAGGCGGCATCAACCCTCTCAGATACGGACACCTCTTTGACCTGATTCGCGCATGGTTCACACTCCACCCTGTATACGACGAAATAGGTCAACCAATTGCAGTACCTGGTTGGGATTTTCCCGGCATAAGTAAAGTTAGAAAGCAACTTGAAAGAGGTCAAACGCTTTTAAGCAAAACGCAAAAGGTTTTTGACCAGCTACCAATTAGAGGCTCTAGAGCTGATGTAATTGCAAAACTCGAAGAACAACGCGATCAGATAGAAAAAGCCCTAGGTTACGTCGACTTATATGGAGCTTACGTCGAATGTCAAGCTATCTATGGCCTTGAAAGTCTGTTGAAACTTTGGGATTCTTTAGATGAAGAAGATAAAAACGATTTCTGTTTTGATCCTGGAATAATTGATTGGAATCAATATGCAAACGAAATTCACCTACCTTCAGTAGTTAAAGCAGGCAGGGTTCCCATGAGCCCGCCTTCGAAAAAGGGGCCCGACAGAGAAACACGTTTAAGAAGTCAAATTCTTTCACCCGACCGCCACATCGCTGCTTTCGATTTAGAAAATACTCTTATTGCTTCAAACGTAGTTTCTTCTTTCGCGTGGCTTGCAAGTAGACGACTAAGCAGGGCTGAACGTATTCGGCTAGTAGTAAAAACATTGGCAGAGGTACCCCAATTGCTTTCTTTGGACAAACAAGATCGAGGCGATTTCTTGCGTCATTTCTATAAGCGCTATGAAGGGGCTCCGATCTCTCAAATTTCTGAAGATTCAGCTGAACAATTTAGCGACCTTATACTTTCTAAATCTTTCCCCGAAGGGATCCGTAGAGTAAGAGAGCACAGAAATTTAGGGCATAAAACTGTTCTAATAACTGGTGCTTTAGATTTCATAGTTGAACCACTCAAACCTCTGTTTGACGACATAATTTGCCCAAAACTCGGACAAGATGGTGACTCTTACGATGGTCGACTAGTAGACGTACCACCTACAGGAGAATCCAGATACCAAGCACTAGCCGACTACGCGGCTGCGAATCAACTCGACTTGCGCGAATCAGTCGCTTACGCTGATTCTGCTAGTGACCTCCCCATGTTGGAAGCAGTTGGTTTTCCGGTCGCTGTCAACCCGGAGATTCGCCTAGCTAGTATCGCCAGAAAACGTGGGTGGCTCGTTGAAGACTTCAGCAAGTCGCCTGGAGTAAGCAACAAGATTTTACCTTTAGCCCCCCATAGAGGTGGTAAAGCATGAAGGCACTTCGATTCAAAAGAAACATTCCGCGTTATGCAGCTGCCAAGATTGCCGGAAATATAATGCCTGGTTCTGGAGCAAGTTTCGGCCCTATAGACCTGATTCAAGAAGAAAACCCTGAAGCACCAGGAAAAGATTGGGTAAAAGTCCGACCAAGACTTTCAGGAATCTGTGGTTCAGATCTAGCAACAGTAGACGGCAAATCAGCTCGATATTTTGAACCTCTTGTTTCTTTTCCTTTCACACCCGGACATGAGGTGGTAGGCAATCTTGACGACGACAGTAGGGTCGTACTTGAACCAGTTCTCAGCTGTACCAGTCGAAACATTTCGCCACCCTGCACCCCTTGCAGTGAGGGGAGAATAGGAAACTGTGAAAATGTGACTCTTGGTGAAATATCTTCTGGAATTCAAACCGGTTCATGTCATGACACAGGGGGAGGTTGGGCCACTGAGTTTTATGCGCATCCCAGCCAATTGCATTCCGTGCCTGATGAATTCTCAGACGAAGCAGCAGTAATGGTTGAACCAACCGCATGTGGAGTACACGCTGCTCTAGCATCAGAACTCCCAGACCAAGGAGTGGTCGCAATATTAGGAAGTGGAACTCTAGGACAAGTAACAATTTCAGCACTAAGACATTTCACGAACCCAAAAACAATTATCTCAACTGCCCGCTATCCAGAGCAAAAGAGATTAGCCGCTCAACTCGGATCTGACATTGTTGTAAGCCCTGAAGAAATCCACCGTGCAGTCAGGAGGACTTGTGGAACAAAAGCAATCACAAATGTTTCAGAAAAGGCTCCTAACGGTCGCGTAGACCGTCTGACTGGTGGTGCAGATGTTGTAATCGACTGTGTCGGATCTTCAAAAAGTATCAGCGACGCTTTATCAATAACAAAGCCAAACGGAAAAGTTGTCCTTGTTGGAATGCCTGCGACAGTTGAACTGGAACTAACCCCCCTGTGGCATCGTGAATTGCAACTAATCGGTGCTTACACCTATGGGACTGAAAAACTACCTGATGGGACAACAACAAGCACTTTTGATCTTGCCTTTGAACTAGTGAAAACCGCAAAACTTGAGGAACTTGTCTCAGCTTGCTACTCACTTAATAACTATCAAGAAGCCTTAAAACATGCTGCTAACGCAGGTGTAAGAGGTGCCTTCAAGATTGTTTTTGATCTTAGAGACGAACGGGAGCGAAATATCAAATGAATACCGACAATAAAGAAACCTCACGCCCTTCCCCTAGACCAGGGTTTGTTTTAGATGTGGATAGAAACACTCCACCCATCGTTTTTCATCACGGGGAGAACTTCCATTTAGAGAAACTTCCTGCTGGAAGATCACGGGTTGTGTATCCGTCTGAACCGTTAGAAGGGCTTCCAGATCCAGAAGGTGCAATAAAAGACGCCCTTTTGAACCCACTCGGTGATTCAGATCCGCTTCCCTCTCTTCTTAAGCCAGGAATGAAACTTACGATTGCTTTTGACGACATCTCACTACCTCTTCCACCTATGCGTAAGCCGGATATTAGACAGCGCATAATCGAAGCTGTACTCGACATGGCAGCGGAAGCAGGTGTAGACGATGTACACCTCATCGCTGCCCTCGCTTTACATAGAAGAATGACTGAAGACGAACTTCGTCATGCAGTGGGAGACAGAGTCTATGATTCTTTTGCTCCAAAAGGATTGCTGTACAACCTTGATGCGGAAGACCCAGAAGGAATGGTCGTACTTGGTGAAACACCTCACGGGGAAGAAGTCCATTTCTGTCGTAGAGCCGCAGAAAGCGACCTGCTCGTATATGTGAATATAAATCTAGTTTCTATGGACGGTGGACATAAAAGCACAGCAACTGGACTAGCTGGATACACAGGTCTTCGTCATCACCACAACGTTCACACCCTCAGGAATTCAAAATCGATAATGGACAGAGAAAATTCTGCCCTGCATGCCTCAAACTGGCGCATGGGAGACGTAATAAAAGATGCAGGAGTGAAAATTTTTCAGATAGAAACGACTGTAAATAACAATACTTTCGGACGTGAAGGCCCTCTCGCCCTTCTCCAAAAACGCGAATGGGAGTGGAGTGCTAGAGACCGAGGCCAGTTCATAGCCATGCAGCGAGGTTTAGATCTATTGCCGGTTAAAGCGAAAAGGCGTATTTTCGGAGGATGGCAATCACCCTATGAATTGACGTCGGTTCAGGCAGGTGAAGTAGAAGCCGTACATAAGAAAACTATTGAAAACGTATACGCTCAACAACTCGTAACCGTTGAAGGCCAAACTGACATACTCACGATGGGTCTCCCCTACATCTGCCCATACAACGTGAACTCAATAATGAACCCCATTCTGGTTATGTGTCTTGGGCTTGGGTATTTCTTTAATCTTTATAAAGGGAAGCCTTTGGTTCGTGAAGGTGGAGTTCTCATAATGAGCCACCCAACACCTTGGGAGTTTCACCCTGTTCACCACCCTAGTTACATAGATTTTTTTGAACAGGTTCTAACCGAAACTACCGATCCAATTGAAATTGAAAAAAGATACGAGAAGCAATTTGCGGAAGATGAATGGTACATCCATCTTTATCGAAACTCATATGCCTACCACGGAGTTCATCCGCTTTACATGTGGTACTGGGGTAGTCATGCAATGCAACATCTAGGGAGAATTATTATCGTTGGCGGTGATCAAAAAGCTGTTCGTCGTTTAGGCTTCCAATCTGCATCGACTCTTCAAGACGCACTCGAAATAGCTTCAGATGTCGTGGGACCTCAACCAACCATTACACACCTAAAGACTCCTCCCCTCGTTATGGCGGACGTGATTTAAAATGAAATCCGTATATTCCCTTGCTGATGGTTTTAAAAAGAAATTTTTAAGGCTTGGCTTTCCTTGGGTCTCGGCTTCAACTCCTATAGGCGTTGATTCAAAATCAAAAAATAACTTACTCGGTGCTAATTATGACACCGAGTGGGCGCGTCGACCCGCTGCTCGCTTAGCCAGGGCAGTCATTGTGGAAACTCTAATGAGACCTGTAATGTCTTTTCTAGCTACACCTACACGCAAAGGCTTAGATCGCCTCGAGAACCTTGAAGGTCCAGCAATATTTGCTGCTAATCACCAGAGTCATGCAGACACTCCTCTACTGATTACTTCAATTCCTGAACCATGGCGGCATGAACTTATAATTGGTGCTGCTGCTGATTATTTCTTCAACACTAAAGCAACTAGCGCAATCTCAGCATTAGCCATCGGAGCGGTCCCTATAGATCGAACCAAAGTTAGCAGGCAATCTGGTGACATGATTTCAGAGTTAATAGGCGAAGGATGGAGCCTGCTGATATACCCCGAAGGGGGACGCAGTCCAGACGGATGGGGCCAACCTTTCAGAGGAGGCGCTGCCTATCTCGCTATCCGATGTGGAGTGCCAGTTGTACCAATACATATTTCCGGAACAGGAAAGATCCTTCGAAAAGGAAAAAATCTGCCAAGACGCTCTAAAAGTACCGTGACTTTTGGACACCCAATGGAACCCGAAAATGATGAAAGCGCTAGATCTTTCAACACCCGAATTGAAAAAGAGGTTAGAAGTCTTGCAGATGAAAAAGCCTCCAGCTGGTGGGATGCTAGGCAGCGGTCCTACAGGGATTCCTCACCATCTCTTACAGGACCTGAAATCGGAGCGTGGAGGAGATCCTGGGCGCTAAGTGACAATGACGGGAAAACGAGAAAACGTCGACGTCGTTGGCCTGTAATCTAGTCCGTCAAATTCGTCACAATTATTATTGTCTTAAAAATTTCTGCTGTAAACTTGAACCATGGCAGTTCAATCCCAGACTCCGACAGAACTCGTAAAGAGCGTTTACTTAAATCTTGAAGATCGTCTATCCGCGGGCAGAAAGGCTTTGGGTAGACCTTTGACATTGGCAGAAAAAATTCTGATTAATCACTTAAAAGATCCAAATTCCACTGAGATGAACCGCGGGGTCTCATATGTTGATCTTCATCCCGACCGAGTTGCAATGCAAGATGCCACTGCTCAAATGGCTTGGTTGCAATTTATGACCGCTGGTCTTGAAGAAGTGCAGGTTCCTACAACCACTCATTGTGATCATTTGATTCAAGCTCGTATAGATGCTGAAACTGATCTGAGCGTTGCGGTCGATGACAATTACGAAGTGTACAACTTCCTCGAATCAGTTTGCGCTAAGTACGGAGCAGGTTTCTGGAAACCCGGATCTGGCATCATTCATCAAGTGATTCTTGAACAATATGCCTTTCCAGGCGGGATGATGATCGGCACTGATAGTCATACTCCAAATGCCGGAGGTTTGGGAATGATAGCTATCGGCGTTGGAGGAGCTGATGCTGTTGACGTCATGACAGGATTTCCGTTTAATATTAAGTGGCCGAAATTAATCGGCGTCCATTTGACAGGAGAGTTGAGCGGATGGGCATCACCTAAGGACGTGATCCTAAAGGTTGCAGAAATTCTTACTGTTAAAGGTGGTACTGGTGCAATAGTGGAATACCTCGGATCTGGAGCCAGAACGCTTTCAGCAACGGGTAAGGGAACCATCTGCAACATGGGTGCGGAAATTGGTGCCACTACCTCTCTTTTCCCGTATGACGAAGCCATCTCTCGTTACCTGAATGCAACTAATCGTGGGGACACTGCTGAAGCAGCTGACTCTGTTAACAGTGACTTGCAAGCCGATCCAGAGGTGGAAGAAGACCCTCACAGCTTCTTTGATCGTGTTATTGAAATAAATCTTTCCGATCTGACACCTCATATTAATGGCCCTCATACACCTGATTTGGCTCGACCTGTTGGTGATCTCGGAGAAGAGGCAACTGCGAATGGTTGGCCTCTAGAGGTGAGCGCCGGCTTAATTGGGTCATGCACTAATTCGAGTTATGAAGATATAACTCGAGCAGCTGGGATAGCACGAGATGCTCTCTCCAAAGGATTGAAATCAAAAATACCTCTTCTAGTCACTCCCGGCTCAGAACAAGTTAGAGCAACGATTGAAAGAGACGGCCTTCTTGCTGACCTTGAAGCTATAGGAGCTACGGTTCTTGCAAATGCTTGCGGTCCATGCATAGGTCAATGGGACCGACAAGACCTTGATGATGGTGTGCCTAACAGTATTGTCACTAGCTATAACCGTAACTTTCCAAAAAGAAATGATGGATACGCTTCTACATTTTCTTTTGTTACTTCACCTGAAACTGTTGTCGCCTTGAGTATCGCTGGAAAGCTCGATTTTGATCCTGCAGTTGATTCATTAACCTCAGAAAACGGTGAAGAAGTGAAACTTTCTGTGGATATTGGAGAGGAACTTCCAACTAAAGGTTTCGATTCAGGAGAAGAAGGTTTGTTTAAACCTCCCCCATCTGAAGATTCTGAAATTGAGATTTCCATACCTCCGGAAAGCGAAAGACTTCAAGTTCTTACTCCTTTCGCCCCCTGGGATGGAAATGACTTTGAAAATTTGCCCGTTCTGATGAAGGCAAAAGGGAAATGCACTACTGATCATATTTCTATGGCAGGATCTTGGTTGAAATACAGAGGACATCTAGAAAATATTTCTGGGAACCTCTATTTAGGAGTGGTTAACTCATTCACCGGAGAAATCGGAACTGGGATAGACATCACAGACAATGAAATAAGACCTTTTCCTGAAATAGCAAAGCGTTACCACGAAGCAGGTATTGAGTGGGTTGCAATTGGCGATGAAAATATAGGTGAAGGATCTTCCAGGGAACATGCCGCAATGGAGCCAAGATTCAGGGGATGTCGTGTAGTAATAGCTCGCTCATTTGCACGAATCCACGAGACCAACTTGAAGAAACAAGGAATACTGCCATTGACTTTCGCCAATCCTGCTGACTATGACTCAATAGAACAGGAAGACAAAATTTCAGTAATTGCCCTCAAAGACCTGAGCGCAAATAAACCTGTGCAAGTGACAGTCACTAATTCTGAAGGTGTTGTCACCAATATAGAAACAAACCACTCAATGTCAGAAGATCAGATCGAATGGTTCAGGGCAGGGAGCGCTCTTAATTTAATACGCCAAAAAACCAACGGTTAGATTTTTCTAAGTCGATATCCCCGATTACGAGCTTCAGCAAGTGTGTCAGGAGCGAAACAAATAAAGGTTTCATTTTCAAGAAGCTCATCAATAAGAACCTGCATGGATTCAGTTTCATCTAACTCATCAAGGTCATAAACCTCCTGAGTTCTCTTATCACCTATAAACCTGTTGTTTTCAAAAACACTCATACGCTTCATTAGAAAGATGATACCTGTGTGTAAAGCATTTCGGGGATGCGCTTAAGCGCACCCCCGAAAATAAAATATTGGAACTATTTCTGGATTTCTCAGATAGATCTATTCACCAGTCGGGACCAGAACTAGCAATCAAACCTGAGGGTGGCTGGCGGAATTTCGCCAGATGGTCCAGAACCGCCTAGCGGCCACCCACCTCCGAAGTCCCATAACGTTTACTACTAATCTGGACCACCTCCTCTCCTCGGTAATTCCGACTATAGGCGCGAAAAAAGAAGCGGTCATCAATTTGCGACAATCTTTTAAGTTGCTAAAAGGAAAGATTTCCCTTCAATGAACTCTGCTCAGCACCTGCTTGCACAGCTAAACGGTCAGCTTCATCATTCCATCGCCTATCGTAATCATGGCTAGCTGAGTGACCTTTAACCCACCTGAAAGAAATATTGCCACGTTCACAATAATTTTCAATTAGCGGTTCCCAGAGGTCTCTATTCTTAATAGGTTTTTTTGCAGAATTCACCCAACCTCTCCGTATCCACCCTTCCCACCAACGGTCACGAAAACAATTGACCACATATTCCGAATCACTGGCAATGACGATTTCCTCCTGAAATGCCTTAACAGCTTCCAAAGCAGCTGTTAACTCCATACGATTATTAGTTGTCTCCGAATCGCTTCCAGCTGCAAATTCTCCATCTGGCACCACCCAAGCCCATCCCCCAGGGCCAGGATTCCCAGAACAGGCTCCATCTGTGTATACAACTGTGATTCGATTATCCATTTCTAAACCCTAATCCGGTCCCCATGTCAAACGTTCGACAAGTTTTCTTTTTTCATTTAACAAGAACTAATTTCAAAATTCTTTCTTTCGAACTATTCTTCTAAATATGACATCTAAATTTTCAGGTGATCTTGCTGTTACTGGTAGTGACGAAGCAGATCAACTCTTAAACAAGAACCCTCTTGCCCTCTTATTAGGAATGCTTCTTGACCAACAGATTCCGATGGAATGGGCCTTTAAGGGGCCTTACACGCTTCTGGAAAGGCTAGGGAAACTCGATGCCTCGCAAATAGCTTCAATGGATCCTGAAAAATTTGAATCGATCTGTAAAGAAAAACCGGCCATTCATCGTTTCCCATCTTCAATGGCAGGTCGCATTCAAGACCTTTGTGAACACTTGGTTGAAAATTATAACGGCGATGCCGAAAAGCTTTGGGCTGGTTCAGATTCTGGTGAAATTCTGTATAACCGTCTAATAGACCTTCCAGGGTTTGGTGATGAGAAGTCGATGATATTTACCGCTCTTTTAGCTAAACGAATGGACTGCGCTCCTCCTGGTTGGCAAAAATGTGCCGGACCGTTTGCAGACAAAACACCTAGATCTGTAGCAGATATAAATAGCCCTGAGTCGTTAACCAAAGTAAGAGCATGGAAAAAAGCACAGAAAGCCGCTGGTAAATCAAAACAAGAATAAAAGATTATTCTCTTATTTCTCCTCTTGCCTTAGCGTCGCAAAACCACTTATAAGTGCTAGTCAGACCCTCAGATAAAGGAACTCTTGCCTTCCAACCCAATTCTGTCAGTTTTGAAACATCCAGAACTTTCCTAGGCATCCCATCAGGCTTAGAGGAATCGAATACAATTTCCGCTTCGGGGTAAATTAAATCTCTTATGTTTTCCGCCAATTCTTGAATGCTGAGGTCCACGCCTGTGCCTACATTTATATGTTCCAAATCAGAGTAATTATCCATTAGGAATAAACAGGCGTTAGCAAGATCATCTACATGCAAAAATTCTCGTTTGGCTTTTCCAGTTCCCCAGACTTCAACAGTGGCCTGTTGTTCTTCTTTAGCTTCATGAAAACGCCTCATCAAACTCGGTAAGACATGTCCATTTATTTCATCAAAATTATCGCCCTGTCCGTACAGGTTGGTTGGCATGGCAGAAATGAAATCGTCTCCGTACTGTCTTCTGTAACCCTCACAAAGTTTTATTCCCGCAATTTTTGCTAGAGCGTAACTCTCATTTGTAGGTTCCAACGGTCCGCTTAATAAAGAACTTTCAGTTATAGGTTGATCTGCTTCGCGCGGATAGATGCATGAACTGCCAAGATAGATCAACTTCTCGACTTCCACCCTATGACTCGCGTGTACAACTGTCCCATGAATCATCAAGTTGTCATAAATGAAATCCGCGGGACGTGTGCTGTTGGCCATTATTCCGCCAACTGTTCCGGCGACGAGAAAGACATATTTAGGTCTCTCACTTTCAAACCATGTATCCACTGCCGACTGATCGCGCAAATCAAGGTCTTTTCTTTCCACAACTCTCAAGTCTGAAAATCCCTCGGACTCCAATCTGCGCAAAATTGCAGACCCGACAAGTCCTTTGTGACCTGCAACAAAAACTGGACTTTTGCGATCAATCATGTATTGAAGTTACCCCTGTTCTGTCGGTTGACTACCAATCGCACCGATCTCGGTCAAATAAACAATGAGAAGATCAAGAACCACGACTACAGCTACCTCATTTAAAGGTTCTGGACTGTCTAAAGCTCTAGCAACAACTTCATCCACCGCTATGTCAAGGTCTGCAACTGATTCTGATTTATTATTTTTCGCTCTACCTTCACCTATTTCTTCTCCATGTTCTGATGCCAAACCTGCTGAATCTATCGAGTCAAGCCACCATCTAATTATTTCAAAGACCTCATCCTTTCGTAACTGTGAAGCTGCCTCTTCAGGAAGTCTTTCTGATATCCATTCAACTGCATCGTCCACTTCAAGGACAGAGGGAAACGAAATCTCGCTTAAATTCCTTACTGTAGAAGCAACGGATACGAAGGCGATCAAAAGAACTAGCAAGCATCCGAAAATCGCAAATAATAAAAGCACACTTCGGTTATAGCAACATCCAAGTTGCATCACTCACGCTTTAAGTAAATTCTGCTTATATTTCCCTAGTCAATTGAATCGACATTAATTCCAAGACTAGTTAGCTATAAAAATTTAACTATTTAAAATAGTCTAAATTCCAATTCTTTGTGCTAAAAGTTCCCTGTGGTAGGTGGGGTCTCCGAACAGAAGCTCAGAACTTTTCGCTCTTTTGAAATACAGGTGTGCAGGATGTTCCCAGGTGAAACCTATACCTCCATGAATTTGAATATTTTCAGCTGTCGTATTGAAATAGGCTTCAGAGCAATAAGCCTTTGCCAAGCTTGCTACAGAAGGTAGTTCGTCGTTCATTTCAGCAGCACACCAACCGGCGTAATAGGCAGCTGATTTAGCAGACTCAACTTCTAATAACATATCCGCACACTTGTGTTTAATAGCCTGGAAGCTACCTATTGGGCGACCAAATTGAACTCTGTCTTTGGCATATTGAACTGCTGTATCGAGACACTGTTGGGCTCCACCTACTTGTTCAGCTGCAAGTGCAACAGCAGCTAGGTCTAGAACTCTTTCAAGAGTGCTCCAACCCTCTCCTTCTTCACCTATGAGGGTTGCTTTAACATTTTCAAAATCTAAACGTGACTGTTTTCTGGTCATATCCATAGTGGCTAGCTGTGTACGTGATAACCCGTCAGCGTCACCATCAACTTTGAATAATGAAATCCCCTTGTCCGTGCAAGCTGCAACAATAATCAGAGAAGCAGCATTCCCGTCAAGAACATACATTTTTGTTCCATTAAGTTCCCAAGCGCCACTCGAAGCAGAGGCAAGCATTGTTATGCCGTCACTTCCCCATTTTCCGCTTTCTTCTGTGAAGGCCAAAGTAGCAATCGTCTCACCGCTTGCTATTCCCGGGAGAAGCTCAGCCTTCGCATCATTGTCACCAGAATGAATGAGGGTATTGGCCGCAAGAACAACAGTTGAAAAGAAAGGTGAGCACAATAAAGCTCTTCCCATTTCCTCCAAAACCACTATTAGTTCGACGTATCCAAAACCTTGTCCTCCATACTCTTCAGGGATTATCAGGCTTTGAAGACCTAACTGTTCAGCCATCATTGACCATGTTTCCGAGTCGTATCCAAGATCAGTTTCCATCAGTTCTCTTACTTTGGATTCAGGCGAATAACTCTCCATGAATTGATTAACGAATTCCCGTAGCTGTTCCTGTTCCTCTGTAAAGGCAAAATTCACTTTTTGGCTCCTTAAATCTAATATCAGGAAATATACACTTATTTAAATTTCAATACTCGACGTTATCGGGGTGAAACCACTCTTGGTCTCTCATTGCTAACATGAGTCATAATGGATAATAACGAAAAACCTGAGCAAATACCCTCTTCGCCTTTTTCATCACCTTGTTCTCACACGGATCACCCTAAAACTGGGGTTCCTGGCGTTTCTTTGCATTATTGTGACACTCAGTCTGAAATTCATAGAATCGTCGTCGGTGATTTGGACAATAACGTTTTTTTTCTGCGTTGCCGTGAAACAGGTGAAAGCGTTCTTATTGATGCTGCGAATGAACACGATAAATTACTTGATTTATGTAAGGCTCTAAATGTCAAAACAGTTCTAGAGACTCACGGACACTGGGATCATATACAGGCTGTTCCCGCTATAAGGGAAGCTGGATATGAAGTCGGTGTAACAAATGCCGATGCAGAAATGCTCCCAAGCTACGACTACCTGCTTGAAGATCAATCTGTTATCGAAATAGGGCGACTCCGACTTCACACAATCATGACCCCTGGACACACGCCAGGATCTATCTGTTTTCGTTTGGAAGGCTCTCCTATTCTTTTTTCAGGGGACACACTTTTCCCTGGAGGGCCGGGAACCACAGAATTCGAAGGCGGCGATTTTGAACAAATAATTCAGTCAATAGATAATCGTCTCTTTAGTCAACTTCCCCCAGAAACTTTAGTTCTGCCAGGCCATGGAAATGACACAACTATTGCTAATGAGAGCCCTTCCTTAGATGAATGGGCAGCTCGAGGCTGGTGAGGCAAAAACCGTCAGCGCTTCCAGCTGACGAAAGACCTTTCGACTACACACCTATTCATACATGGGAACTGCCTGACACTCCTGTAAGGGATAAAAATATAGCTGCACAGGCATGGATAGAAGCCCCAAAGAGCCTTCTATCATCTGGGGATGATCTGGGGTCGGTAAAAATTGCTTATAAACGAAAAATCGGCAAATGGTTACTTTGGCGCGCTGGACCCGCTCGCCGAAGTGATGCTAGGTACGTAGCCGTATCCCTTGACAAGAATCAGGAAATCTGTACCTTTCGAATTTTTCCTGACGGCACAGGGAATGGCATAGGAGGCGATGGCAAAAATTACACAAATTTTAGATCTTGGAAAATATCTCTCAAAAACTAGGTCACATAATTAAACCTATACAGATAGTGGTAATTAAAAGCTCTCAATAGACTTAAAACGTGCCTAATCCCAGCCAACCATTATTCGAAATCAACGACTTACACGCTTGTGCCGAAGATGGCACAAGTATTCTCAACGGGATAGACCTCACTGTCAATAAAGGCGAGCTCCATGCTCTAATGGGCCCAAACGGCTCAGGAAAATCGACTCTCGCTTCTGTCCTTCTAGGAAGTCCCGAATATTCAATTACAAGAGGTTCAATACACTTCCGCGGGGAAGATATAACAAGCTGGTCTACAGAAATGCGAGGCAAGTCTGGAATTTTCTTGGCTTTTCAATATCCACATGAAGTAGCTGGAGTCTCAGTAATTAACTTCCTACGACAAGCACTTTCGGCACGCAAAGACATGAAAATGTCGGTTTTGGAATTAAGGCTTTCAATCATGGAATGGTTGGAAAGATTAGACATGGATCCTTCATTTGCCGAGCGTTATTTAAATGAAGGATTTTCAGGTGGAGAGAAGAAAAGAAATGAAATCCTTCAAATGGCAATACTTGAACCTGAAATGGCAATTTTAGATGAAACAGATTCAGGATTGGATATTGACGCTTTGTCCGTAGTGGCTAATGGTGTTTCAAAAGTCCGTGAGGGAAATCCTGATTTAGGTGTTCTTACCATTACCCACTATCAAAGACTCTTGGATCACCTAGATCCAGATTTTGTTCATGTAATTTTAGACGGACAAATCGTGGCAAGGGGTGGAACCGAAATTGCTAAAGAACTTGAATCTTCCGGATATGAGTCCTTTAGGAGTGTCAAGCAATGACTGGATCTATTTTTGAATCTGAAAAAATCAAAGGAGACTTCCCCCTTCTTGAACGCGAGGTGAATGGGAAACCAATTGTTTACCTAGATTCAGCAGCAACTTCTCAAAAGCCGATCGAAGTAATTGACCGGATGACAGATTATTACAAGCAGATAAACGCAAACGTTCATAGGGGTGCTTATCACATAGCAGAACTTGCAACTTCCGAGATGGAAGAGACACGTGCCAAAGTGTCTCGCTTTATTAATGCCTCTTCCGAAAAAGAAATTGTCTTTACTAAGAATGCGACAGAAGCAATAAATCTAGTTGCTTACACTTGGGCGAGAAGTCAGCTTAACGAAGGAGATGTGATCCTTTTAAGTTCACTGGAACATCATTCAAATATAGTTCCGTGGCAGCAACTCTCCAGCGAACGCAATATCCAAATCCGTTGGATACCCATCACACAAGATGGTCAACTCGACCTAAGCAGTATGGATGAATTATTAGCTGACGTAAAACTTTTATGCGTTTCAGCAGTATCTAATGCTTTAGGAACGATAAACCCCGTAAAACAATTAACCGATGCGGCCCATCAGGTGGGAGCCATTTGTCTCGTTGATGCTTGTCAGTCAGTTCCCCATTTTGAAACTGATGTGGCTGAGTTAGGAGCTGATTTTCTAGCTTTTAGCGGACATAAAATGTGTGGCCCTACCGGTGTTGGTGTTCTTTGGGGCCGTTTAGACCTACTAGAAAAAATGCCGCCTTTCCTCGGTGGGGGTGAAATGATTCTTAATGTAACTTCAGATGGTTTTACCACTAATGAAGTTCCCTGGAAGTTTGAAGCCGGCACCCCACCCATTGCTGAAATAATCGGGTTAGGTGTTGCAGTCACCTACTTGGAAAAAATTGGGATGAAAGCTATTAGAGAGCATGAGCAAAATCTCACCTCTTACGCTCTTGATTTGTTAACTGACAGATTCGGAGATGATTTGATAATATATGGGCCTGAAGCCGCAGTTGAGAGGTCAGGAGTTATTTCGTTTTCTTATCGCGACATTCATCCTCATGACATAAGTCAGGTGTTAGACCAGTATGGAGTTTGTGTGAGAGCTGGTCACCATTGTTGCAAACCTTTGATGGCGTTGTTAGGAGTCAATGCCACTGCCAGAGCCTCTCTGTACATCTATAATGATGAGTCTGACATAAAGGTTCTAGCCGACGCTATAAATGAAGCTGGAAAGATATTTAGTTAACCAGATCTGGAGAAATTGTGCCTGGGCTTGAAGATTTATATAAAGAGATAATTCTGGATCATTACAAAAATCCTCGCAATCAAGGAGAGCTTTCAGTGCCTCCAGCAATTATGGAAGAGGGTTTCAATCCTCTCTGTGGTGATGAAGTAAAAGTTTATGTACTTACTGATGGAAATGTGATCAAAGATATACGAATAGGTGTCCAGGGTTGTTCCATAAGTCAGGCGTCTGCATCGATGATGGCGGAATCAGTTCTCAATAAAACTTTAGAAGAGGCAAAGAATTTGATTGAAAGATTCAAAGAAATGATGTCTGCTCATGAAAGCGACATGGACTCTGCGGAGCTATCTGAAGATAATAACGAAAATTCTCTAGGTGATCTGCAAGCATTAAAAGGTGTCGTTAAATATCCGGTGAGAATCAAGTGCGCAACCTTGGGTTGGAATACCTTCGATCAAATAATTACTCCTAAAGAATAACGGTGGAGTTATCTAACCCTCAATAACTGATTCGACCTCTTCTACAAATCTGTGATCAAGATGAGTCAAACCATTAGCTGAATGAGTAGAAATCTGAATTGACACTTCATTCCAAGAGTTCGACCAATCAGGGTGGTGGTCTAAAGTTTCAGCTATCTCGGCTACTCGAATCATAAAGTCGAATGCTTCTTTGAAATCTTTAAATTCGAAAATTCGTTTTAAACACTTGTCATGATGTTCCCATTTAGGAAAAGTTTTCATTAACATTTCCAACTCTTCTGGCTTTAACAATTGATTTTGCACTTACCTGCCTACTTCGAAAACTTTTGATATCCATCTTTTTCTAATTGCAATGCCAGTTCTGCTGGTCCCGTCTCCACTATGCACCCATCTACTAGCACATGAACTTGATCAGGCTCGAGAATGTCTAACAAACGATTGAAGTGTGTTATTGCCAGCACACCAAGTTGGTCATCTTTTGCGGCTCTGTTAATTCGTTCTGCAACTAAGGCAAGTGAATCTAAATCTAATCCGGAATCTATTTCATCTAATATTGCATAGCTAGCTTCAGAAACTAAAAGTTGAAGTGCTTCATTTCTTTTCTTCTCCCCACCTGATAGGTCAACATTCAACTCTCTGCTTAAAAGACTTTCATCTATTCCAAGATTAACTGCTTCCTCACGAAGCAAAGACAATGACTCCTGTGGGTCGAGTTCAGACGCAACTGCCACTTCAGTAAGCAAGTCGGAGATCTTCACACCTGGCACTTCGATGGGTTGTTGCATGACTATGAACATGCCGGCTTGAGCGCGCTCCCATGTTTTAAGAGGAAGAACATCCAGTCCGTCAATCGTAATTGAACCAGAAGTCACTTCGTAGCCTGGGCGCCCCATTAGGACATGAGCAAGGGTTGACTTGCCGGAGCCATTTGGACCCATTACCGCATGCACTTCTGAAGGTTTGATTTGGATATCTACACCATTAAGAACTTTCTTCCCACCCGCTTTAGCGCAAAGTCCTTCAATATTGAGAAATTTTTCATTTGTCATTCGGTCACCAACACAACATCGTTATCAATAATGTGGACCTCATAAGTTTTTACACTTTTCGTAGCTGGGAGGCTGAGAGCTTCACCTGTCTCCAAGGAGAAGAGACTCCCGTGCTTCCAACATTCCAGTGCACATTCGTCGATATCAACCTCCCCTTCGGACAAAGAAACGTCTTCATGACTGCATATATCATCTAATGCATAAATTCTTTCATTTAATAAAACCAACGATAGTTTTTTTCCTTCGACTTCAATACAACGAGGAACTGCTTCCTCAAGATCTGTTAAGTCACAAATCTTTAATTCTTTCATCACTCGCCCTGACTCTTAAAACGATTTTCTAATATTTCTGTCATTATGGAATCAATTTCTTCTACAAGCAGAGGATCTTCTACTTTTGAAGTGACTTCATTAAAAAAGCCCGCAATTATTAGACGTTCCGCTACTAAGGTTTCGATTCCTTTGCTCTCTAAATAGAACAGTTGTTCTTCATCTATTCCTGCAACAGTTGATGCATGGTTGCAAACTACATCATTGGTTTCTATTTCAAGATTGGGGACACTTTCAGCCCAAGCATTTTCAGAAAGTTTTATATTTCTATTTGTCTGTTGAGCTTTTGTTCCGACGGCTTCTGGCAGGACTTTTATCAGGCCTGAATAGATTGACCTTGAATCCCCATCTAAAGCTCCTTTGAAAAGCAATTTGCTTGTTGTATTCGGAGCTTCGTGTTTTTGAAAAGTACGGAAATCTAAAGTTTGTTCCTTATTTCCAAAATATGCAGCTGACAAATAAGCTTCTGACCCTCTTCCTTTGAGCTCGCAGCGTATTTCGTTTCGTGCATAGTCGCCTCCGAAGGCAGCGGCAAATATTTCAACGTAAGAGTCTTTCTCTAGTCGGAAGTTTTGTTTAGATACCTGCCACGTTTTTTCTCCTAAGTCTTGCACAACACGATGTTTCAAACGGCTGTTCTGACCAACGTGGGCATCCAAAACAGGAACTGAGAGAGACTCACCGCTGCTAGACAAATGATGTTCGATTATTTTCGCTTCAGAGTCCTCACCTAAATTGACAATTATTCTTGGGCATGCAACTAATCCGGCGGTGACGGATTGAACTTTTATGTATATCGGTGATTCGAGAGTCACTCCATCTGGCACGTGTATCAGTAAAGTTTCAGGATTATATGAATGATTTAAACAATCGAAAAAATCTTTAGGCTTACT
>CETA01039302.1_pt1 | contig 18901 bp, 14 predicted proteins | sample 531251 | NCBI WGS metagenome assembly CETA01 (sample SAMEA2622362, study PRJEB7988) | marine metagenome | biome: marine biome (ENVO:00000447); feature: mesopelagic zone (ENVO:00000213); material: "saline water (ENVO:00002010), including plankton (ENVO:xxxxxxxx)" | depth 380 m
GATAATTTTGAAGTAATAGATACTGATTTGTATGGCAACTGGTATAATAAACTTCAAATGTATGACAAGTTTAGAGATGGAGAAAATTTATACCTTGATTTAGATGTAGTTATCTATAATAAGTTACCAAACTTAATTAGAAAAGAATTTACATTGTTAGATGATACTTGGTGGAGAGAACCTGCTCATACACCATTAAACTCTTCCGTTGTATCTTGGACAGGAGATAAGTCTTGGATATGGGATAAGTTTAAATCAAATGATACAGAATACTTAAAAGTATATAATAAAGGAAGTGATGAGTTTTATTATAAACAAATAGTATATGAAACATATGATAAAGTTTGTCCTTCTATCAAAAATTATATGTATGAAATGCCACCAAAAGAATTTAGTATTTGTACTCTAGGTCAAATGAACCACATAATGGAAGAAGGTTGGACTGGTTGGTGGGATAATTATTTTTTACCTAGACAATCCATTGCAGCCTGAAAAACATCAATCTTATTTTTAGCTTGTCTTAATGTCTTTTTAGCTTTAGTGTTTTTAGAATCTCTAATCTTTACAACCTCAAATAAAGCAAGTTTTAATGCAAACAGATGGTCTACATTATCAACATCTTCAAATATTGCTTGACATAATTTTGGGAAAAACTTACTATCTATTTTATCAGAATCAAATACTAAACCTTCTTTTTTAGCGATTCTCATAACAGATTCTTCAAACGCTTTTCTTTCTTTTCGTTTTTTTTCGTAAGTTGCTTCATGGATTTTATCTATATCCATAAACTTTGTAAGCGCTATGTATTGAGGATGATTTTCCTCATAAGGTAATACAGTAGTAAAAACCTTTTGTTTATCGTTTGTGGTCGTCAACATCTCTATATTTTTTCTTTCACTATCAACAAAATATGATGTTATTAAATTTTCTTTTAAATATTCTTTAGTTAACATTTCTATTCTCCTCTATATAATTGTATAAGTTAATCTTTGGTAACCAACCAAGATTATTTAGTAGTGTATTATCAGCCTTATTATCCAATCTTTCAAATTCATTTCCAAGGACAAATTTATCACAACTAACTTTAAAATAATCAACTAGGTCCATAAGTTTGTTTGTAATACCAGCACCAAGATCAGTTACACCAGTTAAATCTGTTTTCATTAAAGTATTTATCCCTCTCACTAAATCGTCAACGTGTATAAAATCTCTGCTGTGGTTTATATTTATAAATGGAACGTCATCTCTTAATATTCTAGGAATCAACATACTCTCTCTAGCATTTGGTCCATAGACAGTTGTAAATCTCATTCCTAAACTATTTGTAGGTGCTATTTGCTCTAAGCTGTATTTGCTCATAGCATATGGATTTCTCCAAGGTTCGTGTGATGTTGATGAACTTGCGTATAAGATTCTTGTATCTTTGAAGTAGTCAAAAAGTCTTTGACCTGCGATTACATTTTGTTCCCAATATTCAGTAGGTCGTTCCAAACTATCTCTAACGCCAGACAACCCAGCAAGATGTATAACTAAATCTACATTATGCTTTAAGTCACAGGATAATAAATCATTACCTGTTAACTTGTCTAAACAAGTTATTTTATGATTGGGTTTTAAAAATTTAAATAAATGTTGGCCAACGAAGCCTTCACTACCTGTTAATAATATATTCATAATTCATAATATAATTTATAAGTCTATTAAGACTTATTTATTCTTAAATAATATGTTGCAGCTGTTGTAGTAGAACCATTAGGAAATTCCTGTGCTCTATAATCGTCTGTATTAACATATCTTTGTTGATAGTTACCAGCACCATCTAAAATGGTATCTACAATACCAGAACCTCTAGTATTACCTGAACCACTTGCACCTATATTATAAGCAAGTGAATAACCATCACCTGAAGATACAGCAGTATATCTAGTCCATTCTTGTATCAAAGAATTAAAAGCTGCTGTAGTATATTCTTTTATATTACTTGAAGCGTCTAGGTAATAAGGTTCAGTATATGAAATAACAGCACCAGTAACTCTATGTAAATAATAACTTGTTATATTTTCCGGTTGATCCAGTGTTTCTGGAATAGATCCAGCTGTATATTCACTAACGTCAGCTCTTGTATCTACAAATATTGCTGTTGAGGCACCTGAAACTTCAGTTGAACCTGCTACGGAAGTTGATGTTGAAATATGGTATGTTCCACCTTGTTGCGTTCCTGTAGTTGCTGCAGCAAGTAAATCAATCGCTGGGTGTAAAAATGTATCTTTTACATCCGTTAGACTCATTGCTTGTATGTTACCACTTCCATTGTAATAGATTGGCCAAGTTTTTCCTGTATCAGATGTTGGTGATACGGATGCCCTAGTTTCTGAAATTTTGTCGTAAGTAACTGTAACTGTTGATGGTTCAGCTGTTGTTCCTTCACTTGGGTAAGATGAAACGTGTGTTGAATACGCACCAGCTTGTTTTCTTGTATCGTTAATTGCCGCTAATGATCCACTATTACTAACCACTGATAGCGACACACTAGGGTTTAGTGAATATTGATATACACATTGGTCTACAATTTGGTTAACCAAAGTAGTATCCATCTCTTTAAGATTTCCACTTGTGTAATATAAAGGTTTTACTACTGCCATAATTTCCTCATTTATTTTTTCTGATACTTATCATTTCCAAAGTACCTTCCTTTTATTTATATGTTTTAAGCGCCTGCAGCATACATTGTTTTTACAACAGTTCCTGTTGAATTGATAATCTGTAATGTTACAACACTTTTTAGTTGATCTTGCCCGATAGCATCGTTGGCCATATTGGCTTCTGCGACTGTATCAAGGGCAATAATTGTACCTGTCACTACTCCAGAACTCCCAGTAGTTACTAGGGTTCCTGTTTCGTTAGGTATTGTTATTATTCTATCTGCTGTTGGATCTGCAACTGAAATTGTTGTTTCAAAATCGTCAGCTGTTGCGCCTTCAAAAATCATAGAAGAACCTTGAAGAACAGGTATAGCGTTAAAAACTAAAAGGTCATCGCCTCTAGTTGATGAAATTCTAGGGTAACCTGATGTTTCATCTATTGATAATGTACCTACTGTGAATGTTTTGCCTGCTGAAAGTGATAAATTATCATCTATTGTAACTGTAGCACTATCACTTGATGAAATAGTGTTTCCACTTATTGCTATCGTACCTAAAGCGTGAGTTGTACCACTGACTGTTATATTACTTGCTAAACCTAATGTTAATGTATCTGTTGCTGAAACAACTGCTGTAACTTGGTTCGCTGTTCCAGAAATCGTAATAGTTTGAGCGTTTGCAATGGTTTGTGTATTTGAACCATCTGTTATATTAAATGATAAACTTCCTGCAATAGCAGAATATAATTCATTTACAGCGCCTATTACAGACGTTGCAGAAAGAGCGTTGTCTAGTGTAGCAATATCGCCAAAGTCAGTTTCAGACAATGCGTTAAATTGTGTTCTAAACGTTTCTAATGTATCTGTTGTTGCTATTGTTCTTGCAGCCATTAGTTTTTAATTACTCCTTTAATCTCATTAAACAATTCTTTAATTTCTCTTAATTCTTTCTTTAGATTATTTATTTCTTTTACTGTATCTCTTAAAACATCACTTTGTTTTTCTCTTGCTTTAAATCTTGCCATATACAAAGAATAGTCCGAAGTACTTGTATTAACAATTGCGTTAGAGCTTGTATCTCTTATTAAGTGGTTGTATCCTTCAACTATTACTTTTGCCATATCTCTATACCGCCAACGCAATACCTCTCATATCTCTAAGCACTGGTGGATATGATGAGTTGGTTCCTTTCATAACTATTTTAAGTTGAAATGATGTAAAATCATTTATATCGTTTGCTGAATATTGATACTCTCTAAATGTGAAATCATCCTCAGCAGGTGTTATTGATGAGTCTGGACTACCATCTGTATTAAAAGGTGTCCAACTTATATCACCTATTTTTCTTTCTTCATCTGGACCAGATGTTCTATAAAACATCTCAATTTCAGATGTTGCTCTTACATTAGCAGTTAATCTAATGTCAAGTGCTTTTGATTTGTTTTCCAAACCTACTGTTTTTGTACAATAGATAGCAGCAGATGATGAACCTGTAGAAGCAACATCATCAACAAAATCTGGTGTGTTACTAGATGTTGGATTGTTTATTCTATTTGAAATTGTGAAGGCACTCATTCTTTGAGTATCTAATACTGGAGACAATTTAGTATTTGTTGTTGACATTTCTAATTGTGTATAAAAAGATTTACCACCACTAATACTTTCATTTGTTTCATTTATTTCACTTACAATCATTTGAGGTGCTGTCCAAGAAATATTATCATTATTAACTACGGCAACTTTATTAGCAGCCGTTGTTAAATTAAATTCTGTTTCTGAACCGTGTAGTGTTTTTCCTGTTGTTGTTCTAATATAATATTCTACATTTGTATCTGGTACGGTAAGAGTTTGAATACCACCAAGGTTTACAACATCAAACAATCTGTTTTGAGTTGCAGTTACAGCATTACTACCAATATCTCCAGTAGCATTTGCGGTACCAGTTGTTGTAACATCATAACTGTCTAAAGTTATATTTGATATGGAAGTATATGTTCCATTAATTGCTGTATGAGCAATACCATTGTGAGTACCAGCTGGAACCCCAGCGATTGTAACATTATTACTTGTTCCGTACATACCGTGATTTGGATGGAACACTCTAACCACTCCAGAACTATTTGTTGTTCTTATTGGATTATTTTTAAGTGTTCTTGCAGGTAAAGTATCATTTGTTAATGTAACTGTACCAGTTACTTGACTAAATTCTGCTCTTCTTAATTTAAATTTCATATCTTCATTTTGTTCAGCACTCCATGTCTTACCATTTTGTGATTTAAACATTACGCCAGCGTAAGGCTGAGCAGATATGGTTCTATTTGAATCTAATGATGTTTCACCAATTCTTGCTACATAAGCATTATAATCTTGTGAGTTTGCCATAACAACAAAACAATATTCTACATTAGCCTGTATATAAACAGGAGAAGCAAATGTAAATGTAGTAGCTGTAGTACCATCTGTACTTATATTAACATCAGCTGGATTCTTTGTAACTTCCGAGAACGGTAATATTTTTTGTCCTGGATAACCATTAACAACGTTTCTTAATTGTACGGTTAATGGAATAGCTGCGTCTTTTGTACTAAAGAATAAATCAACGGATGTTAAAAATACTCCGCCTTTATCATCAACTAAAAAAGTTTGTGCTAAAGGATCGTGGTAGCTAACTTGTCTTTCTTCCGTTCTTGTAGATGTTCTTGTTATAGTTTGTGTATCTGTAACACTTCTCATTTCAACTTTAAATTCTCTACTTGAAATAATAGTTTCTCTTACAGTTTCTATCAAGCCTCTAGCAACATATTCAACATTAGCTGCTGTTTCAACATTAGCATTTGTTAAACTATTTGTAGATGAACTTGTTAATCTGAATAATCTTTGACCTGTTCTCCATCTTGGATTTGCATCTACTTTTGGATCTGGTATAGCAAATGTACCTTCAACTTTACCATTTGCGTCTGTAACTAAATTTCCTCCTAATGAACCACCATCTGGTGTTACATATGCAGTTACAGCAACATTATCAAAGAAAGGATAAACTCTTGTATTTGGTTTTAATCTTGTTGCATTAAATGTTATTGTTTTACTTCTTACAAATGGAACAAATGCAACAGATACAACTCTATCACCCATTGATGTTCTTACTGTTTGAGGAATTGCAACTGCTCTTATACCTGCTCTTGTTTGTGAAACTTGTTGTGTTGTTGTAATTTCTTCTTTGGCCATAACTCTCCAACCATGACCGCCTCTTCTTTCGGTTGTACCAACTCGTCTTCTTCCACTTTCAACAGGTTTTCCTGTCCAAGTATCTTGCCAAGAGTTCCAAACTGTTGACATAGGAAATTCTGATAACTGACCAGAGTTACCTGTTTGTTTAGTTAAGTTGTCCCAACCTCCATTAGGGTTGTTTATAACTAATTCTGGAGCTCTTTCTGTTTCTTTCCATTCATCACCTGGAGGTGTTAATTCTATTGAACCTATCCATGTAAATACTCCAAATGGATTTACATTGATAGCCTTACTTGCATAAGGTTGGTCTATTAAAGTTGTTTCAGTATAAGGTAAAGTAATTATATCACCAGTTTTTTGATATTGTGCGTCTGTTCTATCTACAGCAGCAATAGCAGTACCATCATCATCTCTTTCAATTAATTGTACAGCGTCTTCATGGAATGTTGGTCTCATTTCTCCATTAGCATAATCTATTGAAACTTTGTAATCTTTATTACCTACATCACCAATATTATGTCCTGTAAAATTATCTACTACAAAACCATTTTTAAATCTGTCAAAACCATTTGAATCTTGTATTTGTAAATTTTGTGCGTTTGCTTCTAATAAAGATAATTGAGTATAATATTCAATCGTATCAATTCTATCATCAATACGTCCAATATCTCTCATTGTATATCTTTTATTATCAACGTGTTCAATAGTTACGTCAGCAGTATCTAATGTATAAGAAGGTAAAAATAATGTGTATAGGTGCATAGCGTTTTCTAATGTACCTGGTATTTTTGGTGAATGTGAACTAGCACCTTTTAATACTTTAAAATTACCATCTTTGTCTAGGAATATTTTATCTATTCTTCCTAAATAATATTCAAAATCAGCTCTTACGTCTGAATTAACTTTAACAGGTTGTACTACAGAAGCACCTGATCCGTCAAATGATCTATCTTGTACACCAGCGTCTATTGTTGAAGCGTCATCAACTCTTGGTCTGAAATCTAAAGCATCCCTTAACTCATATCTTACACCACTTGTAGAAGAAGTGTAAACAGGAATATCTTCATAATCAACAGAATAAGAATCAACATCAAAATAATCTCCTGTACTATGTGAGAAATAATCAAAATTAACTAGTAATCTTCCTGTTGGAGTTAGTTCACCAGTCTTTAATTTAATTCTTCCAATGTCATAAAAGTTATCTCTTTGTCCTGTGTCTAATTCAAATCTATCACTAACATCCGTATGACTTGTTGTTGCATCCGTACTAAAGTCAGGTGCCATATAAACACTATTAAGTGTATTAACGTCTGCTTTACCTAAACCAACAGCACTTGCCTCAACGGCTGCCTGTGTAGCAACTTGTATAGTTGAAGCTGCATTTAATGTTTTTGTTTTTGAAGTTCCTACAGATTTATTTAATGTTAATAATGCTTTAATATCGTGGGCAGCATAATTAGCACCAAAGTCTATAGTTAAAGTTGTTTTAGCACCGTTCAATGCAAATATAGCAGAACTTTCGTGGTTGTTACCTGTTAAACTTAATACATCTCCAACAGCACCTGTTCCACCAGAACCTGTAGCTTTTATAGAGATTGTAAAATCACCTTCATCTAAAGTTGCAAAAGTTTCATTTACACCAGCAGAGAAAGTAGCGATACCATCTCCAGTTAGTGTTGCAATTTGGTGTTTTCTAAATGTGTAAGTTGTATCTGAAGCATTACTATTAGCTGCTGTCTTTAATGTTTTTATATTTTCATAAGGCAGATTAAAAATTGCTATATGTTTTTCAGGTGATTGAGTTTTTGCTCTACGTCTTGTTGCAACTGTTTTAGTTGAAGCAGCAGCTGAAACAGCTGTCATTGTTAAACTAGAACCTGATATAATAGCTTCTACTATTTTTGTTTCTGTATTACCACTATCGTTTGTAAATGAGATTGAATCTCCTGGGACTAATTCTTCAGTAAATCTTGTATTAATACCTGTAACACTAGCACTGCCATTTGCAATATCTAATGAACCTGTAAGTATAGCATTTTCGCCATTCGTAGCATCAAGTGCTGTATCAGCAGTAAATGTAGGACTACCTGCCATCGCAACTTGTTTAACTGATGGTAAATCATATGAAGTAACACCTTTTTGACCAACAGCGTCTGCTTGAATAACAGATGTAGAACTTCCGTCTGTTATTGTTTCTCCAGCAGTAAATATACCTTGTACGTTTGATAGTATAACAACACCGTGTGCAGCTGTACCACCTGAACTATAAGCACTAAATCCACTACTATCAATTGCAGTTGTTCCATCTGTGTCGTATAATTGGAAGTTTGAAGCGCTTGGATTTCTTACTGTATAAACATTACCATTTAATTGAGTCATACCAGAAACACTAGCAATAGTAACTTGTTGACCTTCTTTAAATTTATTTGAAGATGTTACAACACAAGGATCAGCCTGTGTTGCACCAGTAATTGTAGCACTTTCTGTAGTAGAATATTCTTGTTTAACACCAGTAGCACCTGAACTATTACCTGTAATAGTAACTCCGTTTGTATATGCTTGAGCAGTTTTAATATTTAAGTGTGTAAATAAAACAACATCAAATAGATATTGTTTGTAAATAGCACTTGTTATACTTGCGTTTGAAAAAATATTAGCAGCAGCAGTACCAGAAGAATATTCAAAGCCTCTAGTTTTTGCTCTACCGATTGTAGTTATACCTGAACTTGATCCTGTATTTGCTGTACCACGAGAACTTGTTGCTGTATCGTGTAAAGTTATTCCTTTAAATGCTTCTACACCAGACGTTGACACTATGTCTGGAGTACCATAAACATTGGTTACATTTATATAATTACCTATATCAAATCTTGTACTAAAATTATTTTGTGTGTCGTAATCTCTAGCTTTATCTACTGCTGTCCATGTTGTAGCAATAGTGTCAATTTCATATCCTTGTACATATGCTTTTCCAGGAGAAATTCCCATTGCAAGTTTTGTTGCGTCTCCACCATCACTAGAAGCATAAACACCTCTATTTGTTCCTGAAATTAAATGTTCTCTTATGTCTATATCAAAAGGTTTTATAATATAGTCACCTGATTCGTCAAATGTTCTACGAGCAAGTGTATCTTCTAATACGGCATATTCAGTTGTTCTAACTTGATTTTGTAAATTACCTTCAGATAATCTTAACAATTCATAAAAATTATTATCATCGGTACTAGATAATGCTTTTTTAGAAAGTGTTAATAAAATTTTTAATCTATGAGAGCCAGGTGCATTATTATTTGATGTACCTTGAGCATTATCATTTAAAGATGAATCATCTCCTGATGTTACAAAAGATTCTGTAACTCCTAATCCTACTCTATAAGAAGGTGTATTTGTATATTTGTCTAATATTAAAGTTTGTTCAGATACTTGAACGTGAAAACCATTAATGTAATAAATTCCTTGTTGTACTTGAGCAGCACAGCCTGTAGCAGTTGAAGCAACAACAGCTGTATCAGCACTAGAACCTGTTATTGTTTCTCCATTTGAAAAAGAAATTGTTGAACCATCTGAAGCTGTATTAAAGTATTTTACAAAAAGAGTATCTGGATCAGTACCATCTGTAGCAACAGCATTTATACATTTAGCAGTAACACCTGATGTGTCACCTGTTAAAGTTTGGCCAACATAGGTAGCAATTGTTGAATTACTTTTTGATGTTAATTTTATAGCATAATAATTTAAATCATATCCAATTTCACCTGGAATAACCATTGCACCTTTATCAAAAATATGATCTGATAAATTTTCAATTTGATTTTGTAATTGTGTTTGTGCTTGAGTTAGCTCCCTTGCTTGAACAGCAAATGCTGGTCTAAAAAGTATCCTATGGAACTTCTTTGACTCGGCAAAATCGTCATAGTAAGGACTGACATTAAAATCAGTTGGTGATGGCATTATCTTTTGATCCTTTATTAAAATTCAATTATTAACTTAATATTTTCTGTTTGGTCAGTTGCTCTTGTAATTTTTGTTCTATTTTCAACATAAAGTAATTCACCAGAATCGTGTTGTATTTCTGGAGCAGAATATCCAGAAGTAAAGACAACATTGTTTACTGTTTGAGTTGTTGTATCTGGAGTACCTGTCGCACTTGAAGTCTGTCCTGTAATTACGTTTGCAGCTGAAAACGCTGTAACATTTCCATTTGTATCAGCACCAGCATCGTTGTGCCTTGTCTGGATATAATACAAAATTTTATTAGTAGCATCCCATTCAACAACTTTTCCAACCGCACCAGTTGTTGCTTGATTTATTTCTTCATCAGCAGTAAATGTTCCTGGCGATGGAGAAGCAGCAATTTTAACAGCATTTGTTGCTCTCAAAGTTGCAGCTGAAGCAGCTGAACCAGCTGTGTTGTTAGGATTTTTAATTAAAGTAATTTTTCTAAAATCGTTTGCGGCTGTAAAGTCACCAGAGTTAGAACTTTCTGTTCCTTCTAATGAAGTATTTAACATTACAAAAAATCCACCTAATTCTTCTACTGCATTTTTACCATGGCCACCTTTTGGTGGAATAATTACATCTAATTCTGCACCTGATCCTGCACCGCCAGCATTTGTAGCTGCAATAATATCAGCGTTTCTAATATAACCAGATGTATAACCTGTTCCAGCAGTTGTTACTGTAACAGCTGAAATGGCACCTGAAGTGAGTACAACTGAACATACACCACTTGAACCGTCTCCTCTTATAGGGACAGCAGTAATTGTTCCTGATGTTGCACCACCTGAAACTGTATAACTTGAACCTGCAGTTTTAATTTTTACTATGTCTAATGCACCATCAACAGCAGCTGCAGCCACAGTTGAGTTTGTTGAAACTCCCATAAAATCTGTTGATAAGAAATTTGCTTGTTCTGAAGATGAAAGAGTGTACATATATTTCCACTTATATCCATCACCTGTTGTAGTAACTGATGTTGCTGTTCCTGATGGTTCAGCTGTAGAAGCAGTACCACCATTGTTATCTAAACATTTATAAACATTTGAATCACTTGATTTAACATAAAAAGTAGAATCAAATAAAGTCGTTGCAGTACTTGTTGATGTTACTCTTGTTGATGTACTTCCAGTTACATATTCCTCATAGTCGTGTCTGTAAATATCATAAACTGTACCTGTTGTCCAGTTTCTTCTTGGTATTACAAAACTAACACCTGAACCTGTGATTTTTTTAACTGCTAATAAGTCATCATAATTTTTAAATTCATTTAATACACTATCACCTGGTGTAATTGGGGCAGTTTCAGTGCCCTCATAATCTGTTCTTCCATCTGGTCTTGTTAAAGTACCATATGCTTGAGCTCTACCTATTCCTAGATAGTAAACTGTTGGGGTCGCCTCTGAAAATGATTCCTCAAATTGTTCAGCGTTGTTCATTCTAAATTTGTTTGTTATTATTGCTGGCATTTTTCTATTCCTTAATTATATTTATAATCATTTTATTTAACTTCCTGCACCTATTATTGTTTTCTGTGTAACATCAGCAGAATTAATTATCAGTAAAGTAGTTGCACCTACTAATTCTGTAGATGATACAGTATTTGCTTGTAGAGCTGCAACACCCGTAACATTGCCTGATCCATCAAAACTTGCTGATGTCCATACTACGTCACCTGACATACCTATTGTACGACCTGTTGCTAATGCAGTTGCAGTATCAGCGTTTCCTGTAAGGGCTCCTGTAACATTACCTTCTATATTTGCCACAAGAGTTCCTGTAGCAATTGTTAAGTTTCCTGTATCAGAAGCAGTTGCTGTTGTAGTACCCATAACGAACTTGTCTGCCGACTCGTCCCAGGCTACAATTGCGTTATCACCAGTAGAACCTCTTTCCATAATGATACCTGTATCATTGGCATTTGAAGTTGCACCAGAATTTAATTCTAATAAATTATCATCTACAGTAGTATTAGTAGAATTAACTGTAGTTGTTGAACCATTAACTGTTAAAGTTCCTGTAACAGTAAGATCACCATTAGCAGTTGTATTTGCACCTGCAAAGGTCATTGCAGTTCCTAGTGAAGCGCCTGATCTTAATTGCATTTCACCACTATTATTAATTACAGCACCAAAGATAGTACCACCATCTTTAAATGCGATTGTAGCACCATCACTATCAAGCGTTAAGTCACCTGATACGTCTAGTGTAAAATCTCCTGTTCTAGTAATTGTGTTGATTTCAGGACTTGTTAAAGTCTTATTTGTTAATGTTTCTGATCCTGTTAATGAAACAAAACTATCACCTTGTAAGGCAGTATTAAATTCAGCTAATGAACCTGTTGCTGTATTATCACCTAAATCAATAGTCTTATTTGTGAAAGTTGTAGTTGAAGCTGCTGTAGTAAAAGTATCACTTTGTAATGCAGTGTTAAATTCAGCTAATGAACCTGTAACTGTATTAGTACCTAAATCAATAGTTTTATTAGATAATGTTTGTGTTTTACTAATAATTGCTAAAGTTGTTCCATTACCTAATTCTGTATAAATTTCGTTAAAATTATCGTTAACTAGATCACCACCAGCACGTAAAGACGAACCTGTCCCATCATTTGCTGTTGTACCTATATTGATTGTTTGTTTTGCCATACTGCCTCTTATCTATTTATATGTTATACCACATCCATTGTAACACTATCTGAATCAAATGTTGTGTATGTTTCGTCCATTGTATTTGCTGAATAATCGCCTATTTGTGCAGGAATAGTAAAATTTGTTTTCATCTTTCTACCAGCTTCGTTTGAAGTCAGTAAAAATATTGCATTTGAACCATCTAAAATTGTTCTAGTCCCTTGTACTTTAATACCATTTAATGCTTGAAACGTAATTCCACTTCCTCCAGCACTACCTCTAGCATTAGCAGTAATACCAAATACAGTATTTGCCCATTTATCTAACACACCTAATCGTGGCCCAGCATATACAAATGCTTGTCTTACATTTACAACATTACCACTTGAATCTGTAATATTTCTTCTAACCCTACTTACATAATTAATATCAATAGCAGGTCTTGTTAAGGTTACATCTCTTGTTGTTTTAGAAAATTGTGTAATTGTATCCTGATCAAAATCAGCAGATACAGTTGCTTTTGCGTTTGCTCTTAAACTTGTTCCATCATCTTCTGTTCCTAATCTACGACCTATAATTTGTGAATATATTTTAGTTAGTGCTGATCTTAATATACCTTCTGTACCACTATTTAATCCAGTTATTGTTCTAATTTGAAGATCCAATTGATTTGCAATAGCAATCTCTCCTTGAAAATAAAACCCAGCAGGATGTAATGTTTTTATATAACTATCTCTCCATTCATTAATGGATCTACCTACTTTAATAACATAAGAATAATCCTGATATAATAAACTGTCTTGGGTTTTCATAGTGTTTTCAGATATCCATCCATCTTCATTTATATAAGAACCATCTGTTGTAACTAAAGGAGAAACACTAACAGTTCCTTCTGCTTGTTCTAATCGTACAATAATACCTGTAGCACCAGCTGCACCTGTAAGTGTTACATCTGTTCCATAAATGCCTGAAGCACCTGATAATTTTAAAATTTGTGTATCTGTATCTAATGAAACTACTTTAGCTGTTACAACTGTTGAACCATCTGAACCTAAACCAGAAACTGTTTCACCTATTACATATGTTCCTGAAATATCTTTAAGTAAGGCGTATGTTGGAAAAGTAAGTGTAGGCGCTGGAGAAGCTTGATAATTATATCCTGACTCAATAACATTAACAAGTAATGCACGACCTATTTCTGAACCATATGCTAAAAGTTTTGCACCTGATCCACTACCACTTGTAACTGTTAAAGTAGGTAAAGAAATATAAGCATTACCATGGTCAATCATTCTTACATCGGTTATATCTTCATTACCACTACCACTTTCTTGTACAACTTTATCTCCTGAATAAGGATCTCCTTTTCCTGTTTCGTTTTCTAAAACTAATTGTCCTGTTCCAGTACCACTTTCTAAAGTTACACCACCATTTACAACTGAAACTTTTGCTGTAGCATTTCCTGTGCTAAAATTAACAACATCACCTACAACGTATCCTGTTCCACCATCATCAATAATAACTTCTTGTATTGCACCAGATCCCACAGGTCCTACTTTTAAAGATGAACCTGTTCCACCAGCAGCTAATGTAATCTCATCATCTTCATTATATAATGCACCATCTGTTGTCATTGTTCTATCAGAAATAATACCTGTAAGAGTACACTTAATTGTTACATCTGAATCTGTATTATCTATTCCAGTAATATTTTGGTCAGAAATAAAAGTACCTACTACCGAAGTATTTCCCAATACTAATTCTGTAACTGTAGTACCACCAATAATAAATTTAAATACATCTTCTACAATACCAGTGGCTTCATTAATAGCAGTATTAGTTGGACTATCTGCTTGTGTAATCGTTTGACCTATAAGGTTGGAAGCATCTGAAGTTCCAACTTCTAAACAACGTAATATTAATCTAGTGTCCCATTTACCATCAGACAATCTTAAAACATTATCTTTTGGATGTCTTATTTCAGCAACTTCATTAAACAATAATTTAAAAAATATTTCACTAGCACGTTTTGTTCCTTTTGATTGATAAAGAGATTTAATATTCTTTATAAGTTTTCTTTTATCTACATTCTCATCTAATCTATCTGGAATAGATGTTAAAAATGAATTTCTAAATTGTGATAAAAAACCTTGAATTGTTTTATCCACATCAGCATAATCTAAAAGTTGTTGTATGTTTTGAACTGGATTGGCTCTATATTTTAATATAGTAGCTTGAGCATTTGAAGTTGAACCTGTAATTAATTCACCTTCTATAAATTTGTTTTGATGTGCTACGAATAAACGAGCACCTACGTCCACATCTTCAATTAAGATTGTAGTAGTAGCACCAGACGTTGAACCTGTAATTATTTCTCCATTTATAAAGTCACCATAAGTAGTGTCTTCTAAAAGTAATCTATCATCTTCATCATCACTACTAACATTTGTTCCATTTAATGATATAAAATTAATTTGACCTGTTTGACTATTAAGTTGTATATGGTCTGGATCACCAATATTTGTTAATTTAATTTCTGCTGATTCTAATAGTTGATAATAAGCTTTTACAAAGTCTAAAAATAATGGGTGGTCCTCAAGTACATAATCAGGTACTTGTGAACTTAAAAGATTTGATAATTTATTTCTGAAGTCAGCCATGTCATCTAATAACTACTTGTTGTGGTATATCCTATACCAGCGTTTGCTGAGCCTCCCACTAGTGTATCAGCCTCAACATTAACCGTGCTGTTTGCTACATCCACTTCTAATATTTGATTTCTAATTGGAACTAAATCATTTGAATTTGGTTTTACTGTAATCTCAATAACTGTTGAAGCTGTACCTCTTACATTTTCAATATTGGATACATTTAAAGAATTAACTTCAATAAGACCTGTATCATAATCTATTGTACCTTGTGTACTATTACCATAGGTTCTTATAGCACCATCCATTCTATATCTTCTAACATTACCATCTCCATCATCATCTAAATACCAAACGTTTGTAGTATCTCCATCTATTTTAAATCCTGTTGATACTACAATACCACCGTCAGTAGCATTATGACCAGAGTGTGGATTATATAATGCGTTAGAAAAATTAACTGAATATTTTAATGAAGAACCTAATGTTGGACTAAAAGATTTTCTTAATTTTACTGTTGTTATATTTGATAAGATACTAATATCTGTTTCATCAATCAAACCTGTTAGTTTTGAATATCTAAAAATTGTATCAAATTTTTGTAAAGTACTTGCGCTGTAATCTGTAATTGTAGTAATAACATCTGACTTTATAGTTTCGGAAGTTTTTGGTGTTGCTGCTTCATCAAATTTTACTGTTGAAGTTAATATGATACTTGTAGTTTCTGGATCAATAATTACTGGTGTAACTGAAGCAACTGAATATTTTTTTAGACTTGTAACAATTCTATCTTTTGTTGAAGCAGTAAGATTGGAACCACTTATTGGTAAAATAGAAATATAAACTCTACCATAAAAAGGTGTTTCAGCGTCTTCACCACCCCAAGCAGATACCGATTGAGAGTTAGCATATAATTGTTTAACTTTAGCTTTGTAATCGTCTATTGTAACTGCCCTATCTTGTGATGAATAAAAATGAGGAGTATTCCTTCTTATACTATCTATAGATTCTGGTTCAGCACCACCTTGCGCCGATGAATTAACCGTAGTAGTTATATCTGTAAATCCAGTTATTGTTCCTGCTAAAGTAAATGCTGTAGCACCATTAGCTTCTGTTTTATTTGTTACTACATAACTTATATTAATAATATTACCGTCATTTAATTCTTTACCAATTACTCCATCACCAAAATATATTTCATATTGACCACCTTCAGCTTCTTGTAAAAAATAAACTTTACTTGTACCATCTAATTCTGTAATTGAAGTTGCTTTAGCATAAATGGCTGTTGTTATATCTGAACCACTATTTTGAACAGCAACTTTTATTGTTGTAGTATCTACTCTATCACTTGGAATTAAAAATCTTTGGTCTACATCACCAGCGTCATAAGTGTGATTATAACTTACATATGTACCTTCATAAAAATTTAAACTTTGGCAAGTATAAACACCATCAACAGGTTGAACAACTTTATCCGATACTGAAACAAACGTGTATGTAAGTCCATCTATAACGGATGAATATTTTGTACCTGCAGGAATTGTAATTGAAGATCCTGTTCCATCATTAATAACTATTTTTAAATCTGCGATTGGTGCTCTGGATGAGTTTGGTGTATAACCAACTAATTTTGCTAATGAGGAAACACTTGTTCTTAATTGTGCTGTGTCCATAAACATTTCGTTTGCTACGAAATTTGCATTGTAAGCCAAGTAGTGTGTATTGTATGCTAAAACGTCTAATAAAACATTAAGAGAACTTCCTTCAAAATCATAGTCCTTAAATTCGTTTTGATTTGATAAAAATGTTTGTAATGATTGTTTTATATTAGCAAAATCTAATTCTGATATATCTAGTCTGTGCTGTGCCATATTATCTTACTCTTTTTAAAAATGTTGATACGGTTACTGGTTCTTCTGATCCTGTTACTAAAAATGAAACCATAATATTTACTCCATTTTTTCCATCATCTTTTATGACAATATCCTCTACCGTAACTCTTGGTTCATATTTTTCTATTGCTGTTGAAATTCTATCCTTCATTAATACAAGGACAGGATCAGTTAAATTTTCAAAAAGAAATCCTCTTAAATTGCAACCAAATTCTGAATTAAAAGGTTTCTCATATCTATTTGTTAATATAATATTTTTAACAGCTCTTTTAATTGCCTGTACATCAAAGACTTTTGCAACATCCTTTGTAGCAGGATTTTTAGTAAAGTTTAAATTCAAATCACTATAGATACGATTTGATCTTTTACTTTGATTCGTTGTAGTTGCGTCATAGTTTGAGTAGGCCATACCTATATTTATAAGATATTACAGACCATTTGCAAATACATTCAATGATCCTCTTATCATAGAGCCTGCGTCAGCACTATCAGTAACTCTACCCCAAGGTATACCGCTTATTTTAACATTTGGTGATCCAGCATTTAAAAACATAATGTGTGGACAACAAATATTAGGTGGTGGACATATAGGAGCGTTATGTGGGATAGTAGGTGTACCTACAACAGCACCAGCAATACCGTTTGCTTTCACTGTTCTAACTAGTGAAAGTGATAATGTTGTTGTAAAATCACAACTATGTCCTGTTGATAACATATCAAAATCTCTTACTGCCATTATGCTCCTCTTCCTTGTGAATTGTATGGTTTATAACTACGTTCTTTAGACTTATTCATAGTACTAAACCTGTCATATAAAAACTCCGCTATTTTTTCGTGCCCTTTTGCATTAGGGTGATTATCTAAATCTGAAATACAATATGTTCTCTCATTTGCATAAATATCCAATATATCATCACAAAAATTAAATCCGCCTAATCTTCTTTCAGTAGGCCAACCAATAAAATTATTATCTATTTTCTTAAAATAAGGATTATTATAAAGAATATTGACCTCACGAGTACAAATTAACAAACCTTTTGGCAGTTCTTTGTTAGAACGAAAAAAAGGTAACATTTGAAATTGCTTTAATGGTATTTTTTTTGATTTACATATTTCTTGAAGACTATAGTAATATCTTATACTTCTATCTGTATTACCAGCTATAGACTTAGGGGGCATCTTATTGTGAATAGCAGTATAGTCTGGTTTATAAAACCCATCGATATGTTTCCATATGCCTCTTACTTTAATATCTTTCCTGTTAGTTTGAGTCCAAGCTGATATTACTAATCCTATATTATCTTTATTCGTTTGTTTTATTTGATCTAACAAACTAGAAAAAATATATTCATTACCAGCTCCACTACGACCTAAATTAATACATTCCATATCTAATTTTTTTGCTAATAATTCTGGCCATTTTGGCCAAGAACAATCTATATCAGGATTAGAATCAGACCAAAAATTTTCATTTGTCCAACTACAACCACTTGCTATTAATGTTTTTTTTGGTGTTCTTACGTGTGCTACGTAAGACTTTGCTAGTTTTGCCATTACCTACTTATTTTCTTTTTTCTTCCTATGGGCATTTTTATCCATTTAGACATCTCCTGCCCCCTTTTAGTAATCCATTCGCAAAATAAACCTTTATGTTTTTTTAAATCAATTTTATTTTGCATACTTTTGACTGCTTTCTTAAATGAAAGAGATTCAACCGACTCGTTAATTTCTTTTCCATCAAAAAATTTAAAAATTCTCAATTTTTTCATTATTTCCTCACTTTGATTCGTTTTTAATATTTATATAAATTAAAATGACGGTATTCCACAGAAAAAACAAGGGTTTTTGACATAAATGTTCTCA
>CETA01040502.1_pt1 | contig 18790 bp, 16 predicted proteins | sample 531251 | NCBI WGS metagenome assembly CETA01 (sample SAMEA2622362, study PRJEB7988) | marine metagenome | biome: marine biome (ENVO:00000447); feature: mesopelagic zone (ENVO:00000213); material: "saline water (ENVO:00002010), including plankton (ENVO:xxxxxxxx)" | depth 380 m
ATCGGTACTGATTCTGACTTTCACAACCCCTCCCTTTTTTACAAAGTAAGTACCTACGATTGAACCCAACCCTTTCTCGATCATGAGGTTACTTTGATCGCTAAAGTCACTAGGGTCCTTCGCTTTGGAGAACGGAACGATCTTGCGGCTGCCGTCGGGCATCAACAGGGGAATGCGACACGTCTCTTCTTCTATTTGTTTACAGCAGCGCTCTAGGCGTTTCTTTATCATCTCCTCCCCGGCCACCACCATCCTTCGTTGGGTCACCGGGTCATTGGCGTAATCACACGCTTGCAGGAGGGGGGAGTTAAAGGGTCCTTTGGTGGGAGAGCGGTCAAGGGCGTAGAAAGCTTCCGTGAACGCCTTGGTTTCAGGATAGTGGAAACGCCAAAGGTCTCTATCCTCCACCCACTTAACAATGTCCGGGACTTCCAGCCCAGGAAAGAGCTCTCTCCAAGTAATGCCTGCGCCCGAAAATTCTTCGGTGAAGACAGCGTGGTAGCGCTCGTCCGAAAACTCCTCTTGTAGGGACGCTATTGTTTCCCGAGCCGATGGGTGGTGGTCATAGTGGATGACTATTTCATTGTGATCGATCAACTGCTTGAAAAAGTCGTAATCGGGGAAGGTGAAGTCGACGACAAAGATGCGGCAGTCTTGAGGAAGAGTCGTGATGTCATCTGAGTAGTCCGCTGGACGCAGCTCCACGCTTCCATTGAACCTTTCCACGTACTTTGCCACAACCCACGCCGCCACACCACCGTCGAGACAATGCGGACCGTGATAGTAAACGATAGTTCTCAGGTTTTCATGAACCGTTTTCTGTTGCATGTCACTTGCTCCTAACGCAAAAAAAGAGGACTCCCTTAGGAGCCCTCGGGGTTGATGCGGTACTTAGTCTGTTTCTGTCCAGAAAGTTTTACCATCGTCGTCGATAGTGATGAGAATCATCTGATCACAGTTCTCCAGACCTTGGATGACTTCGTCAATCACCTCGTCCTCCACCTCTCCCCGTGCCCTGAAGAGCCGAAGCCCTTCAAGCAGGTAATGGTCGAGGGTGAAGACCCTTTCAGCATCTTCATTGTCTTCGGTGGAGCGGATGAGTTCGATGAGGTCCATGATCTCATCGCCGTTATTCCGACCCTTGACACCCATCTTCGAAATGTCGGGATTGGGTCGGCGAGCTTGATTCGCTTCTTCCACCAACACATTATGGATGTTAGCGATTTTGTCGGGGCTGACCGACGAAAGTGGGTCACTCACGTATCCCATGACCGGACGGACGGCATCTCCCTCAAGCGTGTTCTCACGAATGATCTCGTCGATGCGACGATTCTCCACGAGATGAGAGAAGATACTGTGGAAGTGGTGGTTGACGTACCAGAGTGGCACCCACCGCTTGGCTTTTAGGTGTTGAAAATACTTGTCCTCCAGTTCAGGAAACCCCTTCTCGCGAACCTTTTGACAGAGTTCTTGAAGTTCGATGAGCACCTTACCGGGAACCTCCTTGCCCCAGCGACTACCCCCAAAGACAATGCCGATAAGGTAGTGGGTGGCGTAATTCGCTTTCTCAGTATCCGTGATGAGATGACGAATCTCGGTAATGAGCATGGATGCCCTTGTCTGGTTTTCGTCAGCCTGGGCGAGTGCGGCGAAATCGTTCTCTTTCATGTTCTAGCTCCTTGGTTAGGCTGTTGCGTTGTTGGGAGACACAAGAGAGTCTCTCCAGTCTTTATTCTCATTGAATTTGCGGCGATACTCGATCTCAACACTTACGACACCGTGGGGCGTGTGAAAATGTAACTTACCATCTTTCTTCCACACCCAGAAACCAGCCGCTTCTACACGACTGGCGGCTTTGTTGCAAAGGTCACCAAAGGCGTTCAACAGAGCCTCATTGGCAGTTTTCGCCAGGAAGGGGTAGTGTTCTTTCTCCACCACTCCTCCCGTGGCCTTGAGGAATTCAAGATCGTCCTTGATAACTTTGAGTTGGGTGATCAGGGTGCCGACACGGTCCTTGCTGTTTACGTTGTGGTACATGCTGTCCTCCTATCGGACTTCTTTAGGTTAAGTGAAAATACGAGAGATTGAAGCGTCGATGGCTTCCACGCTAAGACCGTAACGTTGGTAGAAACCTTCCAACTCGACCTCACTCTCGATATCGTGAACATCGTCTTTGGCGATGATTTCCGTACCCCGCTTTTGAACACGCTGGGCCACCTCGGCAGCAAAGGAGAGCCCCTCACTGACCTCATCGGTTCCGTCGAACCTATTATTGAGTTCCTCAAAGAGCGTGTCTGAGAAATCCTTGGCGGGGACCTTCTGGCGTTTGCGCTTGTTGACACTGGCACGGATGATGGTGCCCATGTTAGACTCCTTATGTCCAAAGGGAAGAGAAGCTTATCTCCTCTTCTTCACCTTAATAGTACATAGCTAAAAAGTTTTTCAATCAACTAATGGTTTGAGTGCTTTACAGGAGAACCCATGATGGGAAAGAGTATTAAGCAGGTCTTTGAAGACACGTGCGACCGTGTTACCATAGACCGTCGTTTCATAAAGCAGATACGTGAACTAAGAGTGGCATTCGTTAATCGCAACGAAGACCACTTGGCTTTTTTCACCGGAAACCTTCTAGGCGTCCACCCCATTCGCTTTCGTACCATCGATCGACAGCGCTGGTTCGATGAAGTCTTGGAAGTCGATGAGAGCGACCTTAAAGAAGGTATTAAACAGGTTGATTACCTAGACCCCGATTGGGTGAGGGCCAATGACGCCATGAACCAGTCGTGCATTTGGGTCGCCCACCGCATCCACAACAGCACATCCCTCTCCGCTCGCGATAAAGAACAAGGGTTGATGGATACCCTTCTGATGCTGCAATATAAGTTTCTCAGTAGCATCATGGCACATTACTTTCCTTACCCTGCCGATCAAGCCACCGCAGTGGCCACCTACGAGGCCCTTTCCCGAAAGTTTGAGATACGGCAACACGGGAGCTGGCAAGCTTTGCTCGAACATCGCTGTAAGATGATTTTGGATCGTCAAAGCATCCACTACACTTCCTACGCCACCATGCGTAGTGACGAGGGTGTGGTGTACATGATTAATGACATTCAGCAACGTCTTAGGGAAATCGTAAAGAAGTATCGGGCAATCTTTCAGAGAGTCAAAGAACAAAACCTTCGCATTACCTCCACCACCACTGTTATAGAGCTTGATGGGGAATCGGAGATAGTGGAGCGTACCCGCGACCACACCGACTATACACAGTACCTGAAGGACGTCATTACGGACAAACCCACCTTCGTCCGTAAAGAGCTAGTGGACGTTATAGGGGACGCCATGCACACGATGAACGAGGAGCACCTTTACCAGGCCCTGGAGTATTGCTCAGATAACTTCGGTCGGCGAGGTGATCGAAACATCGACAAACTGATTGATGAGACCCTTCTACACGCTTACCGTTACCTGTCCGAAAACCAGGGGGTGATGGCGTCTCCTTCGGATTTGGCGGGTCTTATCGGTAAGTTAAAGAACTTATACTCGGCCTCTCGTATGAGCGACCCTCAGCTAATGGAAATGCGTGACTTAGCCGACAAGATAGTGGCTCGCTCGGTGAGAAGCAGGAACAGTGCTGCCCTGGCCTCAGTTCGAACCGGACTTCAGCTCTACATTGTGCTAAGGGCGTTCGCTAGAAAGTATTACTCGCAATAAAAGGGGCTGAGTATGGAATGGTTCACCAAACTTTTTAAGAAAAAGAAGCCGTTAGTGGTGGGGGTGAAGTTCGTTGACGAGGAGAATGTGACTCGAATCGGCTTTTCACAATACCCTCCACTGGCAAGGGTGGAGATGGAGGTTAAGACAGCCCACGTCACACGCCTTCGTAAACGTCGGTGGTCGAAAGATAAGAAATTCGTCGAAGTGCGATACGACATGACGGCGTGGTTTTACCTATGGAACGGGGAAATCTTTAAACTCACCCGCTTGAGCTTCCCAGTAAGTAAGGAAGAGGCGATGGAGGAGTGTATCCAGACGGCTATTGACCGCATCCGTTTGAAGAAGGCATTAAAAGAAAAGAAAGTGTCCAAGTAACGACATAAAAGCCCCTCCCAAGGAGGGGCTTTTTATACGTCACCAACCTCGGACACCAAGGCTCCCCACCACGGGGCGCCTCTGTCGCATTCCCGATTCTCTTCGACTGGTGCGACGTTGCTCCACTGCTCTCTTTCGATTGACGTGCTCCCTTGCCTCAGTGGCCTGGTTAATCAAAGCGTCAATGCTCAAGGCATCGCGCTCTTCGTGTTTCACCCGACGGTTGAGGGCAAAAAGGCGACTTTCGTATTGGGCAATCATGAACTCATCGGTACATTTGGTGAGTTCTTGGTAAATGTCATCCATCTCCTCCCTTATGCGGTTCTGCTCATCCATTTCGTACTCTTCTTCGGGGCTTAATACTCTCCCTTGGTAGTGTACCTTGGATAGAGCTTTGGTGGCATCGATGCCGTAGAACGAAAGATTTTTCGAGTGAGTTAAAAACCAGTGAGCCATCAACCAGGCAATGACCGAGTCATCATTGCTACCCGATGCGTGGTCAATACGACCATTCCTTACCACCAACCCACGTACTTCGGATGATAGTGTGCGGTCTCTTACAAGGTGACCCGATTCTTTGGCTGCATTCTGGAGAATGGTTGAATAGAGGACGTCCCTGGACTGACCCGTGGTGTTGAAACCAAATACCTTTTTCCACTTGTCGTAGAAAGCCGTGGTGCGTCGCCCCAGGGGCATTTGAATCTCAGAAAAGTCCTTTGGACGTTCGTCTTTGTGATCCACGACATGATTGTAGATACGTTTGAACGGGTCAACACCTGCCCTGGGCAAGTGAATCAGCAGTGAGTCGATGATTGACTGGGCAGAGCTCTTACGCTCTGGTATCAGTATGGTTTTGGGGTAACGTATCATCATGTCCGATAGGAACTTGGAGAAGCGGATCAAGTTCGTTTCATTGATAGTGGCAGCTCCCACTACCGACAAATCCCGACTGTTGATAAACGTCAGCGCAATGGCGTCACGACCGATGGCATCGGATGTATCCAAACCCACGATAATGTGATCGCGATCCATGATATCCAAAAGCTGTTCTTGGGTGTGGTACCAGCGAATGATGTACAGGTCCTTAGAAATCTCACTCCACACAGGGTCGAGTTCACTTTCTTTAATGATGTTGTTCAGGTCAGTTGAAAGTGGAGAGCTTTGGGTACCGCTAGTCCAGACGTTAAAGAAGTCACGATCAGCCTCTTCCCCACTGGCACCCGAGTTACTGATGGCTTCCCACAGCCACTCATCAGTCTTGCCCAATTGACGGTGGCTAAAGGTGGCATTGATGATCATCTTGCGACCCGTACAGTTGCGACGGATCATGGTGGTGAGTTCATCACGGTCTCTGGTATCTAGGAAGAGTTCGCTCCAGATAGAGCCACCGTGAATAAGGTCGTACATATAGCGACCGTCTCGATCATCCTTTTTTCCGGCAGTAGTCGTGAAGATGTTGCCGTAGGGTCTACCGTACATCTGAGCTTCTTCACGTGCCGCCGTACCCGACGCGAGTGCCGCAGGAATGGTGGTGCCAATGAAACGAATGAAAGGCCCCTCATCAATGTGCTGCACCGGTGATGTTAGCCCACGGCCCAGGTTGTTAGCAGCGGACTCGGAGGTCTGACCGACACCCGTCAGATAAGCGTTGTCTTTTGCCTTACACGTAAGGTCAGTTTGGTTATCGGAGTCACGGGTTGTGAGATTAACCAGATAAGGAGGCAGGTAGTCCCGTATCTTCTTCAAACGCTCGACGTTCTTGGTCCGCAGCGTGTGGTCCTTGGTCAACATGCTGATCGTGGTGTTGGATGCCCCTATGTAGAGGAGCCAAACCATGATGCAGTCTGTTGATACCGATTTACCTGTCTGACGAGGCTGGATGAGGGCAACGTCTATGTTGTTCATAAACGTCCAAGAGAGAGCTAGGTTGCCCCGGTTGGCCTTATAGCTAATAGGTTTAGGGCCGGCTACCGGGGGAATGCGAACCACCTCACGGATAAAGTACCAGAAGTTGTACTGGCATTCGATGCCGATGGCTACCTTTTGTTCTTCTGTCAGGTTTTCGTCAAACGGGTCGAGACCCTGTATCTGTGGGTTGAAGAGGGCTAAGGGCCAAAGACAGTTCTCTACCCCCATCTCACGATAAAGACTCACCATCCTGAGGAAGGTTTCGTTTTTTGTCCCATAATCCGCGATGGCACTGGGGTACTTCAACCAGTCCTCTTTAAAGAGTATGTTGGTTCTTGACATTTCAAACTCCCAACGGCATAGTGAAAGGGTGTCCGAAAGGACACCCTTTTATGCCCTTACTTAAGGGGCTTCTTCGTGAAGCGGAATGGCAGCGATGCCGAGTTGAAGATCGTTTTCGTAAACACGATGGATAAACTCAATGATGAGGTTATCGCCTTGCCCTCGATCGTTGATGACCTCAAGTTCCTCATTCCATTGATCAATGGAGAACTCGTAATCCCGATAGCGCATTTTCACCACAAAGATATTGGGCGGCGGTGCCATGGTCTCTGTGTTGAAGTTATGCAGAGGTTCCGTCGCGTAATAAAGGTGACGCAACCACTCTTCCTTACTGTGGAAACCGTTATCGAGTTTAAGACGCCAGAGGTCAGTGTTGATAAAGGTCGCTCTCGCGGCCAGACCCATGCCGTAAGGAGGATTCTGGTTAGGGGTAAACCCTACCAACCAGTTAGTGCTGCGATCGCTCCCTGGCGACATCAAGGTTATCTCCATCGTTTGTACATGGCGGAAGGGCGGATAACGAGGATCAACTTTATCCATGTCCACGTAAAACGTCAGTTTCTGTTTCTCACCGTAACGGTGAGGCTGGAAACTCGGAGAATTGCCCGTGATGCCCACGTAGGGGGTAACTCCCCAAACATGTGAACGATCCAGGGTATAGAGATAGAAGTCCAGTGTGTAACCCCGAACATCATCCACCCAACGAGGGAAGGCGTAGAGCTTAATGGAGTAAGACTCCTCAAACTCGGTGGTCGTTCCCCAATACTCCTCGGAGATGTGCTTGTTAAAGCCCGGTTGAGCCCCGTAACAGAACTCGTCTTCATCCAAGCGATAGCTCAACACTAGAGGGATTTTCTGTCCAACGATCGTAGAGACAAAGTGATCTAACCCGTAAAGGTTAAACTTACCACCATCGGCGGGAAGCCTCAATTGACTACCGTCGCTGTAGGTCACCACGCCGGTGGCGGGAACGTCCTTAACTGCCAGGTTAGTGGGGAGCTGAAGAAGACGGTCGTCCTTTTCGTTAAGGAATGGGGACTCAAGGTGGATGCCGGTGATATACTTACGACTTGCTTCTGTGGTGCGAATGAACGACGTGTTCTTTACCAACAGTGTTGAGTAGCTGATGGCGTAACCTGCATCGTCATAAACAACGGCGGTGACCACCTCACCATCCTGCAACTTTTTAAGGGTATAACCCACAACAGGTGTTTTAACGGCGATATTGTGGTGGTCGGGCATGGCGACTAACTCAAGGGGGATGTTCTCCCCCATGAAAGTCCCATTCTGATCATACATAGCCGAAATAACGGTGCCCTCATCCCCAAGTTTAGTACCTTGGAAAATTTTGACACTGGATGCCGTGGTGCCAAAGATGTGGAGGCGGCTGTCACAGGCGAGAGTGTGGGGTGTTACACTGTCATCGAGGTAGACGCGATAAGACTCGCCTTGGGCAGCAATGTCGACACCCAGTAGGATGTCAGTGGCCCCCATGGCATCGTCGTCGCCAGGAAAATTCCAACGCTCCAGGCGTGACAGTCCCGTGGAAAGGTCCACACCCACCACACGGTAAAGACCATTATCCCAATCAATGACCAAGTCATCTACATTGGGTACATAGCGGCCATCCCGTTCGGGACCTTGGTAGACTTCACGTATATTCCAAGATCGAAAGCCCCTATCGGGGTCAAAAATGGGTACAATTGGATCAGACATTATTTACGACACTCCTGTATTCTAACGTGGGTGGAGAGACTCACCTTGCCTTGTAGGTAGACCTTAATCACCCTCGCCAGGAAATTGTACTGATAGAGGTCAAGTACGGTCTCGTGAAAAAACTCATGTGGGTGTATGGCTACGTAGTTGAGGTCAACGCCTTGAATGAGGGGGTCGTATTCCAACAACCATTCGTAATCTTTCAACCACTCCTTAATCTTTTCATCGCTATACTGACCGGTGATGTCAGTGGGATATAAGTAACCGCTTTGCAGGTCATGGTGAACCCGAGAAACAAAGGGGCTGAGAACACGATAGCGACGTGGTATGAGGTCCACCTCATCAACCTCGGGTTCCGGGCGATAAAGTGAGAGGTAATCTCCAATGCGACGATCCACGTCTAAAGACGCTTCACGGAAAGTGTAAGCGTCCGTGTCCGCCAGACCTTTCATGGGTACCAAGAGGTCCTGGATTAAATAAGGCGCCCCATTGCGAACCTTATCCATCCGAACCCCCCAATCGCTCTCTGCAAACTTAAGCTCGTCCCGAGTCCAGAGACGACCGTCCGCCACCATACGAAGGACTTTACCCTCGCGAACATCGTAGCGTTGGTTGACACTTAAGAGACCCCGCTTGACAAAACCATATTCCGCCGGCGGTATGCGATCGCAGGTATATGAAAGGAACCCGTGTGCCCTTACGCTAATGCGCTGGTTACCACCGTCCTCCCTCAAATACTCTTTGTTGCAGATCACGACCTCAGGCCACTTAACGAAGTAGTCCAAGTTCTCTATCAAAGAGTGTCCATTGAGAAAGACATCTAGCTGACCGTAAGGTAAGAAACACGGGCGACGTTTTCTCAGCTCCCCTAACAGGTCTTCGCTTTCAATGGTAAACGCAATCATTCCGTTATGAGGGTGAGCGTCAAAGGAGTAGAAAAGGAAATTGGTATCATCCCTCACGGCTGTGAAGTATTCATCCGCTTCAACCAACCAAACCAACTCATCGTCGGTGGTGGTGTAGTGAACATTTTTCTCCGCCAGACACCAGTCATACGTCGGCACCCCTCCAACGATATCGCAGATGTAAGCACGGTGGGTCATCTCTCGACTTATGGGCGTGCTGTATCGCGCGTACTCCGTGCCGGTGTTTATGTCACCCTGACCCACTAGCGCTTCCACATAACCCGTGTGTTCGTGACGATTTTGATATGTCCTAGCTTGGTCGTGGTAGTAGCCATCTATCAAACGACCTTTCTTATCGTACTCGAAAAAGGTGCTATCGAAGCGAAGGCGCCAAGGGGGTTTTATCCCTTTGTTGCCAGAAGGTAAGGTTACCGGCTTTTGAGGAGTATTGGCTATCAGGTATGCAATGCCATCGTAGCCGTATGCACATTGGACAAGGTTACTTTTTAGCATCTCACCTTTGTGTCGCATAATGGCTGTATAACAACTTTCTTCAAGATTGGCTGCCTGCCATTCCCTCACATTAGCATTGGCTCCTACGATTGCCCCTACGATCGCCTCCTCAGTTTCAAGCTGGTAGAGTTCGTGAATGCGGTTATGCTCCTTAACAAGGGGACGGTGGTAGCCACTGCGTCTGATCCGTAACCGCAATGTGACATCCTTCACATTACCCCATCCAGTATTCTTCCGAACCTGTTCGACAATGCTACTAACGGGTAGCGAGATATCTTTGTGCGTCACCATTCGGACAGCGTCGGGGGCTCCTTTGTGGTAAAAAAGTCCCTCCTCACGATTGTCGACCTCTCTGACTAACCAGATGTCGATGTCGTCGTGAAAGTCGATGGTGTCCGTAGAACCCTTTGGTCGACTGACAAAATACTTCCGTTTATTATCCAGACGAGAGTTGAAGGTGGGTAGCTCTTCTACCGGGGCATCAAAAATTTCGTAGATCGACGTATCTTGGACAAATTCTATTTTATCCCCAGGCCGTATTTCGTCAGGTCTTAGAGTGTCCACCAACACGCCATTGTGGAATTGGTAAACATCCCCCGTCCAATCGTTGATCAGCTTTTCCACCTTGGCCTTAAAAACGACCACAGATTTTCGATCACTGGCCACGATGCCGTCAGTGTAAACGCGGTCGTTTGTTGGGTGCGATCTTTCGGAGCCAAAGAAGGCGTTGGAATAGAATCGCACAAAAAGGGGCGTCTTACCAAGATCATCGATGCGAGGTTGATCTTTGACGGCGATAATGAGGTTACGCGTCTCCGTTTTCATGAAGTAACACTCGAACCGGGGCATTTGTAGACCCTTGGGAGTGTAGGCGTCCAACGTAATGTTGTTGGTGTTCATGGCACTGGAGAAAGTGTACCACTCATGACGTGTAAGTATCAAGTTAAGAATGATCGGAGATAATTGGCCGATCTGATAAACGTGATAATGGGCGTCTGGGTCGGGCAACCAATGCCTATCCCATTCAACGTCGACGTATCGGCGAACACCGTTGTCTCTCGTCAGACGCATGGGTTGAAATAGGTACTGGTGGTCCTGATCCGGGCTACACCACACATTGCGGATAGCGTGTTGAATCAGAAACTCATTCATCCTCAATCTCCCACGTATTGTTGAATAATTTGGTAGACGCTCCGTGAGAAGGTTTTACCACGATCCCGCTTGTCGTTATCGTAGACCAGTCGCCCCAGTACAGATTTGCGATAACTGCGACTTTCCAGGGCACTCAACACTATTGCAAGGAAGGTCGGGGGGTGCTCTGTCGCGACGGCGATAGTTTCTTTTGCATTAAGACCAAACCAACTTCCACCGAGCATTGCAAAGAGTAGTGCCGGGTTAAGACTTTCGAGGCGGGCGCTGCCGACAACACGTTTAAGCGTATCGACGTAAACCTCCAAACCGGGCATTACCTCGATATCATCCACGATCTCCATGGAGAGTGTCGTGGGGATAGAGGAGATTTGGTTGAGCTTTGTCAGTATCCGCATCTTCTCTTTTTCATCAAAGGCATCTTCCGGACGGCGGAAAAGACTGTGCCAGAAGAAAAGGGTCACGGTCATGATGCGCGCTTGCTCGGTGGGACCTAGACCCAAACGCCTAGAAATGGCTTCGCTGAGCCAACGACAAAAAATGAGAGGACCAAGTTCACCAGTGTTGATGAGGTCACGGGGCTCCTCTTCCCAATGTTGGTTCAAAACGGCGCGGATAATTTGGAAACGATAATCAGCCACATTGGTGTAGCGCTTACTACCATCCCGTTCAACTTGGATGTAGGCTCGGGTGTCGACGAAATAAAAAGGGTTTCCTTCTAACTCCGCACGAAAGGGGTGGGAGAAAGCAGGAATGTCTTCGTTCAACGTCGAGACCCCCCAGACACCCTTAACCTCTTTACCGGTATCGGGTGTCTTTAGTTGAAAAAGTTCATCTTCAATGAGGGCCAGCTCAATAGCCCGCTTAATCCCTTCTTGGTTATAGGCGCGACAGGCAATGGTGTCGTAGGCAGTCAGGTGCATCTTTATAACCTCTTTTCTATGTGCATGTAAAAGTAAACATTGATGATATGAGGTATTTCGGTATCTTCCAGTTATTCTGGGATACCGCCTCGACGACAGAGACACTTGCGCAACTGTCTAAGCTATACCATTTCGCCCTCTATTTAGGCGTGTGACCATGGCACTAACCTAGATAGGAAGTGGTACAGTTTAGTCGTTTCTTTTTTTATCCTTCATGAAGGAGCATTTCAACGATGTACACAATCCGAAATGCGGCTCCCCGTGCAATTCTGCGCGGCATTAAAGATGAGAGCGGACGGCCGCCGGTTTATGAACCGGAGATGATTCCGACTCACCTCCCCCACGTCTTCCTGTTCACCGAGCGTGGACCAGTTCTGCCGCAACTGGTTTCTGGCGACAAGATGGTCCGTACTTACGGTGCCAAGTCGTTTGAGTACCGTGGTAAATATGCCAACCACCAGACCGTGCTCGCCAACACCGTGAATGCGGAAGGCAACCGACTGATGGTGCAGCGTATCGTGCCTCCGGGTGCCAACCCGCCGGCTGCCCTGCGCCTGTCCGTCGACGTCATGAAGGACGAGATTCCTCTCTATGAGCGCGACGGTGAAGGCAAGTATGTGCTGGACGAAGAAGGTAAACGCATTCCTACTGGTGACACCACCGAAGGTTTCGTTTTCCGTTGGTTGACCGGTCCTGTTATTGAAGAAGAAGACGACGGTCGTCTGATCGAAGCCGGTGATCCGCGCCTCGACGAGTCTGGTGACCAGCGTATTCTCGAAGATAAAGTGGGTCTGGCTGCCACTCGCACTGGCGACATGACCAATACCGCCGGCGAACAGTCTACCATCTACCCGATCATGGACATCGAGGTTCAAGATTTCGGTAGCTACGGCAATCGCCTTGGCGTTCGCCTGAGCGCTCCGACCGTGGATAGCGACATCCCCGTGGATGCCGCTACCATCGAAGAGCAGCTGGCGTACCTGTACCGCATCAGCTTTGTGGAGCGTGACGAAAACACCTCCACTCCGCGTATACTGGAAACCCTCTGGGGTGAGCAGTTCGTCGACTTCTCCTTTAAAGAAGGGGTCGTTAACGAGCGCACCAACACAGAGCTTCACATCGACGACGCTGTTATCCCGAGCTATTCTCAGGAAGCGGTGGCGGGGATGGAAGAAATTCGTTCCCCTATCGGTCGTATTCACGTCTACTACGAGCACCTGGAAGTCCTGCTGGCCGATGTCCACGCCAAAGAGGTCGCTCGCGGTACCATCGACGCCGATGAAGACTACAAGCACCTGATCAACATCTTCTCTGGTCACGATTACAACGGCGTTCCCTACGACACCGTTAAGATCATGGGTCCAGCAGACGATGGCGTGTTCTTCAACGAAAGTGCCACCCATTACTGCATGGGCGGTTTCGACGGTGTGATGAACTTCCAGAACTTCGACGACGCCGTCCGCTTCCAGCTCGAAAACTATGGCGATCTGGATGCCAAGGTTCTCGACGACGCCATGTATCCACAGTCTGTGCTGTACGATACCGGCTTCACCCTGGACACCAAGAAAGCCTTCTTCGTCCCGATGGGTCGCCGTAAGGATGTCTATGTGGTTCTCTCCACCCAAGATGTCTCTCAGCCGCAGAACCGTCCGTCGGAAGAGTCCTCCATCGCCATCGCCCTGCGTACTGCTGCTCGCATGTACCCCGAGTCTGTGATCTACGGTACCGCGACCTGTCGCGCCATCGTTCACGGTCAGTCCGGGTACCTGCTGAACAGCCCCTACAAGGGTCTGCTTCCCCTGACTATCGAGTTCGCCCAGAAGTGCGCTCGTTATATGGGTGCTGGTGTTGGTAGCTGGACCTCCGGTCGTGCTTTCGATATGCCGGGCAACAATCACGTCCAGATGTTCAAAGGCGTTAATGCCGAATGGCGTAGTGCCAATGTTCGCGGACGCGACTGGGACAACGGTCTGGTCTGGGTGCAGAACTACGATCGCCGTAGCCTTTTCTGGCCTGGCATTCAAACCGTCTACGATGACGACTCCTCTGTGCTGAACTCTGCGGCCAACATGATCATTTGTGTTGAGCTTCAGAAGGTAGCGCTGCGGACCTGGCGTGATCTGACTGGCATCAGTTATCTGACGCCTGATCAGTTCATCGAGCGCAGCGACGCTCTGATCAAAGAGCGTACCCAAGGTCGCTTTGACGGTCGCGTGGTGGTGGAGCCTGAAACCTTCTTCACCCAAAACGATGAGCAGCGTGGTTACAGCTGGAGCTGCAACATCCACCTGTACGCGCCGAACATGAAGACTGTCGGTACCTTTACCGTGGTGGCTCACCGCATCACCGACCTTTAAAAGAGGAGATTCCTAAATGGCTAATCGAGGCCCTAGTCAAGTACGGGATAACAACCGCCTCCAGCGCCAAATCCTCGGCCATGATGCTTATGGCGAGAAACGGATGGACGCGCCGGGGATGGTTGACATCGCCCAGCTGCAAGCCGGTCAGAACGGTTTCCGAACCGATTTCGAAGGCTACGTCAATAACTCAGCTTACGTTCGCCGTAATCTGATCGCGGTACTGGTGGAGGCCCCTCGGGGCTTCCAGCACCTGCCCAACCCGGACCAGTGGGTCGCTACCCTGAAGTCTCTGGTGGAACTCCACCCGAACTCCATTGAAGGTCTGACCTCCACCCTGACTGTTGATTTCGCAGAAACGACTGTGGGTGGTGCCGGTGAAATCCAGGAAGATATTTCTAACGTTACGCGTGAGCGGTCTACTCCGACCTTCACTTGGACTGAGAAGTACGGGAAACCGATCAACTCCTTCCTGACTGGTTGGATCACTAACCTGATGATGGACCCCATCACCAAGGTGCCGAACATCATGACCCGCAGTGGTGCTAAGCCGACAGATATCCTGCCGGACTACACCAGTGCCACCATGCTGTTCATCGAACCCGACCCCACTCACACTCGTGTGGTTCATGCGTGGCTCTCCACCAACATGATGCCCAAAACGGCGGGCGAAGTCACTGGTTCGCGTGACCTGACTGCCGCTGGTGAGTCTGTCGAATACTCGGTGGAATTCACCTCCCTGACCCAAGAAGGCCTGGGTGTCCAGCTGCTGGCCCAGCGCTACCTGGACGAGATGAACATGAACGCGGTTAACCCGAACCTGAAGCCTGCCTTCGTCGATAAGATCGAAGCAGACATTCGTGCAGCCGACAGCGGTTACCACGATCAGCTCGACCGCGCGTCCGGTATCTCGGTACAGGGTGGTTCTGATCCGAACACCCCTGGGCACGTGGCTAACCAGTACGACTCTGTTGCTGGCGACACAGCTGGTAATCAGCAAGCCACTGATCCAGACATGGGTCACCGTAAGACGAACTATCGTCAGAACGGTTCTTACTGATCCCCTTAGGGGCTTCGGTATAGTGAAGGGTGGCCTTCGGGCCACCCTTTATGCCGTTTAGTATGAAGTTTTTTTATTAACCCTTACAGTGAAAAAAAGGTGTAAAATGGGACGTTTAGCTAATCGTTTTGATGACCTTCTGAACCAAGCCGAAGAGGGTGAATTAATTGATGCTGTCAACTATGAAGAAATCGATCTGGACGATGTAGTTGAGATTGCGCTGGAAACCTTGGAGGGAAAATCTCACCACTTAGACCTTATCGACAAAGAGATAGAGCGCATCGATCAAGAAGGTGAGGCGGTGAGCGTCGAGTCTTTTTCCGAGGAGTTTATCACTTTCCTCGACGACGCTGGAGTGGCGAATGAATTTAGTTTAGAATCCATCTCCACCGAAGCCCGTGTGGGCGGAGTAACAAACGTCTTGCAACGGATGTGGCAAGTTTATTTCTTAGACTTTCTCACTACGTTTGATTGGGTTTCTGATCTCGTTAAATCCTCCAGTAAACGGGTGGGAAAATACCGCGACCGCATTGATGTCTCGCGTCGGAAGTTCAACAAGAAGAAACCGGGGCTTGACCAAGATAAACAAAAGGCCAGTTATGCCCAGCTACACAATTATTGGGTGAACGAGGACGGGTTTATTAAAGATCCCTTCGGTCAACTCAAAGAAGAGGAGAGGGTGGCAAAGTATGTTTTGTTTACTTATCCTGAAAACGTGGCTAAAGAAATGAAAGCTTTGGGGGACGTGGCTAAGCGTGCTAAATTTTCCGATAGCGAGGATTATGAGAAGACTGTCCTTAAACCATTGACCGGTAAACGACACCCAGTGGAACTCTTTGACAATAAGTTATTGGGGGGTCGCCCATACATGCTCAACACGGGGTTTTCATTATCGGGAAAGAAAGTGACGGAGGGTAACGTATTACAAAGGCTTGCTGCTCGCCGTAAAGTTAAGGTCTCAAAGCGCCTGTATGGGTTAAGTGCAAATAGTTTAGTACCTCGGATCATCCCTGATGTCGAGATGACAAACCGAGAAATTGAACAACTTTTTGATATCGGAGACGATTTCTTGGGAATGACCGAAGAATACCTAAGAAACACGGATCGAATGAAGCGCGAGATAGGGGTCCTTAAAACAGCGCTAGAATCTTTGTTGAGTGAAGCAAAGAAGGACGGCGATAAAACAACGCAGTCAGAAGTAAAGCAAATCGGTCGCTACGCCAAAACGTTGGTCGATTGTTATTGGGCTCCCAGTGTAAAAATGTCTAAACGCAACATTGACATTGTCAAAGGTGTCGCTTATCTTGCAAACCGTTTAGTGGCATATTCGAAATAAAAAAAAAGAGCATAATGAGGGCCTCTCATGCGAGAGGCCCTTTATGTCGCTTTTAATAAAGATTTTCCGAATAGAGTTCAGGACCACTAAAACCAGGCCCTGTGTGTTTGATCTGCCCTTGTTTCTCCGCCACCATCCAGGCGACTTCGCGATTCAGGAAATTACCCCACTGGTCAACGAAGCCCTGTTTCACCCGATTGATGACGTCCAGTTCTTGCTGACCACTTGCTTTGAGATATAGATGAAAATGATGGTGCATTAAGCTATCCCAGTGCCTGGCCCCGAGAAGCAATGTTCCGTCGGGGAGTTGATTGGCCGCACAAAGAACTCGTCTGACTTCGAAAATGTCTTCCTTAGCCTTCTCTATAAGTTCTGAGAGGTATTCATCAGAGTCTTCAATGCTGTTAAAACCCCTTCCCCAACCACGCCAAGACAACGGGTTACCTTGTCCGTCATCACTTTCCATCCAAGCCCCTAAGTCTCGCTCCACACCCTCTCGATACTTTTCAAACCGTGTGACGATGAAATGGGGGACAACCTTCATGAAGAAGACTTCCTCCCCCAGCCAATCTTCCAGTGTAGCGACTCCGTAATAATCGGACATTCTAAAAACTCCTAAGATTAAAAAGTGTAAACCTTTATTCCTTCCAAATGCCTGAGGTGGAACCTTAGGTCTTCGAGATACTCCATCTGAAAATGTCCAGAGTAGGGCGTTACTATCTTGTATTTACCATTTTCTAGGTTACCAAACCAGTAATAGTGATAGAGGGGAAGAGTGGAGTGTGCGAGTCGCTGGACTAGACCAGGGGTTTGTAGAACCTTGTGGTAGATGCCTTCACAAATCAACTCCTCGAAGTTACCCACCAAGGCCTTGCTGTAACGTCTGCCCAACTGCTTCGCTAGAAGCCCCCAGACCTCGCGCAGCTCCTCATACTGACAACCGCTGGCTAACCAATACCAATAGCCCTCCATGGATTCGAAGGGGCCAAGGCGAGGGTGGACGAAGGGCGTATGGGAGAAATTACTCAACAACCTTCCAAGGACGGTGACCCCCCTTGACCAAACGTTGATGTGACGCTCACCATCTAGACGAGGGTCTAGGACTAAATGAGTCATGTCAATTCTCCGTGATCGGTGTAGGGTAGACCCCTTTGCTCCAAGAGTTTTATTACGGCTTCCTTTAGGATGTGTCGGTGGCAGAAGGTTCCAGCTTTACAGTAGCAACCAAGTGCCACCGTCTCCATGGAAAGGAGTTTTTCCCACACCTCCCTCTGGGTTACCCAAGACTCACGAAGCAACCCTACGTAGGACTCCCTATAAGCCTCCTCAGAGAGCGTTCCCGCCTTTATACCTAGAACGATGCGCCAAGAAGGTGCAAAGGCTGAGACGCCGCTCTTGACGGTTGTATCGAGGAGGGGGATGGAAAGCTCCTTAGCCTTTCGCCATTTAGCAATTTGGATAGTGTAGATTTTCACGCGCAACCCCTCCTCAATTAAAACGGTCGCTATTTAGCCAATTTTTTCTGACATCGTAAACAACAGCCATGGAAATACCCAGCATTTTAGATACTTCGCAGGCAGCAAAGTCGACATCCAGCAATTCTTTGATCAATCGGTTTCGCTCTTCAATAGACATTCTTCTTATATTCAAAGGTACAAACATCTCCCCTTCTCTTTTTGCACCCATCGTCATCGAGGTTTGATCAGCTTTCTTCAGTTGAGCAAGAACGTATCCGCCTGCCCCCTTAACCTCAAAACTATCCTCACTCAGATCAATGTTTGATCCGAAGATAGAATGCAACATGGTCGCTATGCGCTCCTCAATAACCATCTTGCTATACTCCTGATCCAGTTTGGGAAGGTAGTCCAGTATTACGTCGTGGGCTAAGTCGTTTAGTGCATCTTTTACCTCTACCTCTTCCAACCCACTTTGTATAACCAAGGTGATGGGAGTTTCCAACCACTGCTCTACCGAGGCCATCATTTTGATCAGGCGAGGCAAATGGTTGGGATCAGACAAAAGGTAGTTGTCGATGAAAATTTCCTCGAAGAAAGGGTCTTCTTTAGTCAAGGGAAGACTAACATGCAAACCAGCATTGACTTCCACCTTGACCCTTCCATCCAAACCGTGTGTTTCAAAGAGTTGTCTCCACTCGACGCTACTGGCGTGACTTGCAATAAACCTAACCTCGCCATCGGGTGCCAGTTCAAGCTTCTCTTTTATCAACTCAACACAACGCGTCGTCTTGCCGGTTTGACGTGCGCCACAAATAAGTCTCATTCCTTAACTCCCCATGAGTTAAACAAAAAATTTGGAACGGCATAAAAGGCTCCCCTAAGGGAGCCCTTGTCACTAACGATTTCTTACAGATCGGCAGCCATTTCGCTGATGGTCTGCTTGACCTTCTTCAGCTGACCCTTGGAGCCAATCTGACCATTGGCCTTATAGGACATGCTGAGCACACCCTTGCGCTCTTTCATACCACCATCACC
>CETA01033970.1_pt1 | contig 18356 bp, 19 predicted proteins | sample 531251 | NCBI WGS metagenome assembly CETA01 (sample SAMEA2622362, study PRJEB7988) | marine metagenome | biome: marine biome (ENVO:00000447); feature: mesopelagic zone (ENVO:00000213); material: "saline water (ENVO:00002010), including plankton (ENVO:xxxxxxxx)" | depth 380 m
CTGGTGTTTCTTCTGGTGTTTCTTCTGGTGTTTCTTCTGGTGTTTCTATATCTTCTCCATCCCTTAGTCTTTGCCAAGTGTCTAATGCGTTCCTCCATGCAGATTCAGTCTCAGCTATTACTTCTGGATTAGAACCACTGTCTTTAGCTTTTTGAAGCGCGGCTACAGCTTCATCTTTAATTTTTTCAGCTTTTTTTATTTCGTTGGCAGCTTGTGATTCCTTTTCGGCGTTTTCAGCTCGCCTATTAAAAAGTAATAAAGCTTGTTGAGTTTTTTCGTCGATTTCTTTCATTTTAATGGGCCCTAAATCTTTTATCTTCCAAGTTGACTCTAAAGCAAAGGTCTTACTTCTTCACCAAAAATTCTCAACTGTTCAATATATTCTTCGAGAGTGCGACTGCGAAATTTAAGATGAAAGACATTCGCACCTGCATCACGGTCAGCTCTGAGATGTTCAGCAATTTTTTCAGGCGAGCCTGTTAGTCCTGCTGGAGGAAGATCATCAGGGGGATCACCTATGTAGGACCATGGTGGCATTATTCCGATATCAAAACTCGCATTTTCTCGTCCCGATTCACTTGCTGTTTGGTTGATGGTTTCAATAATTTCTTTGTACTGATCTCTGCTATTACCCATTGGTATATATCCGTCACCTAGCTTCCCTACACGACGCCATGCAGCAGGACCTGAACCACCGATCCAAATTGGCAATTCGTTTGTTGGAGGCTTTGGTCCAACTCCAACAGATTGAAAATGGAAATGTGTTCCTTCATGCGTCGCGTATTCGTTTTTGAAAATGGTTTTTATTGCGTCAATGCTTTCATCCAATATCAACCCACGTTTCGAAAAGTCAATATTGAGAGCTTCAAATTCTCCTTTAACATGCCCAGCTCCTAAACCCAAAATAACTCGACCATTGGAGAGGTGAGCCAAAGTTCCAAATGAACTCGCTGATAAAAGAGGATGACGATAGGCGGCAATCCAAACAACAGACAGAAGGTTAATTTTCTCCGTGTTAGCTCCTATCCAAGAAAGAGTTGCAATAGGGTCATACCAAGTTGTTGTCATATGGGCCGAGTAGTCATCGTCAGGAATAGCTACGTGATCGCATACACCCACAAAGTCAAGACCCGATGATTCGGCTGCTTGCGCGACCATTACTAGTTCATCAGGTCCCGCTTCTTTTTCCCAAGGGTCTACCAAAGTTTGAGTCAAAGTTTGAATTGGTAGTTGTATCCCATAGAAAGCCTTGCCTTCAGGAACTAAGTTCGACACGTAATCTCCTAAGCACTATCGTTGTGACATTTTTATTGTTGTTTGAGCTCTTTTGTAAATAGGTTCATCGATCATTTCGCTTCCAATAGCTATCGATGCTTCACCTCTTCCAATAGCTTTTTCAAATTCTTTTACTACTTCTTGAGCCCATTCAAGCTCTTCTTCTGTAGGTTGGAAAGCTTTATTCGCAAGACTTACTTGATCAGGATGTATACACAATTTGCCTGTGAAACCTAATGACCTCGCTTCAGTTGCTTCTTCTATAAATCTTTTTTCATCTTTGAAATCTGACACAACCATGTCGATGGCGTGGATTCCCCCTAGTCGTGTTGCCTGAGATATCTGTGAACGAGCTAAAAGCACTTCACGATTGTCAGTTCTCCTCACTCCGCCCAGATCAGCCACATAATCTTCGGCTCCGAAATAACACCATTTCACTTGTGGATGTTTTGCGATTTCCAAGGCGTTAACCAAGCCAGAAACAGTTTCTAAACCAGCCATAATTGGAAGATTTTCAAATCCAAAATCAGAAAGAGATTTCGAGACCCGATTAGCTTCTTCTTTGGAAGAGATTTTTGGAACAATAATTCCTGTTAAGGCATCTGATATCGCACTCGATAGATCTTCAGTGAAATGTGCTGTTTCAAGAGCGTTCACTCTCACGAATAGACCCATTTTTTTTGCTTCTTCATTTAACTCGGGAATTATTGCCTTAGTGATTTCGCGTGCATTTTCTTTTTCATCAGTTGGAACGGAATCTTCAAGATCGATTATTGACGCATCTGGAGAACTTCGTGGCAATTTAGACAAAATTGCCCCCTTGTTTCCGGGCGCAAAAAGAAGACTTTTAAATATTTGATCTGGAAAAGACAAATTCGCCATAACACAGTTTGACGTCAAAAAGTCCATCTTGCTTAAGAACTTCGACTTTATTCATCAGATTATCTTCTATTACCTTGGAGGTATGGGAAATAACGATGATCAACAGCAGCTGGAGTTCCCTGGAACTTGGGCAATAAATGAACCTGACCGTATAGCAGTTTGTATGACCGGCTCAGGCGAAAAAATGACTTATTCGGAATTGGATGAAAAAGCGAACCGCATATCTAACCTTTTTGTCGGTTCAGGTCTGCGAGCTGGGGACCATGTTGCTTTTTGTCTAGAGAACACAATTGACTTTTTACCTTTGGCATGGGGGGCTCATTATGCAGGTTTGTATTACACAGCAATAAGTTCGCGTCTTACCGAAGAAGAAATGGGCTACATAGTTAAAGACTGCGGAGCAAGAGTTTTTGTAACTTCAGTGGGGAATAGAGATACAGCCGAACAAATAGATTTTAAAGATACAGGCGTCAAAGAGAAGTTTGTTATTGGTGGAGAGATGGATGGATACGCGTCTTTTGAGGATGCCCTGGAAAGCACATCTAAAGAACCACAACCCGACAGAGTTGAAGGTCAAGACATGCTTTATTCATCTGGTACCACAGGTCTTCCGAAAGGTGTAAAGGTTCAGGCTCCAAATGTCCCATTGGGAAGCACGTCAGCTCAAGCAATGTTGTTTAGAGCAGTGTTTGGGATTGAAAGTGATGCTGTTTATCTTTCCCCTGCACCGTTATACCATGCCGCTCCTCTTAGATTTTGCATGGCAGCACACCGCATCGGAGCAACAGTCATAGTGATGGAAAAATTTGATCCTGAAGAAGCATTAGCTGCAATAGAAGCTAATGGAGTGACAGCAAGCCAATGGGTGCCCACGATGTTTGTCAGGATGTTAAAACTTCCAGAAGAAGTTCGCGAAAAGTATGACACAACCTCTTTGAAGACAGTTATACATGCTGCCGCTCCATGCCCCATCGAGGTAAAGAAGCAAATGATTGATTGGTGGGGGCCAATATTGCACGAATACTACGCAGGCACCGAAGGCAATGGTTTCACTTACATTAATTCAGAAGACTGGATTAATCACCCAGGGTCAGTAGGTAAATCTTTACTAGGTGAACTTGTAATTGTTAACGATGACGGAGATGAAATGCCCAATGGAGAAGAAGGGAATGTTTATTTTAGAAGTGATTCAAGATTTGAATATCATAATGATCCAGAAAAAACAGCCGCTTCACGAATGGGAGAAGATCTAAGCACTTTAGGAGATATCGGACGTGTTGACGAAGAAGGTTTTCTATACCTAACGGACCGTAAAGCTCATATGATCATTTCAGGTGGTGTCAATATTTACCCTCAAGAAGCAGAAAATATATTGACAATGCATCCAGATGTTTACGACGTTGCAGTAATAGGTGTGCCAAACGACGAATTTGGTGAAGAAGTAAAAGCGGTAGTCCAGTTGGTCGATTCAAAAAAAGCGGAACCTGCTTTGGAGAGAGAATTGATTGCCTACTGTCGCTCTCACTTAGCTGACTTAAAATGTCCTAGAAGTATCGATTTTAAAGAAGAGCTACCAAGGCATCCAACTGGAAAGTTGTATAAACGTCTTCTTAAAGATCAGTACTGGTCAGATAAAGAAACCCGTATCTGATTAACCTGCTTCTGAGTGAGTTACAGGCTCTTCGCCCATCCATTCCCTTAGAGTGTTTTTCAACTTTGTTTGTTGAATAAAAATGTCATGCTCCGGCCCTGCATCTGTGGAAGCTTGAGGGGCTTTGAGGTAGAAAGATAACCATTCCTGAACACCGGATTGATCTGCACGTGCTGCCAAATCAAGAAAAAGAGCTAAGTCGAGAACAATTGGAGCAGCCAAAATAGAGTCACGACAAAGGAAATCGACTTTGATCTGCATCGGGTAGCCAAGCCATCCGAAGATATCAATATTGTCCCAACCTTCTTTGTTGTCGCCTCGTGGAGGGTAATAGTTGATTCGAACTACGTGATCTATATCGCCGTACAACTCAGGGTATGAATCGGGTTGAAGAATTGTGTCAAGTACACCCAATTTTGAAACTTCTTTAGTCTTGAAGTTGTCAGGATCATCTAGAACCTCACCGTCTCTGTTCCCAAGAATATTTGTTGAGAACCAACCCCTTAAGCCCAGCATTCTTGCTTTAAGGCCTGGTGCAAGAAGTGTTTTCATCAGGGTTTGGCCTGTTTTGAAATCTTTTCCTGCAACAGGAACGCCTCTGCTTTTTGCTAGCTCGACCATGCATGGGATGTCCAGTGCAAGATTTGGTGCACCATTCGCAAAAGGCACACCGCTCATAATTGCAGCGTAGGCATATATTTGGCTTGGAGCGATATTCTCATCATTTGACTTGAGTCCTGCTTCAAATGAATCAACGCTTTCATGTACTGCACTTGCTTCTTGAAAAGCTTCGGTTGATCCACACCACACCATTACCAATCTGTCGCATTCGTTATCAAAGCGAAATTTTTCAATGTCTTCCATCAGTGCTTGAGCTTGATCCCATTTCGAATCTAAATTTTTAACTCTTTTGCCATCTAATTTTTTTACCCAACGATTGTCGAAGACTGCGTCCATGGCGACGATTCCTTCGAGTTCAGATGAAACTGGTGCAATATCTTTTTCATCTAAAACTCCACAAGTTCGAGCTGCTTCGAGGACATTTGAAGAAATCGGATCCCATCCGCCGAATACCAAATCATCAAGACCAGCTAAAGGAACGAAATCGCGTATTAGCGGATTGCGTCCTTCTTCACGTTTACCGAGTCGAATATGAGCCATTTGGCTCACTGACCCGATTGGAGCTGCAAGTCCTTGTCGGGCTGCAATAACTCCGGCGATAAAAGTTGTTGCTACTGCACCCAGTCCAGGAGTCAGAACTCCCAGACGGCCAGAAGCAGGTGTGATAGATAATTTTTCAGTCATATACCAATAATGATACGTATGCTTAAGGTCTGTAACTCAGAAACATCGTTTGAATTGATAAAAGACTTCAATTAAGAGAAAATAAACTATGCCATGGCCTAGCCTTAAAGACGAAGAATTATTTGAAATCATTAATCGAGAAATTCATCGTCAAAATACCACACTGCAATTAATAGCATCCGAAAATTTTGCATCACCTGCGGTTCTAGCAGCAACTGGCTCTGTTTTCACTAACAAGTATTCAGAGGGTTATCCGGGAAAAAGATATTATGGCGGAAATGTTCATGTCGATGAAGCCGAAAGTCTCGCATGTGAGCGAATCACTACTTTGTTCGGAGCCGATCATGCGAATGTCCAGCCTCACTCAGGAGCAAATGCGAACATGGCTGTTTATCAAGCTCTATTAGAGCCTGGTGATACTGTTCTTGGTTTGAGGCTTGATCATGGTGGTCATTTAACGCATGGTTCACCAGTTAACTTCAGTGGCAAGCTTTATAACTTTGTTTCATACGGTCTTACCGAAGAAGAACTAATTGATGTAGAAGACTTGCAACGAAAGGCTGAAGAGGTAAAACCGAAGCTCATAGTTTTAGGAGCTACTGCATATCCAAGAGTGATAGAAGCTGGCCCAATAAGAGAAATAGCTGACTCCGTGGGTGCTTATTTGATGTTTGACGCAGCGCATATTGCGGGACTTATCGCAGGAAAAGCGCACCCGAACCCAGTTCCATATTGTGATGTTGTTACGTTCACGACGCATAAGACTCTTAGAGGTCCAAGAGGAGGTTGTATTCTTAGCACCGAAGAACTTTCTTCGGCGATGGACAAAGCAATTTTTCCTGGTTTGCAAGGTGGTCCCTTGGAACATCAAATAGCTGCCAAAGCTGTAGCTTTTGCAGAAGCTTTAGATCCTTCTTTTGAGATTTATTCGAAACAGATCGTAAGTAATGCTCAAGCTCTTGCTGAAGCTCTAAGTCATGAAGGGTTCAGACTCGTAGCAGGAGGTACCGATAACCATCTACTCATAGTTGATTTGCGAACATTTGATGTAGAAATAACTGGAGCAGAAGCTCAGGTCGTTCTTGAAGAAGCTGGCTTAACACTGAATAAAAATACAGTGCCAGATGATCCACGTTCTCCTTTTGTTACAAGTGGCGTTCGTCTTGGAACACCTTCGACCACTACGCAAGGAATGACTGAAAAAGAGATGGTAGTTATCGCCCAGTTAATGGCCCGTGCGTTACGTGATAGAAAAGATTCAAATTCACTTTCTACAGTAAGGAAAGAGGTTGCAGAACTTTGCAGTTCTTTCACCCCTTATGGTGATTAGAAACGTATGCCTGGAGCCATTGCTTATCTGACTGTCGGGGGAGTTGCCGCTATCGCAACATTTATTGCAACTCCTTTAGCGCGTAAAGCAGCTGAGCATTTCGGAGTTATTTCCGCTCCAGGTGACAGAGACGTACATGAATTACCTACTCCACATTTAGGTGGACCTGCAATGTTGTTTGGGTTACTCGCCGGTGCACTTTTCGCTTGGTTGATAGGCGATTTTTCTGAAGTGTTCTCTACCCGGTCAGAGATTTTAGGAGTTCTAGTAGCAGGCATTGTTATGTGCGGGGTCGGCGTTATCGATGATGTAAGGCCAATTTCAGCTCCAGCAAAAATCGCTGGAATGATAATAGCAGGAAGTGTTCTGTCACTGGTGGGTGTGTCTTTAGTAGTGCTAAGAATTCCTTTTGTTGATGTTGTATTACTCTCCCCTGACCTAGCTGCATTAGCAACAGTCTTATGGGTTGTGCTTTTGGCCAATGCAATTAATCTGATTGATGGTTTAGATGGTTTAGCAACTGGGATTGTCGCTATCGCAGCGACAACTTTTGTGATTTATGCGATTCGTCTAGCTAACGAGGGCGTCTTGTTTGAAGAGAACCCCGGTTCACTTATCGCAGTTCTTATTGCTGGTGTGTGTATTGGGTTTCTACCACATAATGCACATCCGGCAAAAATATTTATGGGGGATGGTGGTGCTCTCATGCTAGGTGTGCTTCTAGCAGCATCTACTGTTTCTGTAGGAGGAAGGACAGATGCTGCCTACAGCGGTCAGTCTTTCTTTTTCTTTGCACCGTTGCTAATCCCTTTAGTGATTTTGGGCGTGCCGGTAATTGATGTTTTATTCGTAGCTATTAGAAGAATTGCTACACCAGGCTTATCTGTAACCACTGCTGGCAAGGACCATTTACACCACAGACTTTTGATGCTTGGTCATGGACACCGAAGAGTTGTTTTTATTCTGTGGGCTTGGACTGCTTTATTGTCAGGATTCGTTTTATGGCCAACTTACAGCGGACGTGGTGATGGGATTGTTCCAATGGGTATAGCAGGAGTATGCCTAATTTTGTTTACGTTGCTTCATCCGCGTTTGCAGACAAAGAAACCCAAAAAAAATGAAATTGTGGCAGATGACCGTTCTCCCGAGTTGTGAGCACGTGAGAAAGAATCTAGATTCACATGCGGTCGGATATTCAAATTTTCTGAGCTTTCTATTTTTAAATAACAAATTAATACCGAGGTAACTTGGATGATCAAATCTGAAAAACGTGAGATGAAACAAGGTTCTGGTGACGCTATGGCAGCGGCATTTGAACTTGTTGCGACTCCTGCGATCTTTGGATTTCTAGGATGGCTTCTAGACAGAAAACTTGAAATCTTTCCCATATGCACTTTGGTATTCGTAGCGGTAACTATCACTTATGCTTCGTGGCGTCTTTATAAGCAATACACCCTTAGACTCACCGAAGAGGCAGAACAGCGACGTGAAACGTGGTTGCTGGGAAATGAAAATGTCGATTAAACACAAAAAGGAAGAAGAAACAATAGTGGAAAGTGTCTCCGGGCAGCCAGAAAAGCGTATAGCTAATCACTTAGCTTTAAGGGCTTTATGGGTCTCCCCTTTGTTTTTAATTCTTTCTGCTATTGGCTGGGGTTTGAGTGGAGCTGTTTCTGCTCTACTGGCTCTCGTTCTCGTGTCTTTCAATTTTTTGGCCGGTGCCGCAATCATTACGAGAAGTGTAAAAATTTCTCCGAACATGCTTTATGGATCAGTACTAGGAGGATATGTAGTCAGGTTGGCAATATTGACCGGAGTTGTTATGTCAGTTCGATCCTTCGATTGGTTTGATACTGTTCCTTTTGCTATGACTCTTCTAGTGACACATTTAGGTTTACTTGCTACAGAGACACGTTATATATCAGCTTCTTTGGCTTATCCTGATTTGAAGCCAACTAGTTCAAAGGAGATTCGCTAATTGTGAATGTTTTTGCTTTGGAATTCCCACCTGTAAGTCATCTTTTTGAATGGCCTGACATAATTTTTTCTGGTTCTTTATTTGCTGTTAACAAGACGGTGCTTATATATCTCGCCGCTGTTTTAATAACGTCGGCAATTTTTCTAACTGCGGGCCGCCAACGAGGTTCATTAGTACCAGTAGGTGTGCAACATGTAGCGGAATCAGGGGTTACTTTCGTAGAAGAGTCAGTAGTGATGGAGACAATGGGACCAGAGGGTAAAAAGTATTTACCATTCCTGACCACAATGTTCTTCTTTATACTTTTTTCAAACATTTTTGAAGTAGTTCCAGGAATACAGTTCCCTGCAAACAGCAGAATGGCTGTTCCTATAACTTTGGCCTTAGTCGTTTGGGTGATTTACAACTTTGTAGGCGTACGTTCTCAAGGATTTGGCGGATATTTGAAGAACTCCTTGTTCCCACCTGGAGTTCCTAAAGCTCTATATCTAATCGTTACTCCGATTGAACTGGTGTCAACATTTGTTGTTAGACCGTTTTCTTTGGCTATTCGATTGTGGGCAAATATGGTTGCAGGACACCTTCTGTTAGTCACATTCGCTATCCTTACTCACACTCTATGGAATAACGGGTACGTAGGTGCCGCCGCACCTTTTGCGATGCTCGTATTAATGACAGGTTTTGAGATTTTGGTTTCTGTTTTGCAAGCCTTTATCTTTACTATTCTGACTGCCGTTTACATCGGTGGTTCAATGCACGCAGAACACTAGATCGCCCACCGAATGGTGGACCGAAGACAATATAAATTTAAACAATTCCGGCCGGACATTCCGGTCGGATCAAAATAGAAAAACAGGAGAGACAAGTGCTGAACATTTTGGCGCAAACAGGACCCAATGAGATGTTGGAAGGTCTAAAGGCTATAGGAGCTGGTCTTGGTTATGGCTTAGCGGCTATTGGACCTGGAATAGGTATTGGAACTGTGGTTGGTAATGCAATCTCGTCCATGGCCCGACAGCCAGAGTCTGCAGGCATGGTGCGAACGACGATGTTCTTAGGAATTGCTTTTACGGAAGCTCTTGCTTTGATCGGTTTCGTCGTATTCATTTTGCTTTTGCCGTAGAACTTAGGTATCGAAAGGAAGTCGAAATTTATGAGACAACGAGGAATCAGACTGGGCTTGTCGCTGCTTTTAGCAACGTTAGGACTGTTTGCATTTGCGGTACCGGCCTCCGCATCAGGTGAAACTGTTGGTGGGTGTATGGCCGAAGTGCTTGAACATCATGGTGAACTACATGGAGATGGAGATCATAAACATGTAGAAATACAAGAACACCATCTTCATACGGAAGAATTGCAGGATGAACTTGAGGGCTGTTTTGAAGCACCTAGTCCAATAATTCCCGAATTAAATGAGATTATTTGGGGTGGTGGCGCTTTCTTAGTTTTATTCGTAGTGATGGTCAAGAAAGGCTTCCCGGCAGTTAAAGCTGCAATGGATGCTAGAGCAGACAAGATCCGAGATGACTTAGATGCAGCAGAGAAAGCGAAAACGGATGCACAGAGTGTTCATGCTGATTATGAAGCACGTTTGGCTGATGCAAAAAATGAAGCATCACGCCTAATTGACGAAGCAAGAGGAGCAGCTGACCAGGTACGTGCGGATTTGGTAGCAAAAGCAGAAGCTGACATTTCTGAGATGAAATCGAGAGCTGCGAGCGAAATTGAAGCATCAAGACAGCAAGCGATTGCAGATCTAAGGGCGGAAGTGGCAGGAATTGCTCTTGGGGCAGCTGAAAAAGTCGTTCAAAGTAGTTTGGATGACGACGCTCAAAGAAGACTTGTAGACCAATACATCGATGAAGTGACTGGTAGCTAACAATGTCGGACAATGCAATTGCTGGTTACGCCGATGCTCTGTTTGCTGTTGCGGCAGCAAACAACGTTTTGCCGACTGTTGAAGACGAATTATTCAGATTTTCACAAGCATTAAACTCAGATGAGAATCTCCAAGCAACTCTGGACGATTCGTCTCTACCAGTTGACCGTAGGCAGCAGATTGTCGAAGACCTTCTGGAAGGCTCAGCATGCTCAACCACTAAAGCATTGGTGTCGATGATCGTTGCTTCAGGACGCTCTGCACGTTTATCTAGCATCGTTGATGCGTTTATTGAACGAAGTGCAGCTTCTAGAAATAAAACAGTCGCTACAGTTCGGTCTGCAGTTGAACTAGATGACAGTCAAAAAGACAAATTAGTAACAGCATTAAGTGGAGCTACTAATAAAGACGTTGAAGTAAAAGTAGTAATTGACCCATCCGTAATAGGCGGATTAGTCACAGAGATTGGTGATGACATTATCGATGGCAGCGTCCGTCGCCGTTTGAACCAACTTCGAGAGAATTTCCGGTAGGAAGAAAGCAATCGAGACGAGAGAGAAACATGACTGAATTGACAATCAGCACCGCTGACATAGCTGCATCAATCCAGAAAAACCTAGAAGGTTTTGAACCTGGTTTAGAACAAAGCCAGGTGGGACGGGTGCTTGAAGTGGGAGACGGCATTGCCAGAGTCTCAGGTTTGCCTGACGCGGCAGTAAATGAGTTATTGCAGTTTGAGAGTGGAACTTTTGGACTAGCTCTGAATCTAGACGAGGCTTCAATTGGCGCGGTGGTCCTTGGAGAAGTCGATGACATTGAAGAAGGCCAGATTGTCCGTGCCACCGGTGACATCCTTTCTTTACCAGTGGGTGACGGCCTTTTAGGACGTGTAGTGAACGCCCTTGGCGAACCAATCGATGGTAAAGGTCCACTAACTAACACAGAGCCAAGACGCATGGAGATTCAAGCTCCAGGAATCATGGGACGTAAACCTGTTCATGAACCAATGCAGACCGGAATTAAAGCAATTGATTCACTGGTGCCTATTGGGCGTGGTCAACGCGAACTCATAATTGGTGACCGAAAAACCGGAAAAACAACTATTGCTATTGACACAATTATTAATCAAGCAGGTCAAGACATGAAATGCGTCTATGTGGCTATTGGTCAGAAAGCCTCTACTGTCGCACAAAATGTTGCAGTTTTGGAATCTCATGGCGCTATGGACTACACAGTTGTGGTTGTTGCGCCAGCTTCAGACCCTGCTCCTTTCAAGTATCTTGCGCCATATGCTGGTTGCGCGATTGGCCAGCATTGGATGGATAACGGTGAACACGCTTTAGCTGTTTACGACGACTTATCGAAACAGGCTGAAGCATATAGACAGATGTCTCTACTGCTTAGACGCCCTCCTGGAAGAGAGGCATACCCAGGAGATGTCTTCTATCTGCACAGCAGGCTCTTGGAGCGTGCAGCTAAGCTAAGCGATGACAAGGGGGCTGGTTCTTTAACAGCTTTACCCGTAATTGAAACGAAAGCTGGAGATATTTCTGCTTTCATTCCTACCAATGTGATTTCCATTACGGACGGTCAGATATTCCTGCAAGACGATCTCTTCAAATCAGGTATAAGACCTGCAATTGATATAGGCAATTCTGTTTCTCGAGTTGGTTCCGCAGCTCAAGTAAAGGCAATGAAAAATGCAGTAGGAACTCTAAAATCTGATTTGCAGCAATTCCGTGAACTGGAGTCTTTTGCAGCGTTCGGATCTGATTTAGATGCAGTTTCTCAAGCTCAACTCGACCGGGGCTACCGGTTAACAGAGTTGTTAAAACAAGGATTAAACTCACCCTTGTTAGTTGAAGAGCAAGTGGTTTCTATCTGGGCTGGAACCAGAGGTCATTTAGACAACGTTGAAATATCTGATGTAAGTAGGTTTGAATCAGAACTACTTGACTGGTTCAGGACGCGTCATGCAGCAATTTTGAATGAAATACGTGAATCAGGAAACTTAGAAGACGAGTCTGCTTTTGAGGCAGCAATCGCAGCTTTTTCAGATCAATTCGAGGGAACAAACGCTACTCAGGCGACACCAGATGCAGAGTTTGCTGATACAGATTCCAACATTGTTGATGCAGAGACGACCCTGCCTGAAGAAGACATTTCGGAGGCCTAGTGAAAAGTATTTCCCTAAGCCAACAAAGTGTTGGAGTTTTCGGCATGTTGGAGAGCTACTAATGGCTGGCGGTAAAGAGAGAGTTCTCAGACGACGTATAGGCAGTGTTCAAAACACAAAAAAGATTACGCGAGCTATGGAACTAATAGCAGCCACTAGGGTTGTCAAAGCTCAGCAGAGGGCTCGATCAGCGAAACCTTATGCAGAGCAAATAACCTCAGTAATTGAAAACCTTGCAGCTGGCGGTGCGGAAGTTGATCATCCATTATTGAGAAAAGCAGAGAAAGTTAGCCGTGTCGGAGTAGTAGTAATTTCCTCTGACCGAGGTTTGGCAGGGCCTTATAACTCTTCAGTAATCAGAGCGGCAGAGAGACAAGTTCAAAATGCACGTTCAGAGGGCGCAGATTATTCTTTAATTGTTATAGGAAGAAAGGCAAGAGACTATTTTGCTTTTCGAAACTTCAATGTTGACTCTTACACCGAAGGCATAAGTGACAATCCTTCATATGAAGATGCGCGCCGCATTTCTGAGATCGTTTCAGCAATGTTCGCGGAAGGAAAAGTTGACAGAGTGGAACTTGTTTATACAGAATTTCTGAGTATAGGTAGCCAGAAAGTTGCTGTTCGTAGGTTTTTGCCACTTGAAGATACGGAAGTTATTGCGCGTGAAGGTAGAGGCGATTCTAATCTGAGCACGGCTTTTGAATTTGAGCCATCACCTGAATCAGTTTTGGAAGCTTTGCTTCCACGTTATGTAGAAGCTCGTCTTTTCGGGGCTTTATTAGAGTCAGCAGCTTCAGAACACGCAAATCGACAGCGAGCCATGAAAGCCGCTACAGACAATGCAGAAGAATTAATAATTAAACTTTCTCGTGAAATGAATCAAGCTCGCCAAGATGCGATCACCACTGAGATAATGGAAATCGTAAGTGGCGCTGAAGCACTCGGCTCAGACAGTGAGAAAGTTAACGAACTGCTAGATCTTGTTGGATCGAGCACAGAAAATAACAGTTAAGCAATAGGAAGAAATCAGGAAAGATTATGACAACAACTGATCTTAAAGACGGTCGAATAGTAGGAATTGCCGGACCGGTCATAGATGCCGAGTTCCCTCAAGGGGAATTACCGGAGATCAACACAGCCATAGAGTTTGATGTTGCTGTTGATGACAGCAACATCACCATTGTTGCAGAAGTGGCACAACAGATAGGTGACAGCCGTGTTCGTGCAATTGCAATGAAACCAACTGATGGGCTCACAAGAGGAACAGCTGTACGCAATACAGGAAAAGGCATAAGTGTTCCTGTAGGTGATGACACTCTGGGCCATGTTTTTAGTGTTACAGGTGACGGGCTAGACGACCCAAATGCTGGTTCCGGATCCGAACGTTGGGAAATTCATAGGTCAGCACCTTCTTTTGATTCTCTTGAACCGAAAGCACAAATGTTTGAAACAGGAGTGAAGGTAATTGATTTACTCACGCCCTATTTGCAAGGTGGGAAAATCGGTCTTTTCGGTGGCGCAGGAGTGGGTAAAACAGTTCTGATTACTGAAATGATTAACCGCGTGGCGACCAATCACGGTGGTGTTTCGGTTTTTGCAGGAGTAGGCGAGCGAACCCGCGAAGGAACAGACCTCTTGCTTGAAATGGAAGAATCAGGTGTTCTAGAAAAAGCAGCACTGGTTTTTGGTCAGATGGATGAACCACCTGGAGTGAGACTTCGTGTCGCTCTTTCAGCATTGACGATGGCCGAGTACTTCCGAGATGAGCAAGGTCAAGACGTCCTACTTTTCATTGACAATATTTTCCGTTTCGTTCAAGCCGGTTCTGAAGTGTCAACTTTGCTAGGCCGAATGCCATCTGCTGTTGGTTACCAGCCGACATTGGCTGATGAGATGGGTGAGCTACAGGAAAGGATTACCACAACACGTGGCAGGTCGATTACTTCAATGCAAGCGGTTTATGTACCTGCTGATGATTACACCGATCCGGCTCCATTTACTTCATTTACACACTTTGATGGCACAACAGAGTTAAGTAGAGATATTGCAGCGCTTGGCATCTACCCTGCAGTTGATCCACTTGCATCTACTTCTACGATCCTTACTCCTGAAGTTGTAGGACAAAAACACTACGACACCGCCCGTAGAGTACAAGAGATACTCCAGCGTTATAAAGAACTCCAGGACATAATTGCAATCCTTGGTTTAGATGAACTATCAGAAGAAGACAAGATAACTGTTTCCAGAGCTCGCAAGGTCCAGAGATTTCTATCACAGCCTATGAATGTTGCAGAAATATTTACAGGTTTGCCTGGCGTTACTGTCCCAGTTGAAGAGACAGTTGATTCTTTTGCAGCAATAGTTGATGGTGAACTTGATGAGCTTCCTGAGCAGGCCTTCTTAAACGTTGGTGGAGCTGAAGATGCGCAACGTAAAGCTCAAGAATTAGAAGCATAGAAATTATGACCTTTCAGGTAGAGCTGGTATCGCCGGAATCCATTTCATACAGTGGCGAGGCAGAGATGGTGATCGCTCGGACTGTTGAAGGTGGGGACATAGCTTTTCAACCTGGACACGTTCCATTTATCGGTGTCCTTTCGGTCTGGTCAGTTGAAGTGATAAGGCCAGATGGTGAGAGAGACGTGTTTGCTGTTCACAGGGGGTTTGTTCAAGTCGCAGGGACAAAAGTAAGTATTTTGTCCGATGTTTCTGAAACTGCTGAAGAGATTGATATTGAAAGGGCTCAGGAATCCCGTTCGGCTGCTCAGGATTTGATTTCATCAGACAGTGAGAATGAAGAAGCTCTTGCTTCGCTCGAAAGATCCGAAGTAAGACTCCGCGTTGGAGGAGTAGAAGTATAAAAAGGAAATCTGCTTTAGATTTCGTTACTTCTAAATATCCTCAAGATCATCTAATCGGTGATGAGCTTTAATGAGCCTTACAGTTCCGGATTTGGAGCGCATAACAAGAGACTCCGTATGAGCCATTCCTGCCGCATATCTAACACCTTCAAGAAGGTCACCATCTGTAATGCCAGTAGCTGCAAAAAAACAGTTATTACCTGACACTAGGTCATCGAGATCCAAAATTCTTTCCAAATCATAGCCCAGTTCTTCAGCGGCTTTTCTTTCTTTTTCGTTACGTGGCCATAAACGCCCTTGAAGCGATCCTCCCATGCATTTCAAAGCAGCAGCAGAGATAACCCCTTCAGGTGTACCTCCAATACCGAAAAGAACATCCGCACCTGACTCAGGCCATGCAGTGGAAATTGCGCCTGCTACATCACCATCAGAAATTAGACGTATTCTCGCACCCGCTTCACGTACTTCAGAAATAAGATCCGAATGCCTATCGCGGTCTAAAATTACCGCAGTTAGATCTCTAACAGTTTTATTCTTAGCTTCTGCAATATGTTGAAGATTTTCAGTTGGGGATTTTGCTAGATCTATTGCATCAGAACATCCAGGCCCTACAGCAATTTTCTCCATATATACACAAGGCCCAGGATCAAACATTGTTCCCTTATCACTAACGGCTATAACTGATATTGCATTTGCCCTGCCAAGAGCTGTAAGTGTTGTTCCATCTATTGGATCAACTGCAATATCTGTTTCAGGACCACTGCCATTTCCACATTTTTCCCCATTAGCGAGCATCGGTGCTTCATCTTTTTCGCCTTCACCAATAACAACTATCCCATCCATGTTTACAGTATCCAGTACACGACGCATGGCATTGACAGCTCCACCATCGGCACCCTCTTTGTCTCCTCTGCCCATCCACCTAGCTGCGACCACGGCGGCAGCTTCAGTCACTCTCACGAGCTCTAATGCGAGATTTCTGTCTGGGGTTTGAACTTTTTTACTCATTAAATGCGACGTTAGCGCCTTAGGGAAGTTCTTGTGCATTTCGCTGAAAGGATTATCGGCGGTTTAGCTTTTCAATAGAGAAAGGTGTCAGGATAAGAGAATGAAATGGGGAAAAAGGCAAACTAAAAGCGAAAAAAGCGAACAGCCTGAAGTGGTTGAAGATGGGAAAAATATTGAGTCAGATTCAACTGCTGAAATTGAATATGAATTGCACGAATGGGCGGGTGAAACCCGGTTGGTGTTGGATCAACTTCTCATATTAAAAGAGGTTCCTCATGTCTGGCAGGGGGCTACCTTGGTGGTTCGCGAAGAAGATGAGGAAGTAGCGGACCAGTTGATTGAAGAAGCAGAATCAACTTCTTTGCCAACGCTTGAGGCAGATGCCGAAACAATTGAATACGAAACAACAGGATGGTCAGATTCAGAACAAGCTTCCTTCAGTTCTTTACTGGTTCGCCTAGGAATTCCTTATGAATTTAGTGACGAAGGGAGTCTTGTAGTCCAGGCTTCTGATGAAGAGGCTATTGAAACTGCTCTTGACGCTTTTCAAGTTGTTAATGATGAGCGTCCTGAACTTGATGGCTTGGATGCGAACTCGCTTTTGACTGAAGTTTTTGTTTCATGCGACCGACTTAGACGTGATTATCGAGATGATGCTGGTGTGGGCGAAATATTACGCTTAACCCCATTGCTTGTGGAGCACCGACCTCCTTTTGGAATTGAAGCAAATCTATGGGACGGAATTGGAAAAAGAGCGATTGACTTGGTTGAGCTATTGTCGGAGGGTTCAGGAGACGAAGAAGAAATAAAATCCCAAGCGAGTGGACTCGCAGAAATCTTGAGATCCATGACTTGACAGAAAAGAGTGTTTACGTCGAGTTTTGTCAAAATTGGCTATTTCAAAACCAAGGCTTTCCAGAGAGAACGGTAGTTAAGCCAAATATGGTCAGATGATATGTACCCGTCTTCTATAAGCGCTTCATTTAGAAGAGGCAGGTTTCTATAGGGAACCAACATGTCAACATGATGAGCTAAATGGTAACCAACGTTAAAAGGAACAATAAAAAAATTGGCCAAGCGGTTTTGTCGAACGTAATGCGTTGTTTTGCGTCTATCTGCTGATTGAGTCATTCCGCCATGTTCACTGATTGCTCGAACTCTATTCAGAAGTTGATATACACACGTCCAAGGGAGTATCCAAAAGAAAAGGTACATCGTTAAATTGCTGAAAAACCAGAATAGGACAGCGATCGTTAGTTGACCAGAAAGAAAAGAAATAGTTAAACGCAAATGTCTGAATTCATTCAGCCTTTTAAATCTGGGGCGTAAAATCCTAAAAGCTGAGATACCACTCAAATCTCTCAATAGCTTTCGACTCATAGAACTTTTAGAAATTGGATAAAAGCTATAAAGGATAAAATCTGGTTCTTCTGGACCGAATTCATCTCTGTGGTGTCTGATATGACCTATTCGGTAACCATGGCTTCCTGAACCAAAAGCGAGCCAACCTACGAAACGGATGCCAACCATGTCATTAATTTTCCGATTAGAGAAAAGCAAACGATGAGCTGCTTCATGATGAATTATGAAAAGTCGATTCTGCGCTATGCCCATTCCCAAGATCGAAAAAATCCAAACTAATGGGTGGTTATAGAGCATTGCCACCCAAACGATTAAGGGTGGTAATGACAAGGACAGTATTACTGATAAAGAGTTTCTAAAGTTTGGGATTTTTCTTAAGGCATCTCGGAAACCATCTTTTGGTTTTCCATTGGAGTGCAGGCGATCACTGCCGGTGAATTCTCTGGTAGTTGTCACCATTCCACCAGTCATAGAGGTGAGCATTTCAGCATGTGACGGATTTTCTTTCATAACGAAATGCTACCTATTAATGGTTAGTACATTCCACCAACTAGTTGAAACATCAACGTACGATCAATAAATGGCTTCTCCAGCAGGAATTTTGTTGACCCATGGTGCAGGAAGTGATCGAACTCATTCAAGTTTG
>CETA01153475.1_pt1 | contig 18022 bp, 19 predicted proteins | sample 531251 | NCBI WGS metagenome assembly CETA01 (sample SAMEA2622362, study PRJEB7988) | marine metagenome | biome: marine biome (ENVO:00000447); feature: mesopelagic zone (ENVO:00000213); material: "saline water (ENVO:00002010), including plankton (ENVO:xxxxxxxx)" | depth 380 m
TGATAAATCTAGATATTCAAAATTAAGAAAGACTGCTAGATCGGCATTAAAAAAATGTACTAAAATTGAAAGTAAATTAATGAATCAATTAAGAATTACATTAATAAATGGTTGTCAAATGAAAGGATATTCTTCAAATATTTGTAGTTCATTATGTAAAAAATTAACTTGTGATATTAATAATTATAATTTATTTGAAACATCCGTTATTAAACATGTTCAAAATTTATATTCAAATTAAGTTAAATATAATTTATATAAAAAATATAAACATGAATATTGAAGAAATTTTGAAAGAATCAGGAAAAAAAATAATTTCTGAAATAGGTTTAGGACATTCTGAAAAGATTTATCAGCAATGCTTGCAACATCATTTAACAAACAAATATAACTTGAAAGTTGAAGTTGAAAAAATTTTCCCTGTTATTTTTGATAACATTTGTATAGGTCATTGTAGACCAGATATAGTAATAAATGATAATATTATAATTGAATTAAAAACTACAATGACATTAACAAATATGGCAAAAACTCAATTGCAAAAATATGAAAAGTATTGCGGTCAAGCATTTTTAGTTAATTTTCCTGTTCAATTTGGTATAAAAAATATTGAAATTTATAAACATGAATAAATTTAATTTTATAGTTTTCCACTTAAAGTTAATATATAATTTCTCCAATAATCTAAAGATATATAATCTTTATTTGGTTTCTTATAGATATCATTTAAAAATTTAGGATCTTTCAACATTTTTATCATTTCTTCAGTATTTTCTACATAATACATATTTTCCTTAAAAAGTTTCTTTAACTGATTATTAATATTACATACTGGTATAGTTCCAAGACCCAGTGATTCCCAATGTCTAAAGCAATCATTACGATCACCTATGGGAGATAATATATATTTGCTGTCTGTTATACCATTAAAAAACCTTGTAGGAGATTTATAGTCTACATTGGGAAGAATTTTTCTACATTTATGTGTTAATTCACAATGTAAATGATTTAATAAAATTCTTTTTTTTGTAGAAGATTTTGTCTTTAATAAACACATAACATATCTTCTAAGAGTTTGTGGATTAACACCATATGGAAATGGAATGTATTTCGTATTAGAATCATATAAAGGATGTTGAATTGGATTTTGTGTAAACCATTTATAAATTTTAGGACTTTTCAAGACCATTTCTATTTTGGGTTTTGTAGAACTACTTGGACAGGAACCGCGATACGATGATGTAATTAAAATTATTTTCGTATTTATTTTTGGCAATATCTCTTTACAAAATATATCATAGAAATTTTTTTTTGTACCTTGACATTGTACAATGTCATACTCTTTTATACTATCATAATTTTTATTTTTAATAAGATTATTTGCTTTTATGCCACGTAAATAATATATAAATGGTTCATCTCCTATAAAATGATCACATAAATAATAAGATGAGAATGGAGTAATAATATTATTATACAAATTTTCTTTAGATGAATCTTTTTGGAGTTTTTCAATTAATTGATTATAATAATTATTATTTGACATATATATTTTATAAATATTTATAAATTTTTTATTAAAAAATTTATAAACATTGACAATCAGGTTCTTTATTATATATCCATAATACTTCACTTTTTTCAATACAAATTGACATATGCGGCAAATTTGGTGGATTACAATAATAATCGCCTTTCTTTAAAATAAATTCTTCATTTGTTTCCAAATTTTTATACATTAATTTGCCACTTATAACAAATAATTCATACCTTCCATTGTGATAATGCGGATATTCAATATTTCCTTTTTCAATTATACAATATGATCTATATCCATTTTTATCTGATATCAAAGACTTTATTTGTATGTTTTCATAACCTGGTCCAGATTTAAAATCATTTAGATTATCTGTAGAAACCATAAGATGATCATTGGTTGGAAATTTAGATGAATTTTTGCCTAATTCCAATAAAGTATTAGTTTTTTTTATTGACTTATATTTACACATATCAACATATATCATTAATTTTTATAAAATTGATTATTATATTATATTATAATAACAATCAATTTTAATACAATGACAAAAATTGTTAGTATTAATATTTATGAACTTCATCCAAAAGCAAACCGATTTTTAAGTAAAATCGGTATAGGATTATATCATAGTGGTGTTGTAATAGATGATCGTGAATGGACATTTGCTCCATTTATAAATAATGAAACAAATGAAAATGGAATTCATTCAATTCCACCAGGTTTATTTAATGAATTTCACAAAACAACTTTAATTGCTGGTCAAATTGATATAAATAATTTTGACCTAGCATGCATTATAAATAAATTTCGTAATCAATTTTTATCATCAGAATATAATTTAATTACAAATAATTGTAATAATTTTACTAAAGTTTTTTGTAAAGAAATATGCAATTATGATATGCCGAATTGGATTAATCGAACCGCTAAAATTGGTTCTTTATTCTATTGCCCTGGTTGTTGTAAAACGACCGATATATCAGATATAAATTATGATAATCTATTATCAGAATCACCACCTAATTCTCCTGTTATTTTGTAATACATCAATATCCATTGGATAAATATCCTGATGGCCACTTTCTATAATATCAATAAACTGTCTGACCAATATAATAATTTGATTTCTTAAATGACTCGAAATATTATGTCCGTATCTCATTCGTCTATTATCTATTCTTCTCATTGTAACTCTATCAAATAATGATAAAAATATCGCAGATTGGATTCCAGGCGAAATTTCTCTAATACCAAAGTCATAAATCATATTCATTATAATAGGATATAATCGAAATATACGTTTTACTCGTCTATTGCGAGCCCTAACTCTATTTTGAAAATTGAAAGACATAGTCCTACCCAGTGGTGGCAATTGATTAACTTTCCGTTTTGATTTTATAGACATAACTTGATTTTTAAGATATAAATTCATTTTAGAAAGTCTATCTAAATCATTATTGGGCAAATAACTTAAAATATTATTTTCTAAATCATGTGGAATATTACTAAAAATTGAATAATTTCGTTCAATTGTATCATTCATTTCTATAATATATTCTTGAAATTGACGACATAATTTTTTTCGTTTTAAGTGTATATCTAAACTTGATGGCTCTGAATGCAATGATGTATTTAATGAAATAGCCTTATTAAAATTATTTTCTGATATTTGTAAAAAAGTTTTTACAATATTTAATAATCTATCAATATATGTTTTTGAAAAATCATAATTATAATCTCCTAAATATAACAACACTTTTTTTAAAGTGTTTTTAAATTGAATATCAAACTCATGAAATTCATCTTCCGTATTTAAATCCCAAAATTTAGGCAACGTTTTATCTAAGTATTCCATTTTATAATATATTCTAATTACAAGATTTTCAATTTTTTTTATAATTAATTTAATTTTTGTTTAATCCATACAACTATATTACACGAACAAATACACTTATCTAAGTAATCGTATTTATCTCTTAATTCCCGAAATTTTATTTTCCAATAAGATTTATCTTTTTCTACCAACCTTGTATGCGAAGGTCCTAATAAAATTGTCCTTGTATTTGAAATAATATTATACATAATATATATTAATATTAAATATTAAAAAGATGGACTGGTTTTTCTTATTATAGTCATTAAAACAAATTTTTAATTTTTTTTTTGACATTCTTCAAAAAATTTTTTGTAATTCTTTTTGGACATTCTACTTCATGAAGATCACCAATAAATGGTCCGTATTCATCTGTATAATAGGCATATTCTTCATATGAATCTGTCCAATAACCAAATGGATCATCATAAATAATATACTTACCTCTTGGTTCATCTTCTAAAATGTGAGATAAATTTTTTTTTATGCATTTTGAACAGCAATTAGTGCGATCAATTTTTTCTTGTTTATTTTTATTTATATGATAATAATATTTATAAGTACAACTTAGACAAAAATCTTCATAACATAATGAGCAATTCATCATTAATTTATATTCTTGGCATTCTTCACATAATATTAAATTATTTTTGATTTCTTCATTTATTTCTTTATATTTTAAACTTTCAAATTCTTTTACATATGAATAGATAATACTTTCAATTTCTAACGGGAACATTTTGAATATTAAACTTTACTTATAGTAATTAAATAAATAAAATTTAATACTATTTTTTACATAAAAAATATATAAATCAATTTTAATTATCGGGAAACGGAAAAGGAAAATGTAAATTGATTTTTTTATTCAAAGTTAAATTAAAGTTAATGCAAATAATAACAGGAATACGAAATCTTGACGAAATTATTCATGATTATAAGATTGGATTAAATATATTTACTAATGAATCTTTTTTAAAAATAAATTCATTTTGGTTATTATTCAAATATCAAGAAAAATTAGCAGATATTTCTAATATATCAAATTTAGATTGGAAAACTCTTTACAAAATAGATAATGGAAATAGTATTTATTTTCGTCATCATCGGTCATATGAAAAAATTTCTATAAGCATGTTTATGTATTTATTCACAATAATTGGCCCGTTAATAGCAAAAATTAGTAATCCACATTCATGGATGATTAATTTATATATATGTATTGGTTCTTCTATCTGGTTTGGCATATATTCAATTTATAATATGTATTTTCGTTTAGATATTGTTGTTATCGCATTTCACGAAGATGGTATCAATTTTTATGAAGGATATCTCTGTCAATCTATAAAGGATCTGGAACAGAAAATATATTCTTATGAAGAAATAACTTTTAAAATATCTAAACAAAAATATGAATGGACAACAAATGAAGGTGGTAATCATCCGGAAATAGTACGTCATTATGGATTTGCTTCTATTATTTTTCTTGAAAAAACAAAATATAATCCTAGAATCGAATTTAAAAATTTTCATGAAGAAGCACCTGAATGTACGGAAACAATTCATCAAAGATATATACAACATAAAACATACATGAAAAATATTTTAGATTTTCCATTACATTTTATACCTTGCGACCTAGAAGATGATGATATTCTAGAAGCCGTTAAAATTCAACCAATTTCACCTTAGAAATTTATCTAAATTTCCAAATTCTCTATTATACGCAATGTCTGAATCATCTTCATCATCACTTTCATCTTCATATTCATCTTCAGGTTCGTCAAAGATAATTTGCCTACGACCTCGCGTAGATGCAACATAATAAATATTTTTTTCATCTTTAATATCAACGTCATCACAAATACGAATAATATTGTGTTCTAAACCTTTATACGAATGAACTGTATACATCATACATTCAGCTTGTTCTTTATCACGAACCAAATTAGCCTCGATATCAGAAATTAAATTATTTAATTCATTTTCACTTAATTTAAGTAAAAATGAAGGTAAATCATCAGCAAATCCAGCCATCTCTTCTTCAGTTAATTTAGAAATTTTTAACTTATTGTGTAATTTTTTCATATAAGAAACTTGACGATCAAAATTATTAATCCAAACTTTGTCAATATTTCTAGCCGCTGTTAATAATCTCCGCCAACTTCGGAATAAATATACATATTTTGCTTGAGGTTCAGCATCATAATATATATTAGTTTTCCATTTAACACCAGATACCATCCATAAATCATCAAATTCCTTACATATCTCCTTACACGCAGGATTTCCAATACGAAAAGTCTTATAAAACTCAATGACAAATGTATCAGTTGGTAACTTTTCAAAAGCATTAATCGCACCACGCCATTCATAAATAGCTTGTTTAGGATCACCAACAAATACTTTAGGAATTGTTGTATCATTTAAAAGCATTTTCAACATAAGAGGGTCACAATCTTGGGCTTCATCAAAAAATACCATATCATAGTTATCATCAAGATAACCTCTAGCCCAATGTTCTACCTCGACCATCTTTCTAATACTATCAAAAGTAAAGAATTTTTTTCCCATTGCCTTCTCCCATAAACTTTTTAATATAGCTTTCTTTTGATTTCCAAAATTTTTTTTAATGTATTTGTCAATTGATGAATATTCCACTTGTTTACAAAATTTTGCAAACCAAATACAATAATAGTTTTTCACTTTCCAAGGTTTATTTGCTAACCAAGGATACACACTTCCAATCGTTTGAGGTTTTAAATCAATAATACTCATATTCTCACCATTAATACCAGTTTTTTGGATAAAAATTTGCCGCATCAAACCATCAAATGTACAACAAGCAACATTTCGAATCTTCTTATGGTATAATTTACATCGTATTTCACTAATTAATGCTTTGTTAAATGCTAAATATAAAATCTTCTTTTTTTTATGAATTTCAGCAAGTTCCAGTAAAGTTGTTGTTTTACCTGAACCAGCAACAGCTGTAATTGCCACTATTTCATTTTCAGCAAATTTATGTCGTTTAAGATATCTACGATTAATACCATCGAACCATTTCATTGAAAGGGTACAACGACCATAAATAATTTTAACCATTTCAATATCTTCAAATGAATTAAAAAACTGCTCGGCTTGTTTAGAAAAATTACCCTTAAATTTAATCATTTTAAGAAAATCTTTAAATTTAAGAACCTTACAAACCCAAACAGTTTTACGCATACCTTCAACCTCAATATTATATTCGGTTGTATTTTTTAATAAAAGCCATTCTTTAAAATTTGTTCTAAGAAAAATATTTTTTTTACATTTCTTAATCATATCTTTAAAATCATCTACGACTTCACAGATAGCAAATAAACCAACCTTAACTTTTTTTACATATACCTTACTTACATCAAATATCCAATCAGTTTTATCATTATTTACAAAACTATCTTTATCTTGAAAAGTAATATTTAAACTATTACCTTTATGAGACTCTGTAATAAATTTTTTCTCAATATTCATATGAAATTGATTTTAATATAAATAATAATATTTCAATTCTAATTACTTAATATATTTTATAATAAAATATATTAGATTATTTTATAATATGTTAGAAAACATAAATTTTTTACATGCTGATATAAAAAATATAATTTTCAAATATCTCAAATGTCATACACGAGATTGTAATCAAATTGGTTATGAGAAATTTAGTTTACTACAATTGAAAGAAAATAATCATATATATTGTAAAAAATGTTATCAATTAGCAAAAAAATATGAGAGAACATTTGTATTTAGTAGTCCCTGGGGATATCAAGGACGTTCATATCTAACATCATCGTCAATTTTATAATTGACGAAAAAATCAAAATAAAAATTGAGATTTACTAACATTATGAAAATAAAGATGATTAAATCTAATACAAATTATTATTTGCATAATCTTTTAAAACCGATAAAAGGTAATAAAATTCTAGATTATAGATTCAGAACAAGAATAGATGAAAAATATATTCCTCAATATTTTAATAATAATATTGTTTTTCAAAGTTTTGCAAGTTTTCAACAAAATAATTTAAAATTATCAAAGTTAATTCGTAAATTTGTAAAAAATAATATTAAAACCAACTCAATACAAGCATTTGGAGGCGAAAGTTATTTATATTCAGATAATAAAAAGGATACATTATGTTATAGTAATTCGCAAAGTATTTTGTCTGACATAAAATATAATGGATATGAAAATATCAAAAAAGTTGATTATAATAAAGAAAAATTCTTTTTTACAAATGATGATATTGTTTTAAATTTATCAAAATTAAATCAAAATCTAATAAAACAAATCAATAATTCATGTGTAAATAGAATTATAATTATAAATTGTCATCATAAAGACTTTTGGAAAAAAATAAAATTATTAACAAACTTTAAATTAATGAAAAGAGAAAAATATATTGATTATAAATTAAATTTTTTTATAACTGGTAATATTTTTGTAAGAAAATCATTTATTTCATTAGGTGGAAATTGTTCTGTAACATATCAACTAAATAAATATAATTTAAGAAAAGAAAGTTATCCATTTGATTGGTCTAAAATAAAAATTAATAAGATAAAAGATGCGATTGAAAATAATTTTAATAATTATAATAAAGTAGAAATAGCAAAATATTCAGAAAATCATAAAAGTTGGGTATTTAAAAATAAATATGCCACGTTTGCTCATGAATATTTGGAAAATTATAATTTAGAAGAGTTTGAAAATAAATTAATTAAAAGAATAAATAATTTTAAAAAAATTAAAAATCCAATTTTTATAAGAATAGAAACATATTCATATAAAAATCGAGAAATATATATTAAGTATTGGGAAGAAATAATTAAAACTTTGAAAAAAAATTATAAAAATTTCAAAATTATTTTAATTAGTAAATTTAATCCAAATATAAATCAAATAAAATGGTATCCATATAATGAATTTTCAAAAGAATGGCAAAATAATCATTTAGAATGGGAGAAAATTTTTTTAATGTATTAATAAAATCCAGTCCGTTTTTAAAATTACTATTGTTTAAGAAACCATTCAATATCAAATTCGTCAATATCTTGAGTCAAATATCCGTCTTCTGTTTTAAAAAAATATTGTGGAAAATCAAAATCTCTATAAAATCTATCAATCATAAAATCTTTTAATTCTTTTAATTTTTTATAATTATATTTTTTTAATGTATCTTCATATAAATAAAATATAACCTCAAAAATAGTTTCATCACCTTCTTCTGATTTTAATTCTTCTACAATTGTATCATAATTATATTCTAATTGATATTTATAACTATAAATAAGTTCTTCTAATACCAGTGGTAAAATCGGAAATGTATATTTTTTTTTAGACATATTATATTAATTATATCATAATTATATCAATTTTTTTATTCGATTAGTTTTTATTTTTATATTTGATTAAAGTGAAATAATTTCTTCATATTCTTTTTGTAATTTTTCACCTTCTTCTGTAAGTTCACCAAACATTTGATAATATTCAAATAATTTTGGGTCTTTCTCTATTTCTTCTTTGATTCTTTTAATTAAACGATTTAATTTAATTCTAAGATTTGGAAGTGATTGCCGTGTTCCTTTAATTGTTTTTATTTTTTTACCATTTTTTTTCAATTCAAAACTAAATCTTTCTTCTTTTGAACTGAAAGAAACACATCTAGGCAAATCTTCATCTTTAATTCCATCCTTTACTAATTTTGGATATGTTTTTCTTCGCTTTTTTTTATTTTGATTATAATTTTGATGTGTTTGATCTATAATTCTGAAATTTGCTTTTCTATTATCTAATGTATTTCTGTTAATATGATCTACTGTTTTATTTTCCTCCAATTGTCCATTCATTATGATATGATGTAAATATTCTTTCACATTTCTAATTTTTTCTGTATAAATATAACCAGCTACTGTTTTATTCCAATGGCGTTTACATTTATTAAAATCATCAAAATCAATAACACATAAAAATTTATCCCCTTTAGACAAGATGTCCATAACAACATATTTATTATCATGATATTCAACAATTTTGTGTTTATTAAGACAATATTTATCAGGATTATTAGTATGTTTAGATTTTTCCCTATTATTGAGAAAAATTTTATTACAAATTGTACAAGAATTCATTTTAATTTTTTATAATTTGAAAATATGTAAATCAATTTTATTTTTCGTTTGTTTTTTTTAAACCACCCATTCCAGACATAATACGCAGAACTTTATAACCAATAAAAACAACGACATTGAAAAAAAATTAGTCAGCTATACCCAAGCCACCCAGAAAAAAACGTTTAGAACCGCCCATACCTGACATAATACTAAAATTTTTAGCACATAACGTAAAAAATTTTTTAATAAGCCACCTAAATGGTTTATTAAAAAACGATAAAAGAATACTAAATCTATATTTAAGCGCGATAAAAACAATATGTACGATTACATTATGAATTTATAACAATATAGATAACTTACCTAGTGTGAGAGTGTGAGTGAGAGAGAGATAAGTGTAATCTAATTACTTAAATTACCCCATATCTACACATAACCGAAGAAGAGGATTAATTATATGAATTCATGAGAAAATTCAAATAATAAGACCGAATAGTAAATTTGAAATAAGTGTCCGAGAGATACTCGTAGAAAAGACTGCTTAATTGCTGTAAGCTAAGCCTCCCATTCCCGACATAATTCTAAGCACGTTATAATTAACGGCATATACTTTTACGACGGCATCAGTTGCGGTAACTGTGACATTAAGGGTAGCGTTGTCAATTCTGGACATGTTAGCGGTACCAGATGGTTGATGTTCAGCTGGTTTGAGAGCAAATGAGTATACGTTAATTCCTGCTGCTGGGGAAGATCCGAAGCATTGGTATGGTTGTACCCAGTTGAAGTATGATCCAGCTCTTTCTGCGAAACGGTCGTGTCCGTTAAGTTGTAATTTAGCTGCGGTAATATCAGTGTATGCGAAGTTGGCTGAAGCTGCTGCTTTGACTGCCCATACGAGACATTTGACTGGATGATTGAAATTAAGTTTGACTTTGTTGTTGGTTCCAGTGATAGATTCATCACCAGTGAATTGAAGTTGTTCAATTAGATATTCGTGGGAAGTTTGTGCGAATCTACGTCTTTCATCAGTATCAAGATATACATAATCGATGAAAAGAGAAGTATCTCCTAGGGATGCGGTAGATACACCAGTTGAACAATCAGCAAGAGCTGCGAATTCAATGTTAAATTTAACTTCGTGGTATTGTAGGGAGATAAGTGGGAGAGCAAGACCTGGGTTTCTGTTGAACCAGAATTGAAGTGGTACATATACGGTGTATGCTGATTTATCTGCGGAAGTTGTGGTTGCTGTGTTAGCGGTGACATCACCAATCATGTTGGCGTATGCTGCTGCTGCTCCTGATTCTTGAGTAAGTTGTTGCCAGATAGATAGCCAGTCTGAGTATTGTTTATCAACTCTTTGACCACCGATTTCTACTTCTACGGATTTGATAAGAGCATGTCCTACTTCTGGGGACCAAGCGAAACCGGAAGAATCAGCGGTTACTGCTGGGAGAGTTGCTTGAAGATAACAGTTGGTAATAAGATCACCATTTCTTGATACGGTTACTGTTACTTTTTTTCCAAAGTCTGGGGATCCATTGAAAGTTTGTTCAATAGATTCTACGGAGAAGTTTGTGTGTCTTCTGTAGACAACTTTGAAGAAAGTGATTTGAGGGTTACCTGTAAGGTAAATATCTTGTGCGCCATAAGCGACTAATTGCATAAGTCCACCACCCATATTTATATGTTTGTTATAATATATGTAAAGAAAAAAATTTTGAGTTAAATAAAATTTAATTAATTAATTAATTAATTAAATAAAAACAAATTTAAATAATATATTATCAATTTGTGATGATAAATATATCAGTCTATGAACGACGGGGATAATAAATTTAAAAAATAAATATATGACTGAAATTAAATTATATATGTATATAAAGATATCTAAATATATAATTTAATCAAATTTTGTACACCCTATATATATTAATTTTTTTATTTCAAAATAAATTTAAAATAAATATTTAAAAATAACTCATCTAATTAATTTAAATTGAAACAAATTATACCATATATCCTTGTGATTGGATTAATGTAGTAATTTTAAAAAAAAGACTATGTTCAATTCCTCCAAAATCGTATAATCCACCATCATATTTTTTAAATTTAATAAAAAGTTGGTTTAATTTTCCGAGAGGTGGATTAAAAATTTTTTTTGTAATATATTCATTCATATTATAAAATCTAGTTTTATTTTTATCAGATGTTAATGTAATTTTAGCAAAAGAATTTGAAACACCATATCCTCTACCTTCCATATTTGATAAATTATCTATATGTAATAGAATATAGTTCTCCCCATTAATATTATATTGATTTTGTCCGGTATAGCTTGCTGACCCTGATAAATCATTTCTAATAAAACCTAAAATACTTCCTATACTTCGTTCTTTATATAAATAACGAGTGCTATCTTCATATTTTTCAGTATTACCTCTAAAAATAAGCGAAAAAATATTATCTCCCCCGGTTAAATTACTAGCAATAGACATTTTTCTGGAAGTTGTATCGACTGTAACTGTATATGTTGATTGACCGGCAGTGGTCATTTGTTCTCCAATAGTAGTAGCCAATTCACTTTCGGTATAATTGCCTTGAGGTATAGTAGCAGTATAGTATGTATTTGTAGAAGTTTGTGTATTTGTTTCAATAAAATGAATTTCATTATTGGATGCGTTAATAATATATCCAGAATGTGGAATTTCTGCTGAAATTAATTCAATTGATACTATATCTTTATAAACATTATTCAATTCAATTTCATATTGAGATGTACTTGAAAATAAATCATAATTTCTATCACGACTATCAATTACAACAAAATATTCTTTTGTAAGACCTTTATTTGCTTCTGCTAAATATTTTTTAAATATATCAGGTTGTTTAATAAGCATTTGTAAATTAGTAGGTTGTGGGGGTTCATTTAGAGCTATTTTTTGTTCAGCGGTTGGTAATTCTGAATATTGTGTATCTGCATCCATTCCGGGCAAAACTTTATCAAATTCTTCTATATTTTCTTCAATAATTGTTTCTAAATTATTTTCATTATTTTGATATTTTCTTTCAGAAAGTGCTTTCTCATAATCTTCTGATATTTTTGTATTATCTTCTCTATATTGGTCTTCAAATTGAGGATTTCGTCCTTTCATTTCTTTTAATGGTTGATCATTATTTCTTTCTTTTTGTATTTGTTCAAAATTATTTATTATATCACGATTGCTTCCCGGAAAAGATGTAGATGCGAATTGTGTATTTTGTCTAGATGGATGTTCAGATACATTACCAAAAGATCCGGTTTGTCTTGGTTGTATTTGCATATTTTTATTATCTCTTTCATTTCGTAATGGTTCTTTTGGAATATCAATTGAATTTTTATCAGGTGACATATCATTATGAATTTTTTTTATAATAATTTCTATTAATTCATTTATAGTAGTTCTATTTAATCCTTTAACATAATCTATAACTGAAGTTGTATTTTTTTTAGGTTCAGAATTATTGTAAATATGTTCCATAATTTTTACACATAATTCTTCTTCATCGTCACCAATTGAATAATCATATTCATTCATTAAGTGTTCATAAACTACACTTAATAGTACTTTATAGTTATTTTGTGAAAAGAAAACATTAAATATTTTATCAGACATATTGTACTTATATTATATAATATATCTAATATTATATCATTTTTATATACGAATGAATTAATTAATTATACTATAATAGTTTCTTTTGATGGTTCTGGTATTGAATTTTGTTCTAAATGTTGTATCATTGCATTTTGATTTCCTATATCGATGTCAGAATATATTTTTTGTTTAAGAGTTTGTATTTTAAATGTTAATGAATGTTCTAAGCCATGAAAATCGTAAAAATTATTACCAAATATTTTAAAATTTATAGTTAATTTAGATATATCAATTGTTGGGTGAAATCTTTTAATAATTGGATAAACTAGTAAATTTTTATAAAAAGTAGTTTTATTTTGATCGGAATCTAATAAAATTTTAGCAAAATCATCCTGACTATTATAATGAATTCCATCTATTAGACCACTTAATTCTGGTATTTCTAATAAAACATAATCTTCACTTTGAAATGTTATTCTATCATTTGAAGTATAATTATTTTGTCCAGAAAGGCTAACAGCATCAAATCCTAGAGTTCGCCCGATTGTGTATGTAATATATTTATTTCTAAATGAATCAATACCATAATTTTCTATACCATTACTAAATACTAAATTAAAAATATTATCTCCACCAGAAAGATCACTGTGTATTTTAATTTTTTCATCAGATGTAAATGATACGTTATATGTTGATTGCCCAGCTGTATTTAATGCGTTTTGAAGAGCACTAACTATAGTTTGAGATGTATAATTTCCAATAGGAATTTCAGCTTCATAATATGTTGAACTAGCAACTTGATCATTTTTTTCTTGAAAATGTAAAATATTATTGTAATATTCTATAAGATATCCTGATTTTGGTATTTCTGCTGTAATAAGTTCAACTGACACTACATTTGTATATATTTCATTTAAATTAATTGTATAATTATTTGAATTTGGGAAAATATCTGTATTTCTATCACGACTATCTATAGTAAAAAAATTATCAAGTGTTTTATCTTCTCCATAAATTTTTTTATGTAATTTATCAAAATGTTCTGGTTTACTAATAAGAATGTCAGTTTTATATTGTTTTGGAGCACTCAAATCAATTGGTTGATTTAATTTTTGTTTTTCAATATTTAATTTTTTATACATTTTTAGTGGATCAATATCATTTTTTATTCTAATATGATTATATATTTGTCTAGTTTCTAATTGTCTAGAAATTTTCTGGTTTATATCATCGCTAATAGAAACTGGTATTTGGTTGGGAATATTTTTTTTTATTTTTTCACTTTTTTTATTTTCATTTTGAATCATTTCATTCATAGTGATTTGTTTTTCTGTTTGAAAATTTAATTTAAAAACATCTTCTTTAATTGTATCTAAAATATTTTTAATAACAAACATATTAGCTTTTGTTTTTGACAAATTTGGATTAAATTTGTCATAAATTTGTTCCATTAATAAGTATATTTTTTCATCATAATCATTTACATTAATATTTATATTAAATTTTTTTTGAGAAAAATTAATTAAATAATTTGATATTAATTGATAGTTTTCAACACTTAAAAAATCTTCCATTATACTTTAACTATATAGATAATTACAATTAAATAATTTTAAATATATTTTTACAACTATATTAATTAGTTTTAAAAATACAATATTCGAATCAAAAATTTTATGAATTTATAGATTTTATTTTTTTTTGAAGATCATCATTTTGTTTTTTAGCATTAGCAAGTTTTTGAGATAAATCAGAAACTGATTTATAATATTCTGTTTCAAAATTTTCAAGAATAGATGAATCTTGTAAATCAGCAAAATCTTCACGATTATATTTACAAGCAATTATCATAAGTATAGCAAATAATAAAATAATAACACTTACATCTAATATTTTATTTAAAAACTTAGTCATTCTATTATATAATAAAACATTATAAAAAAATTACATATTAAATATATTTACAAATTTTTTTGAATTTCCTGAACAAATTCAAGGGCTCTTGCGGATCTATCTTGTGCAATTTTTGCCTGTTCTACAAGACTAGTAGCATAATCTATAACGCTTTTCATACAAGTTTTTTTGGATAATTTTCTAGCAGTTTCTGATTCAACAGCAGCTTCTACAGATAATCCTTGTGAAAGAACTCCTTCAGTTTGAATTTGAGCTTCTGTAGCAGCACTTTCTGTCTTTTGTTCTTTTTTCTTTTGTTTTTTCTCATCTTTTTTTTCATCTTCCCAAAAAGCTTCTGTAATTGTTCGTAATAAATCAAAATTTTCAATATTATCAAATGATTCTTGTTTTTTGGAAATGTTTAATACAGCAACTAAAATACCAATAACTATAATAACTAAACCAAATATTATCAAAGTTTTATTCATAATGTATATATAATATAATAAAATATTATATTTTTTATTTTGAGTTAAATTTAAGATATATAAAAAAAATCTCTTTATATTATAAAATTAATAATGAATAAAGCAAAAAGAATAGAAAATTCAAAACCTTTATGGACAGAAGATAATGATTTAGAAGATTATGTAGATATATACGGAGATAACTTATATAAACTTCGTTATTACATTTTCAAACATAGAGAAAATGTAAACATATATGAACCAGTATCTAAGTGTAAATCATTAGATAATAAGGAAACTTTACTTTTTGATAAATATATTTATGCTAGATTAGAAATTGATGGTAATTTTGAATGTTCAAATTATAGAAAGAATATAATTACAGAAGACTTATTATCAATAGGTCAATTTGAAACAAATTGTATAAAAACTATTGCAAATTTAATAAAAAGAGATAATCAAATTATGGAACATTGGAAAAGAACACTACATAAAGTAGAAACATCTTTGAAATATTGGATAACAGAAAGAATCCCTTCTGTATTAAAAAATGAAATATCTAGTAATGCATCAAAACATTATATAAGTATTAATGGAATAAAAGGAAAAAAAATTTATATGGATACATTAAAAAATGATTCTATATTAATAAAAAAATCAAAATTATCGTTCATATATTTACAAGAAGTTAGAAAATTATATAGTAAAATTTTAGGACAATTAAATAAATTTAGGACCTATAAAATGACATTATCAAAAAAAGAATTAAAAATTTGTTCTAATGATGAAATTATGTTAAAAGGACCATTTAAAAAATATTTTGATATATGGCCAAGTAAGATACAAATCGAGGAAGATATTGACTTAGAAAAATTTTTTGAAGATATATTATCAAATTTAGATATCCCAATCGAACTTACAACTAAAGAAGCAATTTCAAATAATGATATATATAATAGATATTTAAAATGGTTAAGTGATTATAAACAAACAATTTCTAGGAAAATTTCACAAGCAACTTTAGATACAATTTTACCAAAACATTATATCAATCTAGCTCGTAATGTATCTAAAGAAAACAAGAAAAAAAAAAATTTAGAATAATTACTTAATTAAATTTATATTTATATTATAATATAAGATGAGTAATCATTGTACAACAAAAGACGAAATCTGTAATTTATTAAAAGAATTAAAAAAAAACGAAACAAAAACTACTACTGATATTAGTAATATTTATAAAAATTTAGATGATATAATTAATTCTAATTCAAAAATAAGAAAAAGATTACGAAAATCTGTGACATCTGTCACAGAATACACTGGGGGTGGAAATAATGAGATAGAATTAGACGAAGATTTTGTTAAATGGATTAAAAGTATTCAAAAAAGATACAAAAAAGATAAAACTTGGTTAGAGGATTTTATAAATGAAATGAAATATGAAAAAATTAAAAATTTTAAAATACTTAAAAAAAATATAAATGATGATAATGAACTACTTCCTTATTTAATAAAAGAATTTGAAGTTGATTTTGAAGAATTATTAAATTATCCAAATCAACAAATAGATAGAAATTATTTAATTAAAGCCATAGAGAAAATAAATAGTAAATTTAATTTAGTAGAAAAAGAAGATATATATAGTATTTCAATAGAACAATTATATAAACATTTATCTTCATTAATTACAAAATATAAAGATAAAATTCCAGAAAAAGATATAAAAAAAATTTTACGAAATTTTGGTAAAGAAGATCATCTGGATTATCAGATGAAGATTCTTCGCCGAATTATAGAAAAAAAAATGAAAAATTATTTAAATTTCTTAATCTCTACTCAAAATTATCAGTTAAATAATAAAAGAAATTATTTAGAAAATTTAAAAGAACGTGTGTATAGTGATAATATTAAAAATTTTATTGAAAAAATATCAAACAAAATAAAACAAATTTATCATACAAAAAGCGAAGAAATATATGAAAATTTAAACAATAGTGGAATAGGTAAAAAATTTTTTAAAATTCTAACAAATGATGGTAAAATTGAAGTTAATGATATTGATTACAAATATTATGATATATTAGAAACTGTGATGAGAGATAATTATGAACAATATTTAATACATAATAATTCAATATCAGAAATACATAATAATACCTTACCAATTGGATTTATCGTAGAAAATATTAAAAATGGCCCTGATTCTCAATTTGCTTCAATAGTTAGTTGTTTAGATGATGATGATTTAATGGAAATAATTTCAAATAAATGCATCAAAAATAAAAATCCAAGTATTAAAAATTTTTGTAAAAATTTATCTAAAGTAAGAATAAATGCCAAAAATAATTATATTTCAAACTCTAAAGTAAATATTGCCCAACAAATAATAAGAGAATTAGTTTCTAATTTTGTCAAAGATTATATGAATTATAATCCTTATGTA
>CETA01151570.1_pt1 | contig 17983 bp, 15 predicted proteins | sample 531251 | NCBI WGS metagenome assembly CETA01 (sample SAMEA2622362, study PRJEB7988) | marine metagenome | biome: marine biome (ENVO:00000447); feature: mesopelagic zone (ENVO:00000213); material: "saline water (ENVO:00002010), including plankton (ENVO:xxxxxxxx)" | depth 380 m
ATCACTCCACTAAATCGTAAATTCTCTGTCGCTCCAATGCTGGATTGTCACGCCTAATTTTAAAAGGCGTTGATATATATATGGGGATTTCGGTAAAAAGTGACATTCGTTGTGTTCCTCAGTGTAAGGATATTGACGGAAATATCCAGAAACAACCGATGGTTTTATCCTCTATTTAGCCTATCTTTTATAATCTCTATGAGTATGTCGGCTTCTTCATAACCTGCGACAGTGTACTTTGTTATATCAACCTTCATGCGCTCTAAGACACTATCGTTGTTTAGCAGAGTCTGCTTTATGTAGGTCAATGTTTTCTCCTTCGCAATGGCCGCGACTTCGTCGGCCAACAACATTGCGGTGGCATTCATAATGTCGTTATCCTGAGCATCCATGTAATCTTGGTCGTAAAGCGCATCTACAACCGCAGGAATCTTGCTGTAGTGTTTTATTACATAATAGATATCAATAGCGTCTTTTCCCTGATACTCACGGCCTCGTTCAGTCCAGGCGATAAGCTTCAGTAACAATATTCCAGACGGAGATGCTACTTTTACGTTAATTTCGGGGCTTTTTATGAGGGTAACGTTCCAAGCGTTTTGATAAACTTCATCGAACCCTAGGACTCTCATGAGAATATCTTGTTTTGGCGGCCAAGCGATCTGGCCGTGATCATCGCTGACCCCACCAAACGGAATCAAGTCGATTTCCCAAGGCAAGCCGTCACTGTCAGTCGTGTCTAGTTGATGTGCCTTCTTCGAGTACGGTGTAAATCCCGCTTCTATCAGTGCAGTTCGTAACACTTCGTAATGCTCCCAATTCTGCACTTTGATACCAAAGTCCACATCTTTCGTACCGCGCTCGATAGCAGCGCTATAGCCGTGAACTAAGATAATATCCCGTGCAGTAGCCCCTACAACTAGCAACGGTACACTTAGCTCAGCCGCAATACCGTGGATTTGACTATATACCTCCACAAGCCCATTCGGCAGTTTTTCCGATACATCAAGCGAGGTGGTCATGGTAGATCCTTTTTGCAGTTTCAAGGTTGCGAGGGTCATCGCTGTTAAGTAGTTCTGCATATACTAATAGTGGAGCGACATAGCCAGGTAACTCACCCCTAATTTTATCGATTCCCACAGGCGGCTCTACAATTTTCAGTATATTAACGTCTGTCTCTTCAGCACGTAGTCGGCGTAGCCTGAACGTTTTTAATAAGGCTTTATGTGCTTCAGTATCAGCATATATCTGATATGTTTTGGGGGTAAGGTAATGAGTATAGGCATCAGCGGCGACCTCTCCGCCCCAGAGTGCTCCGTACGTATCTAGCGGTGCGTTACGAAGCTGCTCAATATTCTGAGGAACATATAGCTTTTGCTCCAGTTTTGCTTCCATGTTGTGTGGATAAGCGTCCAGCCATCGCGTTAGAAGCAGATCTTTTTCGTTGAGGACGAGTCCCTTTTTCCCTTTTTCGAGAACAAATGTGAGTTGCTTAAGGTCATCTAAAACTTGTTTTACCGTGCCTAAAGCAATTTCAGCTTGCTCCGCAAGTATCCGCATTGGCTGATTAACAAGCTCAGGCTTCAATAACAACATCATGACTAGTTTCATGCCTTTAGGTTGAAACGCCTTTCCTGTTAGCTTTCTTGCGTGTTGTATTCGATGCTCTTTAGGTGGTTTCTTGCCTCTAATATCGATATAAAAGGGAGGTATGTTGAGGTGCGCATTACCTGCCAGATCGAGATAATCGATTTGCAACTCCTGGCACAGCTCGGCGATATTCTCATTGATATAGGGTGTGACTATAAGTGTTTTTTTGTCGCTAAAAACTATTTTTTCTAGTTGGAGCTTGTGTAGTCTGTGGCGAGTAAGCCTCTCCTTTTCTTCCACACACCAAGTATGTTTCTGGTTTCCGTGAATGATTGCCAGCTGTCCGTCCGTTTCCTCAGCATTTCGGGCATTGTGATGCGTATAAGTGATATTTAGCTTAGTATTCGCGGCTAATAGTTTCGCAGCTTCAGCTAGTAAGTTATCCATTTGTTCATTTATATTTCATGTTCACTATTACTGAACATTACGAAAAAATGAACGATGTTGCAACCTTTGTTCATTATTGTTAAGTGTTCACTTTTTATGAACGTTGACATTTAATGAACAAGAAGACATACATTTCAAGCCCATAAGCGTGAAATGGTTATTTTAGACTTGGAGAAAACTATCTTGCCTTTGTTTTTCTGTTCTGCAGAAGTAGAATATACGGTTCGTTCTCCGCGAAGCCGCTTGTTGATTGAGTAAAACGCCATATTTTTGTATTCCTATTGTGCTCCTGAAACGGAAAAATCGACGGAATACCACGGAAATGTCACTAATTTTGAAATCGGTAAAAATGCGATGAGATTTACTTTTTTACATATTAATCAGGGTTTTAATGCCTATGTCTGACATCTCTTTCAACCGCAAATTTTCAGTCGCTCCAATGCTGGATTGGGTGGATAAATTGCTTTAAAGCCTTATATTCTAAGGTTTTGTTTTAATTTATAAATCATGGGGATGTAAATGGGGATTTTTTCTGTTTACGTTGGTATAGAATTAAAGACAAAAAAAAGAGACTTAAAAATCAAGTCTCTTTTAAATAAAATCTGAGTTCAGATCCAATGCTACCCTTATTGGTATTGATGCCATTTTTGGTTCGCCTTTGCTGTTACACTATCAATATAGAATGCTAAGTCTTCTAAATTCACTAAATATGGAGATTTTTGACTATCTCCCAGTTTAAATGTTGGGATAGGTAGGGCGTGTTTACTTGCCTTTTTCTTTGCTGAACAGTAATTTAGCCCAAAGTACTTATCACAAACCTCTTCAAGTCTTACAACTTTTTCATAATTAAAACCTTTAATTAGTACTGATAATGTTGAATGCTCATCATTTCTGAATCGCTCCAACGCCTTTGCCATTTTTCTTGTCATCCCCTTATTTTTATTTTTTAGTTCGGAGAAATAAACTAACTTTTCTCCACGGAATCATTTTCTTGTTAACTCAACCTAAGTTTCGATATGGTGAAATCATTCTGTCACTTTACATGCTCCTAGTAAGTAACCATTATCTTCAAGCCAATGCAGCATCTCTGTTTGAGATTGATTAGAAAAGTCAGGTTCTGATGTAATCCCTAAAAGTCTAATCACTAACTCGGTTTTCTGAACATCAAGACCAGAACTAATCCTTAGAAAACTCACTCCATAATCAGAATTGCATGCTGACGCTACAGCATGACTCAATGTAAATGCGGCTTTGCTGCGACCTAGGCCAATAATTGATTCTTTTATCTCTTTTAGTAGTTTCATAACATCTCCTATCATTTTTGTTGTTATTTTGAGATGTCAATACTTTACAGAATAAATGTTGGCTTGTCTATGGTTTTGTTGTGTAAGTTGTTGTTTATATTGATTTTTTGTTGTATCATTATATATTCTCACTAAGAGTGAATAGTAAAAAGTTTACTTTTTTTTCGTAAAATCAATATCTAATGAAAATTTCACAATAAGGATAAAATTTTTTGCGATTACCCCTATTTTTTTTAAAAGTCGCAATAAGTTGCTGGATGAAGTTCAAGATGGGCCTTCTCAGCCATCTTCAAGGTGGATTGAAACACGGTTTCATGTGGTTTTACTTGTAAAAGCTCCTATCTTGAACAGAAGCTCTTAAAGTTAGTGCTCTGCTTTCGTTTTTTAAATCTTATACAGAAGGATATAACTACAACTCATTGTTTACATGAAATTTTGTGTCAGCTTCTTTTACATTAGAAAAATAAAATATAAAAATAATCCATAAAAATCAAAAGTTTAGATGCTGGCCCTATTTTTGCTTTGGAAAATAGTCAAAAATTACTTTTCAAACAACCACATAAACATTTTAGAGGGAATTAAATTGAGAAATTCAATTAAAATCATTGCGGCTCTTGCAGCCTTAGTTACTTCTAACATCGTAAACGCAGGCTTCGTTGGACTTGATTTAACTGATGAATTGTCGGCAGAAATTCAAGGGAATGGTGCGTATACACTTCAAACCGTAAATAATGACCTTAATATTGAATATTGGCTATATGATCGACTTGCAATGCTTCGATTTAATGCAGAAAACATCAATTATGTGTTCTACACGCCATTTACAGACGTTTCAGATAATGATTTTATGAATGTTACATATAGTGACAGTGAGGTTTTCAGTGCAGTTTACGAAGAATTTGGAGTATACGAGTTCTATACATTTCAATCAGTAGATTATATTGATTATGTATTTCAAATTGACGATGGTTACACATTCACAGGACTAGATTTTGAAAGTAAAAATGCAGTGGATGATGCTGTTTTTACAAACGACTACGCAACAATGTATTACGAGGAATTTAAAGTTGCAGAACTGAATTTTGATTTGGCCGATACAGGTAGTGTGGACGTACCAGAACCATCTAGTCTTGGAATCTTCGCTCTCGCTGGATTGCTTATGGCAGGTCGTAAATTTAATAAAAAGAAATAATTCTTTGAAATACGAAAAGCCAAACAGAAAAGTTTGGCTATTCTTCCCATCTAGACTACCTTTCATAAATATAATAAAGTTACTTTAGAGAAAACTGAAATTTTATTGCATAATTAAAAATTTATGTTAAGTATATCTTATAAATAAACATTATAAGATGATTAAAAATTGGACAGTAACAGCACGACAAATTCGAAATTCTGGTACAAAGCGAAAATACATACGTAAAGGGAAAAGCTACGTTGCTACTTCCGAGAAGGGAAGAGTAGTAAAAAACGGATTTATTAATCACGTCAATTATCTGTCTGACAAAAATAGACCAGCCCACCTCAATACACAGATTCATGTCATTTACGACAATGCTAAAAACATTCTCTCTTCTATTCACCAACGTCAAGAATATCGCACCAGAAACTCGATTCGAGGTGGTGGTGTAGTTAATTGGGCTACTTCATTTTGTCTGTCACTTCCTGCTAGTTTCGATGTGTCGAGACCAAAATGGAAAGAAGTTGTTGACCAGCTTATCCAAGATGTATCAAGTACCACTGGTGTTGATGTTCAAACAATTAAAAACCACACACATGCCGTGCTTCATGATGAATCAAAAAATCTCGATAAACATAGCCACGTTCATGTTCTTATTGGGAATGTTATTGAGCTAGAGGTCGTAAAATCTATCTCGCAGAAAAAAACTCTTCAAAAAATTAAAAATGGCTTTAATAAATCTGTGAAGAAGTTTTGGAATGTTGATCACAAAAACTATGTTCCAGAAAATCAGGGTGTTAAAAATAAGCCTCTATGGCTAGCTAGGCAAGAAAAGCTGGAAAAAATAATAGAGAAAGAAATTAAATCAGAGCAAGTGTTGAAGGAGTATGAAGGAAAGATCGTTAATGCCGAAAAAGCATTTAAAATCGTTCTTAAAAAGTTGAAAAAAATTAAAAATCTATTTGAAAAGTGGGCTTTTTCTTACTTGCAAGAGCAATTTTTAATTTCAGCGAAGCTCGCAAAACCACTCGCAGAAGAAATTGAAAGCATCAAGAATAATTCAGAATCGATTAGTTATGAAATGACAAATAAAATTAATGCAGTGGAAAACGAAAAATCTAATGCACCTGAAAGTGCAAAAGTAACAAAAAATTTAAAAAAAATATCTAAAAGAAAATATTAAGCTCTTACATACTTGCTCTGTGACTTGACATGGTATTGAATTAGCTTCCATGTATGTTATTTATTTTATATATAAATAATTAAAATTTTATGGAAGACGAAAAACGTATTGATAGAAATAAAGATTCAAAAATGATTGCAGATGATATTTTTGAAAAATTGGAGAAAATAGGTCTCAAAAAACTTGATTTTGAGCAAGAAAACTTACTAGGCTTAATAAATGAACTGAGATCTTCTTATCCAGAGCTAGATTATCATTTCCTTTACAATATTACTCTAGCAGACATATACAGAATTATGAATGAACATAACAGTTCATTTGAGTTTGATTTGACGGTATCAGAACCACTCACTGCCAAGTTGCAAATTGATAGTCCAGAAGTTGAAGCAGAGGATAAGAAAGAGAAAGGTATTCTGCTACTGCTAGTCTTTTTGTTGTTTCTACATCAATCTCATCTAGTTCTCAACATCACATTTAAGAGAGACAAAAATAGGCTTCTAATACCATTTTATTCTTACTTCAGCTTTTTAAGCCGAAACTCAGTTCTAGTTACCAGTAACCAGAATCAGACATTCAGTTATGTTATATCTGTAGAATCAGTATTATATAGCTACTCGGAGAAAGAATATCACTTCAATGACCAGATAGACCGTTTACTCCAGAGAAAAATCAATGGAAAAAATCTATGCCCAGAATCATTGTTAAACCATCCTGTTGCATCAGATTTACAAAAGCATGAGACCCTTTACAAAAATAGCATGAAAATAGCAGAATCTTTGGCTGAGAGACTTGCTAATAAAAGGTGTAATATTTTCAAACTAAACAGCAGGATAAGACTTTTTTGAATGTATAGATTTTTTGAAAATCATTAGATTAACAGAAGATTCTCAAGACCTTCATTAACGTATCATCGATACGTCACTTCAGAAAATAGATAGTTGAAATTTACCATTATCTATAGTCTTTGTTTGAACATTAGCTTTTTTACGATTAAAACAAATCAAAACCGAGTGAGTACAAAAACCGACATCAAGGTTAAAAGGTTAATAGACTCTAAAGATCTCTAAAGTACTGTAGGATATGTATAAGATCATGAAAATAAACGATAAAAGCAAATTTCACAAGACGCTAAAGGTGTTTCCTGAGAGACTAAAAGTGCTACTAGGGAGTCTAAAGTAGTATTGGGAGAGAGTAAAAGAGTCAATATGGGAGTGTTACGGTGCTTTTAAGGGGGCTTAAAAGTATTTATAAGATTTTTTACAGTTTGCTATTCCATTTTTTAAAAAAAGTGTTTTATTAAAGATATAAGAATGGAAAAGAGAGATGACTGAAAAAAAATTATTTATTAATAACCACCGTGAGACCGCCCACTATAGCTGCTTATTGTTCGCCCCTATTTTTATGCCGATAGCAAAAGGTTCTGCAAGAAAGACAATTAAAATTAATGAGTTAAAGAGAACAAAACTGGAAAATATCTCATACAACGGAGAGCAGTTAGACATCAACTTAGATTTCAAATTGTACTCGTTGATTGCTTCAAGAGTTCAACAACAACAGTCTACAAAAATTTCATTCACCGAAAGGCAACTCATCGTCCTCGGACTGAAGAGAAAGCTAGAATCGCAACTTAAGCAGAATGTAGAGAATAGACTGGGCGCGCTTCAAAAGGCTCAATTTCAGATAAATAGATTCGATGAGCACGGCAACAAGTTGACAGGCCGTTATACAAGTTTGATAAAGAGTTTTGATTGGAACTATAGAAAAAAACAAATCAATATTGAAGTTGATGAAGACTTAGCAAACCTCAGTGTCTCCTACTATTCGAAGGAAAAAATTTACATAGATATTGTCAATCAACTGAGAACAGACCACGAAAAAGCGTTGTTCCTTTATTTGGAAACTAGAAAGTTTAAAGGTAACAAGAAAGGTGTTAACCACAATTATGATTATTTAATTACCAGAGTTTCACCCAATTATAAAAGTAAAAATGACCAGAGAAAGGCGTTATTGAAAGCCATAAAATCACTATCTACTATCGGCTATATAAATACATATTCGCTCAATAAGACTGAGATGGAGGATAGCGAATATTTTACTATTCTAGTTAATCATAACTTCATTGACACTAACAGATTTAGGGATTGATTGTGCCGATGATTAATGTTTACTAAGCCCTTAATTAATTATTCAACAACTTTTAAATAATTAGCGGAGAATATGGGCGCCTTGGATATATTATAATATAATCAATGAATTATTTTAATTTTAGCTATTGAATTAAATTTTAAATGTGGTTTCTTTAATAGAGTCTTACCGAGTTTGTCGTAAGACTTTATGGAGAAAAAAATGTATTTAAATTTTGGTATAAATAAAAGAGGAGAGTGGCAACACGTTTCTACAGTTAAAAGTGGTCTAACAAACCTTACCTGTCCTTATTGCGGAGGAGCATTGCTGGCTAAAAAAGGTCAAGTAAAGTCCCATCACTTCTCTCACAAGTTCGACACCTGTCTTGAATCAGTTGAAGCGGCTAAAGCTGCTACGCTGCCCACAATCGACAAATTTGAAATGCTCAGTTCAAAAGAACAAAAATATATGGATAGAAGGGAACGATATTCATCTGACAGAATATTTCGTTTCGAAGGCATGTATGAAGCAATATCTAATCTTGAGGCAATGGGGTTACTTGAAGTTAAAAAATCGATTTCTGATGACCTTGCTCAGTGTCAAAATATGTTGAAAGGGATAGACTCATCTTTGCTCGATGATGATGGTTGCCCGACAGATAAGCTAACAGCTATCGGTGATGTGTTCAGAACCTTTTCTGATATTAATGTTAGAAGCACTTGGCTACAAGGAACGAAGCTTACTACGAGTATTAATAAATGCTATCACCAGAACAAGCTTAACAACCAGCACACTATTAGTGACTTTTTAAATGCTCAAGCGTTTTGGCTTCAGGCTCACTACGACAAACAGTACCGCATAAATTCAGAGCATTCAAAGCTCATTCAGAAAAAAGTAGAGTCTTTTTCAAAGCAGCATCTCTACTTGTTCAAATTCAGTGCTCTCATAGACGGCAATGAGACTACTTTTCTGAAGATCGGTATGACTACTCGATGTGCTGAGGAAAGGTTAAGAGAAGTGACTGGTGAACTGAAAAAGCATGGAAATGTTCACAATGCGGATGTATTGGCTTATGCGAAATATGCTGGACGAGTAGAGCCACTTTTACATTATTTTCATGCGAAAAATAGGTATAAATTAGCGAGTTTTAAAGAGTTGTTTAACACCAGTATTGAATTCACGTTGCTTGAGCAGTTTAAATCTATAAATGAGCAAGAACCTTTGAAGCCATTTAAACTGAAGAGTAATTTACTTTGCCAACCACTAAGCCTAAAAAAAGGCACAGCCCGTAGGCCAAAATCACGTGAGGAACTCATCGAGGAGTATCCAGAGGTAGTTGAGTTACTAAAAGAAAATCTGAGTATACGAGATGTCGCACGACAAACAGGCAGGGCTAAAAATACAGTTCAAAAGGTGAAAATTGCACTTTTACATTGATAAAAGACAGTTTGAAAGCATCTCAGAAGTTTGAATACGATAAAAAAAATCTATAGTGCGCGGCTCGCCTGGAATAGAAAAATTAATCGAGGCAAAAAATTCAATTGAATAGTTCATTATAGGTAGTAAGCGTCCATGCCACTGGTTTACCTAGTCGTTAATATTGTCAGGTTTGTCGTGATTAGGATTATTACGAGCATATTCAACACCATTACGCTTATAGATATGAGTGTCGGGATGCTTGCCTTGCTTTACTTCTTTTACAAGCTTAGAGCGGCTTATCTCGCCCCTGCCTTTTACTGAATAACTAGCATTACCACCTTTGGCTCCACCGCCGTTGCCATTAATACTACTACCTTTAGCCATGTTGGCCTCCTGTTGATTTGTGTCATAGTCGTTATACACATAAGGTCAGCGTTGCAACCTGCTGATTCACCTCCTTTGGTGTATTATTTTACTGTTTGGGCATACAGTTATAATTCAAGTCTTGATGAACAAAAAACAGCAAACGACTTTAAACATTCTTTGATATTGAATCGATATTTGATATTGTTTCATTATCTTTTTATGGGGAGTAAACCATGATATCTGGTATTAATGGTGGAAACTGTATTCTAAGCTCGATGGCGAGGACTAGAGTTGAAGACAACTTGATCAACGGTGCTGAAGTTATCGGTTCCAAAGGCAATTATATAGTTGCATTCAAAGGCAATGCTGCTGAATGGGACGGCAATCCGATTGTTTTAAGCAGTTCCAGACAACCTTATGAACCTAGAATCTTTAAGAGTTTAGACGGTGCAATTGCAGAATTAAGTAGAATTGGCATCAGTGAAGCTTCGGTAAAAATCATCGAGGAAAAGAGCAATGTATAGATTCCCTATACTTTGATCTCTTGTTGCTAACGTTATTAGAAAAATATTTTAGGTTTTAAGATGGAAATTAAAGAAGAAACAGTATTTTCAAATGTTGAAACTACAAACAGTAAGCAACTTGTAATTCTCAAAAAGCACTTCCCTAATTGCTTTGACCGTGACGGCAACTTTATCCAAAAACGAATGCTTGACATTATAAATGCCAGTGAAATTGAATTAGTGAGAGAAAGCTACTCATTAAATTGGCTAGGTAAATCATATTCTCGTTTGTTGGCAAACTTACCGCCTACGACTTTGATTCACGAAGATCTAGAGCACAACGCTCAAGAGCAACATAAAGACAGTAAAAATTTGCTTATCAAAGGTGACAACCTTGAAGTGCTCAAGCATTTGGTTAATGCCTACAGCGAGAAGGTGAAAATGATTTACATTGACCCGCCATATAACACAGGGTCAGATGGTTTTGTTTATAACGATGATCGTAAATTTACCAAAGAGCAGCTTGCCGAGCTTGCTGGTATCGATTTTGATGAAGCAGAAAGAATATTGAGCTTTGCTGATCAAGGCTCAAGCAGTCATAGCGCATGGCTTACTTTTATGTATCCAAGGCTTTATGTCGCTCGAGAACTTCTTGCGGATGATGGAGTGATTTTTATATCGATAGATGACAATGAAGTTAGTCAATTGAAGCTCCTTTGCGATGAAATTTTTGGTGAATTTAATTTTCTTGGTCAGCTAGTATGGAACACTGATGGAAACACTGATAATCAGTATAAAATTAAAGTAAATCACGAGTACGTTTTAGCTTATTACAAGGATTATCGCTTTTCAGACGAAGCTATAGGATATGTAATCGACCCTCAAACTCCTGAAGATAGCAATTTGAGAAAAGGTTTCGCTGACAACAATATTAACAAAAATAATCCAGCGAATCCCCCATCAATTATCGTGCTTCCCGCAGGCTTCCCCTGTAGTGAAGAAGAGTTAGACTACCCAGCAAAAAAAGTCGATGAAGAGTTTTTCGAACAAGCTTACGATGAAAAATTCATATCTGATGATTTAAAAGATAAATACAGCATAGAGAAGAAAACTGGGTTACCTGTCAAACTGGATGACATGGTAGTTAAAGACTATAAACTTACGAAGCCTTGTAGAATATTTGTTGGGTTAGCAAATAAAAATAAATTGTTAGAGTTTATCTCGAACGATTGCAAACGCGTCCTAGATGATGGTTCGCCAATTGAGTTTTATATAAATGCAAGTGCTGCTGTTAGATATCGAAAAGAAAGAGACTATGCAAGAAATATACTATCTGTATTGAAGGGTTTTGGTACAACAGAGAAGAGTAAAACGGAACTGAAGAAAGATGGTATATATTTTGATTACCCTAAACCAGTTAACTTAATTAAGTACCTTATCCAAATAGGATGTGAAAGTGAAGAGCGAATTGTATTGGACTTTTTCGCAGGCTCAGGCAGCACGGCGCAAGCACTTTACAACTTAGATGAAGAAGAAACTAAAACTAGGCAATTCATTTTAGTTCAACTTGATGAAGCCATAAAAAACAAGAATGACAAAAGCCGTTCAAAAACCATTTTTGATATAACAAAATCTAGAGTTCTTAACTCAGCTAATAAATTTAGTAATAGACGTTTAGGCTTCAAAATCTTCGAAACAGTCGAAGATTTTCGTATAGAAGAAGATGACGAGGAACTTACCTTATCTAATCTTACTATGTTCGATGATGTTCTTTTGACTGATGAGCAGTATCAAACCTTACTAATCACTTGGGCTTTGTATGATGGCAGTGAGTTAACTACACCTATTTCCAATATTGACCTCGATGGTTATACAGCACACCTGTGTGATAGACGCTTGTACATGATTGCTCCAGACTTCAGTAGTAATGCTCTCAAAGCGTTACTTCACAAACTTGATGATACTGATGACAAAGATTTTGATCCGAACAAGATTGTTTATTACGCCAACAATTTTGACAGTGTTAAACAGATGGAGTTAAACGAAGCACTAAAGAGCTATGCAAATAAGAAGTCTATCGAGATTGATATAGTGGTGCGTAACTAATGAGCAAAGGATTCACTTTTGAAAAGAATCTGCCACACCAAAAAGCAGGTGTAGACGCAGTTCTCAATTTGTTTATAGGCGCAGAGCCACAATTCGCTGACGATCAAGGTGTTCGGCTTTTAGCGAATCCAGAGCTCGTTATCACGAAGCAACAGAAACTCTTGAACATTAAAGCTATTCACGAATTTAATGGTATCGAACACACCAAAGATCATTACAACGAGAGTAGTAATGTGATTGATGTTTCGATGGAAACTGGTACAGGTAAAACCTACACCTATACCAAAACAATGTTTGAGCTAAACAAAGCTTTCGGTATCAACAAATTTATCATTATAGTACCAACGCTTTCGATTAAAGCGGGTACGGTGAACTTTCTTAAAAGTGATGCGCTTAAAGAACACTTTCGAGAGACAGAGCGTGAACTTAAAACGTATGTTGTTGAGAGTAAAAAATCGTCTAAGAAAAACACTAAGTCGTTTATGCCGCAAGCGATTCACGATTTTGTAGAAGCTAATAATTACAACAAAAAATACATTCACGTGATGGTGATTAACTCAGGGATGGTTAACTCCCCATCTTTGACGGAAGTATATGACCGTGGCTTATTAGACAATAGATACAACACACCAATTGAAGCAATTAGTGCCGTAAAGCCATTCATTATAATCGATGAGCCTCATAAGTTTCCCAAGGCTAAAACAACATGGAATAACATTGAAAAATTCAATGCTCAAAGCATCATCCGCTATGGTGCAACGTTTAATGAGGATTATGAAAACCTTGTTTATCGTTTAACGGCTGTTGACGCGTTTAATGACGATCTCGTTAAAGGCATTAATACCTTTATTGAGGAAATGGTAGGTGATGATCTTGCTAGTTTGACGCTTAAAAAATCGACCACAATAGAGGCAAGCTTTGAGCTAAATGAAAATGACAAAAAGAGCACTATCAAATTTGGTAAAGGAGAGTCACTAGCGAAGGCTCATCCTGAAATTCACGACCTATACATTGAGTCAATGAACACTAAGATGGTAGTCCTCAGTAACGGCATTGAGCTAAAGATTAATGAGTCAATAAACCCTTACTCTTACTCTGATACGCTCGAAGATAATATGATGCGTAGAGCCATAAAAGAGCATTTCAAGGTAGAACGTGAAATGCTAACCCAAAGCCCACGTATCAAACCTCTGACTTTGTTCTTCATTGATGATATCGAAGGCTACCGTGATGGAAATAATATTTCTGGAAGTTTAAAGACTAAGTTTGAAGAGTGGGCTTTAGCTGAAGCCAAGGAGCTACTCAAAACGGAAAAAGATGAATTCTACAAATATTACTTGGAGAAAACTATCGCTGACATTAGCAGTGTTCACGGTGGATATTTCTCCAAAGATAATAGCGATAAGGATGAAAAAATCGAGCAAGAGATCAATGAGATTTTGCACGATAAAGAGTTACTGTTATCTCTAGATAATCCTAGACGATTCATTTTCTCAAAATGGACTCTTCGAGAGGGTTGGGACAACCCTAACATTTTTACACTCTGTAAATTACGGTCAAGTGGTAGCACAACATCAAAGCTTCAAGAAGTTGGACGAGGCCTACGCCTGCCAGTCAATGAGTTTATGGCACGTGTTAACGGTGAATTTAGATTGAACTATTTCGTGGATTTTACTGAAAAGGACTTTGTAGCATCTTTAGTTCAGGAGGTAAATGAGACATCGTTTAAGGAAACTGTTCCGTCCAAGTTCACTCAAGAACTAGAGGATAAAATTTTATCTAAATATCCTGATGTTGAATCCCTTGATTTAATGCTAGATTTGCTTGAAAAAGGCATTATTGATAAAAGTAAAAATTTCCTTGGCTCAAATGCTTATACCCAGTTGAAAGACTCGTTTCCAGATGCTTTCCCTAGTGGTGTAAAGAAAGGCAAAATCAAAATAGCGACAGAGGGAAAAGCTCGTTCGAAAATGCGAGTTGGTAAGTTTGATGAGCTAAAAAGATTGTGGGACATGATCAATCAAAAAGCGGTCTTGGAATATAAAATCGCCAGTGAAAAGGAATTTCAAAGTCTCTTTTCTAACTATTTACTTACAGAGTCTGACAAGTTCAAGAAAACGGGAGTTCAGACACGTATTGAAAAAGTGTACATAAGCAATGATACGGCAATGTCTAAAACATTATTCGGTGACGATGATGATTTCGCTAAATTCAGCACTATGACATACCAAGAGTTTATTACTCGTCTATCGCAAACAGCATTTATAAAACCATCTACGTTACACAAAGCCTTTGTAGCAGTTCAAAGCAAAATAGACATAACAGATTATCTTAATATTCAAACCATCAGGAAGATAAAATCTGGTTTTAGTAAATTCCTGCTATACAACTCATTTAGCAAATTTGGTCTTGGTTACAATGTTATTTCTAATAGCGTACATCCAACCAAGTTTACAGACCAAGCAGGCAATGCGTTAGTTGACGTAGCAGCAAGCGATTTGGGTGTTCATTCAGGTGAATCGTTGACTCCATTAGATAATTATCTTTTCGAAGATGTTTTTTATGATTCAGAGTTGGAGAAGCTAAACATTACTAATGGTGAAATAAGGTCTGTTACTGTCTTTACGAAAATACCCAAAAACTCAATAAAAATTCCTGTCTCTGGTGGCTACACATACTCGCCTGACTTTGCCTATGTAGTTAAGACGAGTGATGGTGATTATTTAAATTTCATCATTGAGACTAAGAACGTTGAAGGGAAAGAAAGCCTGCGTAAGGAAGAAGCTAAAAAGATTGAGCATGCGAGAGAGCTATTTAATGAAATCAGCAAGGAAGTAAAAGTTGAGTTTAAGACTCAATTTGCTGATGATATCGTGTACAACTTGATTAAAGACAATATTCAACACTGATAAAGGAATAAAATTGGCAGAGGGAAATGCACAACAACGATTCTTTGAGTTTTTACAAAAGAAGCAAAAGCAAGCGAGACATTTTAGCAAAGCACAAGTTATCGGAGCCACTGGCTGGAAACCAAATACATTTAAAACGTATTTTGGTAAAGGCCAGATAACCCAGTTTGTCACGTTAATTTCTGAAGATACTTACGAGGCTATTAATACTCTTGATATTAGCTTTATTGAGTTTAAGAAACGGTTATCACAGAGTAAACACTTTCAAGAGTTAGGTCACAAATGCAAGTCTAACTTAGCCAAAGCTCTACTAAAAAAGTCACGAGATAACATGATGTTAGCTTTGGAGTTATACAACAGGCCCTCATTAGAAAATAAGCTAGATGGTTTTGTAATGCTTTTCTCGACTTCATGGGAACAATTACTTAAGGCTATTATTATTGAAAAAGACGGTGAAAATAGTATTTACAGACCAGCCCGTAAGAAAGGGTTTAAAGAAACTATTTCGCTTAGGGACTGCTTGAATAAGCTATTCAAAGAAACCGACCAAATTAGGAAGAATATCGAGCGTATAGCAGACTGGAGAGATAACGCAGTTCATTTATTAATGCCTGAACTCCAAGGGTTAGCATCAAGAATTTTTCAATCAGGTGTATTAAATTATTCCTCTCAGTTTGAAAGTTTTGCTGAAACTGCGTTTTTAAACTCGCAACACAGCGGTATGCTCTCGCTCGTAGGGGATTTTAAGTTGCCTCCTGCATCATTACTAAAGACCTACTACGGAAATGCGGCTGATGAAATACTCGAATTGGCCAAGGCTACGGAAGAAGCGATTACAAACTCAAACGATATTGAATTCGCAATTCCAATCAATGTTTCTCTAGTGTACGCAAAAGATGGAGATACGATTATTGCAACGGCTAGTGGGAAATCTGCTGATTTAAAAAACTTAAAGAATGCTCTAATTGTAAATAAAACAATCAACCCTGAAGAATCCCACCCTCTAACCCAATCTGCTGCTATTGATGCGATAAAGAAAGGTCTATTCGAAAAGTTTGATTCTAAGAAACTATCAAAGTGTTTAGTTGCAAAGTGCAAAAAAACGGGTGACATGACTTTTAATCCTAATTGCTTTCAGGCGTGTCTGTATAAGCTTAACTGGAAAAGCGAAAATAACGAATTTCACTACTATCAGGCTCTAGCTAATAAACACATTTTTTCTTACGAAGCTGTGAATGAAATCATTAGAAGAATCACACAAAACGATAACTTTCTATCTGAAGCTAAAAATAAATGGAATTCCAAAAAATGATATGATTACGAGCTCGGCTGACTGTAGGCAGGAGCAGTGCAATACACGTAACCACTTGTGCGAGTTACTGTTTTTTCGCTTCAGCCATTCTCTTTTTAGCTTCACGTTCTTCATATTCTTGAACAACATCTTCAGCTCTAATACGAGCATAGATTCTATTCAATACGTCTAAGTTGGTATGACCTGAGACAACTGCGACTTTCGAAATGTCCCATCCGTCTTTTATAAGTTTAGTAATACCATGTGAGCGAAGGTCATGAAATACAATGTGCTCAAGATTCTTTCCATCATCGATCAGTTTTTTCCTTGTGACTCTCCAGCCAGAACTAACACTATCGGCTTTGTAAGGAAAAATTCGATTTTCTAATTTGAAAGTGCCAGCCTTCTCGACTTGAGATTTCCTTTCCATTAGAATTTCGAACGCTCCACCAATTAACGGAATAGTTTGATCGAAATTTTTTAGCTTTGGGTGCTTTCTATTTCTTATGATCAACTCTTTTCTATCGTCCTTAAAATCTCGCCATGTGACTCTACAAATTTCACCAACTCTCATGCATGTTGCTACAGCAAAATCTAAGATAGTTAAGTAAGGAATTTTAGCTGAATGGTGTTCTTGCCTGTTTAGTAGTCCTTCTCTTAGCAATTCAAAATCTTTGTTACTAATCCGCGTATCTCTTTCTCTGGCTTTAAACTCTAATAAGCTCTTTTTTGGATTTTTCTTGTATTCTTCGCGATATTCGAGCATTGCGTTTTCAATGAAATCAACGGACCCGTTAATCCCATATGATTTAGCTACTTTTATGACAGATTTTATGTAACCCAAATCCATATAAGCGGTGTAGGGCTTAACTTGATCAATATTTCTACGTTCATGTATGAATGCATCTAAATCCGTCTTTCTGAGCGAGCTAACACGCTTAGAAGCTATGCCATAAGACGTGATTTTTAGGAGGCCGTAGTACTTGCTATCTCCAATAGTTAATCTGTCATTATCGGCATCACTAAGAAAGATTGAGATCAGTTCGCCAAGTCTCACTTCCTTTAATCTGGAGTTAAGAAGTTGTTGCTTTTTAAGCTCTTCCTCTTCAGTGGTAGGAATACCATTTTTTTTCAGTTTGCTGATCCTATCGTCTCGCCAATTTTCAGCTTCTTTTAATGTGTCCCAAGTTTTATTAAGTTCGTAATAGCCTGTAGGTCTCGTCTTGTCTCTAACTCTGACCTTGGCTCTAAAGCGAGGCTCACCATTCTTATTTACTCTAGTATCAATGTATCCTCTGGGAGTTGCTTTAGCCATAACCCATTCCTGTTGTACAATACGGAAATATATTCAGTCTATTAGGATAATGAAAACGTCCCCAAATGAAAATCCCCATGGGGACGTTTTTAGATAAAATATCCCAAAACATGCGGAAATAGGTACAAATATGCGTGAACGAGGAAGTGTTAAAAGTCAATCAGATCAGGCTTTAGGGAGATCTGCGGTGAATAGACGCTTCTCAGTCGCTCCAATGCTGGATTGGACAGACCGCCATTGTCGCTACTTTTT
>CETA01058635.1_pt1 | contig 17723 bp, 16 predicted proteins | sample 531251 | NCBI WGS metagenome assembly CETA01 (sample SAMEA2622362, study PRJEB7988) | marine metagenome | biome: marine biome (ENVO:00000447); feature: mesopelagic zone (ENVO:00000213); material: "saline water (ENVO:00002010), including plankton (ENVO:xxxxxxxx)" | depth 380 m
AGAACAGTCATCACATTCGACTGAACGGGGCCACTCGGAACGTGCCCCATCCTCATCCACCTGCCCTCGACGGATCAGGTGTCAAGTAAGGCTTCAACGTCAGCCGCAGCCATCCCAGCTCGGATCGCACACGCCTTCAATTGCTTTAATGTGACAGCGTCTATCTCGAATCCGGTCGCCCGATCGCTCCTTGCTCGTTGCTCTGGTTGACCAGGAACGAGCAGTTCGTCGCAATCTGCCCGCAAACGCGACTCAAGTAAATACTCCCTGAATCGTTCGATCTCTCCGAGAAAGGTCTCGGCTTCTCCGACCGCATCGGGATCAATGATGAAAGAGAGCATGTTGTTGATTACGCGTCCGTCGCGGGGGGTGTCAGGATGAGAGGTCTCTCCGCCCAGTAACGCCGCCGCGAGAAGTTCGCACATAATTGCCAATCCTGACCCCTTGTGGTCCCCAAAGGCGACCAAGGCGCCCCCACGATCGGCGCTTTGAGCCGTGTACCACAACTCGTTTGGATCATCGGTCAAGTTCCCGTCGGCATCGATAATCGTGTTGGGCGGAACTTTCTCCCCTTTGTTAGCTGCGACCCTCGCCTTGCCAGCCGCGATGATGCTGGTGGCCATGTCTAAAAGAAATCCGGGGCGTCCATCGCGGCCGGGTACAGCGGCGCAAAAAGGGTTCGTGCCGAAACGAGCATCGGCTCCGCCATACGCGGCGACGATTGGCGGATGGCCAATCACATTCACGAGGTGAAGTGATGCAAACCCTGCCGCGGCACACTGTTCGGCCCAATGACCAATTCGGCCGATGTGGTAGCTGTTACGCAGCCCCACGATCGCGACCCCATGATTTCGGGCTCGCTCAATCCCAATTTTCATCGTTTCGAACCCGTTCACCTGTCCGAACCCGGCTTGCCCGTCGAGCGTCACCAACGGGCCGCGATCCACCACCACAGCCGGGCCGACGTTAATTTTGAGTCTCCCGTTCACCACTCCATCAACGTAAGTGGGAAGCATTCCGACGCCGTGAGAGTCGTGACCGGCAAGATTGGCTTCCACCAAATTGTTGGCTACGAGCTCTGCTTCGGTTTGCTGACTTCCGAGCGATTGGCAGGTCTGGGAAATAAACGCGCGAATCTGGTCAGGATGGTGTCTCGTCACGCCGTGAACCTTAGCCCGACCGAATCACTGCAAGATCTCCGTTCCCGCCAGGTATCCGGGCTCCAAAACCTCCACGGTTGGATCAACCTGTGAGATTTCGCGGACTATTGGCTCGGTGTTGACCGGTATGGAGAAACCAGGCATCCAGTTGTCGTGATGACCAAACACGACCGTTTTGGGCTTCAATAATTCCACCTGTCGTGCCACGAACTGGGCCAGCGACCCTTGGATTGGTTCGCCATCAATATTTCCTCTCCCGGCAGCGGCCAATATTGCGACATCGGGCTGAATCGTTTCCATTACACCTTCCCAATGACCGCTGGTGTCTTGAAACAAAACGCTCCCCGATGGGGTCTCAAGTAGGTAGATGAGGGCTCCCCCATCACCGCGTTCGCTATGTCCGGGTTGAGAGTCGACTATGTGAGCTTGAGTGGCGTCCGATGTTTCCTTTGTTAGGTAATTCATTAGGTCAACGAAGCGGTCTTGCTGTTCATGCCAGCGAACGTCCAGATCTCCCAGACACACAACGTCAGGTTCTTGCATTTCGGCGTGAGACCAGACGCAGGAATGTTGACTCGGATATACCGAAACGGCGACCTCGGGGCTCAAATCAATTTTCTCCCCACCTGCCACACAGATCATTCGCTCGAGCGGGACTCCTTGGCGTTCCATGACCCGCACCGATTCATAGGAGCCGATCAGAGTTGCGTTTGTGTTGGCGAGTATTCGCTCTGCTCCCCAGAGGTGATCAAAGTGACTGTGCCCGATGAGAATCCAATCCGCTTCGGTAATGTCAGAAGCCGTCAGACCAGTTCCCTCGGCACCATCGGGGCGGTCAATGTAAGCATCCAAGAATATTGTCAAGCCGGCTGTGCGAAGTGAGAATGTGGCACAGCCGTACCAATCCAAACGAGCAGTCATGGACAAAACCTAGACGAACCCCGGACATTGAGGCTTTGTGAAGAACAGGGAAAATTTTCGATCGCGGTGGCGAGCGGGACGGCTGCTATTGCTGGCATCCATCGTTCTGGTTTCGTCAGCGTTGAGTGGATGCGGTTCGGGATCCCAGCCTTTACGGGTTTTCGTAGCGTCCTCCTTCGCTGGCGTTGTCGACCGAATCGTCGCCGAACATGTCAGGCTTCATCCAGATACCGATGTTGAACTCAATGTCGCTAGCAGCGGCACGCTCATGACACAGCTGAAAGAAGGAGCAGATGCTGACGTGGTGATTCTCGCAAGCGAAAGCTACATGGGTCAGTTAGCAGAATCAGGGCTGGTGCGTCGGCCCAGGATCGTTGCGCTCAATTCTCTGGGGATCGCTGTGTCGCCGTCGCTTGCGGGACAAGTTACTTCTATGGACGAGATCCGCGACAGTGATCTGCAAATTGCGATCTGTGTCGAATCTGCACCGTGCGGTGTTCTGGCTTTGGCATACGCGTCGTCTATTGGTTTGGACTTGGCGTCCGCTACCCGCGAGCCCAACGTCAGGGCGGTCCTAGCAAAGGTTGAACGTGATGAGGTGGACGTAGGGTTCGTATACGCCTCGGACCTGCGGTCGTCGACTGCTGATTTGGGCCGTTTGATGAAGTCGGGGGCCGAACGGCACACAACTTCCTACTCGCTGGCGGTCGCAACGAACTCGACGAGAGCGCAAGAAGCACGCGACTTCGCGTCTTTGTTCGAAAGTGAGACCGGTAGTGACGTCATGGTTCATTTCGGGTTCGAGTTGCCGTGACTAGTCGTCTTCCGAGGATCCTCCGATATGCGACATTCGTCGCGATTGCAGTGGTCGCGGCGCCCCTAATTGCGTTGCTGTGGCGTGTTCCTTGGTCCGATTTGCCTCAACTGCTTTCGACGGAGGTTGTGGTCGACGCATTGATTCTCTCGACACTGAGCAGCATCTGTGCAGCAGGCGCTGCTCTCGTGCTCGGAACTTTGATCGCGCTGCAGCTTTCCAACATGAGAGGAGCGGCCGCATCGACTCTTCGAGCTCTAGTTACCCTCCCGATGGTGTTGCCACCGGTTGTGGGCGGAGCGGCGCTCTTATTTGCATTTGGACGCAATGGACTAGTTGGTGAAACGATTAACAATGCCACTGGGCTCGTCCTGCCCTATTCGCTAGCTGGCGTGGTTATCGCGAACACCTTCGTCGCCACCCCATTCGTGGTTCTAACAATCGAGTCAGGCTTAAGATCCCTTGACCCTCGTTACGAATTGGCTGCAGCTACTTTGGGGGCTGGACCAATGAGAACCAAGTTTGGTGTGGTTCTTCCGATGATTCGATCATCGATCGTCGCAGGAACCTTCTTGGCATGGGCGCGTGCCTTAGGGGAATTCGGCGCGACGATTACCTTCGCCGGCAACATTCCTGGGCGCACACAAACGTTGCCTCTTGCGGTCTTTGTGGCAATGGAGACAGACCGTGGAGCTGCCTTAGCGATGAGCCTGTTACTCGTCGTAATTTCGCTGACCGTTCTGGTCGCGCTGCGAGACAGGTGGTGGCCGTCACAATGACTGACACAGAGACTTCCATGCTGGATTTTCGAATCGTTGTCGAACGTGGGCCTTTCGATCTTGATGTTGAGGCCGTCATCGGAGTGGGTGAGGTTGTTGCCGTGATGGGTCCCAATGGCGCCGGCAAGACCACTTTGCTGGAGGCACTTCTGGGGTCGATCCCTCTACGTGCCGGGTGGGTGATCCTTGATGGGCAGACCCTGGAGGCACCGGGCGAAGTTGAGACGCTTCCTACCCACGAACGCGAGATCGGCATGGTGTTCCAAGACGGGCTACTTTTCCCGCACCTGAATGTGTTGCAAAACGTTGAATTCGGAGCGCGGGGCAAACTAGACGCTGTCGCTGCCTTACTGGAAGCACTCGAAATCGAAGGACTCGCCAACAGGTACCCCCGCGAGCTTTCAGCCGGCCAGCGACAGCGAGTTGCGCTCGCCCGAACACTCGCCGCGGGTCCAAGAGCGGTCCTTCTCGACGAGCCGCTCGCGGCTTTAGACATCAATGGGCGCGCCCGTGCCAGGCGACTCATTGGAGATGTATTGCGGTCGACCGCCTCGGCGGCACTCATAGCGACACATGATCCCGCTGATGCCTTGGCGATGGCCGACAGAGTCCTTGTGTTGGAAGACGGTCGAGTTACCCAATTCGCCTCACACGACCTGATGCGGACCCGACCTGCGTCGGGATGGGTAGCTGAACTCATGGGTTACAGCTTTTTGGAGGGTCGAGGTGCCGGATCAATAGTGGTTTTGGGGAACGGGACCGAGATCTCCACAGCGCGAAATGACCTGGAAGGCCACGTAGCAGCGATCATTAGCCCTACCGCCGTCGCTCTCTATCTTGAACAACCATCGGGCAGCCCAAGAAATTCTTGGCCATGTCGAGTCGAATCAATTGAATTTGTTCATGACATAGCACGGGTTTCTTTACGCGGGCCATTCAGCTTCAGCGCAGACGTCACCCGATCCGCTGTTGAGGAGCTCGGCATTAGAGATGGGGACCATGTGTGGGCTTCTGTGAAAGCCACGGAAGTGGTGATTCAACCTATTGACACCTGATAGAGCCTTGATCGCCGGGCTTGACTACCGTCTGTGGCATGAAGATCGAAAACCTGTTCGATGTAGCAGGAAAAGTGGCAGTAGTAACAGGCGGAAGCCGTGGCATCGGTTACATGATCAGCGAGGGCCTCGTGCGCAACGGCGTGCGGGTGTATATCACCGCCCGCAAAGCAGAAGCATGCGACAAGGCCGCTCAGGAGTTGAGCAAATTCGGCGACTGCACCTCCCTGCCGGCGGATCTATCTGACGAGGACAGCATGATGAGCTTCGTTCGAGAAATCGAAGAACGTGAACCTCGATTGGACATTCTTATCAATAATGCGGGCGCGGCTTGGGGTGCACCACTCGGCGATTTTCCGTCAGCAGGATTCGACAAGGTCCTGGATGTCAACCTCAAGGCCCCATTCATGTTGACCCAAGCATTTCTCGATCTGTTGAAGGCCGCTGGGGAGCCAGATAGCCCCGCCCGAGTCATCATGATCGGGTCGATCGATGGAGTTCGGGTTCCCTTCGGCGACAACTACTCCTACTCGGCCTCTAAGGCTGGCGTCCACATGCTCTGCAAGCATCTGGCCCATCATTTGGTGCGCGAACACATCAATATCAATTCGATCGCTCCAGGCCCATTCGAATCCAAAATGATGAGCTACATGCTTGACGATCCGGACCGCAGAGCCGGCGTCGTAGCTTCAACGCCCCTGGGAAGAATTGGCGAACCGGAGGACATTGTCGGGGCCACAATTTTTCTGGTTAGCCGCGCCGGAGCGTGGTTAACAGGGATCACCCTGCCAGTCGACGGTGGAATCTCCACGCATGGATGACCGCCCTCGGTTCACTGTGCTGGCTGGCAGCCTCCGCACAGATTCCCTGAACCGGGCAGCGGCAGATTTCGCAGCAGCGCATCTTTCCGTCAAGGGCAAGGTCGAATGCCCTGATCTTGCCCCAGTTCCGTTGTTCAACGAAGATCTGGAACTATCCGGCGATCCTTCTCCCGTGCAGAACCTCAAACAGGCCGTAGTTAGCAGTCAAGCGATTTTGATCTTCACCCCTGAATACAACTCTGGGGTTCCCGCTTTGACGAAAAATGCCATCGACTGGCTGTCGCGCCCATACGGTGCTGGTTGCTTGATTGATCGAGTTGTGGCTATTGCCTGCGTCGGGCCGAGCAGCCGTGGCGGGGAAAACGTCCGAGAGCATCTTCTGCAGACCTGCACTGGGTTGACGGAACGCGTTTATCCGCTCACGTTAGGAGTTCCGAACGTCTTTGAACTCGAAAGTGGCCGTCTCCCAGCCATTGCCGAAGCCTCTATCAAGGCTTGGTTAGATGAATTCTTTACCTTCAGTCGGAAGTGGTTCCCCGAAACGAATTAGCGAAAGGTTGTCCAGCCATCTCTTTTGCTGTCATCGAAACTGGCTGCATAGCGGTCAATAAAGCCAGGGTCTACTTCCGCTGACACTGCCGTGATGTGGTCTGTCGCCGCAAGCCAGGCTTCGATGAGCCGGTCTTCGCTGGCGTAGTCAAAGCGATCACCTAACGTACGTTCTGTTCCGCTGCCGCGTTCCACGGGGTTCTCTGCCAGATGTCGTGCCGTGATAGCAAGCGCATCAATTGGGTCCACAGCGTCGCGATAGCCCAATTCGAAGAGTGCCTTATCCGATGAAGTAACTCGGTGATGAGGAGTGCCTCGAAGCGTGAGGTGATGTGAAACAGTGGCGAATTCCCAGGGAATATTGATGATTTCGAACTTGTGGTCTAGGGCGTCCGAAATGATCTCTACCCATTGAAGAAGGGTTGGGGTCCACTCGTCGCAAACGTTGTAAACCTCACCCGACGCCTTTGATCCGCCGTCAATCACGGCGAGCACAGCCGCAGCGGCGTTTTGGCCGAACGCTGCGGCCTGCAAGGACGCACCACCGTCGGGCAGCACCAGGTGGTTGCGGCCGTCCAATATTCGTCGCACAATTTTCCATTCCCGAGGCACGACTTGCCCCGGACCGTAGATCCAGGGATAACGAAGATGGGAAGCTGTGGGGTGATGGTCGAATACGGCTATCTCGGACCGTCCTATGTGCGCTACCTTCCGATTGACAGCGAAATCCGGGCCTTCGTTAACGACTAACCGCGAAGTTTCTCGGGTCGGAACCCGCATTCCTGGAGGCCACAAGGCATCGGCGTCACCCCAACCGGTGTAAGCGGGCACTCCTCCAACACTCACGAACTTTTCCACCTTCCCTTGTAACAGTTCGGCTAATTCCCTCAACCGCCCGTACATGACAACCACTAAGTCAAAGGTTCGACCGCTTAAGGCGTCGGCTGTTTTCTCTGCATCGAATGGGTCTGTGTGGATGTGTTCAACAACATCGGGAATTTGTTCGGATTCGTGGGCACCTGTGTGGAGAATCGCGACAGTGAACTCGCGTTGCAGTAGGCCATCGACGATATGGGGCCCGGTAGGGCCCGTGCCTCCAACGACGAGCGCTGTCTTCATACCACGCCCTCCCTCTGCGGTGTGAGCAGCATAGGGTCATGGCGACTCAAGTAATACGGAAAGAAACAAAGTGATTCGAAACGATGCGTGGGGTCTGCCGATGCACGGCAGTTCGGATGAGGTCGTCCTACACAACCAGCTCGTCGACGACTACCTCATGTTCGCAAGAGCGCTTCCTCAGACAATGGAGTCAGCGGCCCTTTCCCAAGCCCCCCTCACGCGCTGCTTGTTGGCGCAACTCTTTGTCATGGCCCACACAACGGAGATGTTTACCGCGGCGGCGTCGCTGGTCGACTCCATCGACAGTCGCCTGCTCAACAGTCGAGAAGCTAGTCATCTAGAAGCAGCTCGGAGACAGATCCGTGGTGATTCGAAAGGTTCGTCAGAGGTTTTGGAGGCTTTAGTGTCAAAGACGCCTCGCGACGTGGTGGCGTTGAGGCTCTTGCACTTTTCGCTTTTCGGGCAGGGCCGTATCACAGACATGGTCAGATCCGTCACTGAGGCGACAAATGGCTGGGATGCTCACCTGCCTCGAAAGTCCCTCCTAGATGGGATGCGCTGCTTTGCTTTGTGTGAAGCTAAGGACTTCAATTCTGGGGAAGTATTTGGGCGCGATGCAGTCGCAGAAGATCCACAGGACCTGTGGTCTGTGCACGCCGTGGCCCATGTCCTTGAGATGACAGGCCGATGGGCGTCAGGGGTTGACTGGATCTGGGCCAGCGAATTAGCGCTACGTTCCGGAGGTAGTTTCGCTGGTCACCTTTGGTGGCATCTGGCGCTCTATCTGCTGGAGTCGGGACGCCATGACGAAGCCCTCGAAATATTTGACCAATTCGTGTACCCCACCCCAGTAGTGGAAGGTCTTGCTCTATCAAACGCTGTCGCCTTACTGTGTCGCCTCGAATTTCTTGGGGTTGACGTTGGTCAGCGCTGGGAACAGCTAACTCATGGAGTGACATATCGCCTGGGGCATCACAGCCATCCCTTTAACGATTGCCACTATGCCTATGCGCTTGGACGGCTACACAGGGATGATGACCTTCAAACTCTATTGAGCGGGATGGAGCGGTGGGCCCAAGACGGCAACGGCGGACATGCCGGTCAAGTGATCGACTCCTGCGGCACGGCTGTCGCGCGTGGCATGGGAGCTCTTGGATCCGGTCAGTATCAATTGGCCCATTCCCATCTGGCGGAATCAGCGGGTTCGTGGTGGCGTCTCGGTGGCAGCGCTGCTCAACGCGACGTGTTCGATCAGGCGTTGTTGAGTGCGGAAATCAACTGCGGATCTGACGCCGCCGCTAAACACGCCGAAGCGCGCTCCGCGCAACGGCCAAACTCACCTCTCGCCAAAATCTGGTGGGCTATTGCACTCGGGAAGACAGATGTAGCAGTCTCGTCATTGAAAGCTGACGCTGTCGCTCTGGGCTGGGTATCAAGCCCGAACGGTAAATAGGGAAGATGCTGGGATCGGTCCTTCCCAAGCGTCTACCATCAGACCTCATGGCACCTGAGAGTTCCACACTCAAAAAGGGAACCCAAGTGGTTTTGATAGCTGAGCTTCCCGGCGTAGTTGCGGGAACGACTGGCCGCGTAGGAAGGGCGGTCGGGATCAACTCCACCCGTTACCGTGTGATGTTCGACAATGGGGTCGAGACTCTTTCGGTTGCCAGCGAAAAGCTGGTTTCCCCGGCCACCTGGGCCGGAATGGAAGACACCGCCCTGCTGATAGACGACGGTCAAGATATAGATGCGGCCCCACCCGCTGTGGCCTCTCTAGCCTCACCCGTTACGGTCGCTTCACCCTCAGAACCCGTCGAAGTAGTGGTACCCGGTGACGCTGCCGAAAAAGCCTCGCCAGCCGAAACTCCGCCACCTCCGCCATCGGCTCGAACTGAAACGCCCGAGGTTGACGACCGCTTGGCCGCCCTTACAGCCAAATCGCGTGAAGCGCGCAAAGAAGCCGGTGTCGACCTAGACGCTGAAGTCGCGGCCGAAGAGGCAACGGAGACCTCCTCTGCTCCCGAATCGACGTCAGACGCCACTCCCGACGACAAAGTAGAAGCCCAGGAACCGAACTCACCTCAGCTAGTTGAGCTTCCAGAAGGCTATTACCCCCCGAATAACCGCATAGCGGACCTCTTATCTTCGATTAAAGACGAGTAGTTCAGCGCCTCTTACTCCGCAGGCACCTCGAACGGCGTTGGGTCCAAAAAGCGCCGCAGCACGTTCTCTGTGATCCGTGCGACATCGTTGTCGTATCCGTTGCGCGCTAGGGCGCCGAACCATGAGATCGATCCAACGCTAAAGACGGCTCCACCCTGCGGGGTTTCGAAGAACACCATGTCTGCTCGCACAAACGGGTCGGGCGTCGGGAAGGCTACCGTTCCCTCAAACTCCTCTTTTGTTCGAAGCATGTCCGGACCGAAGGCCACCGCAGACGCGACGATAACTGCATGTGACGGCGATCCCAGTTTCGGGTCGTAACGGTCGACCTCCTGACCGGCGGCGCCACCCCCTAAGCCGGAAGTCCCGATGTGTTCCTCTTCCACGCCCTCCAAGATCCAAGCTGCGCGGGAGCTCAGTGCGTCACGGTCCCGTTCGAAATATGTCGCGCGCTCAAACCCTTGGGCAGCAAAGCCAATACCCACTAATTGGTTCGGGGATCGACCGTTGCGTCGCCACAGTCCGCCGTATTCTCCACCCCAAGCGTGGTAGCTCTCTCCGTCGCCGGTCTGCCAGTTCCGGACGCCGTCCTCTGATCTTCGAAGTTCTATTGCTCCGGGCCAAGAGTCACTGAAGGAAACCCTCCAATAGAAGCCGTTGCCGCCCAGATACATCAAACGCCCACCATTGCGTTGCCATTCTTCCAACGCGTCCAGCATCGACGTCGACCAATACTCGGGATGGGTCCCTGTCACAATCACTCTGTAAGGCGCGAACGCCGCTACACCTTCGTGATGCAGGTCTTCGTCGGTAACGATGTCGTGATCGACTTCTAAATGGGTGAGGAACGCGTTCAGATTGGTGTCGGGTGTGAAATTCCATCCGTCAGCTCCGGGCCGAAGCTGCAGGACGGGTCTTCGGCGCGAACTGAACATCACACCGCTGCCATCCGGGTGCTTTTCGTAATGACTCAGGCCCACTTCCCGATGTTCAGCGAGGTATCTGTGCTCGGGGCGAAGGTTGCTGCGCGCCCCTACAAAGTCGGCACCTTCAATCAGCATTCGGTGATTCGCGTACGCCATATAGGTGCATGTTGGCATGAGGAGGGCGACATCAGAATGGTGGTCGTCCACCGCCGGGCGGACGAAAAAAGGCACCCGATCGGTACCAGCGTCGCCCTGGTAGCGGAAGCAGTAGATTCCACTCGGCGCGTCGTGTGGCACGACCATCGTAAATGTTGGATGCCAGCCAGCGTCGTACAGATCGTCGTGGTGAAAATGAATGGCGTTCCATTGGTGGGGATCATCGCTCCAGCGCTGATGGTCTCCGGTCCAATGAGGACCAGTGACCGCGCGAGTTGGTAACTGGTGAAGGGTCAGATCCGCGTTACCGTTCTCGGAGGCCACGGTGCTGGACTCCATATCGTTAACGAAGGACCACCGGTATGACTTCCCGTCAAGAACTAATTCGGGGTCCGCGATTCTGCCGTCCCACCGGGCTCCGTCAACCCCGGCTGCGAGTCGGAAAAGGACTTCATCAAAGGTGACATCTGCCACGTCCCACTCATTTGAGTCTTCTCCAGCCTGAAGGAGGTCGCGGGCAGGCGATGGGCTCCGCGGAGCCGCAACCGTGGCGGTTAACCGACCTTCACCCAGGTTGAAATCTAGGTCGAGGAAATACCACCTGTTGCGTTCGAGCGATCTATCGCGCAATAGCAACTCAGTAGAACCCACCTGCGCATACAGGTATTCGCCCCGATTCGCGATCTCGATCGCTCCGGTGGTCGACCGTAGTGAGGCGATGACCCCATCGCGTTTAAGCAGAGTTGGTTGGAACCAGAATCTCAGCGCAACGCGCCGAGGGTTGTCAGCGGGCAAGGTGGTCTCAGCGAAAGAGCCTGGAATGAGAGGCTGTTCGGTTAGCTCGATATCCACTGCAAGGTGGTTCTCTAGCGGATGTTCCAGAAAGCCGGGACCGGACCGGGTGGGATCACCGCATTCCAAACGAACAACGTCTAAGACGCCATTCGTTGCAGCGTGACTAGAACCGAACCACTGCACCTGCTCCCCCGCTCGAACGGACAACGGTTCGCAGTAACCGGTGACTAGCTTGGCTGGCGGCGAGGTATCCGACATTGAGGTTTGGTGGAGGTCAAAAAGTTGGCTCAAGATCTGCCGAGTCACCTTGCCCGGGTGGCTTTCCATTCTTCGTAGGTTTCGATCGGCATGTCGTCGGCTTTCCAGCCGCCGAAGCCGGTTTCCACGTGACTGATTCGCGCCAGACCCATGTCCTGAAGGGTTTTCGCAGATAGTGCTGAACGCATTCCACCTGCGCAACACAGCACAAACTCCCGGTCTTCACCGAAGATCTCCTTGGCATATGGCGAATCGGGAGAAACCCAGAACTCCAACATTCCACGCGGCGCGTGCATCGCTCCGGGAATAGCTCCGTCGCGTTGCATTTCTCGAACATCTCGGATGTCGACGATTAGCGCACCGTCTTCGCTTGCCCGTCGGGCGGCCTCTGTTGGCGAAATGTTGTCGATCTCCTCTTTCGCCGCTTCAACCATCTTCTGTACTGATTCAATTGTCACGCGATGCCCTTCGTATCAATCGACCGGGGTCGATGCCAACCGTTTATGTATCGATCATTGCCCATTACGCGGAAAGTGTCATTTCTCTTGGGTCATGAGGACGCCATTATTGGTCAATTCCGCGATCTCTGCCTCGGGCAAGGAGAGAACCTCGCGAAGGACCTCACGGTTGTGTTCACCGAGGACGGGTACAGCGGGCTCGTTTTCTGATTGGGGGGCAGAACTAAATCGAGCCGGAAGCCCGGTCACGGTGATATCACCAAAACTCGGGTCGTTCACTGTCCGCACCATTCCTCGCTCCACAAAGTGTGGGTGACGCATCGCTTGCTCTGGGCTCAACACGGGAGCAGCAGGAATGCGATTTGCTTCAAGGTGGTTAAGGATCGATGCGTCTGATTCGAAGGTTTGCATCCACTTTTCGACCAACGCCAGAAGTTCATCAGCGTTTGCGATGCGAGCCTCAGCTGATGAGAACCGCGAATCGGTAGCGAGAGCTTCTTGTCCCATCGCTTCGCATAGTCGCGGCCATTGAGGCTCTAGCACCTGCAAAACGATCCATCCCTCCGGGCCTTGGTAAGTGCCCGATGGTACGACGATGCTGAATTGCCTCCCGGAACGTTCCTGGCTCCATTCGCCCGAAGTTGCGCTGTGGCCCTGCACAGCGATCGAATGCATCGCGAATAGTGGGTCCACAAGAGTGACCTCGACATGCTGGCCCTCGCCGGTTCGTTCTCGATGGAAAAGTGCATGACCGATCGCTCCAAAGAGCATGAATCCTGCTGCGCAATCGGCGATGGGTGAGCCGGTGAATTGCGGAGGTCCGTCTCGGTCACCGGTCAGGTGCATCATCCCGGAGAGTGCTTGCCCCATCAGATCGAAGCCTTGAAGATGAGAGAGGGGTCCTGTCTTTCCGAAAGCAGAGATCGACGCCATGATTGCGCTTTCGTTGTCAGACTTGAGGTGCTCCCACGCGAGTCCCCGCCGTTCTAAAACACCGGGACCGAAATTTTCGACGATGACATCGCATTTCCCAGCCAGTTCGCGCACTAGGCCACAACCCTGCGTACTGCTCAGATCGATACACACCGATCTTTTGCCTCGGTTTTGTTGCGTGTAATACGACGAGCTGTCGCCCGCGACAAACGGCAACGTTCGGCTGGGGTCACCTCGAGGACCATATTCCACTTTAATTACGTCCGCTCCAAGCTCAGCCAGCATCCGTGTAGCGCTCGGCCCTGAGAGATACTGAGTGAGATCAAGAACCCGAACGCCATGTAAAAGCATTTGCCGACAGTAGGGCGCTTCGTTAGGTCCTTGCACGGTCATTCGCTCTGTTGTGTTCTGGAGTGTCAACATTGAGGACGTGAAACCCCAACATGGCTTTCTTGTGGGCATCGACACCGGTGGCACGTTTACCGATGCCGTTGTGTGTGATTTACGCACCGGCGCCGTTGTATTCAAAACGAAGGTCCCAACGAATCACGATGACTTGGGTGCCTGCGTGTCAACGGCGCTGGGGAACGTCATCGATGGATCTCGTCTTTCAGCCGAGGACATTGGCCTTGTGTCGATCTCAACCACACTCGCGACTAATGCCATCGTTGAGAGCGCGGGTCGACCTGCGGGCCTCATCACAATTGGGTTCGATGAAACAGCAATAGATAGGGGCGGGCTGAGATCAGCGTTAGGAGAGGATCCCGTCATCTCATTGAGTGGTGGGCATTCGTCCCACGGCCTTGAAGTCAACGAACTAGATCTAGATGCGTTGCGCACCTCCGTATTAGATATAGAGCACCGAGTGGATGCCTTCGCTGTGGTGGGTGCCTTCAGTGTCCGAAACTCGGATCACGAAAGGGCTGCAGAGGACATAATCCGCCAGATCAGCACAAAACCCGTTACGTGCAGTTATGAGTTGTCCGAGCAGCTGAATGGACCCAAACGCGCGGTGACGGCACTCTTGAACGCCCGACTGATTGCACTTACGGACGGGCTTCTGACAGCTGTTGAGGAAAGCATGGATCATCTCGGATTAACTGCGCCGCTGATGGTGATGCGCGGCGATGGATCGTTGGTCTCAGCGTCGTTCGTGCGGCAGCGTCCAATAGAAACAATTCTTTCTGGCCCTGCGGCGAGCGCGCTTGGATCAGTGCACCTGGCCGAGATCGACGATGCAATCGTCGCGGATATAGGTGGTACTACCACCGATGTGGCGGTACTGGTCGATGGCCAAGCCGAAGCTGACATCAGGGGCGCAGTTGTTGGGGGAAACGCAACCATGATTAACGCGTTGCGGGTACACACCGAGGGAATCGGCGGCGATAGCCATGTACAGAATTCACCTCTGAACACTCCGGAGCTTTCAATCGGTCCCCGCCGTGTCGTACCTCTTGTCGTTGCCGGAGAAAGTCACGCCGGGCTCAAAGAGATGCTGGAGGCCCAATCCAAGGCTCCTGTTGCCCGTGAGACAGACGGTATGTATCTATGGTTTCGCGACGGAGGTTCTGCTTGGACACCGCGGTCGGCCGCTGACCATCACGTCATGGACGCGTTGAGTAGTGAGCCCTCAGGGCTTCCCTACGATCAGGTCATCGACTCGGGGCTGCATAAAAACGCGGCGAACCGTCTCTTGGCAGTAGGGGTTCTGGGAATGGCAGGGTTCACCCCAACTGATGCCATGCACGTCCTGGGCAAGGACGCTCGGTACGAAACGAACGCTGCGGAGCTTGGCGCAGGTCTGCTTGCTCGACAAAGTGATCGCTTCGGTGTTCGCCTTGCGAAAGATCCGATCGCGATTAGCGATCAGGTGTACCGAAGCGTTGCAATGAAACTCGCGATGGCGATACTCGCGGCAACGTTCGATTACGACGATCTTCCCGCAGCCGAGGTCGCGGGACCCTTGATGACTGAGGCACTCTCAAGATCGGCAACCCAACGAACGGGGACATTGTCGGTCCATGTAGGTGTCGAAAGCCCACTGGTCGCCGTGGGTGCACCGGCAGCGTTGTATTTCCCGGAAGTCGCGAGACTTTTACGCACCGATTTGATCATTCCGGACCATTCCGAGGTGGCGAATGCTGTCGGTGCGGCGACGGGCAATGTTCGACTTACCACCAGAGTCACCGTGACAGCGCCCCGCCGAGGGCTGTTCCGAGTTCACAGTGCCACTGAACCAAAAACATTTTATGAACTATCCGGTGCTCAAGAGTTTGCGGAAGGTGCAGCACGCGAGGAACTCGGAAACAAGATGGCTCTTGCGGGAGCGGAGACATTTGACATTGAAAACAGTTGGGTTCTAAAGGAAATCAACGTCAAGGATCGACCGTTGTTCGTGGAAGCGGTTCTGACAAGTACCGCTTACGGTCATCCCTTAATGAACGCTACTTAGCGGCTGCTATGGCGGCAGCGCGTCCGAGTTCTTGACAGCGCGGCTCGGCGGCCTTGATGAGTTCGAAGTCGGGACGCGGGGGCCTGAAATCTTTGGAGGTATCGAAACACGCTTCGATACCGTTTGCCATTTGCAACAGCACCGCATCTTCATATATCGGCCCCACACACTGCACTCCGAAGGGCATACCGTCACAGTCCAGGCCAGCTGGGAGTGCCGCCACCGGGTGCCCGACGACGGTCAGGCAAGCTGTGAGGCCGAGCCAGGTCATGTAGTTATCGATCGCTTTGCCATCTATTTCAGTTGGATGAAGCGCGGTCCACGGAAATGGCGGAACGCTCACCCCCGGAGATAGCAGAAGGTCAACGTCATCGAACACGTCGTCGAGCGATCGGAAGAGTTCAACTTGTCGCCGTCGAGCTTTAGCGATGTCTAAAACCGTCGTCGACAGAGCGGTTTCATAGGTACGAAAAACGTTTGGATTGAAACTGTCATCGAAGTCTTCGATCTCGCGATGATATTGAGTCGCGAAGACGTCCGCCCTGAGCTGCCAATCAACACCGACTGCGTCGGATAGATCTACGGATAGAGGGATGATCTCCGCTCCGGCCTTTTCGAGAGCTTCAACGCGGCGAACGAATTCGCGGCGTACATGTTCAGAAACAAGAAGCCCGCCGAAATCGGCCGTCACCCCAATTCTCAACGTGTCGACGTTTGTTGCTGATGGGTCGACGAACGCTCCGGAGTCGAGCGGGAACGCCATCGGATCTTTGCGGCTATCTCTGTCACGTTCAGCGATGACTGAGAGAAGGAGCCCCGCATCCGCAACGTTTCGCGCCATCGGACCTTGAACGCTGTAGTTGGTGTGCGCGATTGTTCTGTCCTCATGGGGAACAGTCCCCGGACTCGAGCGGTAGCCGACAATTCCACAGAAACAGGCGGGTATTCGAAGACTCCCACCGTGGTCAGATCCCGTCGCCAATGCCGCCATGCCAGTAGCGACAGCAACGGCGGATCCCCCAGATGAACCACCACAAGTAAGAGTTGGATCGTAAGGGTTTCCTGTCGCTCCAAAGAGTCGATTGATCGTGTTCGCGCCAATGCTCATCTCGGGGATGTTGGTTTTCCCGATCACAATTCCTCCGGCAGACCGAATTCGAGCAACAATTCGGGAGTCTTGCTTTGGAATGTGATTCCGATAGAACGACGTTCCGTAGGTCGTCACGATTCCTTCGGTCGCCTGCAGGTCCTTTATGGCTATAGGGAGGCCATGCAGAGCGCCAAGCGAGCGGCCTCTAACAACGGCGGTCGCAGCTGCTTGCGCCTCCTGTAAGGCCCGGTCTCTCGCTAGCGTCACCATCGCATTCAATGTCGGGTTCAATTCGTCGATCCGTCTGAAGCACGATTCGGTCAGCTCTACGGGCGAAAGTTCGCGGAGAGCGATCAATCGGCGCGCATCTACAGCGGACAGATCGCACGGCTCTATCACGCTTCTGACCTAATGACGTCTATTCCGGAAGGGTCAACCCTTCGTCCGTGAACTTCCATGTTGTGGCTGTGACCCACGTGGTGGAGGCTAAACGCCGCCTGCAAAGCGCTGTACATTCCCGTCGCATCAACAGTCTGGTTAACGCTCTGTTTTGCGAGGGTTAACCCAAACATTGGGCGTTTTGCAATGTGAGACGCCAGTTCGAGGGTCGCTTCCTCAAGTTCAGCTCTTGGTACCACTCGATTCACCATGCCCCGCGCCAAAAGTTCTTCGGCAGGAATGGAACGACCCGTGAACAACATTTCTTTCGCTAAGCGGGTACCCGCTTCAAACGGATGAGCGAAATACTCGATCCCGTTTACGTTGAATGCCACGACAGGATCGCTGAAGGTGGCGTCGTCCGCCGCAACAATCAGATCCATTGGCCACACCAACATGAGTCCGCCAGCGATCACTTTGCCTTGGACCTGGGCAATCGTTGGTTTCGCGAGATTTCTCCATCGCCAACACAACCCCAGGTACATTTCGGCTTCGCGAGCCATGTATCCCTCGGTGCCTGCGGCGTCAAAGTGACATTGGGTACCTACCGTCGGAAAGTCGTTCATGTCCGGGTTCGGAGACCCGAGGTCGTGACCGGAGGAGAAGTGTCGTCCCTCAGCTGCCAGAACCACGACCCGAATATCTTCATCAGCCGCAGCCACGTCGAAAGCGCTGTTTAGCTCCGAGAGCATCAAGTAATCCTGAGCGTTGGCAGCCTCAGGTCGATTCAACGTGATCCGAGCTACTGCATCGGCGGGCACATCGTAATGAATTCTTTCGTATTCCATTTCCGTCTCCGTGTTGCTTGGTTAAATGGTAGGTGCGTTCTGGAATTC
>CETA01043569.1_pt1 | contig 17492 bp, 30 predicted proteins | sample 531251 | NCBI WGS metagenome assembly CETA01 (sample SAMEA2622362, study PRJEB7988) | marine metagenome | biome: marine biome (ENVO:00000447); feature: mesopelagic zone (ENVO:00000213); material: "saline water (ENVO:00002010), including plankton (ENVO:xxxxxxxx)" | depth 380 m
GCCCCTATAAAGGGGCATGTAGTTAGTTAAAAATAGTAATTAAAATAGTGCTTTATCATGGTTTGGAATCAAATGTCGATTTTGAATCCAACCAACAAAGTTACCGGAACAAGGTATACCTCTACGATTGATATGGCTTACACCATCTGGCCAATCAAATTCTCCGTATTTCTCATCCCATTGTTGCATCACCATTTTAAAGTAAGGCATATCAACAGGAGTGGCTTGGTGTTCTGAGGGACTGGCATGAATCTTCTGGCCACCAAACAGCTTAGACTGCATATCTTCAGCTTTTTCTTTGGATTCATCTAATCTGCGATAGCTAGTTTGAGCTGCACAAGACATACTGATATTTCTGGCTTCAATAGCAGAAATTACTTCATTAGTGTCCATTGTGGTGTAGTGCAATTCACCCATAGAGTCACGGTAACGATCCACAAAAGGTACGTGCCATTCACCTGGGTTAAGTTTCATGTACTCACCTTCATCACGGGCTTCTTTCATCATATTAGCGAGCTTAGTGATTTCAGGCTGAGCATCTGCATCTACACGTAACCAATCCCAATTTTCCCATTCAGTACTGGTAAGACAGATACGGATATTTTGGTAAGGTTCAATTAGCCGGGCAGCATGTTGCTTATGGACATTTAAACCACCATCTTCTTTTTTAGTGCCCAATGCTAAGGCACAACCTAAAGCTACTGCTTTGGCTTGAGAATAAACACTTTCAATATGGTTTAAAGTGGCTGGATCATCAATTGGTGTTCCTTGCATACCTGGCTTATTTTCAGTCCATAGGTATTCGGCAGGATTTTCTCTCACCTGTTGAACAGCTCTTTTAATTGGAACTGCTCTAGAGCTTGATGAGTTTTTTGCAAAAACTCTGTGTGTGAGTAATTGGCTATGAATAATTCGAGGATATTCTAGCACTAGCGTACAGATACGCTTACCAGTCTGTGCACACTCAGAGCCCTGAATGAATTCAACTTTAATGGTCATTTAAGTACTCCTGACAGATATCAGCAATTTGTTGTTTGGTGGCCTGATTAGGGAGGGTGATACCTTTTTCCCATGTAGGGTAAAAGAGGTCTAATTCTCCACCTAGTTTAACATCTGGGTGACGTATTTCAGGCAGATCTTGCCATTGCATACATTCAATCAGATTAATGTTTACCCAATGCACTACATCAATATTGTCCCGTATAAGTATATACTGGGCATCGTGTATATGAGCACATGGCATAACATCTAAACGGTGCTTAGAAGCTAAAGTTCTTTCTTGAAATTCGATAGCAGCGCGGTTATTAAGCATACCGTAGGACTGACCTAACGCATTACCGGCTGTACGAGCTTCAGCCTGTGCTTCATAAGGCATGGATTTAGAGCCGTAGATAGTTTTGTGAAGCATTGGAGTACGTACCCGCATACCAAATGCTACCGTAACATAACCATCCGTGTGAGCTTGTTTAAGCTGATCTTGTACCCATTGGTCGGACACCTTATACATTTCGTGATAGCGGTGTTCAATTGTTTTGGCTTTTTCAGGGCTGAATCCACAGTTTTTAACCAATGTAATCCAAGTACCTTGATACGTCAGAGCAAATGTAGGAGCTTTTGAATCCTGCCGTAAGTCTGGGTATAGGTCTGCAATTGAATTAATGGAATCTGGGGTTTCTTCTACACCTGTTATTTGTTCACCAAAGTAATAAAAAGCACGTAAACAGTGACCATCAAATCCATCTGTATATACTTTCAATTTATTGGGGTCTTTGGTGGTTAAGGCACTGATTCTATCTTCTAAGGAAGAAAAATCAGCTCCAGCAAAAATCCAACCAGGAGGAGCCATAAAACAGCTTTTAATAAGTTTTGCATACTTATTGCCTGTACTCGGGATATTTTGTAAGTTCGGGCCGCTAGAAGAGAGACGCCCACTGACAGTGCCACCGAGATTGAAATTACCATGCAGATAATAGTGACCATCTGATTTTTGAACCGCTTTTTCTAAGAAAGTTGAAGTAAAAGTAGATACTAATATCTGCACTTCAGCCAAATCCAGTAATAACCGGAATAAGTCTGAGTGCCTTGGCTGCAGTGGTGCTGCCATAAGCTTGACTAAAGTATCTGCTTTGGTAGAAGGCTGTTTAGCTTTAGTAAAATCAACAGGAGCATACCCTAAGAATGTATAAATAAGTTCTTGTAACTGGGTATTTGAGTTAGGGTTAAACTGGATATCGTCTTCAAAGTAAGAGAAAGGAACACGTTTCTTAACCCAACGTAAATGTTGATTATTATAAGCATCCAAACGTTTTTGATACAGAAAGTCCTGTACATCGGGATGGTTTATAATGCTAGCAACAGTCTTGTCTTTAATATCACTCAGATAGTTATGGACTTCGTGGGTACGCTTAATACAAATAGGCATACCAGTAAGTTCCATTTGCAAAATAACTTTTACAGATGGGTGGAATATCTGAGTGTACGGTATGTCTTGTTTGTCTTGGATTACCTTATGACGATGCTTGTCATACACATAGAAAGTAGATAAAGCATCTACTAAGTTATACTCAGCTAACTGTGTTGGAGGTATAAGCCTAATATCTTTGATATCTTCTTCAGCGTAGTCACCAGCAAACTCATGAGCTAATTGTTTAAGACTCAACTCATTACCAGTAGTACTATTGGTTGCTAGATAAGCCAGCAGCTTAGTGTCATCAAAGTTTTTAGTGAGTACATCGATACCATAAAGCATACCTTCACGGTCTAAATACTCATCCATAAAGAGCTCGTAAGTAAGAATTTTCATATCAAAATTACCGTTTTGATAGATCATCTTACCTTCGTAATACTCAAAGAATTCCCGTAACAGTCGTTTAACCGGTTGATTATCGATCTGTTGTGCAAAGAAACCTTCTGGAGTTTGTTTCTCTAAAGCTTTGTAATCACAATAGATAGTTACTCCATTATGCTTGTCCCATGAGAAACTGATAGTACCTAAGCCGGCTTTATGCGTTTCTAGGCTGAAAGTTTCGATATCACAGGTTAGCTTCTCTTTGTCCAGGAGACTTAACAAGACACGTTTAATGTCTGCGTAGTCTTTAACATACTCTTTGGAATGGATTATGTTATTGCCCAGGAGCATTGGTGCCCCAGTAATACTGGCGGCTAACTTATGTATAGATAAATCCAGCTTAGGTTGAAAGTTGGGATTATGGAAAAGAGCTTGATAGTTAGGAGCAAAGATTATCTCCATGTACTCAAAGCCTTTGATACAACAAGGAACGCTGTAACCATATTTGGCTTCTACTTTCTTGGCTCCGGTAAGTACCTTGAAGTAATTGGCGTCGCAACAGAACAAACGCTTAATATCCATAGAAGCCAAGACAGGTAATAAATCGCTTAAATATGGTTTAATTACTTTGTTGACAGGTGCTTTATTTGTTTCTGTATATTCTAGACTGAAAGCTATAAAACCATCGTCAGAAATGCCGTGCTCTGCTTCTAGTGGTTCTAAATAGCTTTGCCTGATGGGAATATCCTTAAGAGCTTTTTCTTTGATTAGAATGGCTGTGTGGTATTCCTTTTTCGAGCCAAATTCAATGTACTTCATTAGGTCACCATAGAACTCATTAGGTCTAATTCAGCCAATAACGCAAGCTTAGGTGCATTTTGGCGTTGGTATTTTTGGATTTGTTCAACGTCTGATATGTATTCCAGGCTTTCAGGAATATTGAAATTTTGTCGCATTGGGGCAATCAAAAAAGAAGGCAGTAGTTCAACAATATCACCAAAAGTGAAAGCTTGTTTGTTAACTACTTTTTTGATGAAGCTACCTGCAGAAGCTAATTTACGGTACATGTCATCAACGTAATCAATAAACTGATTAACTTTTTCTTTGCTTTCTGGGGACAAATCAGAAAAGAATATTCGTACACCGTGGTTGGCATGAGCTGAATTTACAAGTACAACCCCATTACATGAAATAGAGTGAATGCTTTTACTTCGTTCATGGCCAATAGTATCTACAAGACGATTTTCTTCAGCTCGTAAATATGCCTTAATGTTTTGTTTTAGGTGATCGTTAAGTAACTCAACAATATCGCCTTTAGACCGATAGGATAAAACATCATGTTGCATCTTGTTTGCTTGGTTGATACTTCTCAGGTAATTGTCCGTAGAAAAATACTCGAGTAGTTGCCCGGGTAATTGCTACGTAGAGAAGCCTTGCAACCTCCTCCCGTTTGTTATTTCTGCCAATGTCCGATAAATCGATAAATACCGTATGGAAAGTACTACCTTGGCTTTTATGGACCGTAGATGCGTAAGCTGGGCGTAAGTCACAAAAAGCCTCTTTAACCCGATAATAATCACCCCAAAGTCCAGAAGCTAAAGCTTCTTTCTTAAGTACTTTTAAGTAGTGATTAGCTTCGGCTAATCTAAAAGGCACAAATAAACTATGTTTGTTGTTGTGCTTTTTAGGAAAAACAGATTCTACTTTAACCAACTGGCCTTTAATACCGTAAAGTTCATCTTCTACGGATGAAATAACCCGTAACGGTTCTTCATTAGAGAAGATTACCCTTTCCACATTTTTGATAACTGAGTTAGCGATAAGACGCTCACCAGGTTGGTATAAAGGACTCTGGTAGTGTAGGGCACGAACGTAGTTGTTGTAGTCACTTACACGGTTATTTGACCAAGCCAAGATCTTAACATTGGCTGGATCGTAGTCAGGGTCCGTAAAGTGAGCATCAACAGCATTTTGGAAAGCTTTGCCTTCCATGTGTTGTGTCTCAGGAGTATTCTGCGTTAAGTCAGGGAACTCACCCCCATCGATAGCTTCACGTAATTGGGCACCAAGAGCCGCTATAGGGCTATTTTGTTTTTGGCGTACAATTTCACTAAGGGTAGCTTTTAAATTAACTGTCTCGTCTACAGGGCACTTGTTTTCGAACACTGGAAGCAATTGCTTTGGATCGAGAATATAAACTACTTTACAGTGATAAGTTGATTCTCTGATCATCTGTAATAGAGAGTCATCTGCCATAGATGCTTCATCAATGAACAGAATAGTATTCTCAGCTACTTTGTAATCTTTGGTTTTACGTAGTTTAGTGCGACCATTTTGGTAGTCGTCATAAACAGTTAAACCAAGGAAACTGTGAATCGTATTGGCTTCGATTCCGGTTGCTTCATGGATTGCAGCAGCAGCTTTATGTGTAAGCGCTGTCAGTACAATCTCAATTGGATTAGGAGAATCCAAAATAGTTTGAAGCAAATCAGCTTGAGTTTCAGCTAGTTCGATTAAATGTTGGGTTAGAAATGTTTTGCCACACCCTGAAAATCCTTGCAGTGCAAATTCATTTTCATTGGGATCTAGCAAAAACTGAAGAAAAGCATCTGCAGCTTTATCTTGATCTTTTGTGAGTGTGACAGTCGTCATCTCTAGTCCTCATCTTGTAGTACGTAATTGAGTAACATTTGTCCAAATTCTTCAGAGTGCAGCATCATGACTCTATAGCTACCAGACTTAACTGGTTTAGCTGCTTCACAAGCAGGGTGCCCATTATAATTAGGCTTAAATTGTCTAGCCTGGGCTAAGGCATCTAAAACTGTTTTACCTACTTCGTAAGGAAAGACAAACCCAATATCGAAAGCAAACTCAATAGACATATAACTTTTGTTTTCTATTGCTCCGAGTATTTTTGCTTGTTGTCTTGGCTCAAGACTATGAAACTTAATTTGAGGTGAGGAATTCCCTATAAAATGAGAAGAGATAGCATCAGCCGGAATAGTTAGATTATTTACATTACTGCTGATGATAGAAGCTAAGTCTTTATTGTCTTTACTTGTGGCCATTTCGTTTCTCCGAAGTGTCGTAGTGAATAAGTTTACCGAAATCCACTTTGGCTCTGAGGTTATCTACACAAACCCAAATAACAGGAAAATCTGTTTTTTGCGTGATCTTCTTACAATACAAGTCACTGAAAACTACAAGAACCCGTGGTGGATTCTGTCTGAAATAATCAATAGCTGGCGCTAAGTCAGTACCACCTCTTCCAGTAAATTCTATTGACTTGATACTGTCTGCAGGGGTTAACGTAGTTACGTCACGTACATCAGTATCAAAAGTCAGTATGGTTGTTTTACTTGGGTTAAGGCGTTCACGGATAGATTCAACTTCTGAGATGAACATAGTGAAATCTTCATCACTGACAGAAGCACTAGCATCTACTGCTACAGCTATTTCACCCATAGAAGGTGAATAGACTGAAGGCAGATAAGAATGCCAAATATGCCTGCGATTAGGTCGAGCCATTGAGTAATCACTTTGGTCGTATGAGTCAAAGTAATTTTGTAGAATTTCATACCAAGGAAGCTTAGGATTGATTAATTTTTCAATCTTAAACTGGAGATGCCCGGGTAAGTGACCAAATTGTTTTTGCATTTTGGCTTGTGTAGCAGCACGAATGATGATTGATTCAATATCTTTCTGGCGCTGTTTTTGAGCTTTAGCATAATCTGCTGGCGATTGCGAGTTACCTGGACCATTAGAAGAATTTTGCCCTTTACCACTTTCACCTTGATTAGGTTTTAAGTCCTTCATACCTTCTGGCATTTGTTGGTTTGGGTCACTCTTCTTAAGGTCCTCATAGACTTCTTCGGTAGACCAATTAACATATTTTTGGTCAGCATAGACTTCTAATTTTTGCCCAAGAACTTCACGATTAATTAACTGGTGCTTATCTTGATTAAGCATCAAATTGATTACGTGATCTCCTGCAATATTCCACAAGTTAGGGTCACGTTCTTCAATACGGTCAAAGTGATTGAAAGCTACGTGCCAGGCTTCATGGTATAAAACAAATACCCGTTCTGCTGGAGTAAGTGCTAAGAAGAATTCTGGGTTGATATAAATGTTCAACCCATCAGTTGCAGCCGTAGGAATAGTCTCATCTTCATGAATATAAAGAGAGAACATTACTGTAGATATGAATGCTTCTTTCCGAGCAATAACATCGTACTTAGCCCGTTGAAGAGCTTTGTTGAAGTCTGACATAGTTACACCGTTAAGTAAGTTGTCTACCGGTAGTAGTTAACCAATCTTTGACACTATAAGACTGCGTAGCAGCAGGGTTCTTTTTGATAATGGCTTTGACTGTAATGATTTGGAATTCGATTGGTAACCGTTTTAGGTAAGTCATCAAAATCCCTAATTTATCGGGATCATAGTTTTCGATGATTGTACCTGATAGGGCAAACAGTTCATTAGGTGAAGTAGGGACTTTGGTGTTATGAGGGTCTTTTAAGATCTGTTCTACAGTCACCAAGTTCTTGAAGATTTGTAGAAAAGATACAAATTCTCGTCCAATGTTTTCACCAATTGAACCATAAATAGTTAAATCGATATCTTCTGGAGCCTTAGTACCAAGACGATCTGTGACTTTTAACGCTTTAGATACGAACTCCCATGTACGAGGACAAGGGAACGTATGGTCATTATGGTCTGGGTTAAAGTCCATAAGGCGATTAGGCATATAGCGAATATACGAAATAACTCGATAATCGATACCGTTTTCTTCTGCCCACTCTAACCACTGTTCATGGTTTTCTTTCATTTCATAGTGAATCAAGCGGGATTGCATGGCTGTGCCAATTTTGTGTACTACAGCATTATCTGTGGCTTTGTTGCCAGCAGCCATCATGAATACATTTTTATGCAGGGCATGGTTACCTACATAACGGTCTAATAAGACTTTGTATGCTGCAACTTGTACTGCAGGAGTAGCTGAAGGCAATTCATCAAACAGAATTAACCAGCCATTCTTACCTTCAGGAAGTGGATCGTTCTCAAGAGGGAACATATCTACAGGTAAGTATTGAGCACGTTTGTGGTCTTTACTTGGGAATGGTAAGCCATTCAAATCTGTTTGGTCGCAGTAAGAAAGACGGATATCAATTAACTCTAGGTTAAATTTTTTAGCCAGTAGTTTAGCTAATGATGATTTACCCATACCAGGGGAACTTAGAACAATAGGGACCAGGCCAGCTTCTAAAGCAATAGGAAGCTGTGCCTGCAACTCTTTAATAGTAGCAGTCATATTTTCTCCGTAGAGTATTTTTAGAGAGGAAGTTAGTTAGTTAGTTGTTCAATATCTTTTTGAAAAGTACGACGTAATTCACAGCAATCAAAATCATTGTTATCTAAGATATCTTGGTAGTGTTGGATACGCTCAATAAAGAGATCTAACTCTTGCTGTCGGCGTTCTTCCACATCAGCAAGATCATTGAGTTTAGAAAATAGAGTCTTAATAATTGCGCGACATTCTGGATTTTCTAAATCTGCATCACGCCAACGCAACAACTCTTCAGTAGTTAAAGAGTCAAAATTAATCATTTTGAATATCCGGTTGAGTATCTTTCATGGCTCGGTAAAGCAAACCAATAGTAGATTCTCTTGGGTTGGTTTCTTTACCATCTCGAATACGACGAATAATAATTTCAGATAGCCCTGTCTGCTGATTTAACAGCTCAGGGGTGTAGTTCTGTAACATTGGACGTAAAACAGCTAAATCGACCATTTAGAGCTCCTCAGTAATAAATTCGGTGACCATATCAAAAGGATCAAAGTCAGTACCATGATGCTCATTAAAATATGAGACACATAACTCAGCATTTACCCACCACTCATGGCTAGTACGAGTGCTGATCTCGTTTTCTTTGATGTACTGGAATAATTTATTTTTCATATCACAACAGGCCCCGGAGGGGTCTTATCTTTTTATAGTGGGATTTGGTTCATAGTCTGGTTTAATAGTGCCAGTAGTTATTTCATCACCAATAGGGGGTGATTTTTCTTGGAGGCGTTTAAGAACTTCCTCACCCATTAGAGCTTGGTAACTTACAGCATCTAATAAGCTGTCAAAGTGAACACGATTAGGATTAGAGAATTGGCGTACATTTTTAAGTACTACCATCATTAAACAAATTTCTTCTGGAGATAAATCACGACCGGTGATTGCATTAAATGCTGTAGCTACTTTTGCAAAGCTCCGCTCTTGCTCTTTGTTTTTATCGTATTCTTTGCCACGATCAGCTTGTGTTTCAGCAGCTTTTTGCAAAAGCTTAATTGCTTCTGGTTGCATAACTTTTCTCCAAATCAGAATTAGTCATTTTAGCGGATAAGCGCCATTGGTTTCGAGCATTTAAATACATGGCATAGCCTGATGGCCCGGGACGGTAAATGTTACCGTTAATTTTGTAAGTTTTTTCTCGGTTTTCTTGCCAACTATAAACAGTTGAGTCAGAAGCCACGTAAGTAAGAGTGGCTTGGTTAGCAAAATCTAAACTGACAGTATCAATAACTTTGCCGGTGATTACATTAGTAATTTGAGCAGTTTCACCATCAGAAGTTGAAATCTTTAGATTGGGGTTAATAACCCCATTTACGTGCAAAAACTTAAACTTCATATATGCACCCATAAAAAAGCCCTCAATCAAGAGGGCTAAAACCATTCTCTGTTATTCCAGGAAGGAACGTAGGTATTATTAGTTTTTCTCAGTGGTTTTGTCAAATACAGCCGCATTAAGCTGGTACAATTGGCGTCCGTGGTCATCAGTAATTTTTTCTACGGAGCCTAATCGAGATCGCATTGCAATAGCATCAGATTCGATTCGATTGATACGGTGACCAGTTAAATCAAGGGATCTCATTATTTTATGGTCTACTCTCCAAATGATTAGAAGAGAAACGATAGATCCAATGATAGCGATTAATGCGAATATTAATGCGACTGTACTCATATTATTGGTTCTCCGGTAAATCTGCTTCTTTTACGAAGACACCATCAATCATACGGCCTGTACGGTCTTTAATACCATCATAAGCAGTAGCTAAACACCTAGCCATCGTTAGGTTATTGCGTTCAGCGATGTTGATTAAGACTACGTTTGAGTCACCAATACTGTCTGCGAGGGTTTCACCTGTAGGATCAGTTTTGATTTTTCCATCTTCAGACAACTTACGGATTATGGATTGGAGTTCTTCTGAAGCTTTTTCAGGGGATAATCCAGGGTTAATGGCCATAAAGACTTCGATGATTTCTTCAAGCAGCTTTATAAATTGTGCTTGATCGGTGGTACCGTCAATAAGATTGCGGTCATAGTGCCAGCGAGTAATATTAGAGATAGTTTCCGGTGCCCGGCTGTTATCTACTGTTGAATTTATGACTATCTGTGACATATGGTTAGTTATTCCTTAAAGGTAATATGAACAAGTATAGGTCAACTAATACACAAAATGCTAGGGAACATACAATGAAATATGTAAAGCTAGTTTAAAGCTTACTGTTATTAAATCCACGTCTAGCCCTTAAAAGCTGTATTTGTGCGGTAAGTTGAGCAATACACTCTTGATTGTGTTGTATTCGACGAAGGCAGAAAGCTTTAGACGATTTATGGTGCATAAGCGGACTTTGCTCTATAGCTTTACTTATCTCCTCCAAATTTTTTCTGCCTCGTTTAGCTTCCCCGACAGTCATATACAAGCTGACATCAAAGGGAATAGGTTGCCAGTCAAACAATTCATTTGTGTCCATAAAATCTACTGCTAATTAGTTTGACAGGGATTGTTTCACTTACGGGGGTAAGATTCAATAAAACCTAATTGCGGATTGGCTGTAGTACCTCTGTAAATGTTGCACACACTTACACTATCAAACCGTTGCAGTATCGTTTTACAGAACAAACGTGCTGAGTCTAAATCAGTACATACAAGTGACCCATCTATCTTTAATGCCTCGTTTGAATCTACTTTGCGTATCTCATTTACAGGAATACCAGGAAGAACAACAAACATAGGTAATTCTTCATGTCTCGCCTTTTCAACAGCATTCATTAGTACTGAATACTGGACAGCACTCATTTGCATTTCAAGCATACGCAGCATATCGTTTGTGATTAGCTCCAAGCTCTGTCTTGCGAATGCTTCTGAGTATTCCCGTTCACAATTATCAGATAAATCTCGGAAACTGCGTTGTCTTTCATTTTTAAGCAATTTATTGCTTTTTAAATCAAAGACCCAACGAATATGAAGTGGGTGTTCATTGATACATACACCAATCCAATTGAGGCGATTGCTGTCATTACGGTTAATTACAATAGTGCCTTTACGCATTATGTCCATGCTCCTAATTTTGAATAAATTTTGATTTGGGTTTCTTCATCAAGTTCCTGATCGTTCATTGATGCAATCCACCCAGCACCACATAGACGATCTTGGTTCATTGATTTGAGTAATTTCTGGTGACGCTCATTGAAAAAATCAACAAGGTCCCTTTGGTAATACCGGTTAGTGGTACGAATAGTTTCTGTTTCCATGAAATCCTTCATGGTTCCATCAGCTAATTTTTTGATACCAAAACCAGCTAAATGTAGTGTCCAAAAATGAGGGTAATCACTTAACAAAGTAACCATTGCTTGAGAAGCTGTAACTTTTTGTTTGGTTTTTGTATTAACAAAATTACATTTATCGTCTTGGCCTGTCACAAAAGTGATTACGATATTTTTGAAAGCTTGACGTATTAAGGCTTGCTTACTTGTTTTTGGGTTATACTTTTTGTTTCTCTTTTTAGTGGCCATACTACTCCTTAAGCCTAGAGATATGCTGAAGTAGTTAATTTGTTTTTACCTACCTCAGCATCTTAAAGCTACAGTTCTAGTTTTTTCTGGAAAGTGGTAGATTTCACTACTTTTTGGTCAATCTTGCCACCATTAACAAAATACTGATGAATCAAGGTATTGATCATGCGAACACCTAAAGTGTTACGCTCGTACTGTTGTTTAATAATGGGTTTGAGAGCGTTAACTACAGCCGTTTTAGTAATATTAGTAAACAACTGTAGGTATAGCTCGAGTAGCCGGGAATTTTCCAGAATTTGTAACAGGGAATCAAGAGTAATTTTTGGTAGGTTATAAGCCAAACCAACACGTCCAAGAAATTCAGTTTTGATACCGAATTCGCGTAAGTCATCTAAGGTAATATCTTCTTGTCCATTAAAGGCTCCTGCGAAGACAAATAAGACGTTTTCTGTGCTGGCTTTGACGTATTTACCAAAGTCTCCATAAACCTCCGTAGTGTCTGATTCCAGTACTTTCAGGAATTCATTTTGGACACCATTAGTGGTTTCATGGGCAAGGGAACTATTAGAATTACCACTGATAAATAGCTTATCAAACTCATCAACAAAGCAGATGGTAGGCAGACCGTTGTATTGTAGTAATGGTGCCAAAGCTTTGCTTAAGCTATTCCCCGATGTACCTTCTTTAGTTAACTGAGCAGCATTGATTTCCATACAGTTGATATTGTATTGATCTGCTAGTTCAGCAATAGTAAAGGATTTACCAGAACCACTAGGGCCTGTAAGAATAAAGTGTGGTCGGATTTCAGCTTCTGAATTGATAAAGATATCAAAAATTTTTTGAATCTTCTTAATAGTATCAACTTGATCAGCTACGAATGACATAGGTATTACTCCAGTAAGTAGAAAGAAGTTAAATCTCGAATGAGCTGTTGGCCATCAGAGAATAGAAATAGACCTTTACGGTGACTAATGCGGGCAATTAATTGAACTGGTTCGTGAGTGCCAGCATGGAGATAGTGGTATTTTAGTAACATGGGTAACTCGAAAGGGTGGGCAGCAGCTAACACCAGTGGAGAAAACTACTAGGTGCTGGTGAGAGCCTAACGATAAGCCCTGTACCGTCTCTACTCACCTAATAGGACTAAAACAGTATAGGGCTTTAATGGCTGCTATAACAGACCACATTCGGCAAATGATTTAGTGCCAGAATCGGGGTGACCTACAATAATATGGTCTAGAATATTCACATCAATCAAATCTAACGCTTTTTTAAGTTTATAGGTAACCCTTTCATCAGCCTGGCTTGGATCAGTATCACCAGAAGGGTGGTTATGAGCTAAAATAACACAAGAAGCATTATTAGTAATTGCTGCTTTTACCACTTCTCTGGGGTAAACAGGAGCTGCATTGATAGTCCCTGTGCATAAAGACTCATGAGAGATAAGTCTATGTTTAGAGTCTAGAAACATAACTGAGAACTCTTCTGCTTCACATCCCAGATACCAGTCAATTAGGTATTTCTTAACTTGGACTGGATCAGAAAAAAATTGACCAGATCTGACAAGTTTTGTTCTGGCAATTTCTCTAGCATATTTAAGAATTTGTCTATCTTTATCGGTAAGGTGGATAGTAAAAGGATTAGAACCATATTGGGGTGAATCTTCACTGTTAACTGTAGTCATTGGATTACCTGCCATATAAGTTGGGAATTAGATTAAGCGCTTTTACACACTGGTCTTCATTGAACCAAGAAATGTGACAATGCTCTTGTGGAATTTGCATAAGCTCTGCGAGCTTCTTATAAGCCTTAGAACGGCTTAAATTAGTACCTTGCCATAATGGGTCAAACTCTTGATGAACTTTGCTTCTTAGTTGTCTTAGATGGGGTCTAGCTACTGTACCCAATGGTTTATGGTCTTTACTATTTTTGTGCGTACCTACATAAGCATCACAACTTAAACAAGACCAAAACTTTTTATACTTAAGATCTGGACGATGTGGGTAAATAGCATGACCATTAACCAACATCAATGGTTGTTGGCAGTACTGACAAACTGATAAATCTGGTTTCATTGTTCGTTTTCTGGTGCTGGATGGATAAAGTTATTCTTAGTGTCAGTTTCTGACTGAGAAACTGAATTAGGGTTATTTTCTATAATTGATCCAATAACATCCAAGTTTAAATTTTTGAAATGATTTTCATACATTTCTATGAATTCTTGTTTTGTTGTAGCGTATTCAAGATCTACAGGGACAAAGTAAATACTACTTATAGATTCTGGTTTATTTACATCAGTCAAATAAGTAAGTAGAAAACCTGGAGTATTCTCAACAGGACTAAAATTCTTGGATAAAAGAATTTCGCCATATTTTTCAGAGTTAAATACTTTAAACAAGTTACTCATAGTTTTTCCTCTTGTTTTTTGTAGGCTGTGATATAAGTATCGGATTCAAATAATTTTTGAAAATCTATAAGAAGTCTTAAAGCGTCTTCAGACAATTCATAGGTACTTACATCAAGCTTGTTTAACAGTCCAGATGCTTGAAGATTACTAAATCTGCAACTTTTAGGAGGGTATCCTGCGAATACGGAAGCTGCATGTAAATCAGGAAAAGTATAGATATCACGAGGTAGTCTATCTAAGTAAATCAGAACTCTAAGCTGGCCGGCAGAAACAGTAAAAGGATTAAGTTTTCTTGGTTTCATTAGTGCTTCCCTCGCGGATTTTGGCGGCGTGTTGTTTTGCTTCACTCCGAGCATCTTTGCCATCGCCCAAACACCTGAAAGAGTCAGCACCAGCTATGTAACTTTCCTCTGCTTGCTTAGCCATAACTTCGGCTAGGCTGGTTTGGGGGGATTCTTCCAGTAGACTGCCAATCTCGTTGAGTACATCTAAGGCGCTTCCACGTTTATTAGCTAGACCTGATGTCGTGATACTTTCCAACCGCCCAACATGAGCCGCCAGTGCATCACGTTCTGATTTATATTTGTTCTTTAGGTGTTCGCAAATACTTAAATTTGCTTCAACATCAGTTACTCGCTCTTTGACTAAATCATCACGCTTTTTAACCAACACAGAATTCTCACGCTCAAGCTCCGCATTGCGTTGTTGTAGTTGCTCGATTACAGTGTTCTGCTCTTTTATCTTTCTAACAGCGCCATGCCAACAATCCCTAGTTTCACTTAATTTATCTCTAAGTTGGTTCCTATGCTCTAGTAAATCCGAATATGATTGTTTACTCATCGTCACTTTCCTTTAGTGGTTGTGGTAACGGCATCCAGTGTGTGACTGTGTAACCATTTGACTCTTGTGCATTCCATATATCGGTTTGCCAGTGTGGCTCGTTAAAACTAAAGCTCATTTTCTTAGCCTCAGACCATAAAAATGAGGTTGTGAAACTTACTGTTCCGTTCTTGTATACTCGTCTAATCAAAACCGATCGTGAGCGGTCGCCTTCTATGGAAGGCAATTCATCCTCAACACTAATCCAAGGATTGCGCAACCGCTCAATCTCCTCATGCTGAGCGATGATGGTGCGGAGGTCTGAGAGTCGTCGACGACTATGAAAGAAGTCATCGACAAGTTCCATGTCTACCCACTTAAACTCCTCTTCATCATCGTAAAATTGAGACTCGCAATTTAAGTAAGTTATTTGCTCCGAATCACCGTAATCGTAAAGGCATACTTCAATTGCTGTTTCAGGCGCACCCTCAAGTATCTGTTTTATCTGTTCGATGTTAGCCATTTTCTTGCTCCCAATTAAGCCACATATTTTCAAGATCGTCCCAAGTAAGCAAATCACCATTTAAATGGTAACCAGCTATACCTTTTGACTCAGAAGCTATAGATTCAATAAATTGAAGTTTAAGTTGTGCCCGGGTAGCTAAATTTTGCCAATGATCAACTGAACTAGATAACGTATTATTGGCTGCTACAACAGCTTCAAGAAACTCTAAATCTTTTTCGAGTTTTTCAATCATAGGAATAAATGATGAGCAACCCATAATATTGAGCTGATGTTTATCTCGTTGTTTCATAAATCACCTGAAAATAGGTATTAAGCCCCCTGCCCGAATGGAACCACGGATTTGATTACATAAGATAAGAATATGCAAGGGGCTTAATTCGGTTGATTAGTTTTGCAGTAATGCTTCAAGTAGCTGAATACATTCAGCTCGTAGATTTTCAAGTTCTTCAAAGTCATCTGTTACACGTTCAGATAATACTTGAGCTTCTTCAAGTGAGAATGGTTTATCACCTTTGGTGGCTAAATAATGTTGTACATCATGTACAGCATCACTATTTGGTTTAATTGTTTTTAACCGTTGTAAAGCAGGGCGAATAGCTAATTTCTCTAAGGTATTCATAGTTGCCCCTCAAAAGAAAACTTAAAACCATTTTTACAATTAGCTTTACCTTTAATTATGTTCATTTGGTCTGGTTGTGAATTTTGAGATTTACACACAGAAGTTACATAATCGATACGTTTTTGTGTATAGGCTATATCCTGAGTCTCATTTGAAAGAACTAAAAGCATGGCAATTACACCAGTAAGTAAACCAACAACAAATTGGATCATTTTGGGTGACTCCGAATTAAAGAAAATAAATTAGATAACTACTCTTTCGTAGTTTTTATTGCTGTGGATTTGATGTAACAAGGCTAAATTTTCCCCATCAAAGAATGAAGAATACGCATTAATTTCGCCTAATTTCTTATCATCAATAATTTTGTACAGAATCTTAGGCCAGGTATTCAGTGATTCAATAAACTCAAATGCTTCTTCATGCGTATCGAAATTTTCATCAGTGCCATCAGCACCTAATACTTTGTATTGGTTCATTAGTAGCTCCTTTACAGTTTTTGCAAAGCATCTTGTAACAACCCTATTTGATGAACCAGTGTTTCTTTTAATGGTTCACGATATTGAGAAAAATCTATACCGCCCCAAAGAGTTTTCATTTCCAGATAGCTTTCAGAAAATTTATAAACTTCATTGAGCTCTTCAATAGTGAAGTCCATCATATTACCAAAATCACTTAATACAGTAATTTTTGGGGATATTGAGCTAGTGCTTTCAATTTTAAACACCCGGGCATTGGTATGAACTTCTGGGTTTTTTGTAATTAGTTGAATATTTGGGTATAGGTCATCTAGTTTAATCATAGTGAACCTCTGAAATAAAAAGGTTGCAGGCGGGTGGAATCGAACCACCAATTCTAACTCTTATTCCTGACCACTAGGCTAAGCTAAAAGCTTAGAAAGGAATCGAACCTTTTAGTGCACCAAACACCTGCATTGAAAAGTGGCGAAGTGGCGTCCCCGGTAGGACTCGAACCTACGACCCACAGCTTAGAAGGCTGTTGCTCTAATCCAACTGAGCTACGGGGACATAATGGGTTGACGGTGACCAGAGATACTCTTAGTCATATGTGTATGTACACTGAAGGAAGGTACTTGTTGAGTATCTCTTTTGGTTTCAATTTTGATATCGTAATGAGGGCTTTCTTTCATGTAGTAAGCAATGTGGTTTTGCATGTTATCTCCGCTATTAACGGATATCTCATTTTACTTTTTCAAAGTGTGGTGCATCAATAAACGGTTTTTCGCCTTTCTTTTTCTTGGCTTGTTTGTACTCGTTGATACTTCTTTTAGGGTCATCTATGGAACGCAACTTTTTCCAGCAACCACCCCATCTTATTTCAAGATCAGGGTATTTTTCGTTTCTTAATTTTTCCTGTGCTTTTTTAAATGCTTCCACAATAGGGAAATAATAACGGTAATCCCAAACAGCTTTACCATCGACATAAGCAAAAACGTCTACTGCCAATCCATCTAAGTGTTTAGATTT
>CETA01152915.1_pt1 | contig 17123 bp, 18 predicted proteins | sample 531251 | NCBI WGS metagenome assembly CETA01 (sample SAMEA2622362, study PRJEB7988) | marine metagenome | biome: marine biome (ENVO:00000447); feature: mesopelagic zone (ENVO:00000213); material: "saline water (ENVO:00002010), including plankton (ENVO:xxxxxxxx)" | depth 380 m
TGCAGCTAAGAAACCTGCAGCTAAGAAACCTGCAGCTAAGAAACCTGAACGCAAACGTAAATTTGATAAAGCTTTTTTAGTTAAACAAAAGGAACTACTAATTAAAGAACGAGCTAGTTATTTAGGCAGTGCGGAAACTCTTGAAGCAGAAGCGGATCAGTTATTAGAGTACAGAGATCCTGGCGATGTTCAGTTCGATGAGGAGTCAGGCCGGGGTGACACGTTGGCGGTTGAGCGAGATCTCGACCTCGCCTTAAGTGCCCAGGCGCGCGATGCGGTTGATGAGATAGATGCAGCACTTGAGCGAATAAAAAATGGATCCTACGGAGTTTGTATGACCTCTGGTGAAGATATTCCGAAAGCGCGACTTGAAGCGATCCCGTGGGCATCAGAAAGAGTTGAGGTTAAAGCTGGAGGTTTAGGCCGACGCTGAAAGGCAGTTGAGGTTATGCAAATTAGGAAGTCTCTTACTGCAGCTCTTTTAGCAACCCTTCTATTAGATCAATTAAGTAAATGGTTGGCGCTAGAACATCTAGAAAATGGAAAAGTCGTAGAGTTATTCTGGACTCTTCAAATGCGTTTGGTTCGTAACGCGGGAGTATCCTTTGGTAAAGGTAACGAACTAGGACAATTGGTATCAGTTGTTGTTTTTGTTGTAATCGTTGTGTTGGTCAAAGTTGCAGTAAATTCGAAGGATTCCCGAACTTCAGTGCTTTATGGCTTGATAATCGGGGGAGCATTGGGAAATCTAACTGATCGCATTTTTCGTAAATCGGATGGCTTTTTAAAAGGTGAAGTAGTTGACTTTATTGACTTTCAGTGGTGGCCTGTCTTCAATATTGCAGATTCAGCAGTAGTAATTGGATGCTTGTTGCTTGTAGTAAATGGATTGTTCATTGAGCGAGTTTAATGAAGTCGTTCATGACTCATTAGAAGGTGAAAGACTCGATCGTTTAATCGCGTTTATAGGGAGTGTAAGTCGGAGTGAAGCTTCAACTCTTATTCGAGATGGTGGAGTTCGTGTTAATGGAGAATCGATTGCACGTCCTTCATTTAAAGTCTCGACTGGAAACCAGATTGAGTTTTCTATACAAGATTCAGAAATGAATCCAGAGATCGAAGCAGATTCTTCAATTGACTTCACAGTGATACAGTCTGATCCTGATTTTTTAGTAGTTGATAAGCCTGCAGGTTTGGTGGTTCACCCCGGAGCTGGCAATTCGTCTGGGACCTTAGTTAATGGACTTTTAGCGATGTCTCCTCAAATTAGAGAGGTCGGGGAAGAAACTAGACCTGGCATAATACATAGGCTTGATAAAGGGACTTCGGGCCTCTTAATTGTTGCTACTACAAATGATGCTTATCAATTTTTTGTTGATCGGTTATCCCAACATAAAATAAAAAGAACATACCAAGCTTTAGTTTGGGGAATCCCTGAAGGTTCAGAGGGAATCGTTGATGGTCCGATAGGACGATCAAGTAAAAATAGAAAAAAAATGGCAATTGTCTCAAATGGAAAATTAGCCAAAACTATTTATTTCGTTAAAAAAAGTTGGGTCTCTTCGAAGGTTTCATTATTAGATGTAGAACTTGAGACTGGTCGAACTCATCAGATTAGAGTTCATCTTTCGTCGATTGGCAATCCTGTAGTAGGCGATGAGATTTACGGCGGTAATCGAAAAAATTTCACTCTCAGAAGACAATTTTTACATGCTTCCAAATTATGTTTCGAACATCCACGCAATGGCAGCATCTGTGAATTTGAATCACCCTTACCGGATGACTTAAAGAACGTATTAGCTGACCTTGATGAGAATGAGAAGAGTTAATTTGATAGCGGTTTTCTTCTAATTGAGTTACTTTTAATACCCATGGAACCTGTATTACCTGACTATTCGGACTGTTGTGTGAATAGATTAGTGCCGGCTCTTTTGGGGACTTCAGATCCTCCTTCATGCTTTTCAGAAAATATCTTTTTCGCGAAGACTGTTGTACTTTTGGTTCTTGATGGACTGGGTTGGGAACAGTTTCAAGACAATAAAGAAATTTTTGCATCTCTATCTGAGTTTTCTGGAAATTCGATAACAACTGTTGCACCTAGCACAACGGCAGCGGCTTTAACTTCGATAACTACTGGAGTGCCTCCCGGTGAGCATGGAATAGTGGGATACCGAATACCCGTTGAGGGGGGAATTTTAAATTCTTTAAGATGGTCAACCGGAAACAATTCATACAAGCCGGATCCTTATGAATTCCAATTAAAATCTGTTTTCGAGAATCAGCAACCTAAAGTAGTAACTTCTGCTGATCACGAAGGATCAGGCTTCACCAAAGCTCATTTAAGAGACTCCAGATTCTCTGGGTATAGTGACCGGTCTGAGTTAATCGAATTAATTGTTGATTCTGTTACAAAATCCGAACCATTTATTTATGCCTATTGGGATGGAGTGGACCGCATCGCTCATGAATTTGGTTTTACCGATAGATATTTTAGTGAACTTCAACAATGTGATCTTATGGTTGGCGAACTATTGCAACGTTTGCCTTCAAACATAGCGTTGGTAGTTACTTCAGATCATGGTCAAGTGGAGGTAGGGGACCGGATGATAGAACTTACAGATGATCTAAACAATCTACTTTCAAAGCAAAGTGGAGAAGCAAGGTTTAGATGGTTGCACGCACTTGATGGAAGTGAGCAGGATTTGCTTCAAATAGCAAAAGAAACATTTGAAGATATCGCTTGGGTTATGTCAAAAAAAGAAATTGTGGATGAAGGCTGGCTCGGCCCTCTAGTGCATAAAACAGTCGAGGGCCGCTTAGGGGATGTAGCTCTAGTAGCACGTGAGAAAATAGGATTCGCTGACCCAGCTGAAAAGATGCCTTTTAAGCTTATTACAAGACATGGTTCTTTAACGAAAGAAGAGATGCACGTCCCTCTTTTGTCTGCTGTCACCTGAGTGCTGTTTCTTGGCCTAAAGTCTGATTGAAGAAGGAGAAAAATGACAGAAGCTTTAGAACCTGAAGTCCTAACTGAAGACACAGCAGGAAAACAGAATGAGTCTGTTGAACAGCCAGCGAAAGTTGTACGAGTCGGTACGATGATGCGCCAACTTTTAGAGGAGGTTAAATCCTCGCCCCTGGATGATCAAAGTAGGGGAAGATTAAAAGAGATATATCAGTCCTCTATTACGGAACTCGGTTCTGCTTTATCCGATGACTTAAGAGATGAGCTTAATCGGCTTGCTTCCCCATTCGGAGGTGAAGCTTCTCCCAGTAATGATGAACTTCGTATAGCTCAGGCTCAGTTAGTGGGATGGTTAGAAGGTTTGATACAAGGGATACAAGCGGCCATGTTCGCTCATCAATTTATGAACGATCCGCAAATAGAAGACCCGAAGCCGGGAATGCTAAACCCGGGAGATGAGGATAAACCTAATTTGAGTGATGATAGACCAGGGAATTATTTGTAGAACTTATGACTGGATCCTTCACTCATCTTCATGTTCATACAGAGTATTCACTTCTGGATGGAGCAGCGCGTATCGGAGAGTTGGTTAAAGCTGCATCAGATGATGGTCAGAAATCATTAGGTATAACTGACCACGGAAATATGTACGGGATTTTGGATTTTTACCGTGCTTGCAGAGACCATGATATGAAGCCAATCATCGGCACTGAAGCCTATATGGCACACGAAAATCGCTACGAGCGTTTTTCCCGTAGAGGACGTATGGACGATTCCGGTGGAGTGACTGATACGGGACAGAAAATCATGTATCACTTAACTCTTCTAGCTGAAAATAATATTGGTTATAAAAATATGATTCAGTTAGCCAGCCGTGCTTTTTTGGAAGGCTACTACTACAAGCCTCGAGTTGATTGGGAAGTCCTTGATGACCATAGCGAAGGGATCATTGCGACGACCGGTTGCTTGGGAGGTCATGTTTTACAATCACTTTTGCGTAAGGACTTTCAAGGTGCTGTGGATAAAGCTGGCCGACTTCAAGAGATATTCGGAAGAGGCAACTTATTCGTCGAATTGCAAGATCAAGGACTCCCAGAACAAATTAGAACGAATCCTGATCTAGTAAAATTGGCTAAAAAGATAGGAGCCCCGCTGGTTGCTACTAATGATTCTCATTATGTGAAGCAAGAAGACTCCCATTCGCATGATGCACTACTGTGCGTTCAAACTGGTTGTGTGATGAGTGATCCTAACCGTTTTAAATTTCACGGAGATCAACATTATCTTAAATCAGTAAATGAGATGAGACGCCTCTTCAGCGAAATACCAGAGGCTTGTGATAACACACTCGTAATCGCCGAACGCTGTAATGTAGAAATCGAATTCGGAAGCCCGCAATTACCTGATTTTCCACTACCCGATGGATTTGATTCTGCTGATTCTTATCTTTCTCACTTGACCTTGAATGGTGCTAAAGAACGTTGGGGGAATACGTTGCCGGACGAAATTTCAGACCGGATAGTTTACGAACTCAAAACGATAAGTGATATGGGCTTTTCTGCTTATTTTTTAATTACGTGGGATCTAATACGTTATGCACGTGAAAGAGGAATAAGAGTGGGTCCTGGTAGGGGTAGTGCTGCTGGGTGTGCGGTCGCATTTTCTCTCGGTATTACAGATTTGGATCCAATAAAATACGACTTGCTTTTTGAGAGATTCCTTAATCCTGACCGAATAAGCATGCCTGATATAGATATGGATTTTGATTCTAGATACAGGGATGAATTGATACGTTACGCGGCAGATAAATATGGTCGTGACCACGTAGCTCAAATTGTTACTTTTTCTCAAATAAAAGCAAGGGCTGCGGTTCGTGATGCGGCAAGGGTATTAGGTCATCCTTATGCAATAGGTGACCGAATTGCCAAAGCGATGCCTCCGTTAGTATTAGGTCGCGACACTCCAATATCGGCCTGTATGGAGGAAATCGACGGATACAGCGATGGTTATAAAATGGCAGCCGATCTACGTAGTATGTACTCTGCGGATCCAGATGTTAAGCAAATAGTCGATGTGGCTCGTGGATTGGAAGGGCTTAGGCGTCAGGATGGGATTCACGCAGCGGCAGTTGTGATTACAAAAGATCCACTTACAGATTATTTGCCAATACAAAGAAAACCCGAGTCAGGACAGGAACCTGATGAAGCGCCAATAGTTACGCAATATGACATGCATGGCGTAGAAGACTTAGGGCTCTTAAAAATGGATTTTCTGGGTTTGCGAAATTTGGATGTGATTACTGACACCCTTACTTTAATTAAATCAACTCAAGGTTTCGAATTTGACATAGACAAAGTCGAATTGGATGACAAGAATACATTCCAGATGCTTTCTAGAGGTGATTCGATAGGAGTATTCCAATTGGAGTCGGGTCCTATTCGCAGTTTGATGCGTTCCTTGAACCCAACTTCATTTGACGATGTAGCTGCACTTGTTGCCCTTTACCGTCCGGGACCCATGGCGGCAAATATGCATAATGATTTCGCAGATAGAAAAAATGGCCGTAAAAGTGTGACTTATTTTCATGAAGACGCAGAATCTCTTTTAAGTGACACTTATGGTCTAATGATTTACCAAGAGTCTGTTATGCGGGTAGCCCAGAAATTTGCTGGGTATTCGCTTGCTCAGGCTGACAATTTAAGAAAAGCCTGTGGGAAAAAAGACCGCGCCCTGATGAAAAAAGAAAGAGAAGGATTTTTAGCCGGATGTAATAGAACAGGCTACGACGCTTCTTTAGCGGAAGAGTTGTTTGAAATCATAGAACAATTCGCAGACTACGCATTCAACAAAAGTCATTCATATGGTTATGGGTTTGTCGCTTATCAAACTGCTTTCTTGAAGGCCAATTACCCAGTGGAGTATTTAGCGGCCTTGTTGACAAGTGTTAAATCGAACTTAGACAAGGCGGCTATCTATTTGAATGAATGTCGATTGCGTGGCATAGAAGTAACTGTTCCAGACGTGAACTTGGCGTACAGTGCATTCACTCCAATTCCTAATTTGAGCAAGGATGGAGGTAAGGGGAAGATTGTTTTTGGTTTATCTGCCGTTCGTAATGTGGGGGAAGGGCTGGTTAATTTAATTGTTGAAGAGCGGAATGAAAATGGACCTTTTGAGGATTTTTACAATTTCTTAGAACGATGCGATACTTCAGTATTGAATAAAAGAACAATCGAGTCGCTTATTAAAGCAGGAGCTTTTGATAGTTTTGAGCATCCTCGACAGGGCTTACTGGAAGTGCACGAGGAACTTATCAGCCTCACAGTTTCACGTCGCCGGGAACACGATATGGGTGTACTTTCATTATTTGGTGAAGCGGAAGGTGAAGCAGTTTTCGATGAGAGACCAGTAATACCTGAATTAGAGTTTGAAAAGTCTCAGAAGCTTATTTTCGAAAAGGAAATGCTGGGTTTATATGTTTCTGACCATCCACTGAAGGGGTACGAGAATGCACTGGCGCGTAAAACTGATTCGAAGATTATTGAGCTTCGCGAATTAGAAGATGGAGGCTTTTTTACTGCTGGAGGGGTGGTAACCAATCTTTTAAAGCGTTGGACGCGTAGCGGCGATTTGATGGCAACATTTGATCTCGAAGATTTAACCTCTTCGATTGAGGTGATGGTTTTTCCGAAATCAATGACAAAGCATGGGCATAAATTGCTTGATGACTCTGTACTTCTTGTTAAAGGTCGACTGGACTCAAGAGAAGATTCACCTAAGTTGATTTGCTCAGAGCTGGAAACTTTTGAAATTTCAAGTGCTGATTTAGGACAGTCAATTCAAGTGGCTCTGCCTTTAGAGAAAGTGGATGAAATTACAGTTTTTGAAATCAAGAAACTTTTGAGTAATTATCCTGGAGATGTGAATGTTTTTTTCCGTCTTGGCGACCGGCAATTACTTAGACTCTCTGATGATTTTTCTGTTGATCCAAGTAATGGACTGATTGCAGAGCTGCGCATTCTACTGGGAGTTGATTCAGTTTCTTTCATTTGACTTCTAAGAGTTTTAAGAAGTAACTCATTGGGGTTGGGATAGGGCATAGTATCCGGCAGGATGGATAACCTGCTGATACGAGAAATTTTCAGCAGGTTACTTGTTTTTAGAGACTAATTAGTGGAAACGGGGGCTGGGTTTCGATGACTATAGAGGTCGAAACAAAAGATTGCAGCATGTTAGGTGATGCTGAACTTGAAGAGATGACGGAACTTTGTGCCGAGGGACCTAATTCGTTTGGAATAGGACTGATTTCGAAGCAAACAGAAGAATGGGTCTTGTGTACGACCACACGTGAAAATGGTCGATTGAAAGGCTTCTCTTTTTTTACCCTTGAGAGAATTGGTGGAACTCCAAGCGTGATCATAGGTCTTTCCTCAATAAGTAGAACGAGTAAAAGGGATACAGTTTTAAAAGCCATTGTTACGGAGCATCTTCGTCGTGCAGTTTTGGCATTTCCAGACGAAGATGTGGTTATGGGGGCGCGATTGAACGACCCTTCTGGCTTTGAAGCATTCAAATCTTTAACTGGAGTAGCTCCTGCCCCCAATGGTAAAGAAACTGGTGAAGATCGTGCGTGGGGTAAAAGACTTGTCAAACGATACGGAATGTCATCTCTTGCGTATGATGAACACCGATTCATTGCAAAGGGATCGGATGAAACTGCGTGTGTTGTAGATCACACAAGTCTTAAACCGGAAAAATTAGATCCTGATGTTACGGCCTTTTTTAAACCACTTAATCTGAAGCGTGGAGATGTGTTAATTGCGTATGGTTGGGCGATGGCTGAAGACCTTGAAAAGTTGGTCTAACAGTTCTACTAAAAATTCAGTTGCAACAACATTGAATAAAAGGAGATCTTGTCGCTCCTTTCTTGACTGCAAACTCCCAGATGGTCTTATTCTTGACCTAATTGACAAGGCGCGCCGGACCCCAACAGCTGGTAATTCCCAGGGCGTTGAATTTCTTGTATTGGACGAGAAGTCGGTAGTGCAGGATTTTTGGAGAGTTTCTTTTTCGGAGAAAGACAAAAGTAATTTTTCTTTCCCAGGATTATTGAGAGCACCTGTTTTAGTGATCCCATTTGGTGTTCCGTCTAGATACATCGAAAGATACAAAGAGAGTGATAAGAACTATACAAATCTTGGTGAAGATACAAAAGAATGGAAAATTCCTTATTGGTTAACTGATGCTGCCTTCGCTACTATGGCGCTTCAATTGTTGGCTATTGAAAACCAGTTAGAGACTTGTTTTATTGGTTTGTTTGATCGAGAGGAAAGAATAAAAGAAACTTTTTCAATTCCTAAAACGTATGAAGCTTTGGGAGTATTAGTTTTGGGGTATCCAGATACAGAAGAAGTGGTAGTTGGGGGTTCACAAAAGCGGAAAAGAAGACCTCTAAGTGAAGTGGTCCATATGGGTAGTTGGCAGTCTCCACTGTGAAAAATACTGGTTATCTTCGATATGATCATTTTTAATGAGTGACTTAAAGAAAGGAAGCGGTGGTTTCTGAATGAGTGAACAAGTCCCTATTGTCGATTATTTAGTGTTGAACGGGTCTCCGTATTTGGAGGCAAACGAATGCGGTAACTGCTCTGCTAGGTTTTTCGATAGACGAAATGCATGTGCTTCATGCGGCGACACCGATTTTGACAGGATTCGTATATCAAATGAAGCTGTTTTAACATCGTTTAGTATCGTGCACAGAGCGGCTCCTTCTGTTCCGGTTCCATTTGTATCAGCAATAGTAAAGACAGATGATGGAACTTCGGTGCGTTCGAATGTAATTGGTCTCGATGACCCAATGGACGCGGAACTTGGTATGGATTTAATTCTTGCAACTTATTCTTGTGGTACTGATGATGATGGAAAAGAATGTATAGCGTTCGGTTATGAGCCTGTTTAAAAAAGAAGATTGGAAAGAGGGAATAAAATGAGTGGTGATTCGATTTGGATAATTGGTGCGAGTATGACGAAATTTGCACGTTATGAAGATCAGGATGCAGTTGATTTAGCCTCCACGGCAAGTTTGGACGCCATGGCTGATGCGGGTGTTTCGATTCATGATATGGATGTATTGGCTGCTGGCACACTTTTTCAAGCAAGCACGAGTATGGGGCAGCGAATTCAAAAACAGATAGGCCAAACTGGTATTCCTGCTTATAACGTTTCAAATGCTTGTGCTACTGGCGCCACAGCAATTCGAACTGTCTACCTCTCAATAAAAGCTGGTGAGGCGGATATGGGAATTGCTATTGGTGTAGAACAGATGGGTAAAATGGGCTTGTTGTCTGGTGCTACAAAGTCGGAACGTAACGTGTTTGAACCTTCTGGTCGTTACGGCGCAGTCATGGGAGTAGATGGCTTTCTTGGAACGGAAACAATGCCAGGTGTTTTTGCTCAAGCAGGCATGCAATATGCCTACGAAAATGACGGAGTCGGTTTTGAACAATTTGCACGCGTGGCATATAAAAATCACAAACATTCGACCCTTAATCCGTTGGCTCAGTATCAAAAAGAGTTCTCGATGGAAGAAGTAATGAGTGCACCGGTTCAGAGTTACCCAAACACGTTATTAATGTGTTGTCCTACGGGTGACGGCGCTGCAGCAGTGATACTTGTTTCCGAAGAAAAACTCCGTTCTTTGCCGACGGAAACTCAAAAAAGAGCCATAAAGATTTCTGCATCAGTATTGACATCTGATCCATATGTCGAAAGCGGACAGGTTCAGCCTGACGTTAATACTCTTACAAAAAATGCGGCTTCTCAAGCATATGAAATGTCCGGCGTAGGTCCAGAAGATCTAGATCTCGTTGAATTGCATGATTGTTTCGCGACGGCTGAATTGATTCATTATGACAATCTGGGCTTATGCGAACCTGGTGGAGCGGGAGACTTTATTGATTCTGGTAAACCTTTCAGAGATGGAAGTATGCCGGTAAATGTTTCTGGTGGTTTAATCTCGAAAGGTCACCCGATAGGAGCTACTGGAGTGGCGAATGTCTTTGAAGTTGCTACGCATCTGAGGGGTGAAGCGGGAGACAGACAAATCGAAGGAGCTAAAGTAGGTCTTGCTCATGTGATAGGTCTTGGTTCTTCATGTGGTATTCATATTTTAGAAAAAGCTTCTTGAAAAATTAGAGAATCAATAGAGAAGAATGTCCAATAAATGGATTTTAGGCGCACGCCCTAAGACTTTGCCTGCGGCGATAGTGCCAGTTTCACTAGGAACCGCTGCAGCATTTGAAGAAGAATTCTCTCTTTTTCCTGCAATTTTGTGTTTAATTGTCGCTCTCGCCTTACAGGTAGGTGTTAACTATGCCAATGATTACTCCGATGGGGTGAGAGGTAATGATGGCGCTACTCGTATAGGACCAACTCGACTAGTTGGTGGAGGACTAGCTTCAACTTCTCAAGTGCTTAAAGCATCGTTGATTATGTTTATGATCGCAGCTTTATCGGGCTTTTGTCTGGCGATAATTACGACGCTTTGGTTTGTTCCAATTGGTCTCGTTTGTTTTTTAGGGGCCTGGTTTTACACAGGCGGATCAAAGCCCTATGGCTATAGGGGCTTCGGAGAAGTGTCGGTATTTATTTTTTTTGGATTAATCGCAACGAATGGAAGTTTTTTTGTTCAACTGGAAAAACTCGCAATTCAACCTTTTCTTTTGAGTTGCGCTACCGGATTGCTGTCTTGCGCTCTTTTGACTGTAAATAATTTACGTGATTATGAAAATGATAAAAAAGTTGAAAAACGAACCCTCTCCGTTTTGATGGGGGAAAAAGCAAGTCGAAATTTGTTTGGATTGATGGTTATTACAAGTCTCCTTCTAAGTTTATTGGTTTGCTTCTGGCATATTTGGGTGCTGTTAGTTTTACTTGCTATTCCACTTCTCTATAGGAGCGTCAGAGTTGTTTATAAGGCAGATGACATTACAAGTTGGAACACTGCATTGAAGTCTGTAGGTATTTTGCAAATTTCGTTTGGAACTTTATTGACAGTGGGGCTTTTGATCTCTTCTTAAGCTTTTGGTTTTTCTGCGACGAGTAGTTGAGCTATTCCACCAGTAAGTCGAAATTTTTTTACGTTACTGAGTCCAGAACGTTCAATCATTTTGATAATTTCATCTTCTTTAGGTAGATACACGACAGAACGTGGAAGGTAACTGTAAGCGGCTTTATCTGAGAATAAGCCCCCTATGAATGGCACAATTTTGTTGAAATAGAAAGAATGGCCCATTTTCATGTAACGATTCCCCGGTTCATCCACTTCTAGAAGTGCTACTCGTGAACCTGGTTTCAATATTCTTGCAACTTCGTTAAGAAATAGGTTTATGTCTAGAAAATTTCTAAGCGCAAACCCGCAAGTTACCCCGTCTACCGATGAATCGTGTATAGGTATTTTTAAAGCATCACCGTTAATGAGTGGAGCATTAGAATTGAAAGATTTCAACATCCCACGTGAAAAATCCATTCCAATGGCTTTCATTCCGGCTTTGCGTAACGAGTTGCATAGGTCACCTGTACCACAGGCGACATCAAGAATTTTCCCTCCGGGGTGAGTGTTAATGTGTTTAACGGTTTTCTTACGCCACTTTGTATCCAAGCCAAAAGTGATGAGTCGATTTAAAAGGTCATATCGTGGCGCGATTCGATCGAACATTTTTCTTACAGTTAGTTCCTTTTCGGAAAAAGTAGGAAGAACTGGTTTCATTCGCGATTGTTTCATTAACTAAACCAGATTTTTTGATACTCACGGCTCTGTGGGTGAAGAAGGAGTGTTAAGAGAGCAACAGGAAAGACAAGTGAAAAAATTACGTATGTGAAACCAACGTCTTGAGAGATTAGCCGCATCAATATAGAAAGGAAAGATGTACCCACTCCAAGCTTCCAAGCAACTTTTTTGTCGTTTGCGATCCCATATCCTGCTAAGAGCATTCCGGCTCCTAGTAGAGCGAAAAATGTTCCCCTAGCAATGTTGAATACACCCTCTATATAGAGCAGCACAGTTCCAAGATAAAGAGTTTGAGTTTGGTGCCTGTTTACCCAGCGTCGAGTTTGCAATGTTCATCCTTATTTCTAGACATTTTGTTTAGATAGCTTATGAGGTTATTTGTTTCATGAGTTGTCTTGACGTATAACTCGTTGGAAGCAACGGTTGGTTGAAAGATGTTCAAAACCAAGCGAATTATAAGTTTTCAACGCCGGATGATTGTCGGATTCAACGTACAGAAAAACTTCTCGGATTTTTTTCTTCGACATCCATTCTAATCCTGCTAGCGCTAATTGGCGACCGAGTCCTTGGCCTTGCAGGAGCGGGTCAACTGCAATCACAAATATTTCCCCTTTTAACAATTTTGATTTATCGCAACAAGTGCAGGAAAGTCCGTGAACTTTCATCCAGCAGAACCCTTTAAGTTCACTATCGGCCTCGAGGATTCTAAAATCTTCGTTCGCGTACCATGCTTCGGATTGTGTTTCCTTTAAGCTTTTTTCGGTCATTCCGCTTTGTTCAGGATGCCAATGAAAAGCAGCGTTATTTATTCGGATAATCTCGGCATAGTCGCTTTCAGCGAATTCACGGGTATCTATTTCAGGTGGAATAGCCGGAATGCGTCTAGATAGTATTTTCAGATCGCGAAAAGGTGAGTATCCAGCTGAAATCGGTATGTCATCGTCTTCGATATTTACATTTTCTATCCAGTATTCGATAATGCCACCGCCGGAAAGAGAAACAGTGTGAGCAGCAGCCTCCAGCATACGACGGGATCTTTCTTCGTTGCTTTCGAGAATCTCAAGTTCAAGAAGCCAAGTATTCTCTTCGTTTTCCGTCTTCCCAACGTTCTTCTTTGTCAAAGTGGCATTATCAGTTCCGTCGGAAACCAGTAATTTTTCCATAAATCAGAATGCTACTGGAGAGAATGAAAGACGATACGGTTTGAGTATGGGGAGACCGAGATCGCCGAAGGGTAGGGCACAAGAATCTCACAGAAGATTAGGTTTTGAATATCCTGATGCAAAGTGTGAATTGGATCATAAAAATCCATTTGAATTGCTTGCGGCCACAATTTTGTCAGCCCAGTGCACGGATAAAAGAGTGAATATGGTTACTCCGAAACTTTTTGATGAATATCCTGATGCTGAAAGTTTGGCTGAAGCCAATGAAATCAGTGTTCAGGGGATTGTTAGATCAACTGGATTCTATATTAATAAGACCAAAAGTCTTTTAGGTATGGCTCAAGCGTTAGTGGATAACCATGATGGTGTGGTCCCCTCATCAATGGAAGAGTTAACCGCATTACCAGGAGTAGGTCGAAAAACAGCGAATGTTGTGAGGAGTGTCGCTTTAGACTTGCCTGGTTTGCCAGTAGACACTCATGTGGGACGTTTGTCGAGACGCATTGGGATTACTGAAGAGACGGATCCTGTAAAAGTGGAAATGGAACTAAATCCCATGGTTCCTGCATCTGAAAGGGGTTTGTTTAGTTTGAGGTTGATTTTGCATGGGAGGCGAGTATGTGCGAGTCGAAAACCTGTCTGTGAAGAGTGTTCATTAAGTGATTTTTGTTTAAGTTCACAAATTTGAAAAGTTCAATTTGGTAAAAATTTTTTGATACGTGTAATTTTAATTATCCGGGTACCGCAACCCGGTTTGGCGAGAATCGGGTTCCCGCCACCCGCCTCGCTTGCTCAGCGCCCTTAAGGGGCGCTGAGCTTTTTATAGGCCTTTTGATAGATGCTCTAATTCTCTTAGAGCACCACGAAGGTGACGTTCAGTCTCGAGTAGATTTCTATTACTTGCATTTATCTCATCCTCAGAAGAAGACTGATCGTTTATTTCGATTAACGCGGCTAGCAAAGATTCAACTTGAGTTTTAAGTGAAGACAGTTCGGCTTTAGAAATTATTTTCATACACAAGTTTGGTTTAGTTAAGAAAAATTTACAACAAGATAAATCGTTACATTTCAGACCTGCCTACGAGGTAGCGTTATGTAATGCTCAAACAAATCGATTTTAGAGGAAAAGGTAAAGACTGGACTGCTTTTATGCCTCACTTACCTGAGATTGATGAACTTCCGATTCAACCTGTAAGAGATATAATTACTCAAGTTCGAGAGTCAGGTGATCAAGCATTACGTGATCTGACTGAAAAGTTTGACGGCTTTCTACTCGAAGATTTAAGAGTGGATGAAAGAACTATAGAGGAAGCATACAACACAGTCCCTAAAGGATTTAAGGATGCTCTTAATGCTTCAGCCGAAGCTATTGTTCGGTATCATAAATCTCAATTAACTGAACAAAGAACGGTCCAAGATAACGGAGTGACTGTTGAGACCTTTCAAAAGCCTGTTGCGAGTGCCGGATGCTATGTTCCTGGTGGCTTAGCCTCATATCCGTCGACTTTATTGATGACGGCGTTGATTGCCAAAGTAGCTGGAGTGAGGAGAATTGTAGTAACTGTTCCCCCTTCTAGTGAAAAAGGAATTTCAACTGAGACTCTGGCCGCTGCTTTTGTCGCGAAAGTGGATGATGTGCACCCAATCGGAGGGGCACAAGCGATTGCTGCACTTGCCTATGGAACTGAATCTGTGAAACCTGTCGACGTGATAGTTGGCCCTGGAAATGTTTATGTTTCATTGGCTAAGCAAGAAGTCGCCGGGAAGGTTGGAATTCCTGCTTCATTTGCTGGGCCATCAGAGGTAATGGTGATTGCTGATTCGACTGCACCACCAAAATTTGTGGCAGTGGATCTTGCAGTGCAAGCTGAACACGGCCCGGGAGGCAAGTCTTGGTTAGTAACTACAGATGAAGACTTTGCGTCTGCAGTAATAGATGAATTGGAGATTTTAGTGGCGAACTCTTCACGAGGTGAAAACATTAAGGAAACTTTAGAAACTGGCGGTTACTGTGCACTCGTTGAAGATATCGATTCGGCAGTAGAAATAGTGGATGCAGTCGCTCCGGAGCATTTACAAATCATGATCGCCAACCCAGAAGAAGTGGCGAGAAAAGTGTCAAATGCTGGAGCAATTTTTTGCGGTAATTGGTCTCCAGCTTCTTTAGGAGATTATTTAGCAGGACCAAGCCATGTATTGCCTACAGCTGGAAGTGCAAGATTTTCGGGCGCATTAACTGTGAGTGATTTCATGCGGGATACACACATTGTTACAAGTTCTGAAAGCGCATTAAGGCGAATAGGTCCACACATTGTCAATCTCGCTACTGCTGAAGGACTTGAAAGTCATGCAGATTCGATCCGTTTGAGAGGAATAGAAAATGAATAAGACTCCTTCACCACGTGAAGATCTTGACGTTTTGGAAGGGTATTTTTCTCCACAACTTAATGTCTCAGTAAGGCTGAATACAAATGAAGCTCCGTTTCCTCTTCCCGACACTTTCATTCGAGAGCTTGGATCTGAGATCAATAAATTAGATTTAAACCGTTATCCAAGCCGTTCAGCAAGTGAGTTATGTGCGGCTATCGCTGCTAAAGAACTCCTGAAGGAGAGTGAAGTTTTTGTTGCCAACGGATCAAACGAAATAATACAGTCAATTTGCTTAGCGTACGGAGGGAATGGACGAGCAGCTTTAATTTTCGAACCGACTTATGCGATGCATTCTCAAATTGCGAAGGTTGCAGGAACTCGAGTAATTGAGGGAGTTCGAGATGATGAATTCCAGATAGACAAAGATGCCGCACTTGAAATAATCAACCGAGAAAAACCAGAAATAGTTTTTCTTTGTTCACCTAATAATCCGACAGGCAATATCGAAAACCCAGAATTAATCGATGCAGTTCTTTCTGAATTGAACTCAACAGGCGGATTGTTGGTTCTTGATGAGGCTTATAAGGAGTTTTCGGAGAGTTCTTTAGATTTGACGGTGAATGACAAATCCAATCTTGTTTTTATTCGTACTTTTTCAAAAGTTTGGTCTTTAGCTGGAATTCGTCTTGGTTATTTACTTGCTCCTGAATGGTGTATACAGATGATGAAATCCGTTTCCCTCCCGTACCATCTTGATTCAGTAAAACAAAAAGTAGGTGTTTTGGCTTTAAAACACGAAAAGGAAATGCTTCGAAAAGTTGCTCAGATCAAAGAGGAGAGAGGACGAGTTTTTGAAGCATTAACATTTTTACCAATAAGGGTATGGCCTTCCGAAGCTAATTTTTTATTATTCAAACCTGAGACCATTGATGCATATAAATTATGGGAAGGGTTACTGGAAGAAGGAGTACTGGTCCGCGATTGTTCCAGTTGGGAAGGTTTGGAAGGCTGCTTAAGAGTTACGATTGGTAGCGAAAATGAAAATGATAGTTTTTTGACTGCAGTAAGGAAGATAGTGGAATGACAGATCGTAAAGCTTTTATTAATAGAAAAACGAAAGAAACAAATATTGAGGTGACACTGGACCTCGATGGTGGAAATTCTTCAATTGAGACCGGAATACCTTTTTTTACTCACATGCTTGAACAATTAGCTAAACACTCCGGCATGGGTCTTTTAATTAAGTCGGTTGGAGATCTAGAGGTTGATGCACATCACACTGTAGAAGATGTTGGTATTTCGATCGGCGAAGCATTCAATAATGCGCTTGGTGAAAAACTTGGGATTAGGAGATTTTCCTCGATCAGTGTCCCATTGGATGAAGCGCTAATTGATGTAGCACTTGATATTTCAGGTCGAGCTTTTTGCAATTACGAAGTTGATTTCCCCGGAGAAAAAATTTTAGGAGATCCACCATTTGACCCGCAACTAATGGAGGAGTTCTGGAGAGCTTTTGTTGCTGCAGCGAAAATAACCCTTCATATTTCACTTGTGCGTGGAAAAAATACACACCACATAGTTGAAGCCACATTTAAAGGAGTTGCACGCGCATTAAGAGACGCTGTAAGGATCGAAAGTACAGATCTTCCTTCAACGAAAGGCTCCTTGTGACCTTTCGGCCATCGGTCGCAGTATTTGATTACGGAATAGGAAATTTAAGGTCAGCGCAAAAAGCTCTTGAATTTGCTGGCGCGGAAGCAATTTTGACAAATGACAAATCAATTTTGAAAGAAGCTGACGGGGTTGTCCTGCCCGGTGTCGGTGCATTTGGAAGATG
>CETA01133518.1_pt1 | contig 17082 bp, 16 predicted proteins | sample 531251 | NCBI WGS metagenome assembly CETA01 (sample SAMEA2622362, study PRJEB7988) | marine metagenome | biome: marine biome (ENVO:00000447); feature: mesopelagic zone (ENVO:00000213); material: "saline water (ENVO:00002010), including plankton (ENVO:xxxxxxxx)" | depth 380 m
CGCCGAAACCGAAGCTCGTCGCGCACCGACGAGAGGATGGCCAGTTCGAGGCCACCGCGAAGGTCAACGGCGTCGAGGTGGCCAAGGTGGTGGCGAGCGATCGGATGGCAGCCATGCGGGAGGCCTACGAGGCCGCGGTCAAGAGCTGACACACAACGCCGTGATCGCACGGCGTGATGCGGACCGGAGCCGGGCGAATGCCCGGCTTTTTCGTGTCGCCGCCGGCGAGCGCGCGGCTCGCGGCGTCGATCTCCTCGAGGGCGATGCCCACCACCTCGAGGAGCTGGTGCTGCTGTACCTCGTGCCCAGCAGCCGAGGTCAGCGCAAGCAGCGCTTGGGCTCGGCTGGTGTGCAGAGCCGCTTGGTCGCGGCTTTCCATCGTCAATGCCATTCGTGTTCCTCCCTGTCGTACCCTGTATTTACTGGTTATTTATCCAGTGTACACCAATCATCGTACCGCATAGTGACGCATCAGCAAGCCGGCCGTGTACTCGATCATCCATTGCGCATGCCCCTCGTCATGACAGGTCCCGATAATCCTGAGCGTTTGCGGCGTCATCACCTTGGCCAGTTGATCAACAGTGATACCGGAGGGCTTAAAGCGAGCGATGGTGGCCAAGGTTCTTTCGCGGAGACTGATATCACAGTGATATTTTTCAGTGGGCGTATCACCCCCTAACTGCAAAGTGTCACTGTCGCCCGAACCCGTATGGTTGAGCGGCTGGGGCGAGGTGTCACTGGTCTTCGGCTGGTCGTCGTCGCGGCGCTTGGGCTCGTGGTAGGTGGTGCTTTCATGGGTCTCGAGCGAGTGGACGCCACGCGCGGCACGCTGCTCGACGTAGGCAGACACCTGCTGCCAGTCCTCGGGGTTGATGCGGTAGAGGTTCTTGCCGTTGCTCGCACGCTTGAGGACGCTGACACCGAGGCGTTCGAGAATGGACTTGGTGACGGTGGTAGCGCAGACCCGCTTATCCTTGGCGTCGACGTGACGGCCAAGGCGCATGGCATTGTACATGTCAAGGCTTTCTTCGCTTTCGCGGATCAGAGCCAAGATTTGACGGCATTGCTCCGTATTGAACTCGCCCTCGCCGGTGTAGCGGTCGAGACCAAGGATCTCGAAGACACGCACCATGAAGCGGTGCACCGGCGTTTTCCAGCGGTGCTTGGTGAGCACGACGCGGGCGTTTCGCTGGGCGCGATCATACTCGCGCGCCTGGTCTTCGGTGGCCTGTAGCAGCTCGAGTGCCACGACCTTGGCGATACCGTGATCGTCGAAGAACTTGACGTGGTCCTCGCTGATCTCGTCTACGCCGAGCTGATGGACGATGTTGTATCGGTCGACCTGGGCCTGCTCGGCCTCGCTACGCATCTCCTGCCGGTTCATGCGGGCGAACGCCTCCTCGTCGGGCGTGTCGACCGACTGCAGCAGCGTCAGGCGATTACTGAACACGATCTCGCCGGCTTTCTTGCGGTTCCTTCGAGAGGCATCGACGGCGTCCTTGTCGGTGGCCACGTGGTTCACCTGGTAGCCGTCGGCGTAAAGCATCAAGAGCAGCGTGTTGGCGAAGTTGTTGCGGGCCTTGTTCTCGCTGACGCGGCACGAGAGATAGAGCTCGTCGAACACGGTCTTGTGTCGGCGCAGCAGGATCTCGTCGGTGGTCTCCTCATACTCGCAGGCGACGACGTCGGCAGCGACCAAACCGCGAAAAAGCGCCTCGCGATCAGTGACGCTTTGCTTGTTGGTGTGACCGATGCCGACCAGGTAGTGCCGAGCGGTGCGGTCACGGCGTAGCATCTGCACGGCGTCGGCGGGGCTGACGGTGTTGCCGCTGAAAATGCCGATGTGGTGCTCGAAGTGAGAGACGGTGATCGAGACACCGCTCGAGATCGCCGGCGAGTAGATCAGCACGTCGTACTTGGTGGCCTCGGCGTTGGGGCGATCGAGGAAGGCCTCGACGGCGGGGTTGGCTTTACTGTCCTTGTGGACGAGCAGAATGCGGGCGTCGGGGTTGCGCTCCTCGACCGCGGCGGCCAGTTTCTTGGCGCTTTCGGCCGAGTCGTTCGCGACCAGGACGCGGCGCCCCTTGGTGATCAGCTCGAGGGCGTGCTGCCAGACGCTTTCGTCGTCGGAATGGTCGACCCGGATATGATCGGCGGTGCCGTCGACCTCGATGACGGTGATCGGCTTGTCGGGGTTGGCCATCTCGCACAGTTCGATGACCGAGTCGTTGGCGTCAGCGTCGCAAAGGATCGTGCGGCGACTGGCAGCCATGGCGTCGGTCAGGGCGTCCATGACGCGCACTGGTGAATCGACGGGCCCGGTGGTGGTGTGGCGCACCACCTGGCTGGCTTCGTCGATGCACAACGTGTCGCAGGTGGTGAACCATGATCGACCGTCGGTGTTGTAGAACTTGGGATTGGTCAGCGAATTGACGCAGCAGGACAAGTGCGAGACGTCGGGCATTTCGGCGGCGCATACCTGCTGATAGTGCTGGGTGTTGAGGCGATAGGCGGCGTCGCCGATCAGGCTGATACGGTGGGCGATGTAGGCCGCTTTCGGGGCGTCCTGCATGAGCGGCGCGATCAGCTTCTCGGTCTTTCCCGAGCCCATGGGCGCGCGCACGATGACGAAGCCCTCGAGGCTGTCGACCAGGCAGGCCAGGTGCTCGGGCAGCAGGGTATTGCCGTGCTCGCCGCGCACGCCAGGCACCTTGAGGTGGTTGACGCGCGAAAGGGCGTCGGGGGAAAAGCTGCGCAGCTCGCGGGCCTGGTTCATCTTGATTTTCGCCAGCCACATGGCGCGCGATTTGATCTTGAATCGATTGACCTGGACACCGCCGGGCAGGCGCTCGAGGACGGCCTCGACGACCTCGCGAGTACCGAACTTGATCGGCACGAGCATCATACCGGCGGCGATCGCCGACAGGGCGGCTTTCTCGCAGCCGAGGCCGGTGTGCGGCAGGCGCTGCAGGGTATAGTCGAACCATGCCGGCTCGGCGCGCAGATTTACCTCGCGGGAACGCAGGGCCTTGCGGGTGGCCTCGAGACCGGCCATCAGGTGGTAGTCATTCCAGTCGGTCGGGCCTTTGCCCTGAGCGCTCTTGGCGTAGATGGCCGAGGCCTCGACGACGCCCTCCTCGATCAGGGTGTCGAAGTTGGGCAGCACGGCCCAGTGGCCCATGTCGCGGTGGATTTCGAGCGCGGCGAGCACACCGGCGTTACCGGCCGGGGTCCAGCGGTCGTTATCGGCACCGTTGATCAGCCGCCAGCCGGGGTGGTGATGCTGGAAGTCGCGGCAGACCTTGGCCAGGTTGCCGGCGTTGAAGGCGACGATGACGGCGACGTCGTTGCCGCCGGTGGCCTCGGCGAGAAAGATGCTCGCGCCGGTGGCAAAGCCTTCGACGACATAGCGCCGCTTGGCGGTCTCGAGGTCGCCTATCACGCAGTGGGCGCCGTCCATCTTGACGCCGGTTCCCTGCAGTTTCTTGTCGGCATAGAGTCGCTGCAGGCCGAGGAAGTCGCCGGCGACGTTCTGCAGGGGCACCGCGGTGAACTCGCCGAGGCGGTCGCACATGCGCTTGAGCTGCACGACCTGGGCGATATCGCCGACGCCTTTCTTGACCAGGTAGGGGGCGCTGCCGTCCTCGTCGCCGAGGGCGACGACGGTGTCGTGACGCTCGGCCTTGGCACGCTCGCTCCAATAGCCGAAGCGCTGCTCGCCGCCGCGGAACCACGCCATTTCATAGGCGTTCTTTTCGCCGGTGATCAGCTCGGCGAGGTGGCGTTCGTGGCGCTCGCGCTCGGCGCGCCGCGCCTCGCGCTCGGCAGCCTTGTCGGCCTGCCGCTTGAGCCACGCGGCATGCTTGGCATCGCCAACAGACTCGCCGCCCTGCTCTTTGTACAGCCGCCAGAGCGCGTCGAGGCCTGACCAGGTCTCGGGGTCGATGCTGGCGACGTTGTTGTTGAAGGTAAGAAAGGGGAAGTCGAAGCCCTGCTCGGCGCGCTTGGTGTCGCCCCAAACCATGACCTTGTTCTTGAAGCGCTTCTCGGTGGCGGCGATCTTGCCGCGGTACTTGCCTCCGCCGAGATTGATGTCGGCGCTGATGGATGACCATTCGATGCCGACGCCGGCGGCGAGCGCGTCGATCTCGCGCTCGAAGTAGGCCATGAGGGCATAGGGGTCGCTGTTGAAGCGTTCCCGGTAGAAGCCGGCGAGGCCCGTCGCTGCTGGGTTGCGTGTCATGTTATTCCTTTGCGCAAAAGCACAAAAGCACAAAAGCGCAAAGCGTTGAAGCGATCGAGCAGCCCGCCTACACTGATCCTTGCCAAAGGTAGTTTTTACGTTTTTCTGCCCGCTAAAACAGATAAACGTTTTAAGGATCAGTCAGTTAGGTTGATTCGCTTCATCGCAAGGCCGGGGCCGCAAACCCCGGCCTTTGCTTTTGGTACTCAGTGCATCAGGTTTCTGGTCGTGCCTAGCGGGGCGGCCCCGTCAGTGTACGCCAAATTCCCATTATCCTGAAATGCTACAATCTCATTTTTCTGTAACAAGGCCGTTGCGCAGGCGCATGGCCATGCCCACGACGACCCCGATGACCTCGAATGTATCATCTACCTGCAATATCGGAAATTGCGGATTGAGCGCGCGCAGGTAGCGCTGCGAGCCGTCGCGAATCAGCTTTTTGAAGGTCGGCTCGGTCGGGTCGCCGGTGTGACCGACGACAAAATCATTTGGCGTGGCCTGCCGGGTAGGGTCGACGAAGATCGTCGAGCCGATCGGAAAGGCTGGCCCGCTCGGCGCGTGCATGGCCTCGTCTCTCACGATCATGGCGAACTGTCGGCCCGGTGGGTTGTCCAGCGGCAAGACCCAAGGCGTGGCCTGTGGAAGCCCTGCTACGTCGGGATTTGCGGCCCACTGCGCCGCATTCTCCCAAGTAATGACCGGCACGCGCCGGGCCATTTCGCTGGTTGCGATCTGCAAGCCGCCGACGCGGCTCTCCTCTATCAGTGCATCAAGGCTGACGCTCAACGCCTTGGCGATCGCCGCAGCGATGGCCACGTTGGGCGTCATTTTGCCGCGCTCGATCGATGACAGGTGGCTCGTGTAGATAGCCCCGCCGGTCTCGTCGCAAAGTTGTTGCAGGGTCCAGCCCCGCGCGTGTCGACGGGCTTTGATAGCAGGCCCTATATCTAAAGTCGGTTTCATCATCGCCCCTCGTTCCCTGTTTCTCTATTGTCCTTCGCTAAACCATGAAATATCCACGTTCGATAATGGAATTGTGTTGCCATTTTTCTCATAATTATGACAATGTGGGCTTAGCAACATATAACGACACGCACGGGAATGAGTGATATGGGCCACAAGACTGAAAGTAGCGTTGTGCTGGGGTACACGCGCGGCTGGTTTGAAAACTCGCAGTGGAGCGTGGAGCGCTTCGCCAATGAGCTGCTCGCGCCCGCCCTCGAGCGCGACGGGCAGATCGACCCCATGCCGGCACCAGCCAGCGGTGACGAGTACATACGAGCGCGCCGCGCCTGGGGCGTTCGTGTGGGCAGGATCTTCAACGGTACGCAGCCGTTTCCACTGGAATGGAAGTGGACCTGGCTTAGTTGTCTGCCCGATGACCACTATCAGGCCGCGCGAGCCGAACTGCTGGCGATCGCCGGCGTTCTCGATATCCGCCTGCCGACACCTTCCACTAACGCGCCTCGGGCCACGGTGGCTCGCCTGGGTGACGTGATGCGCGAGGTGGGCGAGTTCATCGCCGCTTGCCAGCCGGCCCACGACGGCGCCTATCACCGCGACGACGACCCCGCCGCCGTCGAGCGCATGTTCAAGGAAGGGCTCGAGGCAATGGAGCACGTCGCCAGCGAGCTAGTCGCCTTGTCGCAGGGCACCGGCCGGCCCCTGCCGCGCAACGCGCTGAGATACACCATCGAGCTGATGGATGCCTCGGCCGAGCTAGCCCGCCAGCGAGGTGACGGTCATGCCTGATTTCATCGACGCCGTCGCAGACAGCGAAGCCCGCGAACAGGCGCGCCTCGAGGCGCGCCTGCGTCATGAGGCGGCCAAGCGGGAGCAGCGCCCTGGTCGCGAGGAATGCGTCGACTGTGACGACCCGATTCCTGCCGAGCGCCGGGCGGCGCTGCCGTATGCCGTGCGCTGCATTGACTGCGCAGTTATCGCCGATCAGCGCGCCCGTCGTCGGAGGTAGCCATGCCGGCCCATATTGCCCCGCAGGATCTTGCCTATATGCGCACCGCCGTCATTCGCGCCCATGTGGCCGTGACGCCTCGCCGAATGGTCGAGAGCACCGCCCGTTACACCGATGAACGCTATAACGATCGCAAGCCAATGACAGCCCTCGCTCGCCGCGAGGCTGAAATGGCCCGTGTGGTTACGCGGGTGAAAGCATCCGAAACCCGGCCAAAGAAAGGTTCAACCATGCCCCTGCCGCCCTGGGCGTTCGACAACGCCCGCATGGTTCAAGCGATCGGCAGGCTGCCGGCCGAGCATCAGCATTGGCTGCGTTACGCCTACGCCGATTCGCGGGAGTGGAGCGACGAGGCCGGCGTCGTGGGCCTGCTGTGGGCAGGCTTCCAGCCCTCGCTGGGACGCGCGCAAGGCAAGACCCTGGCCCGCGCCAAGGGCCTGGCGCACCTGGCGGTGCAGGACCACAAGGCGCGCAAGAATAGCGGCCGCTCGATACACGAGCCGGCCCGCGTGCGGGAGTTGCTGGGCGTAAAGGAATCGAATTGGGATCAGCATTGGTGCCCGCGCTGGCAGGCGATGCATCGGCTGATGGACAGGATCGACCGCGAGGCGCTCGCGGCGTTGTGGGAGATAACCGATGTATGGCAGTAAGCGACAGCGCGCTCGGCGCGCGGTGGTGTGGGTTGCCCTCGCCCTGCTGGCCGGCAGCTATGCCTGGTCGGTGGTGGTGACGTTCTGGCTGATTCTCGGCGGGGTGACGGCATGACCGCGCGCGAGGCCCTTCGGCCAGAGCCGGAGAAGTTGGATTTGATCTATAACATCGCGGCTCGCTATGCCATTTCACCGGAGTGCGCCAGGCAATATTCGCTGGGCGCACATTCAAGTCACGAGGGCGAGCCGCTAGCCGAGATTGGCATCAGGTCTTGTGGAGAAAGCTGGTTCGCCGCTGGCTGGCACGACCACCGTGCAGGCAGGGTGATGATCCCAGAAGCCGAAAGGGGGTTGTCTTGAATGAGCTGGCTCTTTTCGCAGGCGCTGGTGGCGGAATTCTCGGCGGCCACCTCCTCGGATGGCGCACGGTCTGCGCTGTCGAGTTCGACCCCTACGCCGCAAGCGTTCTTGCCGCCCGACAGAATGACGGCATTCTCCCGCCCTTCCCGATATGGGATGACGTTCGCACATTTTCCGGCCGACCTTGGCGAGGCCTTGTTGACGTGGTTTCGGGCGGATTCCCGTGTCAGGACATATCCGTTGCTGGCGGAGGCGCCGGCCTCGATGGCGAGCGATCCGGCTTGTGGGGCGAGATGCGACGGATCATTGGCGAAGTACGACCCCGCTTCGTCTTCGTGGAAAACAGCCCAGCTCTCACTTCTCGCGGGCTCGGAAGAGTTCTCGGAGACTTGGCCGAGCTGGGGTTCGATGCGGAGTGGGGAGTGCTGGGAGCAGATGACTTGGGCGCCCCGCACCGGCGAAAGCGAATCTGGATTGTGGCCGACGCCTACCGTGTGCGGGAACCACAACCGCAAGGGAGTGAGCAGCAAGAGTGGCGACGGGTTGGCGACAGCCGTAAAGAAATGGCCGACGCCGGTTGCCTCAATGAGCAAGGGAAGCAGCCCGGCCAGCCTGACCCGCAAGAGTGGCGAGGATCGGTCGAACGACCGCCTCGATCATGCAGTGATGGCTTCGGACGGTGGCCCGCTGAACCCGACATGGGTCGAGTGGCTGATGGGTTGGCCGGAAGGGTGGACCGACTTAAGGCCCTTGGCAATGGCCAGGTTTCACGAGTGGCAGCGACAGCATTCGAGTTGCTATCAGGCCGGGAGTAATGCGGCATGATTTCCTGCCGCCACTGCGACAGCGCCCCCGAGCGCCGCGAGGACTCGGCTAGTGGGCGCGTCATGTTCATTTGCCCGGTCTGCAATCATCGCGGCGTCGCAACGATTGGCGAGGCCGAGAACTATGCCCGTGCGACCTGGGAGCGTGCCAACGACCCCAGTCTGCCCCGTCATACCTGTGGCGAGGGCGCGCCTCGGTTCAAGCAGCGCGAGGGCAAGTGGTTTGTGGCCTGCTCGGCGTGCTCGCATGTGACAGGCGGCTTTATGAGCATCGAGGGCGCGGTCGCAGGGTGGCTGCGCGGCACAAGGCGGTGAGATCCAGAGCACAGATACGCAAATGCACAAATGCGCATTCTGACAATCTGGCAAAAAAGCCTTTGCGCAAAAGTAAGGGCCGTGATAGTGTAAATGATGAAATGCGATAAATGCGCACAAAAGCCCGCCAATGAGCGGGCTTTTGCGTTTCTGTTCCCCGCGGCCTGGCCGAGGAGGACCATCATGTAATCGCGACCCGTTCCCTGCGTAAACCTTGCCCGCCTTCGTGCGGGCTTTTCTCTTTCTGGTGACTCCATGACCGAAGCCGAGGCGCTGCGCGCGCAGCTCGACAGAATCGAGGCGAAGCTCGACAGGCTAGGCCGCGTCGAGGAGCGCCAAAACCATCAGGCCAGAGCCCTGGAAAAGCTCGAGGTCGTCGTCGACGGCCAGGGCCAGCGCCTTAACGCGCTCGAGAAGGCCCATGCCATCACCGTGCAGCAGGCCACCGGCCGCTGGGCCACGGCGGCCAGATTCGTGAATATCGCCGCGACGATCTCCTCGACGGTGCTCGCCGGCCTACTGCTGCAAGGGGTGCTGCTATGACGATCGATGAGTTGCGGCGAAAGCTGATCGGCGAGGTCATCGCCCGCGAGGGCGGTTATGTGAATCATCCAGCCGATCGAGGCGGCCCAACCTGCTGGGGCATCACGCTCGCGACGGCGCGCGAACACGGTTACGACGGCGACATGCGTGCCCTTCCTCGCGAGTTTGCCGCGAAGGTGTACGCGGGCCGCTATTGGTCAAGCCTGTCACTCGACCAGGTCGCGATGCATAGCCACGACCTGGCGACGTTCCTGTTTGACTGGGGCGTAAATTCTGGCCCCGGAACTGCTGGCGAATATTTGCAGCGTCAGCTCAACGTGCTGAACGACCGGGGCCGGCTCTACGCCGATATCAAGGTCGACGGCGCGCCTGGCAGCAAGACGCTTGGCGCCTTGTCCGCGTTCCGCGCTGCGAGAGGGGAGCACGGCATCAACGTGCTCGCCGAGACGATCAACGCCCGTCGCATCGCATTCTGCGCAGAGCTGGCCGAGCGCCGGGAGAGCCAAGAGGCGTTTGCGTTCGGCTGGTTCGATCGAGTGGTGTCGTTGCGTGCATCCACGGTCGCGGCAAACGACGAGCCGCCCGCACATTGGTTTGACGAAGTTGTTGCATAGGAGCTGATCGCATGGGTGTTACATCAATGATCGCGCTGGCCTCACAATTGGCCAGCATGACGGGGCTCGGTGGCAAGGTCGGGCAGTGGCTCGCCGGCGAGAAAGGCGAGGAGGTGGCCAGCAGGGTGATCGGTATTGCGCAGGCGGTGACTGGGGCTCGCGAGCCCGAGCAGGCCCTCGCGCTACTCAACCAGGACGCGGCCAAGCGCACCGAGTTCGAGGAGGCCATCTTCGACCACGAGGAGGCCCTCGCCGAGATCGGCGCCGCTGATCGGCAGGACGCTCGAGCCATGCTGGTCGAGGTGATGGCGTCGGAGAATGCCGGGTGGTTCGCCCGCAACTTCGTCTACCTAATGTCGGCGGTGCTAGTGCTGTTCGCTATCGGTTACTCGGTGGCGGTTACCTTTGTGCCGCTAACGCCGCAAGGCGAGCGCTATGCCGACCTGATCCTCAACGTGGTCATCGTCGGTGGCGTGCTCGGTGGCATGCTCAAGTTCTTCTATGGCGGAAGTCGCCCCCAGCAGCGGCACGAGCTGGGCGGCAAGACGCTGCGCGGCTTCGGAGACTACGGCAAATGAGGCGGGCCACCTACCACCCCCAAGAGCTTCGGGCAGGCATGACGGTGTTTTTTGGTGGCTGCCGCTATGAGACACCCCTCCTCGACCCCGAGGTCGCCGAGTTTCTGATTTCTGACAACGGTCCTGATCCTGTCGAGGGTGAGCATTTGCCCTATCGGATAAGTCGAGCCATGGCGACACAGATCGCCGCGTCTTTTCCGCTGTATCGAACTCGCAGAGCGGCACGGCGGGCAGCGGGTGCCATCTCTCGTGATGCGCGCGCCCGCCTGCTCGGGGGTAGCGCGCCAGGGTGAGCGGGTCCTCCCCCGCCCCCTTTCCCTCACGGGTGAGAAACTCGCGATTCTCGTGCGTGTCTGGTGGAAATTTTCAGGTCCTTACTTCCTTTCTCGGGGTCGGCCCCATGCTGGACCCGCCTGACGGCGAGGCCAGGCGCGGCGCGGCCCCGCCCTATTGCGCCAATGCGTAAAAGCACCTTTACCAGAAAGGACTTTTACGCCTTTGCACAAAAGCACATTTGAACCTTGGTCCTTTCTTACCGGGAGCCCTGCCCATGGCAATGACGCTGAGCAAAAAGACGCTCGCGCAGATGCTGGGCAAGTCTGAACGCTGGATCTCGAAGCTGATCGAGGAGGGCTTGCCCGTCGCCGGTGGAGGAGGGCGGGGCGTGCCGGTCGAGCTGGACAGCGAGGCGGTGATCGATTGGCTGATTCGCCGCGAGGTGCGCCGGCAGATCGGTGACGACGAGGATGACGAAGACCCCGACAATCCGGTCGGGTCGGCGTCGTCGGAGGATCGGCAGCTAAAGCGGGCCCGCCGCGAAAAGCTGCAGATCGAAATTGACACTTCCCGCCGGCGCCTGGTCCCGGTCGATGCCGTCGAAGCCATCATGATGCGCTTCGCTTCGATCTTCGCGACGCAGATCGACTCGATCGCCAGCCGCGTGGCGTCAGACATGGCGACTATCGATGACCCTGCCGAAGCCCGACACCGTTTGCTCACCGAAACCCGCCGAGTGCGCGCCGCTACCGCTGACGGACTTGTTGCGGCAGCACGCCAGCTCGGTGAAGAAGTTGATTCGTTCGACGTCATTGATGGCGAAGCTGGTGGCGGCGCCGCCGCCGAGGACGGCTGACGAGTGGGCCAGCGAAAAGCGCATCATGCCGCCAACGTCGCCGATACCCGGAAAATTTGATCCTGACGCCAACCCTTATATGCGCCCGGTCGCCTGGGCGTTCGCCCAGCCCTGCTATAACCGCGTCACCTTCGTGATGGGTACGCAGATGGGCAAGAGCGTCACGATGGAAAACATCGTTGGCCACCGCCTCGACGAAGACCCGACGCCGATCATGTACGTGACCCCCACCCGGCCGTTGATCGTGTCGACGGTCGAGCCGAAGTTCATGGACATGTTTCGTGAGTGCCAGTCGCTGCTGGCCAAGTACGACCATCGCCGCTCGTCGATTACCACCAAGTGGGTCGGCGGCAGCAAGTTTCGCTTCGCCTGGGCGGGCTCGGCGACCGAACTGGCCGCCGACTCGGCGGGCCTGGTGCTGGTCGATGAGGTCGACCGCATCGTGAACACCAGCGAGGGCGACACCACCGAAGTGATCGAGGCGCGCGGCGACGCTTACGTCGACAGCAAGATCGGTTACACGGCGACGCCGACGCACGGCAAGGCCGAGAAGCGCCGAGACGATCGCACCGGCCTCGATCACTGGCAGGTGGCCAAGCATGCCGCGCTGGGCTCGGCGGTGTGGCGGCTGTGGCAGAGCGGCACGCGCCACGAGTGGGCCGTGCCGTGCCCCGAGTGCCTGGAATACTTCGTGCCCTGGTCGGGGCTGCTGTGGTGGCCGGGGCAGGGCACCGAGAAGGAATGCACGCCAGATGAGGCGGAGCGCGCGGCCCGCCTGACCTGCCCGAACCACGGCTGCATGATCGAGGACAAATGGCGTCCCTGGATGAACCGCCGAGGCGTGCCTGTTGCGCCGGGTCAGTCGGTGACGCCAGCCCAGCGCGAGGGCGACCAGGTGCACGCGGGCGAGTTGATCGGCACGGCCGACACCGAGGGCTCGACGCATTACTCGATATGGGTCTCGGGGCTGTGCTCGTTCGCGGCCAAGAAAACCTATGGATTCCTGGCCAAGAAGCTGCTCGCCGCACAGATCGCCGGCGACCCCGCCAAGCTGCTCGCGGTGCATAACACCGGGTTCGGCGAGGTGTATTCCGAGACCGGCGACGTGCCGAGCTGGGAGGAGATCAAATTGCTGCAATGGCCCTACGCCCTCGGCGAGCTGGTCCTCGAGCCGATCAAGACCTATTGCACGGTCGATGTGCAGAAAAACCGCCTGGTCTATGTCACGCGCGCCTGGTTCCTGGGCATGGGCTCGGCCCTGGTCGAGCACGGCGAGCTGTGGGGCCCGACCGATCAAGACGAGGTATGGGACCAGCTCGAGGAGCTGATCGGCACCGAGTACGGCGGCCACGGCATCGACCTGGTCGGTATCGATATCGGCTACCGCGACGACCAGGTCTATCAGTTCATCAACCGCAACAAGCATCGCGCCATCGCCCTGCGCGGTCGCGACAAGCTCGACAAGCCAATCAAGCTCGAGCGCGTCGAGGTCGACCGCAAGGGTAAGACCCGCAAGCGCGGCGACGCGCGCTGGGCCTTCGATTCGCCGCTCGCGAAACGCTGGGTTCACTCGCGCATCGTGCGCGCCCAGCAGGCCGACGCCGGTCGCCGGCCCGGCTGGTGGCTGCTGCCGATCGGCGTGCATGACGACTACTGCAAGCAGCTTGTCGGCGAGGAGTGGGTCGAGAGTGAGGGCCGCTTCAAGCAAGTCGGCGAAAACCATTACCTCGACTGCGAGGCGATGCAGTACGTGCTCGCGCTGCGCGACAAGCTGCACCGTAAGCGCAAAGGCGCCCTGACCCGCGACCAGCTCGCCCAGCAGGTTGATCCCAAGGCCGCCCCGCCCGAGGCAGCGCCCGAGGCCATGCCAGCCGAGGAGGCGCCGGCCCCGGCCAACCCTGCGCCGACCTCGCCGAAAAAGCGGGGCCGCTTCAACCTCATCAAGAAACGGCGGTAACCATGGAACCGAAGACCCTACACGCCGGCGATTCGGTCGCCTGGTCGCGTGACGTGCCCGAGTACCCGCCCGCCGAGGGCTGGGTGCTGCGCTACGTGCTGCGCGGCCCGGCGGCGATGGAGATCGAGGCCCACGGCAGCGGCGAGACCCACGAGGTGGAGATCGCCGCCGCCATCACGGAAGGCTGGGCGGCCGGACGCTACCACTGGGCGGCCTATGTGACCAGCCCCGGCGGCGAACGCTACACGATCGACACAGGCGACCTGGTCATTCTGCCCAACTGGCTGACCGAGGGCCCGACGGACGTGCGCAGCCACGCCCGCCGGATGCTCGACCTGATCGAGGCCGCGCTCGAGAAGCGGATTCCCAAGGATCAACAGAGCTACGAGATCGACGGCCAGCGCCTCGACCGCATCCCGGTCGAGCGCCTGACCGCCCTGCGCAACCAGTACCGCCGCGAGGTTCGCCTCGAGGAGCGGCCCGGCTCGGCCTTTGGCCGACTGATTCACGCGAGGATGTAACCGATGGGGCTACTCGAGCGAGCCAAACGCGCATGGAAGCTCGCCGGGAAGGCCGATGCCCCACCGGCGAGCCCGCGACAAGAGCCGACGCTCAACGAGCGTGATTTCAAGATGGCGCGCCAGGGGCGCTTGACCCGCTCATGGTCCGGGCGCAGCTCGGGCGGCGACGCCAATCAGCTCATCTACCGCGATCACGAGACGCTGCGCCAACGCGCCCGCGAGCAGTCGATCAACTCGGGGTACGCCAAGCGTTTCTATCGGCTGTTGCGGCAGAACGTAGTCGGCCCGCATGGCATTCAGATGCAGTCGAAGGCGGTGCGCGCCGACGGCACCGCCGACGAGACCTGGCGTCGCGCGATCGAGCGTGAATATCGCCAGTGGTGCAAGCGCGGCAACTGCGACGTCACCGGGCGCTATAGCTTCGTCACCTTCATGTGGCTGTGGGTCGAGACCCTGGCCCGCGACGGCGAGGTGATGGTGCGCCTGGTGAAGAACTGGCCGAACCGCTGGGGCTTCGCCCTGCAGATCCTCGAGGCCGACCGCCTCGACGCGAACCTGAACACCTGGTTGAGCAACGGCAACCGGGTGCGCATGGGCGTGGAAATGGATGCGTGGGAGCGACCGGTCGCCTACTGGCTCAAGCACGACCACCCCGGCGACACGTACCGTACGCCCGGCGAACAGGACTATGAGCGGGTGCCGGCCGACGAGCTGCGCTTGACGTTCGACCCTTGGCGGCCGCACCAGGCGCGCGGATTCACCTGGACCCACGCCGGCGCCAACGAGCTGCACCACGTCGAGGAGTATGCCGGCGCCGAACTGGTCGCCGCCGAGCAGGGTGCCAAGATCACCGGCTTTTACGAGCAGGACGCCGAATGGATCGACCCGCCCGACGAGGACGGCGAGCAGGGCGTCATCGTCGAGGATATCGAGGCCGGTACCGCCAAGCTGCTGCCGCACGGCGTGACCTTCAAGCCGTTCGACAACAAGCATCCCTCGACCAACTTCGCGCCCTTCACCAAGGCGGCGGTGCGCAAGATCGCGGCGGCGTTCGGGCCTTCCTACAACCGCCTGGCCCACGACCTCGAGGGCGTGTCGTTTTCCTCGCTGCGTAGCGGCGAGCTGGACGAACGCGACTTCTACAAGTGCGTGCAGGCCTTCGCGATCTCCGAGCTGCTCGAGCTGGTCGGCGAGACCTGGCTCGCGCAGTCGGTGATGACCGGCGCGCTGGCGATTCCACCGCGCCATTTTCACCGCCTGTCGCCGATCGACTGGCTGCCGCGCGGCTGGGACTGGGTCGACCCGAAGAAGGACAGCGAGGCCGCCAAGGTTGGCCTCGAGACCTTCACCGATTCGGTCAGCGACATCATCCGCCGCAAGGGCCGCGACCCCGACGACGTTTATCGGCAGATCGCCGACGACCGCCGCTTGTTCGCGTCGCTCGGCCTGCCCGACCCCTACGGCAAACCTACCGAGGAGCCCCGCAATGCCCAAGCAACAGACGACGCCGACGACGGCGACACCGTCAACGCCGCCGGCACCGACTGACGGGTCGGGCCTGGCGGTGCTGCGACAGATCGAGAGCCAGCCGCAAGTGCGGGCCCTGGCGATCGATAGCGACACCATCAACAAGGAAACGCGCACCGTCGAGGTCGCGGTATCCAGCGAGTACCCGGTGCGCCGCTGGTTCGGCATGGAAGTGCTCGACCACGGCACCGACGCCATCGATATGCACCGCCTGCAGGCCGGCGCCCCGCTGCTCGATCAGCATCGCCGGCAGATCGGCGTCGTTGAGGAGGCATGGCTAACCGCCGACCGACGCCTGCGCGCGAAGGTGCGATTCTCTCGGGGCGAGTACGCCGAGGAAATCTGGCAGGACGTGATCGACGGTATCCGCCGCAATATCTCGTGCGGCTACCTGATCCACGAAATGGTGCTCGAGCGCACCGACGGCGATCTCGATCACTACCGCGTTACCCGCTGGGAGCCCTACGAGGTGTCCAGCGTTTCAGTGCCGGCAGACCCCACGGTCGGCGTCGGCCGCTCCCTACCCGAAGCCACCAACACCATCACCATTCGAGGAACGGCAATGCCCAAGCCCAACGAAACCCCGAACGCCGCCGGCACCACTGAGCAGCCGCAGGGCGGCCAGCGTCAGCACGCTGCCGAGCCGGTCGATCACGCCAAGGCCGAGCGTCAGCGCTGCGCCGATATCATCGCCCTGGGCGACATGCAGAACCGTCGCGAACTGGCGCAGCAGGCCGTCGAGGCCGGCACAAGCGTCAGCGAGTTCATGCGCTCGCTGCGCGAAGCCACCGGCGCGCCCGGCCCGACACCGACGCCTGGTGTGCAGCAGGACGACCGCGACCTGCCGCGCTTCATGAATCAGCCTAACTCGCTGCGCGAGCTGGGCGTCAGCGACAAGGAAGCCGACAGCTACTCGCTGATGCGCGCGATCAACGCCGCCGCCGACAACGACTGGGACAAGGCCGGTCTCGAGCGAGAGATCTCGGTCGCGATCTCCGACAAGGTGAAGAAAGAGGCCCGTGGGTTCTTCGTGCCCCACGAGATTCTGCAGCGAACCCTCGGCGCCGCGCGCACCATGGAAAAGAAGACCGCCGGCAAGGGACCCGAGCTGGTGGCCACCGACCTGCGCGTCGATCAGTTCATCGACATTCTGCGCAACGAGGCGCTGGTCGCCGGTCTTGGCGCCCGCATCCTGAGCGGCCTTGTCGGTGACGTCGACCTGCCGAAGAAGGTCAGCGGCGCGGGCTTCTCGTGGATCACGGAAGGCGCCGACGCCCCGCTGACCGATATGGACCTGAGCACCCTGCGCCTGTCGCCGAAGACCATCGCCGGCGGCATCCCGGTCACGCGCAAGCTGCGCAAGCAAGCGAGCCTGTCGATCGAGGCGATGATCATTCAGGACCTGACCGAAGGCCTGGCGGTCGCCCTCGACTACGCGATGCTGCTCGGCTCGGGCATCGACGACGAGCCGCTCGGCCTGCTCAACCAGACCGGCCTGGGCGGTCTCGAGTACGCCGATAACATGAGCTGGGCGCAGGTGGTGGAGCTTGAGACCAAGGTGCGGGCCAAGAACGCGCGCAAGAACGCGCTTTCCTACCTCACCAGCGTGGTGCAGGACGGCTACGCGAAGACCGCCGAGAAGTTTGCCGGCACCGGCAAGACCATTGCCGACAACGGTCGCACCAACGGTTACCCGCTCAACTCGACCAACCAGATGCCCGACGATGCCTGGCTGTTCGGCGATTTCTCGCAGCTCGTGTGCGGCATGTGGGGCGTGATGGATCTCAAGCCCGACACCGCCACCCTGGCGGGAAGCGACGGCCTGATCCTGCGCGTCTTCCAAGAC
>CETA01040501.1_pt1 | contig 17059 bp, 28 predicted proteins | sample 531251 | NCBI WGS metagenome assembly CETA01 (sample SAMEA2622362, study PRJEB7988) | marine metagenome | biome: marine biome (ENVO:00000447); feature: mesopelagic zone (ENVO:00000213); material: "saline water (ENVO:00002010), including plankton (ENVO:xxxxxxxx)" | depth 380 m
TGTTGTCACTGACCAATTTAGTCAGATCATCGTTGATCATGTACACTCCCAAGGCTTCCAGTAGAAAGTAAAAGGGTTTAACGGTGCTGTAGATCAGTTTCCTTATATCCATCGCACGGATAACTTCGTCGGGCAGACCACCAGCTTCAATGATGGGGCGAGGAAGAAGTAGACTTGTAATAGCCGACTTCTTCTTTGATTCCAACCACTGTCGCATTCTACCAGCCAATTCGGCATCGGGTAGCCCGCTTAACCACTCATCGATTTTCGTCTTGTTGTTGAGATTAACTGAAACCTTAACCGCTGAATAAGGAGGTTGGGGGGCATCGCCGTATTTAGGTGCGAAGACAGCTCGCCACATCTCGTAATGGGTGTAGGGGGAAGACTCGGGGTTCTTATAAGAACCGTAGTCTTTAACCTGTCCATTAGTCAAGTAGAAAGAGTCACCGCGACGAACCGACGCTTCAACATCTTTCTCAATGCCAGCTACCTTTTTCAGGAGATCAGTAATGTTGAGCCCCTTACCCTCAATCACCTTGTCCATCGTCCAACGAAGCGATTGGTGGAAAGCATCCATGACATAGGGGGGTGCGTTGGAATCTTTGAGGTAAACACCCTTGATCTCAATGTCGTACTCTTTGTATACGTTACCCTCCTGAGCAGAGATGTAGGCAAAGTAATGTTTCGCCATGCTGGTCAACACAAAGACTGGGAAAGCAAACTCGTTCTTCATGGCCAGTGTGTGGATGTGTTTTTCCCTCACCCCCATGCCCGCTGAGACCAGTGCCAGAAGATGTGTGATGGTTTGCGTGGCCAGATAAACAACAGAGTAGAAGATGGCATCGGACTGTTCGTCAAACCCAATGGCACCTGTGTACCACTTCACCCAGTCCTGTACTGTGAAGATGGTAGAGTCGGTATCGGAGGTTATCACTCCGCGACGTATACTACTGCGAATATGAGCCACAGAAGCCGGTAGTGTGTCGGCCCGCCAGAGACCCTTGATGAGAAGCTGGTACTCGTTAAGGGTCTCAACTACGTTCTTTGCTGTACCTCCAACGATACCGTACCCTTGGGCGTTATTCTCACGAATGTCCTTAAGGGTAAAGCCTGCTAACTCCTTAGCACAAAGAGAGCTGACGAAGGCTTTCATGTCATCGTCCATGGCACCTATATAGTCATCGGCCTCCTCTACGCTAAGAGGTACTTTAGCCTTGGACGATAGTCGTCCAAGGAATTCTCGCACCACCCCATCGTTGTACTTAGCCAGATGGTAAAGATCACCTGTGTAAAGAAAGGCCGAGAGTTCAATGGGGGCAAGCTTTTCCACAAAGTCAAAGATACGTTGGAGTTCTACCTCATTCTTCCAATAAAGATCGGTAGAGTATCGAATGCTATCACACACCTCCTGTGGAGTCGGGTGGCGTATTCCATGCTTTTCCATGGCCTTGGAAAGGAGATCGTAATCTGTGCTGTTGATGATAGAGACAATGTTGCCTTTAACGATTTCCGGTGACCAATAGTGACGGTTACCGTAGAGAAACTTTTCGTTATTAGCATTACCGTAACTGGTCGCAACACGGCAAGTGGAGGTCAGTGAAGAGTGGGCCGACTTATTGTAAAGGATGGTGGACGTAGAAGCTTGGGCCCCTGAAAGAGAGTTGTTCGAAATCTTAAACGATGCTTGCTCGTTATTCTTGAACGTGGCCATGGCCTTGTCACCTGCCACCTTGGCCTGAAACATTTCCTTCTTCGATTTCTTGCGGCGATCGATGTTGTGTGAAATGAATTCAGAAAGGATAGAGGGTTTGTCCTCTGGCTTGTGATAGACGGCCATGGTGGGGGAGATGATTCGATTATTTTCCTCGACATCCTTAATGTGATCCAAAAGAGGTATCACTTTCTTTTCACGGTCTCCGTAACGGTTACGCTCCAATACCAGTGTGGGAGGGTTGTTGATAGTACCCGGCTCCCTCACCTTACCCTTGACATACTCCACACACTGATCGAGGGGTCGCCCGGTCTGCTTGTGAAGATAGGTGGCCGCATCTCTAACATAATGTCCCAGGACATCAAGATTACGTTTGTATTCCGATGGCGCCTTAACAAAGTGGTTTTCCATGGTTAGCTCCGTTTTTATCTATCTGAGCATTGAAACTCAGTGCACTTGATAGGGTTAATATTTGAGATTTTAAACAAAAAAAGAAAAGGGCTCGGTCGCCCTTTTCTTTTGCCACTATATCAACGAATGGAAATTATAGAGCTTGGGTTGATTTGGGTTATAAGTCCTAGGTGCCACGTTGGCTGTCGGAGAGTAAATGTCGGGTCGATAAGCGTCTTCGGGGTCTTGGTGTTTTTCACAAGTCACCAACACTATGACGTCGTGGGCGAGCGCTTTGCACGTTACCCCCATCACGCCCCATAAGGGAGGTAGGTTTCTTAGAGAATGGAGAGTGCGTCCCAAGACCTCACTAAAATCGCCGTAAATCTCCATGAGTTCAGTCATGCCTTCTAACATCCTCATCTCCATGGCTTCCCCGTGCTCCTCCCCCACGTGATCGAACAACCAGTTCTCAAAGAACCCGTTGATGTCATCCCAATTTTCAGCAAAGCAGAATATCAGCAAATACTGTTCTATGATGTCCCAATAACTCTCATTAAAAAGCTCCAGGGTCTTAGGGGGTATAGAGGGAAATATGCTACCAGGCACTATAAACCTTTCTACACGAACATCGTGATCATTTAACATAAGGGCCTCCTAACGGCATAAAGTGCCCTCCCCGAAGGGAGGGCGGGACAGCAAGCAAAGCAAGGAGCTTGAGTTATGGCAGGGAAGCAGGTAACCGTCGTCAACCCAATTCCCCTGAGAGAAGGACGCAAATCTTCTCTCAATACATAGGGCTTATTCAGTACCTTTTTACTTAAGCGACACCGACGAGGTCTTGTACCCATTGGCGGAAAGAGCGCGTATGATGCGATCGCGGTCAGCGGGACCCACATCCTTGACCGTCACTGTCAGTGTACCTTTCTGGGAAATTTGGATCGTGTCTTCACGAATCCAGGGAACCCCCAAAATGGTGATACTACCATTGGTGTGTTTCAGTTTAACGAACTGGTACTGGTTGGGGTCGTCAGGAACTCCATCGGGTAGGGTTGGGTAGACGTTAACATGCATGGCATCTGGATCAATCCACATGCGCGCCGTGTCTTTGTCAAACGTCCCCATCACTTTGACATTATCAAAGCGAGTCCCCAGGATAGAGGCGGGATAAACTTCAAAGCTTATCGTGTTACCGAAGACTAGGTAGTCGTGAACGGTTTTTGACACAGGGGTCTCCTTCAAAACGTATAATCGTGAGCCCTTGGCTATTGGCGACTCGGAACTCGCAAGGGCGTAGGTTCATAGGAAAGAGAATCCCCCATTCTCTTTTGGTCCAAAAGTCCTCCAGCATCATCTCTATTTCGTTGACCCACTCAAACTCATTGAGATAGTCATCATCTAAATCCACAACACCCATCTGCTGGGTGAGGAGTAGGTTTAGTAAAAGAGTGGCCTCTTCCTTCAGTATTCTGTCATTCTCTTTATTACTGGGTGTGTCGGGTAGAAGGTGTCTACGCAATAGACTTATTAATCCTGCCACCTCCTCAAGCTCTAACATCACTTTCATATCAAGTCCCCAAAAGTCTTACAACGATATCGTCGTTTAAGAGTTGATCAAACTGTTGAGGCAATTCTCCCTGGTGGAAAATGCCTAGCTGCTTAAATCGTGCGCTCAAATGATTAACCAGTTCTGAAAAAGCATCTTCGAAAACTTCCCGATCCTCGGGGTATTGAAAAGGTACCCCATCAATCACGCGTTTGTGATGATGATCCTCTAAGAACCGTTTAATGGAGTAGTCGAGAAAATGCGGGTCTTCGCTTCGGGTGGCAATGTCCATAGCTTCCATCAAACAAAAATCCACATTGACATCAGCGTGGATTAGGCGGAAGAGTCTTTGTCGGAACTGATTAACTACATCGGAAGTCGGTATAACAATGCCCTTGGGTAAATTCATGATTGTCCTCAACAACATAAGTCCCGGACGACTTATGTCGCCCGGGTCAACGTGGATGAAAAGAGATGATGATGTCCCCCACCAACCATTCCTCACAAACAACGTTACCATCATAGTCATCCAAATCGCCAACCACTCGATCGAGGATGTCTTTGATGAAATAATAAGCGTTGATGGAGAATCTAAGGGATGAGCGGTAATGGTGTTCCAGTACCTCGGGAGGGAGGTGGTTTAATAGTTCAGGGTCAAGCAGATAACCAAGTTCTTCCTCGATAGAGTCTAAAATGTTGCATCCCAGGCCCACGTGTCGCAACCTTGGGTCATCGGCTCGATTTCTTGCGACCAGCGTCGCTTCAATCAAGTCCCTCGCCCGGATACCCTCTTCTTCCAAATAGTGCTGAAGGGGGTAGAAGCGTTCAAATAAGGTTTGTGTGGGTATTACTATTAAGGAGGGGGGTTCTCTCAGCATGTGGGTAATCCTTGTTTAGTAGGCCACTCACCAGTGGTATTAGGTTAGCACTTTTCTCTTCCGAAAACTCAATGTGTAGCCTGAGTGTTTCGTCGTCGTAAAGTTGGACCCTTACATCGGAAATTACCGTTCCCTCGGGTGGGTTTCTCAAGAAAGACAGTTGCCTACTGGCCCTAAGGGCGAAGGTGGAAAAGGTATGTTTCAGCTCCAAGAGTGCTTTTTCATAAGTCAATCCATCGCCCGCCAGATCGTGATTAGCCCACTCCACCTCACGAAGAGAATCATCCAAAGTGTTATAAGCATCGTCTAGATTGCACGCATAAGTAAAGATAAAGAAGAAAAGATGCCAGAAGCTCTCTTCTTCCTCACGAAAAAACTCCAAAATATAACGGGGTATTGTTGGAAACACATTTCGATGCACCAACACCTGGTCAAAGTACATTTTTCCTCCTAAAGACAACGATGGCACCAGGGACGAAGCGCGCCACCATCCACGTTTCCCTGGGAGGCTTGGCAGCCATCAATCGCCTAAAGGGTGCGTGCATTTCTTCCAGCGCCTCTTGTACCAAACAGATCAGCGCCTCAATGTCGAAGTCTATTTTGTCAGTTTTCTGCAAAACCTTTTCGACCACCACCCCTAAAGCGACATCATGAAAATCTTCGTCACCTGTAGCATCCACCCCTGGAAAGTCTTGGATAAGGTGTTCCAATAAATCCTCTACAGTGATGCCGACGCTATTCCTCAAATCTAGAACATGTTCTGTCTGAGAAAACTCCTTCCTAAAGTCTGGTAAGTAAACAAGTTTCATGCTAACCCCGCTTGTCGCCTCATTCTTTCGGGAATGTAATCCCCGTTCTCCATTGCCCGATGCATCTTATCTACGTAGGTATCTATTGTACCCCACAGGGAAGAGGCATTTTCATCGGGGATAAAGCCCAAGTTCTTCACCAACACCGTAGTGGCGCCATCTTGCGTTACCTCAAACAAACACTCTCCGATGTATCGGTGGTAAATGGTGGACACCATCCGATGAATCATTGGGTGTAGAATGTTACTGACCTCTCGGGCGGTGTCTTCTTCTATCCCGTATGTCTTGAACATCCCGGCGATCTGCTGGAAGTCGTAATCGGTGTACGGGTAAAGTGCATTCTCTATCAACTTTACCAACACGGGTCCAAAGTTTGAACTCACCACCCCGGGGCCCAGGATGGGAATGAGTGACTGTGACAGGTGGGCGTTTAAGCCAGCTATATCGAACCTCACCATTTCAGGTACGTTCATTAAAAACCTCCGTAATGTTTTCGTTTAATAAGCTCCATTACTTTAGGGCTAACATTGAGATTACCGGTCATGACTTGTCTTTCGAATTCCACCACGCGATAATCCTCGCCTCGCTCTATCAGTAAGTCATTGCCGATAGGGAGTGTGTGCCACACGTGCCACATGCTTTCACTACCACTATCCCCCATTAACTGGGTGAGCAGTGCATTTATGCGGATGATGGCGGGGTCTAGAACACCGCAGTAGTAGGTCTGGCAAAGTTCCGAGTGCGCGTCCTCCCCCTGTAACGCATAAGTACCTCCCCACCATGGCAGCACCCTTTCCAGTGTTTGGTCTAGACAGTGACTGGGAGATGTCCAGTGAAGACGCCCATTGATCTCATCATCTACCATTGCCTTCACCATCTCCACCGAAGGACCTAGCTCAAGTGTAGCCAAATTGTGACGGAGAGAGAAGTAGTTCGTTGTTGCCTGAAGGTCTACAGCCAAGTTGGTGATGGGTAGAATGACATGCATGAAAGCCAAGCTCCTTTTTCTTCGTATTGGGATAAATGATTTTTAGCACTTCTTGATTTCCGCCCGTCTTTACCACCTTTAAACCACTTGCTTCTTGGTGGGACAAAACGTAAGGAATGGTGATCATTCTAGAAACCAGTCTTCGGTAGGCTGGGTGGACTTCTACACTTAGTGAGTTATAAAGCTCGGCCCCTAGTCTCATGAGAATGTTGGTTCTGGGTCTTAGTGAGAACAACACCTTTTGTTCTTCGTCCAACACCATCCAGTACCAACACTCTACAACATCATGGGGTGAGAGTCCGTCGTCGGGTCTTTCGACTCCCCCGTACAACCGATAAAACGTCTGGGCGATATCGCGTTCCAGCAACGCGTTTATGTCGCTGACGTCGTATAAGAGAATCAAATTCGACATTAAAAGAAGCTCCGTCTAGTATCTTCAAGAGGATACTAAAGACTTAAAAAAATTTCGACTATGTTATTAGTCAGGTACTTTCTGTTTAACCACATGCCCCAGTTACGGCATAAAAAAAAGCGAGGGGTGACTCAGACTCTTGTCGTCCGAACCACCCCCCTAAGTTTCGTCGATTCGAAACAATCGGAGCTTGAAACGCATGGAACTACAGAAAGAGCGCGCTTCCCCTAGCCTACCTTGGGGCCCCGGTCACCGTGTTCGCACAGTAACAAGAGATAGGCTAGAGGCTGCGAACTCCCACACCCTAAACAAGATACTTACAAAAGCACCAGCCTTGGTTGAGTGGGACGAGTGTCCGGCTGGCGAGGGTGTTGGAAATGCACAACTTGGTGACGAGGGCGCCTCTCGTTCACCCTTACCCTTGACCTTAAATATGTGCGCGTCGCTAGCAGGGTGAGGTCGCGACGCACGTCCAACGACACCAATCCCGCGTATGGAGCAGGCGGTGTGGGTCGGACCTATGACCCCCCAGTGCCGGGGGGTTTCGCTCGCACTTTTATGTCCCGAGCTCTTCAGATAGTGGACAACCGGTAGTGTCGCTAAAGAAAAAGGACGTGTGTCCTCTATACAATACCGAACACTATCCGTTTTAACTAGCCCATCCCGATACCACTAGGACGGTTCACAACCACGTCAAAATCCGGGCGGTATTTCTCACGATCAAAGAAACCGTGCCACTCCCTTCCTTGACATTCCGAACACTGCCAATGAGTGCGCGGCTTACCATCTTGAAGAGAACCACCCGGATAAGCGAGGTCCACGGCGTCTACGACACCGCAGTCATCACAACAAAAGATGTCCATGGTGGACTCCTCGTATCCGGTGAATTACAGAACCAGACCGTCGTCAGTGGTGTCGTCCCCATCCTCAAGGATGGAGTCATACTTCACACGACTGTTCCGCTGAGCATGGTACTGGTCCAGCGTTGATTTAACATTACCCACAATGCCCGGCATTCCATCGATACTGACCACAAAGTGGAGCTGTTCGAATTGATCCGACTTTTCATTCAGATAACCCGCAGCGTGGTACTCTGGAACAGCATTGATGGGTGTGACGTCTTCAGTTGCGTAGATACTTGAGATGGCAATGGGATCATTGACCGCATCGGCATCTTCCGCGTTGGTAAAGACTTCCAGTTGAGCCAGTTGAGGAGCGACCGAAGTCGTCTTGGAAAACTGTGCCCAGTTAGCGATGTCTTTTGTATCAATCTCACGGTTGCGGCGGTTAGCCAGTACGGTGAGGGTTGAAATCGCCAGACGCATCTGGGTATCAACTTCCCCGCGCTTACGCTCCCGATCGTTGTGTTCATAGTACATAACAACAGGGAGTTCACTGCGCTTGGAGATGGCTTCAAGGGACTTCAGGGTGTTCAGGGTATTGGTGGCTGTGATGATGGATTCATCACTACCCACAACCACACATACCGCCGTGTGGCCACGCTCTAAGAGCTCACCCATGATGAGCGGGCCCAAAACAGACCCTGAACCACCGCTTGCTGAGAAAACCACCACGTTCATGTCACCAGGTTCCATCTGGAGCAGAATCTGTTTCACGACGTTGGCGATTTCCCGGTGGTTTTCCTTACGGACTTTTCCGGAACCATCCACGTTCTGAAGAATGAAGACGTCTTCTTCGTTGAAAGTATCGCGAAGGTTACTACGCGAGGCATCAACATAGCTGGTTTTGATGTGAGCACAGTTCGGCTCTTCGTCAGCGTTGTTGAAAAAGGCGACTTGGTTTATACCACATCCGCCGCACCCGTATAACCTAATTGTACCTTTATCTACCATGTTACGCTCCTCTTAAAAGGCATAAAAAACAAAAGGTTTCAAACTCCGGGAGAATCGTGTGATCCTCTTCAGACAAAACCTATCTGCAATTACACTTTTACACGAACAGGAGGGTTCGAATGAATCCCATTGTTAAGGCGTTGAGCGAACTCAAGTTTCGTATACCCAAACCCATTCTGGAAAAAGCATTTGTTCCCAAACGTACTTGGGGGGGTATCCACCACCGCACTCCAGTGAGTCTAGACTACCGCATACGGGAAGCCGTTATCGACGCTAGAGTGTTGGTAGATTGTAACCTGGTAGGGGGCACTGAGGTAACCGTCCCGTTACGAGACGTTGCCCCTAACTACTTGCCCGACTACAAGGTTGTCTGGGATATCCCCTATACCTTAACACAGAATCGTAAGATAAGTCGGGTTTATAGCCTAGTTTACGGTGAAGGCGGGGTGCCGACTCATACCAACCTCTATAACAGTGGGGGGAGTGTCTACGAAGATGCTGCCAGTGGTTTGCTGGCCTCGCACATGCCGATCCCCAATGTCTCCAATGCTGAGATACAGCTCATTGGAGAAAACACGGTCTTGGCTCACATGCACATTCCACCTTCCCCAAATCTCTACCTTCGCTGTGTCCTAGAAAATGACGGGGAGCTCAATAATCTTCCGCCGACTTCCGTCCACCACTTCTGTAAGTTGGTGGAGTACGCGGTTAAAAGCTACGTCTACAATAATCTAATCATCGAGATGGACCGTGGTGAAATCTCGGGTGGTGCCGACCTTGGGCGCTTTACGTCGCTGGTAGAGGACTATTCCGACGCTGAGGAGCTTTATCAAGAATACTTCCAAGAAAAGTGGCGAAAGATTGCCATCTTTAGTGATGATAAAGCTAGAAAGAGACACCTTAAATACGTAACTGGGGGGCGTCACTAACATGTCTCGTTTATTTGAAGGAGTATCTCAAGAAAGCATACCGGCTGAGTTAACGGATATCGCCATGGCTCTGGAAGCACTAGCTGAGGAAGGAGGGGGTGGGGAAAAGCTCTATGTCTTGTTGACCGATACCAACACTCGTTTTAGTCAACTCGCTAAGAAGATCACCAAAAACCCCTACAACCATGCTTCTCTGTCATTCGATGCAGACTTGGAAAACATCTACACCTACCATCTCAGAGGCGGGGAAGGTACCCTCAGAGGAGGTTTAAAGAAAGAGAGTCTTGATGTCCTAAGGGGTTCTCGCTATTCCCTTTACGAGCTCTCAGTAACGTCTGACGCTTATGAAAAGGTCATGAGTAAGGTGAAGGAGATGGAATCTAGTCTTGAGAAAACGGGTTACTACCATCTCGGGCTGATAAACGCTATCTTCAATAAGCGCATCTTCGAGAGTGAAGTGGGAATGCGGATGTTTTGTTCTCAGTTTATTGTAGAAGTGTTAAAGGCTGCTGACATAGAGCTTTTTAAGAACCGACACAGTTCAACAGTGCGCCCTTACGACTTTGTGAAGTCTAAGTTGTTGCGTTTCGTGAGAAGAGGGACATTTCGCTAGCACAAGGTCGGGGCTTAGTCCCCGACTGTTATGTCGTAACTCAATAAGGGATTGCTAATATGCCACCGGGCGATATGTTGCTTGGTTAGTGGTTTTCAGAGTCCTTCAGAGACTCTGCTTTAGGGATAGGGTGATGTGATCTATTAATCAGGGCAATCCATTCTTATTTGTTTCACTCCATTGAAAACAAATAAGAATACAGGCGATAGGAGTTACCGGGTATGCGTTAGCTAATACCCGGATTTTACCCTCCCCTCTCAGTCATAAAGGCATTGATGTAATTTCTTACGTCAATGCCTATGTAATGAGAGAAAAAACCGAACGAGCGGAACAGAACGGAGCGTAGCGACGGACTGGAAGCGAGTGAGCACCTTATCCTTAGGGAGAAGGGGTGGCTTGTACTTGGGGTACAGCCACCCCCCCTAAATACCCCCTCGTCTGATTAGCACTTGTACGTTTGTATTTACATCACACTAATACAGTGACGAGTAGCTAGCCAGAAGAAAAAAAAAAGAGTAGCATTAGGGGAGCCCAAAGGCTCCCCATTATGCCGTTACCTCTTTCTAGGAGTCGCTCCTCTAAGGGGAGGTGTCTCGGTGTAGCCAAGTGCTTCTTTTACCCGATCTATCTGCACCATCATGATACGAACCCCAATGGGACTGGCCGAGAATGCAGTGACGACTACTCCCGCCAGTGTTTCGGAGAAGGGCCAGGTCAGTCCTAACAAGATAGCCTGGCAGGCTATGTGGAAAAACAGCGGGAAGAAGAGCTTCTCGGACATCCTGTCCATAAAGGGATTTATGGCGTACTCTGCTTTCCACCCCCACATCCTAAGGACAGTGGGAATACGAAGACCTCTTCGAGAGAGGAACTCGGCCTCAGCCCGAAAAGCTTCTTGCTCCCACGGGAGTTGGAAGTAGGCGAACCCTCCTTTCTTGTTTTCTACTCTTTCCCCTTTCCAAAGATAACATTCTCCCCTCGCCCACGCCAACCGTCCTTCCTTGTATTGTTGGAAGTGTTTGGCTTCGTGGACTATGGTGCCCGGTTTTATTTTTCCAGGTGAGTAAATGGCCAGGCGCATCCGCATCTCACTCTGACTCCACGCTCCCATCACGCCGTGAGTGGGGAGGATGAAGTCCACACCCACTCCTTCTTCTTGCTGTAGGCGAAGAAGGAGGCTTAACTCTTCATGGTCGAGGAGTTGCAGGGCCCGCTGTATTTCATTATCCTCCACCCCCCTTTCCTTGCTGTAGCGAAGTCCGGTGGCGTTATCAACCAAAGGGTTCTTGAAATAAATGTTAGACATGATAGCCTCCTAGCGGCATAAGGGAAGGGACCTTACGTCCCTTCTTCACAATGGTAGTATAGGGGTGACTCTAGGTTAAATCGTTTAGTCTATAGGACTAGAGAATGACGTTCAATCACAACTTCAATATCGACTTTCCAGTAGACGTCTCGCCTGGGAACCCCTGCCCGGTTCCACAGCTCAACTTCGACAATCTCCATCCCTTCTAGAATCCTCACCAGGGGCCGTTTGTGGTCGGGAGGTGTGCTGGCCTCCACAGCAAACGTACATCCCTTAGAGAAGCTTGTAGGTCTTTCTAGACGACTTAATACGTTACCCTCGTTGTCCTTAATAACCAGGTCAACCACTCTCCATTTTGTTACCAGGTCTTGATACCCTAGAAGCTCTCTACTTATAAGCGAAACGCCTAAGATACCCCTACCCTCGACGCTCACCACCTCGCGCACCATATCAGGTTCTTTTATCTTTTCCCGATAGCGCTTAAGTTGTTGAGTCTTCCAGGGGGTAGGGTGTTCACCGAACCGGTGTTTAAACTGATTGGAGAAATCTCGCCAATTAACCCTCCCTGTAAAGTCAGTGCAACCCATCATGTCAGCTATACGCTTCACCCCTTTCTTGGTCACCAACATTAAAAAGGCAGCTCTCTCCAATTGGAAAGTACGATAGGTCCTCATTACTAAGCTCCTTAGATAAAAAATAAGGGCCCCTAAGGGGCCCTCCTTATTCAACGTGTTCTCAAGAAATGATGTCCACCATATACAAGCACCACCTTTTCCGACTCGTACCAACTTTTATCGGTAGCGGTGCTGGGGTTTTGGTAGTGGAGGATGTCTTGAGGAAGCGCTCTGGGAATGGCGTCATAAAGAACTGAGAGCACGACTTGAGCTGCTTGATGGTACTCCTGCTCAGTATAAGTTAGGCGCTCTTCCTCAGGCGTCATCGTCCAGCTGAATTGTGCTGGCGAGTAGATAACCTCACACATTGTTTGGGCGCCCCTGTGATTGGCATCCAGGCGATTTAGCGCCACCTCGGTGGCTAGCTGCATACCACGAGGGCCTTCCCCTATAGCCTCATAGATCGCGTTTCGGATAAAGCAATCCTGTTCACGCGTTACTTCTGGACTATGGGGATTTTCCAGTAGGGAGATTACAAGTGCCATCTCTAACAACATTTCTATTCTCCCTTACCAGATCGTCCTGAGAGTCGTTGCACGGTAAGCTCTCCGCAGGGGGAGATCACCTTGGGCATAGGCGTGTTCCACCTCACACAGGGCTTCGTGAAGCGCTTGGGGGAGAGGTTCGGACTTATCCCATAGGTCGCACTCGGTGGTAAACAAGTCATCGTGTAAATCGAACTTTTTATTTCCACATTTCAAGATTTCAGTTTTCATTTAAGTCTCCTGTCGACTTATGGATGATGCTATGGTTTTTGTCACCAAAAGGAAAAGTGGGATGTGTGAGACAGAACTTCGCCGTTACCAGTATCTTCTCAGGAGAGCTGGCTACACCCCAGTATTAACTGGTAAACTGGATAAAAGAACTTCCCAATCACTGAAGGTCTTTCAGTCAGATATCCAACTTCCTATAAGTGGAACCTTCTGTGAAAAGACCAAGGAGAAGCTGGAACGTTATGCTGACTAACGATGCGACATAAGGCGCGCCCTTTGTGGGCGCGCCTTTATGCTGTCACACCACCATACTTTCACGCAGTTTCCCCAACAGTGCTCCAAGGTTGTTCTTGGCATTGAAGAAACCGGTATAACGGTAAAGATCATGTACTGTAATGGGTTTGTTCCCGATGATCTCCTGTATTTCTTTAGGAGCGTAGCACAGTACATTGATGCGCTCGTTTTCTATCGGAACCTCATGAGAGACCGCCCGATGGAAACCGCGTCTCTGATGAATCACGACATTGCCGGCAAAAGTACCGATAAAGATGAGGCGGCATCCCAAAGAAGAAAGAAACTTCTTCACCTCACCTTCTTTCAGACGAAGGTCGAGGTCACAGACATCTGTAACAAACTCCTCGAAAGAGTTCGCCTGACGAAATGAGGCATTCCAGGCATAATCGCCATCCTCGATATAACGCTCCTCCAGCATCATCGAGACGTCTTCGTCGAGCCAAGTCGGTAACCCGTCGAATACCTTAGAAAAATCACGCACTTCCATTCTCAAGCTCCTCACGCTTGGTTAATAACGACCAGTGGCAGGTACCACATGACGCTTTTTGGCAGCATCCAGTTGGCGCTTATATCCTGTGTCCCTGACCTGGTAGTCACTCTGGGGACTGTTGTTGTTAGTGGGTGTCCCCAGTCGACTCTGGTTCGTCTGGTTTGCCCGATTGACCTGATCACTCAAGCCACCCCCGATTAACGAATTAACACCATCAATAGCTGCCTGTGTAATACGCCTAGACATTTTCTTTACCTCCAAAAATAATAGTCACATGATGGGTCACTCGGAGGGTGGGGCATAAAGGGCACCCCGAAGGGTGCCCGGTGAATCAGATCAAATCACAGCGCCGCAGCACTTCGATGAACAGTTCTCGGTTGCTGATCATGTTGCGCCGGGGGTCTGAGGGCTCCAGATTAATTTCAGCCCATTCACGGTCATGACGCACCAGCCACTGACCCAGGGCGGCGGGTAGGCCACTCGGAATAGCGAGACTACCATCCATCATGCGCTCTTTCCAAACGCCCACCAACTCATCGGCTACCTCGGGGTCCAGGAGCTGATGCATGTAGGGAGGTTCGATGGCGAGGTATTTATCACGAGAACCCAATCCCACCAACATTTCTGCCTTGGTGGAGTAGGTCTTCTCCAGGTCATCCCGCACCTTCTCTAGTGCAAAGCGTCGCTCTAGTCCGTGAAGACCGGCTTCCAGCAGGGAGTGATTGATTTCCCCTACCACCCGCTGGGCGAAACGTTTCTCGGTTGTCGCTCCAATACGGGCAACATCCCCCATGACCAGTTGATGGAGGGTATTTTTGCTGACTTCTTTCTGCGGTTGTGTATTCATTCTCAAGCTCCTTTATCTTTTAGTAAGTGACTTTGACGGTGTCGAATTCACCGTCAAGTTCGATGGTAATGGGTTCTTGGTAGTTACCATCGATATAACCCTTGAGTCGCTTGGCCAGGGCTTTAAGCCCTTCGTGATCCGACCCCTCAATCTCTTGATAAAGGGCCTCCACGACGTCCATCTCTTGCCCACCAGCCACCTCTTTGGCTTCATCCTGAATTTTCTTACTCAGGAAACTGCGAGAGTGGGGGGATTCGGGACGCACTAAGCTATCGCGCTTAGGGTTAGTCTTTCCAGGATCGTTGAACATTTCAAACTCCATTAACCAGAAGGTTAAACATATCGACCGGCGTTACGGCTTTATAACAGAAACCGTGGTCGTTGGCACGGGCAGTGTTATCACTCGTGTGAATAGCAAAGATACCGCTCGTCACCGTATCCTTAGCCATGCGATCCACCCAATGATCTACGTCATTTTGGGTAAGGTTTGTCATGGGCACCACCACCCACACCCCGGCACCTATTTCAGCGGGGACGTTGACTTCGACCTCCATGGCCTTGAAGTGCAGTCCGTTACGGAGCGTTCCCTCGCTCCCTTTCACCGGGGCCCCTTCCTCGGGAGTCTCATGTATAACCTCCCTGAGAAAAGCAGCGTAGAAGTGATAGTCTTCGTCAAGGGGGGTATCAGATAGCGCAACGATTTTAATAGACATTGGCAGGACCCTTCAAGAGAATTTCGAATTCGTTTTTGGGCAGTTTACAGGGATACGTGAAACCGCCTCCATGGCTATCGAAGCGTTGATAGGTGGGGTGGACAGTGAGGCTACCCAAAGTATATTTGCACTCATTCAGCTCCTCCCACACCCGATTGATGGTGCCTAGGTAATAACCCTCCATTGTTGTGGCGTAACCGACCCGCACTATGTTGTCGTCCGGCTCTCGGGTGCGCACGCAAACGTAATGGAGGTTACCCCAGAACTGACCCCACGCCACCAAACTGTGGGTTAGTTTATCCCCCAAAACTTCATTGGCAAGATTTTGGGCCGAACTACGGTCTATGTGGCTTAAAAAGATATAATCCATGATACAAGCTCCTTACGCTTGTTGGCGATCACTTTGTTCAGTGATCTTTGTTTTGGTTCGCAAAGTTATCGAACCACTTGTTGAACTCGACCGTCATGGTGAGTTCGAATTTGCGGGCGATGGCCCCACGACACCCGGGCCAAAGTCGAGGCGGGTGCTTGTAGAATTTCACCAGGTTCTCCACCTCCTCTTGGAAAGCTTCAGGGTTTTGTCGATCTACGTCGATGGCGTGGCGTAGTTTTCCGTCGGTGTAGATCAGGGCGCCGAGTTCATCCTTGCGCTCGCCGTGTTGATAGACGACCTCCACTCTATCGGCGGTGGGTCGCAGCTCATCGAGTAGCACCTCGAAAGCTTCTTGGGTTTGAGGGAGTTTGCGCTCCTTCTTCTTGCGCTGAAAGAAGGGATGGATGGTCAGGTGGGCTTGGGGGAAGGACGTAGTCATCATGATTAAATCTCCTTGATTTCAGGTGCAGGGTTGTCGGCCTCCAACAGGCTTTCGATGTAAAGCTTTTCGTTGGTGGCTATGCGACCCCGCCAAGACAGTAGCTGGGCAGTGGGGACATAGAAGAGTCCCTTAGACGGCCTTGATTTTAAAAGTTTACCGTTTTTGATGATGTAGTTGAAGGTACCGTCGTCACCTCGTAACTCATTGTAGATGGGTGAGTGGGCAGGTCCCGGTTCGTTGGTTTCTTCCAACAAATGGACGTTCACCCATAACCAGTTCTGATCTACCATGGCGACAAGAGCGAAGTTCTTTTTTTGTCTCTCCAAAAACATCCCTAGTGAGGAATGTTTGAGTTGGTTAAAAAGCGTCGCCTCGACCCTGTCTCTCTCGTGGTGGAAAACATAGCGTTCTCTACCACGAAATGCCAACGGGTAGCGCACCCCCCTACCTCCGGCCAAGCGATACTTTGTCATCAGCCAGAGTCCGTACAAAAATTCTTTAACTAACATTTTCATGACCTCCATTGGTATCCCTCTACATATGGAACGTGAAGACAAAATTACGAGAAGACCTTGTGTCTTCTTCACTTAGGTATTATAGTTCCCACTTTTTTTTGAATCACAATTTTTACCACAACAAAAAAAGAGAAGCCTCTAGGGACTTCTCTTAGTGCCGACCCCGTCACCCAAAGATGTATACGAGGTTTTCTTTGCTCACTTTACCGGATAGCCAACCAAAAGAGTCCCGTTCACCAGGTCCCACTCGATACCCTACCTTTTTCAATTTTTCAATATTGTCATGGTTCAACTGGCCATCAGCGTCGATAAGGAACTCGTCGGCGAGAGTTTCCCACTTATCGACCATATCCACAAACACGATGTCGTCGGAAAGGAAGTCGTCGTCGGTAAGATAGACGGTTCCACCTTTTTCTTTGGCCTCGATAACCGGCAGATGGTTTTCGATGTCCCGCATTAACACAATCATTTCTTCCATTTTACATCCTCCTCTTTAGAACAAACCTGGCAGCACTTTGCGCTCGACTTCGAAACCGGCAGTGTGGGGGTGGCCACCCCCTCCG
>CETA01049905.1_pt1 | contig 16920 bp, 10 predicted proteins | sample 531251 | NCBI WGS metagenome assembly CETA01 (sample SAMEA2622362, study PRJEB7988) | marine metagenome | biome: marine biome (ENVO:00000447); feature: mesopelagic zone (ENVO:00000213); material: "saline water (ENVO:00002010), including plankton (ENVO:xxxxxxxx)" | depth 380 m
ACCAGCAGCTCCACGTTTATGACACCCAAGCCTTAGCCAAAAAACTAACCGATTTATACAGTCCGCAAGCTCAAGTTAAAGCCATCGCCTTTAATGTGCGTGCGACCCCTTCGGTCCTGCGCTTTCCCCGAAAAAACCTGCTTCCTATCATTGGGAACCTTATTGCTAACGCGCTAAAGTTCACGCCGACCAACGGAAAAGTTCAAGTTGCAATGCACTTGGCATCTTCCCAAAAAGCTAAAATCCTTCACGTGAGTATAGAAGACAACGGCATCGGGATGACTCCTGAAACCCACGAAGCGGTGCGTACCGGTAGGGCAATCCCACAAAAAGGAACACAAGGAGAAACGGGTTACGGACTGGGATTAAGCTTCGTTCGTGAACGCTGCGAAGCACTGGGCGGCACCTTCCATCTCACGTCTCAAAAAGATCAAGGAACTACGGTGACCTTAGAACTTCCGGTTATGTAGTGTTTATAAGATACTGAAGTACGAAAGAAGAAATACGGAATGCAGATTAACAGTTGGCAGTAGCAGTTGGCAATTGGCAGGTTTCTGTTTGCTGTTTACCGTATAGGATTTGGGGTTGGTGTTTGAATTTGATAAGCTTGCGATTTTTTTGAAATACGAAATACGAACCGAATCGTCATTTCGACCATTGGGGGATATTGCACCTGTCTGGGAATTCTGCACATTCGCTCATCCCATCCCTTCAAGCAAAAGACAGCCCTTTGTTTAGTGTTCACTGTTTGAAGTTAGAAAAGTCAAATCCCACAACGAATTAGAAATTAGAAATCAGGAATTAGAAATACGGATCAACAGTTAGCAGTAGCAATTGGCAATTGGCAGGTTTCTGTTTGCTGATTACCGTTTATGGTTTGAAAAACCTGAGACTTTTTTCAACATGCGAAAACGGAAATACAAAATACAAAAGTAGAAATACGAAATACGCACATCTTACATTGATGTTTCCGCGCTGCCTGTTCCAGTTAAGATTGGGGATCGTATCGCGTGTTTTGAGCACAGGTTATCATTTATAAACATCGAGAGCAACCCTATATGATTTCAGATTGTGATTTTTGTGTATAGCATCTTGTCTTTCCTGTAGCCATAAATAGCCGTTAGTAGAGATCATATGCACACCCTAATAATTATCTATATAGTAAAAATGACTATATTTAAGGGCTAACCTTTATTCTATTATATATGAGAACACTACCCAGACGTAAGTTCCTACAAAAAACTGCCTTAGCCTCTGCAGGTTTAAGTTTGACCAATAGCCTTTTAGCACAACCTATTCATTTGTTTTCAGCTAATGACCGTATTAATTTAGGACTTATAGGTTGCAACGGGATGGGGTGGTCTAATTTGCAGGCACATTTAAAATTGCCTAATGTGACGTGTATTGCCTTAGCAGATGTTGATGAGCGGGTTCTAAATAAACGCGCTTTAGAACTTCAAAAAAATACTGGTACTGCACCGAAGCGTTACACTGACTATAGGAAACTCTTAGAGGATAAAGCTATTGATGCGGTTATCATAGGTACACCAGACCATTGGCATTGTTTAAATGCTGTGCATGCCTTACAGGCTGATAAGCATGTGTATGTAGAAAAACCATTAGCAAACAGTATCGAAGAATGTAATGTGATGCTTGACGCAGCCAAACGCTACAACACTAAAATGGTTCAGGTGGGACAGTGGCAACGAAGTGGGCAACATTATGATGAGGCTGTTAACTATGTTAGATCAGGAAAACTAGGTCCTATACGTTTAGTAAAGTGTTGGTCGTATCAGGGTTGGATGAATCCCATTCCAGTAAAGCCAAATACAACGCCTCCAAAAGAAGTGGACTACACCATGTGGTTAGGTCCCGCACCTTCACGCCCCTTTAATGAGAATAGATTTCACTTTAATTTTAGGTGGTTTTGGGATTATGCAGGAGGACTGATGACCGATTGGGGAGTTCACGAATTAGATATAGCCCTGTATGCGATGAATGCGGGCGCTCCTAAATCTATTTTGGCATCTGGTGGTAAATTTGCCTATCCCGATGATGCTTCTGAAACTCCAGATACCCTACAAACCGTCTATGAATTTGAAAATTTCAATCTGTTATGGGAGCATGCTACTGGTATTGATGGGGGTAATTATGGTTCAACAGAAGGTATTGCATTTATAGGAAATAATGGAACTTTAGTGGTCAACCGAGGAGGATGGAAAGTGGTTCCCGAGCGGGAAAGGCAAAACGATCAATGGATTGATAAAACCCCGGAGGTTTCTTGGAAAGACCGTGAAGGTAATGCCTTAGACAATCACGCTAAAAATTTTGTTGACACTATACGTAATAACACGCCTACCGAGCTCAAGTGTAATATCGAAGCAGGAGCCAGAGCAGCAATCACAGCGCATATGGGTAATATCGCCTTTAAAACAGGTAATAAAATTTATTGGGATGAGCAATCGCAAACGTTCAATAATCCTGAAGCAGATGCCCTTATTCGAGCGAACTACCATAACGGATGGGAACTTCCTAAAATATAGCCTGAGCTATCCTTGACTGAAACTAAATATGCTGTTTGGCGCCATTCGGTTTATGAATTAACCAATTGGCGTCAAACTTCTTAAAGTTGTTCAGCTTCTTTGTAAATCTGATCATTTATGAAATGATCAGACCTTCTTTTTTAGATGATTACACTACCTTTTGAGCGCGTATCTGTTTCTATCCTCCAGATACGCATGAACCTCGAGCTACAGTTTCATTCTAAAAAAACCAACCCCGAGGTTTCGTGACAAGACTTTTAAGTAAATTTATAATGAAAGAAGCCATACCTACCTATATAGTTTCACGTGAGATGTGCGATTTAACCTAAAGAATAACGTAAAGACCAAAGGCTTGAAACGGTTTGAATAGCACAACGGCAAGACGACATACACAAGGTTTCCGATTACTGTTTTCCTTTTGAGGCTTTGAAAAAAGAGTACCTTTTTGAAAATACGAAATGCAAAATATTCCAAAGCTTTTATGCTTCAAATCTGCTGCAGGCTATACTACTAAATTAAACGTCATCCTGCCGCATCTTATATTCTAATTTTAAGATTAGCTCCTCCAAAAACTTAGTTCTACTCCCCTTTCGGGCTTTGATTTCTCCATACGTTTTATAAACTCCATCCAATTTAATATTGAAAAAACCTTCAAAAGAGGCTACTAAAGTACTAAGGTCAGACAACCCATGATTGAGATACTGTGACGCGTGTAAAGCATAAATGAGTTCGACTAAAGCTGTTTTAGACCCAGACCAAAGCATCACATGATGCTTCTGAGGTAACGGAACAGTTTCACTGGGAGAATTTAGAGACTTAAGAGCATCACGAATATAATGTATAAGGCGATACATGGCTTGCACTTTAGCCCAGAGCATATCATACGCACTACTAAAATCAGGATAATCGTAGTGGTACAGCATAGGGGTCATTGGAAAATTCTGCTGTGTATTGCGCGTAAAGAACTGATGATCTAAATAGGTGTGTTCTTCCTCCATATACCTTACAAAGTGCATATTGTGGTTAAAGAATTTGTTGATTTTGCGCAATTCCTTCTTATAAAACCTAATCTGGAAAGAAGCGCCAGCTTTCGGTTTTCTCATTTCACAGGTGCGCATCTCAGTAAAGTATATAAGATAACTCATCGGGCAGGGTTTAAGATGCTTAAAAAAGTGTATTTCATGAGGTACATCTTCAAAATCTTCCTGCTCTACGAGCTCCTTGAGACAGATCAGCGTTTTAGATGCAACTTCAATCCCCACCTCTGCCTTTTTCAGGGTTTCAGGTATTACAAATACTTGAGTTTTTAATTCATGGTGAAAGTTTTGTAGGGTTGTAGCAAACATGGTAACATCAGTTAGACAGGTGAGTACATAAGGAGAAATTGATAGGTTCAAAAGCATTAGGATAGTGAGATAATCTATTGGTCACTCAAAAATTAATCGGAGTGCCCCGTACGCATCATCTCTAATTCCTCCAGAAAAAAATGGTCATCAGTTTGCACAAAGGCTTGTTTAGGCAGAACTGCAGCCCCTAGTTTGCGCTTCTCAAAATTGGCACTCATCCCAAAATCTATCTGTCTCATGTTTAGTTTTCGGGCTCTTAAAATGGTTTGATATAAAAGCTGTCTATACGTTTTAAATACTTCTAAATACTTATAATCCATACCAATTAGACTGGGTACATAAACGCCTGAATAATTTTTATAGCAAAACATAACCCCTAATAGGCGTTCATCTTCAACAGCCTTAAGAAGAATGCATTCCCAATTGGGATGACTGCGCAAGACTTCAAAAGCCTCAAGAGGATAAGTAAAGGTATTAAGTCCATAATTTTTACGCTGAACCTGTAGATAGAGCTCGTAATAGACTTTAATGTTTGCGCTACTCACCCGTTGAACCACATTAGATTTAACCAAACTTAAATAGGGCTCGATATCTTTCTTGAAATGCTTTTGAGATCATTTAGAAAGGTATTGGGTATAATCAGCTTCGATCTTATGATGTAAGTTTAGCAATACACACGAATCGGGCATATCTATGGGAATATAGCCTTGATCCAAAATCGCCTTTGACCAGTTGTAGTTCAGATCAAAATCGCGAAGCACGGTCATGGTAACCTTCCTTGTCTGTGCCAGATTTTCAATGTATTCCAACAATTGCTTTAAAGCCAAGGTGACCTGTGGGTGTTCTTCATTCAGATAAAGATGGTTTCCTTCAGTAAATAAGCAGCCCAAAGATAATACCCGCGAGGTTTGTAAATAGGGATTACGTTTTCGCTGGTGCTCCAGCAGTTTAGAGACCGAAGCCGGAGCCAGCATATCATTTTTCCAAAGACTTTCGGTTAAAAAAGTCATCAATACTGGGCAGTTAGCATCATCCACAATCTGTATATACCAAAACCGCCAGTTGTGCTCGGGTTCTTGATTCTGAGTAAAGCTTTGCTCCAAATAGGCAAGCCCATCATAAGTTAGCATATTGAATTTCCCTAGGGTTGAATTCCAGTGGGTTGCATCAGTCTCAGCAATACTTTTAAATTCCTTAAATTGTAAATCCTGGTTAGTGGTGGCAAAGGGCTTACCATCTACAAAATCCATACGGAAGGCTTTTCCCACTCGAGAACGGGAATTATCTGTAGCCATAAGGGCGATATCATAATTGCTTATCAATTGCTCCACCAGTTGATCAATATCATCAAAAGCATTATGGTTGGAGAGAGTAATACGAAGTCCGGTGTTTTTAGCAGGGACTGCGGGAAATAAACCAAGGTTTACATAGATCCCTGCTTCCATCAGGCGTTTTACAAGAAAGTAACCTGTAGCAGGCAAGCCGGTTCCTATATAGAATACCGGCGAACTATTTCGCGCGATAAGTGGTAAATGGGCCATAACCAATTGTTGATTGAAGTAGGCGATGCGATTATTCAGCGCTTCCTGCAGACGATAAATCTCATCAGACAAATGAATGTTTGCCGAGGCTATGGCTGCACCTAACGCACTAGGTTCTAACTGGGCTGAAAAAGTTAAGGGACCTCCAAAGTTTTTGATTTGGTTATAGAGTTTTTTATTAGAACAGATTAAAACGGAACCCGATGCTCCAAAGGATTTACTTAAGGTTCCAAATACCAACACATGTTCCGGTAGGGTTCCCACCTGACTCAATACATAGCCCATCCCATTAGCACCTCGCCAGCTCATTCCATGTACATCATCAAAGTAGAGATAGAGCTGCGGATATTTTTTAGTGAGTGCTAACAATTCTTTAACCGGTGCATAATCTCCAAACATCGAGTATACCCCATCGGCCATATACCATATTTTAGAAACTTTAGAAGAAAGTTTTTGGATCAGGGTTTCCAGCATTTCCAGATTATTGTGGCGTACAAGCTGTACGGGTATTCCTCGTACTTTAAGGAGCTGCGCTGCATTTTGTACACTCCAATGTACTTGATGGTCCAAAATAACAGCATCTTCATCCCGCACCACCGTCGGGATGACTGCCAGATGACCCAAGGTGCTGTTCTTGGTAATAATTACAGGATTTTTAAAGAGTAGCTGCAGCTTCTCTTCCAGTTCTTCATAAAGCGGATGCGAAATATAGGTTTTAGATAAAGGAAATTGGGTACCGTAGCGCAAGAGGGCCTGCATGGCCCCTAATTTGATCCGGTTATTTTGTTCTAAACCTAAATACCCGGTATTTCCAAAGTGATAACAAGCTTTTCCTTGTACCGTAAGCCATCTACCGGTATGTTGTCTGTCTTCAGCACGCAAATGTACGATACCTTCCGCTTTAGCTTCCGTGATCACCTTATCAACGGTATCCAGAAAATTGTTGTGTTTGATTTGAGCCATTTTAAAGAAGTTTGGTTGTATCAGACCGAATCTAACCAATTATTAACACCTTGAATATCAGCATTAAAAATTCAACAAGTATTATTCCTTTAAACTTTACTATTTATCCCTGAGACTTTACTTTAACTCCAAAAACCTTCATAAAACTCCTCAACACTATAGATTAAATCCTTTATAATTAAGCAACTAGACAGGCTTTTTAATACATTTAACCTTACAAAACTTGTTCAATATGCGTCCTGATTACGAAAACGCGTATGCTGAATATCGGATTAAAGCGGGAATCCTGTTTTTATATTATAAACCTGAAGCTTGTCTAAGTCTTAAGGCAGCAGAAGAGGTCGTTCAAGATCGTCTTGCCGTCCAAATGGGCCAACCTTATCCGGTATATTGCGATGTACGCCCTATTATAGATTCTGAAAAAGAAGCACGGGATTTCTTATCTCAAAATGGCAATGCTTTGGTGCGTGCTCTGGCTTTTCGCATTGATTATCCAGTAACTGAAATTATGATGCAATTTTATTTACAAAACGGATCAGCGGCTATCCCCACCCAATTGGTATTTGATATTAGAACTGCATGGAACTTCCTAAGCAGCTTTCGAGAGTAATGATCGCTTCAACTAATTCCTTTCTTGCGTATGAACTACTTAAACACTCGAGCAAAACAAATCAAGACGATGATTTTAGAAATGGCTAAAGGTAATTTTAACTACCAAATTCCTCGTACAGGCGAAAACAATGAAACTGAAGCCATTGCAGCATCGCTTAATATGCTGGCTCAGGAATTGAGAGTCTCGTACAATCCTTTTATATTCAATGCGCCGGCTGATAGTATTTTTAAGGTGAGACACTACCTCTTTTTGATCAACCCAGAGCATAGTATACTTTCTACAAATTTTGACCTCGATGCAGAACCCACTTTCGTTGATCAAAACTTTTTACATCTGTTAACGCCAGCTTCAAAAAAAATCTTTAAAAAGCGTTTAAAACAGTTGCTAAAAAAACAATACCCTAGTGTACCTTGTAGATTAGAATTGCGAGCTTCAAACACGCTGAACGTACCTTTAGAATGTACACTTTTTAAGTTGCGTTACGGTGCAGTTGCCGGTAACTTTCTGGTAGTGGCCTCCCGCATTCAAAGTCTTAATCCCTTACTGAAAGAGGATGCTTCAAAAAAAGAATACCCGATACGGAAGCTCGAGGCGCTCAAAAACACACGAGACATACAAAATATTCAGGATGTGAAAGCCTATCTCCAAGACCACCCGGAAGATCGTATTGCCTCCTTAAAGATCTTGGGAGTACGCTTTGGTCTTAATGAATATAAACTTAAAAAAGGCTTCAAAGAACTTTATCAGACCAGCGTATTTAAATACCAATTGCAACAGCGCTTACATAAGGCCAAGCATCTCATTAGGTCCACCACAGACCCCCTATCGAGTATCGCTTTACAAACAGGCTTTAAGTCCTACGTACATTTTGGGCAGGCATTTAAAAAAGAATTCGGTGTAGCACCCAGTCAGTACCGTAAAATGCACCAATAATCCCGTACACCTGAGTTTCAATCCCTCATAACATACTGTTTCCCAAACACCTCTCATACCTTTAACCTGTAAACACAAAGCATGTCAAAAGCAGGTTATATAAAACAAGTTGTAAGCCAAGGAGTAGTAAGCCTCTTCATTTTAATGTGGGTCTATGCCGCTACGGCTAAGCTGTTGGACTTCGAAGCTTTTAGCATTCAACTGGGGCAATCTCCTTTATTAAGTGCCTATGCCGGTATTCTAGTTTGGTTGGTTCCTTTGAGTGAATATGTGTTGAGTACATTATTGTTAATTTCAAAAACGAAAACTATTGGTTTATATGGGAGTCTGTGTTTGATGACGGCTTTTACTACCTATATTATCATCATTCTCAATTACGCCGATTTTGTTCCCTGCTCATGCGGAGGCATTCTCGAAGCTTTAAGTTGGACGGAGCATTTACTCTTTAATGGCTTCTGCATTATTCTGATTTTGCTAGTCCTTTTTATAAATCGATTGTCCTATAGCAATCAGTCACAGCACAGATCTTTAGCTAAAGGACTATTGCGTTTAGGGTCTGGGATGCTTTTTAGTAGTGTTATGGTAATTGTACTTTTTTTGACCTCAGAAAAGCAAATACATCGAAACAATGCTTTTATACGAAGATATATTCCGCACGTATTTGATCAAAAGCAAGTGTTTGATTTAGGAGTGAATTCCTATTATATAGCTGGGATTACCGCAGATAGTATCTATCTGGGAAATTCAACCGCTCCCTTTACTTTAGTAAGCTTTGATAAAAAGCTTTCAGATTCCAGTTCTTCACAGATAAAGCTTGAAAATGCCTCTGATATCAAATTCATGGCTTCTAAAGTCAAGGTAAATGATTCTATATTATTGCTCTATGATGGTACAGTACCGGTGCTCTTTAGTGGAGCCTTACAAAGCAGGAAAATAACTCCCCGGCGTACACCATTTTATTTTACCAAACTGCAGCCTTTAGCATCAAATAGATATGCTTTTACTTCTAGAGCGGCAGCCACCAATGAAAATGAACTGGGGTTGTATTCTTATGCAGATACCTCTGGTTTTAAACTAGTTCCACAAATACTAGAACGACAGGTAGACGGCATATTTGACGTAGAAGGTTTTTTGACCTTTAATGAGGAGTTGCAGCGCTTAATTTATGTATACCGCTTTCGGAATGAATATTTGATAATGGATACCAATCTCAATGAGGTTCATAGAGAAAAACTTATCGATACGATCAGTATTGCACAATTACAAATAGACACGATTGCTGGAAAAGGCCAACGTAAACTAGGATCAAATACTATTCACGTTTCTAATACTATAGCCACCTCAGGCAAGCAACTATATGTTCATTCTAAACGTCTGGGTAAGTACGAGCCAGAGCTGGATGATGGACGTTCTATTGTTGATGTCTATGATCTCAATAAGGGCTTGTATACGCATAGCCTCTACCTGCAGCATCCAGGGATGAAACCATTGATGGATCTTGCGCTAAAGAATAATCAAGTCTATGCAATTTGTGGAACTTATTTGATACGCTATCAAAAAACATTAGAAAATAGAGTTACACCCAATTAAAATATATCGGCCGATATCAGGAGTACGACCGAAAACCTGAACTAGAGTAGGTCAATAATCGTTAAATTTTACAACTATGAAAAATTTAAAAAAGCAAGTGTTCTTACCGGTAACAGCCATTGGACTGGCCCTGGGAGGAGCATTTATGACAAGTGCAGCAAAAGTAAATGCTGCGAGCAATGCCCAGGTACCCGGGTATTATTACGACAATGTTCAGCTGGAGTGTAGAGACGCCGGGGTTGAATGTAGTACTATTGATACAGGAATTCCCTGTACCGATGGTACGCGTAACCTATTTGAGTTAGATGGAACAATGTGTGAAACGCCATTGTATCAAATACCTCAATAGGCTTAAGAGAGAACCCGCACTATGTGCGGGTTCTATTTTAATAGGCATTTGTCTTCATCCATAAAGGTTTTTGATCCCCTTTAAGGTAATGCTCAAACCATGCTAAAATACGATCATTTACGTCCTGTATCGCCTTAAGATTTGAAAAGGCATGACCCTGATCCGGGTAAAGTAGTAAGGTTGATTCTTTATCGGCGCGCTTCAATCCCAGATAAAAGGCTATTGATTGGTTGCGATTCACATGATAATCTTCTTTACCGGCATAAAGGAGTAGTGGCGTGTTCACTTGATCTACTTTCCAAATGGGACTGTTATCCATATAAGCCTGCTGGTTTTCATAATACGGGCCTTGCATACGTCCCTGGTAATTTTCCAGATGATAAAATTTAGTATTACCCACCCCGTCAACAGTGGTGTATTTTCGTGTCAGATCACTAAGTCCACCACCGGAGACTGCAGCAGCATATCGTCCCCCGGACCCAACTATATAATTAACCTCAAAACCTCCAAAGGAATAGCCATTGAGGCCTATTCGCTTAGAATCGATAGCGGTGTTATTAAGAACTTCTTTCAAAATCAAATCAATGCTTTGTTTTGAGGATTCACCGGGTTGGTTAGACTTATACGTTAAGTCGGGACACAGCACGAAATACCCCTCGCTCCGTAGCCGCGTATAATTTATCCCCTTACGGTCTCCAAGAAAAGGAACGGAGTAGTGATGTATGGCACCTGCATTTTGCTCATACAAATCAATAATCATAGGATAGGACTTTGACGCATCGTAAGCAAAAGGGTATAAAAGTGTAGCCTGTAACCCGTCCATTTGTTTTTCATTATCTAGCTGCAGCAACTCGGCTTTTCCGGTAGTGAAGCGCGTATAGTGTGTATTGGACTCATAGCCCAGTTTGAGTTTTGTGTTAGCCCTGTTCCAGAACATGACCCGTGGCGGCAGATCTTGATTTTCTTCCAGATAGCATAACCCATTTTCTGTTATTTTCGGACTGTAATGCCGTGAAGCCTTAAAAGCGATATTTTTTAGTTTTCCGTTGGCATAACATGCAAAACCACTCCTGTATGCCTCATCACTACTTTTTAAATAAAGGGGCTTTTCTAAATCTAAAACGTCAGGGGTAAATAATGAAGTACCTTCCCAATCCTGTAAGGTTTTGCGTTCAGTTATCAATCGGTAGGTTCGACCTTGTTCTCGCCCCTGAGTCAGGCGCTTGGCTTGAAGTTTAATTAAATCCACCTGCCAGATATCAAACTGATCGTAAACCAATAGTTGCGTACCGGTTTTATCAAAACCTGCCAAGCCATAGGGGAAAGGAAAGACACTTTGTGAGGGATCTGCAGTAGACAGGGGTGTTGGGATGTAGACGGAAAGGTCTATCTCCACCTTCCCTTGGATATCATAAATCAGCCACCTTCCGTTTTTGTAATAATACATAAAACGTCCGTGGGGTTCTATTCCGGTATAGGATGTGATCCCTTCAATTTTAGAGGCGCCGTAGATGGAATCACCGGTCATTGTGCTTCGCAATTGAATATCGGCATCATTTATAAGTTTAATTCTGGGATGGTACGGTTTGGAATGAGTAAGTAAGATCAGGCTGTCATTGGCTGTAAGGTAACTGGTCTGCCAAAGCGAATCGGTTAGCTGTAGATACCCATTGGTTTTCAGATTCCAAACCCCATAATCAGCCGTGTTGATATGGGCTTCCACATATCGAGGGTTCATAACTTCATACACATCCTTACTGCGATAAATCTCTACACCTGACCCCCAGGCTAATGTCCGTCTTGGTATGCTTTGTATTCGAAAAAACAGGCAATCACCGGTTTTGGAGAACGTGAAAGGCTTATGCGTAAAGGGTTTGTTTACCTGTTTGTCCGCCAGAAATTCAGCGCGGTTGGTGGCATTAAAGGCCATCAAGGTTTTATCGCCTAGGTTATAGCAAAAGAGTTCCGGTTCCTTAGTCCCCTGTGGAGTATAATACCATGCAATTTTACTAGAATCGGGATTCCAGATCAATCTGTTGTGTGTTCCGGGTTCTAACTTAAGCGGTATCGGTTTTCGTGTTCCTGTTTCAAGATCATAAACTTCAAGTCTGGGAGCGCTTGTATCCTGTAGCGCGTAAACCACCTGAGTTTTCTGGGCGTTTAAAGCGTAATCCTCTAGGTCCGTTAGATCTTGTTGTCTCCCGTTATTTAGATTCAGAAGCTTTAGGTCAATTGTTCCGCTCCTGCTTTCAAGTAGTAGCATATGTAGATCAGGAATATACGTATAGGCGCTATACCCTTCAAAATGGTTTTGGGTATCCTCTAGTAAATTCACGATGCCAATACCGGTTTGGCTCTTGTAGAAACACCAATTTTCATCGAGCGTTACGCTTTGGATATTAGTAAACGCATATTGTTTGTCACCAGACAGTGAACGGATCTCGGTGGTATCCTGTAGGTTTTCATAATCTTTGTAAAGTTCCATCCAAGTTCCCTTCGGGGAAGTGCTCCGCAGTTTTAGTGAATACCAAAGCTTATAGTCATCTAGATCAGGTAGTTTCTTAGATTGGGCATAGGGAATTCCTATGCCCACAACAAATAGTACAAGGGTGGTCAATAATCTAAACATCAGTATCCGGGATTTTGGGGGAGCAAGTTTGGATTAGCACCTAATTCGGTTTCAGGAATAGGAAGCAGGTAGCTTTGGGCACCCCAACCGGGTTTGCTTTCTTGAAGTACGCTCTCCGCTTTATCCCATCGTTTTAAGTCAAACCAGCGATGCCCAAACTCGGTAAAGAGTTCTGCCCGGCGTTCCGATAAAATCAGGTCTTCAAGTTCTTCTGAAGTCGCAGCATTTAAAGATGACAAGCCTGCCCGTAGGCGTATGGCATTGAGATCAGCAAGAGCTTGGGGAATCCGGTTCAGCCTCCAGGCTGCCTCTGCCCGTATCAGATAAAGTTCTCCAAGTCTTAAGACTTTACTGTACTCCAGTGAGGAGGCAGTACTAAGTTCTTCCCGGTATTTAATGGGAAAGTAGGCCGTGATACCATTCTGGGTGATGCTATCGATCCAGCTTTCTATTCGTAAATCTCCCGGTTCAAAACTAGTTACAAAGTCAGGATTAAAAGCGGCATAATTACTGCCAAGCACGCTTAATATAAAATTGCGTCCTTCGAGCGTATTCGCTCCTGCATTCTGAGGCATAAATTGCCAGAGGGTATTTTTGCTCTCTTTTAAAAAAAGTTGATCTAAGGGAATATCCAAAGTATACAACTCAGACGCTAATACTTCCCCGGCTTTATCATAGGCTTTTTGCCATTCGCCTTGATAGAGGTAAACCCGAGCCAATAGCGCCTTTACCGCAAAGGCATTGGGCCGAGTACGTTCCGCAGAACTGTAACTTTCCGGGATTAAGGCTTCTGCCTGAATAAGATCACGCACTACTTGAGTATAGACTTCATCTACGGGCTTTTTTGAAAGCTCTTGATTTACCCGATAATCGGTGGTGGTGACATAAGGAATAGGTCCAAAGAGATTGGATAAATAAAAATGCATCAACCCACGGATAAAATACGCTTCACCTAGAGGACGCTCAGCGGCGGTTGCATCAAGAGCGTCAGAACCAGGGATGCCTTTGATAAGTGCATTTGCTGCGTAAATACTGTTAAAAGAAGTATTCCAGAAATTGGCTATGGTACGTGTATCGGGGCTTACAGAATGAGTAAAAAAGAAATAGGGATCACTGCTTTGGGATCCAAATTGTTCATAGGTATCGGCATAGAGCGCCAGATTAGAAGCTATACCACTTCGTCCACCGCTGAGTATACCCTGATCACGCTGAAGCGCATAGATGTCTGTGAGTGCAGCCTCAGCGGTACTCAGGTCTGTAAATACCGCTGCACCGGTAAGCTGCCCGGGAGGCAGGTCTACTTCAATAAACGATTCACAACCTGTCAATATCAGGTTGAGTAGCACCAAAAAGGCGAGAAAAGGTTTTAGGTGGGTATATAGGAGAATAGGTTTCATAATAGTAGTTTTAAAATTGTATTTGAAGGCCAAGGCTGAATTGGCGTAGGGGCGGCAGGTTGGTACTAAATCCGGACTCGGGATCAGCGCCCTCAAAAGGAGTGAATGTCATAAGATTTTGACCTTGAAGAAAAATACTTGCATTCGTAATAGTCTTAGATACTGTAGGAATACGATAGGATAGATAAGCATTTTTTAACCGTACAAAGGAAGCATCCACAAAATTACCGGAGCTGTTTACAAAACGGTTGTATGCGGTAAGGGCGGCTGAATTTCTCCCGGTTGTATAGCGCTGATAGGTAGCCTCATCTCCTGGTTGTTGCCAACGGTCGAGCACAGCTACCGGTTGATTTATCATGGCTCCCGGGATGTTGGTGATGAGCCCGTTTTTATCCTGTCCTACAAATTGCAACAGGAAACTCAGGTTCCAATTTTTATAAGATATTTCGTTACCCAGCCCCCCAAAATACTTCGGATCGTAGGAGCGTATGTACTTTCGGTCTTCGGTGAAACTAATGCTTCCGTCTCCATTAAAATCACGGAATTCATAAATACCGGTTTCCGGATTTACCCCTTGAAGTTCATACAATTGTACCAGATTTAAAGATTCGCCAATAACCAACAGATTAGCATTGGTGGAGTTTTCCAACCCCGGGTACGAAAGCAACTCATTTTTAAGTAGAGTGAAGTTAAACGTGGTCACCCATCTTAGGTCTTTGCCATCCAAATTCACACTACGCAATTCCAGCTCAAAGCCTCTATTTTCAACTTCGGCGTTAAGATTAGCACGTAAACTGGTAAAGCCGGTTGTGCCCGGCTGAGGTATACCTACTAACTGATTGGAGGAGCGGTTTCGAAAGAGGGCTGCAATTACATAGATCCTGTTATTCAATAAGCCGGTTTCCAGAGCCAGCTCTAGTTTTTTATTGGTTTCCCAACTAAAATTCGGATTGAAAAGCTGCGCCGGAGCAAGACCGTTAAGATCACCATAACTGCGACCACTTAGGGTATAAGCATCTAAATATTCATAGTTGCCTATTTGATCGTTTCCGGTGATTCCATAACTCGCCCTTAGTTTCCCGAAGCTCAATACGTTTTGATTTTTAAATAATGCTTCCTCAGTAAAAATCCACGCTAGACCTGCTGCTCCGAAATTGGCAAAGCGATTGCCGGTTCCAAAGCGGCTACTTCCATCGCGACGCCCGGTAAGGTTAAGCATGTATTTCTTATCCCAGTTTAAATTAACACGACCGAAAAAGGCCTGATAGCGATATTGTGAAGATCCGTTATCCAAAATAGTTGTTGTGGTGGCTGACGCCAGATTATCCAATACCTGATTACTTGGGAATCCCTGAGCAGATACATAGAATTGTTCTTCCCGTTGCTGTTGTACGGTAACCCCTGCAAGCAGCGATACATCCAGCTTTTTCCATCGATTCTCGTAGGTAAGCTGAGGCTCCACGATCCAGGAATCCCTTGAGGCGGTGTTGCTGTACAGCACCGAGTAGCGGCTGTCTCGATTGGCTGCCGGGTTATATCGCGTAGAAGGGAAGAGGCGTTTATCTTCCATCTCGATTTGATTATAACCCAGATTCGCCTTAAAGCTCAGCGCTTTTGTAAGCGCATAGGAAAAAGTCGCATTTGCAATTAAGTTGTTTGATTTATACCGGTAGCTTTCATTTAAAATGGCGGCATAAGGATTCCCCCAAGTGTTGCCTGCCCAGTTGAGACTCCCGTCTTCCGTATACACCTCTGGGGAGTTTGGCGGAATGCGGGTTTGACTGGTAAGATCAGACAAGGGTAATACATTATCCTCACTTACGTAATTCAAGGAAAGATTGACAGCAAATCGATCATCAGCAGACTGTTGATTCATCGCGCTCAACACCGAAGCTTTGGTATAGTCACTGTTTCCTTCAAAAACCGTGTTTTCGGTTCTAAGATTGGCACCTATTAAAAATCGCGTTTGTGCACTACCCGTATTTAATCTTAGGTTTACTTCCTGAAACTGCGCTTGATTGCCCAATAGCTTTTCTTGCCAATCGGTTTCCGGGTTGTCTTCCCAGGTGCCGTTAACATCAAAAGCATTGGAAGGATAAGTGGTGATCTCATCATTGGCATAAGCCTCTCTGCGCATCTCCAGATACTGTGAGGTATCCATCAGGTCAACAAACTGAGCCACTTCAGCAATTCCCGTCTGCATATTCAGCGATAAGCTGGTTTTACCCCCCTTTCCTTTTTTTGTGGTAATTAAAACCACTCCATTAGCCCCGCGCGAACCATAAATAGCCGTCGCATCGGCATCTTTTAGTATTTCAATACTTGCAATATCAGAAGGACTCAAGGCATTAAGAGGAGAGACGCTACCGGGAATTACCCGAGCATTGTTGGTAGCAATACCCAGAGAATTTCCTGAAAACGGAACCCCATCTACGATATACAGCGGGTCATTGCCCGCGCCTATACTGTTAGTCCCCCGTATCTGAATATCAAAACCCCCTCCCGGTACTCCGGTGGTTTGGGTGATATTCACCCCGGCCATTCGGCCTTGCAAGGCCGCCAGCGGGTTGGTCATCGGCTGCCGCTCGATCTCTTCGGCGGTCACCCGGGCGATACTGCCCGTTTGCTCCCTGCGCGTAGTGTTGTAATACCCGGCATTGATCGTCACCTCACCCAGATCGGTGATGTCCTGCTGTAGGACAATTGTAAAATTATTTTGATTCGATACCGGCAGGCGAATTGTTTTAAACCCAAGATAACTAATGCTTAAGGTATCGCTAGGCTGTGCTTGAATGCTGAAAGCACCCTGCATATCGGTTTGTGTACCTGTGTTGCGGTTCAACAGCCGAATACTTACGCCCGGAATGGGATTTTGCTCTGTATCGGTAACGGTACCGGATACTAGTTGTTGGGGCTTGGCCCAAAGTAGATTTCCTGTTGCCCAAAATAGGTAAACAAGTATCCACGCGGCCCCCGTAAGGCGCGTAGTCAAAATTTTCATAACTTCGTCGTGTTA
>CETA01085514.1_pt1 | contig 16887 bp, 17 predicted proteins | sample 531251 | NCBI WGS metagenome assembly CETA01 (sample SAMEA2622362, study PRJEB7988) | marine metagenome | biome: marine biome (ENVO:00000447); feature: mesopelagic zone (ENVO:00000213); material: "saline water (ENVO:00002010), including plankton (ENVO:xxxxxxxx)" | depth 380 m
CCCCAGCAGCGACTAAGTTTTTTGCAACCCATCGCGTTGCATATGCTGCCGATCGATCTACCTTGCTTGGGTCTTTACCTGAAAATGCACCGCCCCCATGTCTGGCAATCCCTCCGTAAGTGTCGACAATGATCTTTCTCCCTGTCAACCCTGCGTCTCCTACAGGTCCTCCAACAACAAAACGTCCTGTTGGGTTAACCAGAACCGTGTAATCATCTTCACTGAATTCTTCAGGAATTGTGGGCCTTATTACGTGTTCAATCAGGTCTGGACGTATCATTGTGTCTCTGTCAATTCCGTCATTATGTTGAGTTGACACTAAAACGGTATTTAAACGGACAGGTTTGTTATCTTCGTAGTCAAATGTGACCTGCGTTTTCCCATCCGGTCTCAAATACGGAATATTGCCTGCCTTTCTTATTTCCGCAAGTCTTTCTGCCATACGATTAGCAACCTGAATAGGTAAAGGCATTAGAGCTTCCGTTTCGTCACAGGCGTAACCAAACATCATTCCTTGATCCCCAGCACCTTGTCGGTCTAAATCATCCTCATCATCTGACCTGCCAGAGCGGGTCTCTTCAGAACTATTAACACCTCGGCTTATGTCATCAGACTGAGAGTCGAGAGTCACCATCACCCCGCAGGTGCTCCCATCAAAGCCGTAGTCTTCTCTGTCATATCCTATTTCTCGGATAGTTTGACGAACTATCCCTGGTATGTCTACATAACCCGAAGTTGTTATCTCTCCCGATACGACACAAATACCAGTGGTAACCATTGTTTCACACGCAACTCTGGAATTAGGATCTTCTTCTAAAAGTGCGTCTAATATCGCATCAGAAATCTGGTCCGCCATTTTGTCTGGATGACCTTCTGTCACTGACTCTGATGTGAAACTCCACTTTCGCGACACTATTATCTCTTTCCTTTTATTGAATCTTAGGATTAGTTCCCTGGATAGACCACGATTCAGAGACTATATCTATTACGTTTCTTGCTATTTCTCTTTTGTCGCATAATGAAATTTCTGTTGATGCTCCGTTTCGGTCGATTACAGAAACCGAATTTGTGTCGTGCCCAAATCCGACTCCAGGAGCAGAAACATCATTCGCAACAATAAGATCAAGGTTTTTACTTTCTAGTTTCTTCAAAGCGTTCTCAAGTAAATTCTTTGTTTCAGCTGCAAAACCGATAATAAGTTGATTGCTTTTTCTTGCTTTATCTAAAGCTTTCAAAATGTCTACTGTTGGCTCAAGTGATATTTCAGGAATACCTTCTTCTTTTTTTATTTTTTGACCAGCAACTTTTTGAGGCTTAAAATCTGCTACTGCAGCAGCCATAAATATCCAGTCTGCTCTTGAAGCATTCTCCATTACCGAGTCATGCATTTCTTGAGCTGTTTCTATTCCTATTACTTCAATTCCTAATTCATCTGGTGCTGTTTCAGCTTCTGTCGTTACACAAACTACCTTCGCCCCTCTTAATGCTGCTTCACTCGCCAACGCATGGCCTTGTTTACCTGATGATCGATTTCCGATATAGCGAACCGGCCCTATAGGTTCTCGCGTGCCACCTGCTGTAACTAAAACCGTTAACCCCGCAAGGTCCCCAGGCTGATGCTTACTGTCTTTACCTAAAAGTTTGAAAACTGATTCCACTACATCTTCTGGTTCCGCTAACCGTCCGAAACCACTATCCCCTCCAGCTAGTCTCCCTTCAACGGGGCCTACTATTTGAACACCGCGCTCTCGCAGTGCAGCAATATTTTCAATTACCGAGGCTTGCTCCCACATCTCTGTATGCATTGCTGGGCAGATCATCACATCTGCACGTGTCGCTAAAAGAGTGGCTGTTAACAAATCCCCTGATCTGCCATTTCGGTAATCTGATATGAGTCGAGCCGTAGCGGGACACACAACAATCAAATCAGCCCCTTGGCCCAGTCTTGTATGTGGAATCGCATGTTCTTCATCCCACAAGGAAATCTGTGTTTTTTCAGATCCTAAAGCATCAAAGGTCGACTTTCCGACGAAACGAAGTGCACCTTTTGTCATTACTGGTGAGACGTAAGCTCCAGCGTCTGTAAGTCGCCTACATACCTCTATAGCCTTATAAGCGGCTACTCCACCGGTAATTCCTAGAACGATCCTACGACCGTCGAGTTGACCCATTTGGGATATAAACGAGGCTAAGCGCTCTCGTCGTCTTCAGGAGAAATTTCACCTGATTCTTCGTTCATCACAACGTCTGCTTCTACTTCAGCAACTTCTTCAATTTCAGGTTCGTCGGGAAGCTCTATAGGAACGATTTTCGCAACTGACACCTCTTCAAAAGCTATTGATAGAGGTTTTCTTGAAGTTGAAGTTATCTGAGGTGGAACTGAAGCTCCCAAACCTTCACCTAATTGACCAAAGTATGAAGTTATTTGTCGAGCCCTTCTGGCTCCGAGAACAACAAGACCAAATTTTGATTCAGTCGTGTCTAAGAGACCTTCAATCTCTGGGTTCATCAATGTGTCATAACGTCGCATAGCGACTCCTCTTGAAGAAATGCCACTCTTGCAGGTGGTTCCTGCGGCATCTCCAAGGTATCAGAATGAGAGTAACTTCCCTACGGTTCTCTTAAAGTCGAGCTTTGCAAATAATTTCATTTATTGCTTTTGTGGCTTTTACGAGATCATTATTCAAAATGATCTGATAATTAAGCTCTTTTGCTTCTTTTCTTTCTCTTTCTGCTTCCAGCAAACGCCTATCTATTTCACTCGACTTATCACCTCTTTCAGATAATCGTCGTCGCAATTCTGGGTCCTCAACATCGATGAAAATTAAAATTGCTTCTGGAAGTTTCTCATTTATTTGACGCCCTCCTGAAACATCTATTTCCAAGATCAGATCTCTTTCATCATTAGAGTCAGGCATAGGGGTGCCATACATGGAGCCTAAAAAATCATTACATTCGATAAAGCCTCCGTTGTCCTTGTGCTTGTTGAATGTAGCGTCATCGACGAAAAAATATGAATCGTCCTTATCATCTACTCGAGGTTCCCTTGTCGTCCATGACCTGCTTACAGTAACTTTCGAGTCCTGTTCACACAGCTCACGTACGATTGTTCCCTTACCTGCGCCACCGGGACCTGATATAACAATGATCAAAGGTGCCTTCGCTCCTTCAGATGTCACGATTGATCAGAGAAACGTGACACAAGCGAAGCTCGTTGTTGAGCACCTAAACCACGCAATCGACGACTTTCACTTATACCTATTTCCTCCATGGTTCTGCGCGCTTTTACTTTGCCAAGTCGTGGCAAGGATTCCAAAACTGCAAGGACCTTCATTCGACCGAGACTTTCATCAGTGTCCGAACGTTCTAACAGATCTTCTAAAGACAGAGATCCCGTTTTTAAAAGTTCTTTAATTTTAGCGCGTAGTCTTCTAGCTTCTGCTGCCTTCACTAAGGCTTGACGCCTCTGTTCATCTGTAAGTGGCGGAGGTCGGTTCATGCGAAAACCATAGTAGGCAATCATTATAAAATTTGCATTTTGCAGAAGCAATATTTTTTAGCCTAAAAGCTGACTTACTAATTCTTCAGAAGCATCTACAGGATTTTCAGCTTCCGTTACCATTCTTCCTATCACTAACATGTCGGCTCCACCACTAATTGCTTCCATAGGTGTTGCTACTCTCGCTTGGTCATGACTGTCGCCACCAGGCAGCCTTAAACCCGGAACAACTCTTATCAGCTTGTCAGAAAAACTTGAAGTGGCTTCAAGGTCAGGCGCTGCACAAATAATCCCTTCACAACCTGCTCTTAAAGCAGTTTCACAGCGTGAAACAATTGTCTCTTCATTTTTTATTGTGTCGCTCGTTAGTACTGTCACTCCTAAAACACCTGGAGTTGGTAGACCTACACTCTCTGCTCCTTCTCTTAAGCCATCTACAGCGGCTTTGAGCATTTCCTCTCCCCCCGCTGCATGAGCCGTAACCCATCTCGCTCCTACCGAACCAATGACACGAGCAGCCTTATGAACTGTTGTTGGGATGTCATGTAGTTTCAAATCACAGAAAACATTAAAACCTGCCTCGGTGAAAACTCCTACCGAATCAGGTCCTGCTGCCGTATAGAGTTCCAATCCGACCTTTACCGTGCCAAAGAAATCAAACAGAGAACCGGCAAGACGGCGAGCATCAATCAAATCATCGACGTCTAAAGCCAAGGCGAGACGGCTTTTAATCTCTAGCGGGACATTGTCTTCTGACTCTTCACTAATTTCAAATTCTTCATCTTCGAACAACTCATCTAATGACTCATATTTCTCAGTCATGTGCGCCTCCAATCAGATCGCTGATTCTTTTAACTTCATGGCTTTCACACCATCTCGAAAGCCCTGCTATAACTTTTTTACATATTCTTGGATCTTTAAAGGTTGCTGTGCCTATCTGTAGTCCCGTTGCTCCTGCGAGGATAAATTCCAACGCATCTTCAGCACTGTTAATACCACCAACACCGATAATTGGCAATCCTGGATGAGCTTCATGAGTGTCAAAAACTGCTCGGACAGCAATTGGTCTTATTGCTGGCCCAGACAGACCTCCACGTTTTGCTCCTAAAATTGGTTTTCTTGATTCAATATCAATTGCCATTCCTAGAACAGTGTTCGCTATTACAACCGCCTCAGCTCCTGCCTTATGGGCTGCTTCTGCAATATCTGGTAATTCTGGTGTATTTGGACTGAGTTTCGCCCAGAGTGGTTTATTGGCAACATTTGCTGCTTCTACTACTTCCGTAATGGCTTGGATTGAATGTGAAAATAGTTTTCTTCGATCTTCCAAGTTTGGACACGAAGCATTAATTTCTATTGCTACCACTTCAGGAGGTGTGTCGCGTAAAAGAAAAGCAGCTTCAGTGAACTCCTCAACTGTTGAACCCCAAATACTCGCGACTATGCGAGCATTGGAGTTCCTTAATGAAGGCAACTTTTCATCTATCCAAGCCTTTACCCCAGGTCCTTGAAGTCCGACACTGTTCAACATCCCTGATGGAGTTGGATGGAGTCTCGGTGGCGAATTACCCTTCCATTTATCCGCATGAAGTGATTTGACTACTATTGCACCTATTTCTTGCAAGTCCATATATTCAGATAGTTCACTGCCGTAACCTGCTGTTCCTGAAGCTGTCATAACAGGGTTTGGAAGAGTTACCGATCCTAGAGTAGTTGTAAGATCGATCTTTGCTTTAGCCGCTCTCATAAGTCAGCTATTTTCCGATACTTCTGATTTGAAAACTCCAAGATGATATTCCTGAAGAGTTCGAACGGAAAGAGGGTATTTGTTCCAATCCGTTAAGCCTTTCACAGCAGCAAGCGCAGCGGCTGCAGTCGTCAGTAGTGGTATGCCTTCCGCGGCGGCGGCTCCTCTTATATGGTCACCATCTGCTCTCGGGCCTCGTCCGCGCGGGCTATTGACTACAAGTTGAATTTTTCCTGACCTGATGAGACGGACAGCATCGGTTCCTTCTTCTCCGATCTTCGCTACCCGATCAGCAACATTTACTCCATTCCCTTCTAGGTAGTCTGCTGTTCCGCCGGTGGCAACTATTTCCAAACCAAGTCTCAAAAAGCCTTTTGCTGCCTCTAAGCCTGAACTTTTATCGCGATCGGCAAGAGACATGAAAACTGTTCCTTCAGTTGGAAGTGCGCCTCCCGCTGCTATCTGCGACTTTGCAAACGCTAATCCAGGGGTGAGGTCAATTCCCATTACTTCACCCGTCGAACGCATCTCAGGTCCTAAGACCGGGTCTGCTTCAGGAAAACGATTAAACGGCAATACGGCTTCTTTGACCGAAACGTGATCCCCCTTGACTGCTTCTTGAAGAAGTCCTTCTTCACGTAGTTCTTTAAGTGTGGCCCGCATCATCACTCGACTAGCGATTTTCGCAAGAGGAATTCCTGTGGCTTTAGCAACAAAAGGAACAGTCCTTGAAGCTCTTGGATTTGCTTCGATCACGTAAACTTCATCATCCTTTACAGCATACTGAACGTTTATTAGGCCTTTCACGTCAAGAGCTTCTGCAATTCTTCTAGTGTGGCTTTCTATAAGTTCCACCACTTCTTCTTTGAGATTCGGAGGCGGTATAACACAGGCGCTATCACCGCTATGAATGCCAGCTTCTTCAACATGTTCCATCACAGCGCCAATAAGAACATCTCCTTCATGATCTCGGACAGCGTCAACATCGACCTCGGTTGCATCTTCAAGAAATCGATCTATAAGAACCGGTCTTTCAGCTGAAAGACCTCCTTCCATTCCCAAACTTCCAAACCGCGTCATTTCTTCCATAGTTTTTTCGAGCTGGTCATCGTCGTATACGATTTCCATCGCTCTCCCTCCTAAGACATAAGAGGGTCTGACTAAAACTGGATAGTCAACTTTTTGGGCTACTTGAAGAGCTTCTTGAAGATTTTTTGCTGTTCCCCCTGGTGGTTGAAGAATTTTCAGATCTGCACAAAGCTGGTTCCAGTTTTCTCGATCCTCCGCTCGGTCAATTGATTCAGGGCTTGTACCAGCAACCAGTTCTGGCGGGAGAACTCCTGCTAATTTAAGTGGCGTCTGACCACCTAACGAAACTATTATCGCTTCAGGCTCTTCCACATTGACTATGTTGTTCACGTCTTCATAAGTTAACGGTTCGAAATAAAGTCGATCACTGGTGTCATAATCTGTCGAAACTGTCTCCGGATTGCAATTCACCATCACTGTCTCATAACCGGCCTCACTTAAAGCAAAACTCGCGTGGACGCAACAGTAATCGAATTCAATTCCTTGACCTATCCGATTTGGGCCAGCTCCCAGAATGATGACTTTAGGCCTTTCTGAGGGTAGAACTTCATTTTCATCTTCCCATGTCGAGTAGTGATACGGAGTTTCGGAAGAGAACTCTGCTGCACATGTGTCCACCGTTTTATATGTTGGCCACACATCAGATTTCTCTCGCAATTCCCTAACTTTCTCTGATGCACATTTCCAGATGTAAGACAGTTGTGTGTCTGAGAAACCTAGCTGTTTCGCTCTTTTCCATTCATTTGGAACCAGTTCCTCTGGTGATAGTTTTTCAAGAGCCATTCTTTCTTCTGTAATTATTGAAATCTGATCTATAAACCATGGGTCTATCGACGTTTCTTCACAGAGTCTTTCGATCGAGTAACCTCTTCGAAGCAGCGTTTCAAGCTGGAAGAGACGTTCAGGTGTCGGAATGCCAACTTTATTGATCAGAACTTCATCTTCCATTTCTGAAAATTTATGTTCACCTGGATCAGCATTAAGTCCTTGTCGGCCATTTTCGAGTGACCTCATGCCTTTTTGTAGGGATTCTGGAAAAGTTCTGCCAATGGACATTACTTCCCCCACAGATTGCATTGACGTTCCCAGAACTCCTGATGAGCCGGGAAATTTCTCAAAAGTCCATCTCGGAATCTTCGTGACTACATAGTCGATGCTCGGTTCAAACGATGCGGGAGTTTCCTTAGTTATGTCGTTAGTTATTTCGTCTAACGTGTAACCAATAGCTAGTTGAGTAGCGATTTTTGCAATTGGGAAACCTGTTGCCTTTGAAGCTAGAGCTGAGGATCTACTTACCCTTGGATTCATTTCTATAACTACTTGTTCTCCTGTGTTTGGATTTACGGCGAACTGAACGTTCGAACCGCCTGTTTCAACTCCGACACGACGCAAGCATGCGAATGCTGCATCTCTCATTATTTGATATTCAACGTCAGTAAGTGTTTGTGCCGGAGCAACTGTTATTGAATCACCGGTGTGAACACCCATCGGGTCCAAATTTTCAATTGAACATATGACAACACAGTTGTCTGCCTTGTCGCGCATTACTTCGAGTTCGAATTCCTTCCAGCCTGCTATTGACTTCTCGATCAAGATCTCATTTATAGGACTAGCTTCAATGCCTCGTTCTGCTATTTGTTCGAACTCTTCGTTTGTTGAAGCTATACCTGTGCCCTTGCCACCCAGAATGTAAGCAGGTCTAACTATCAAAGGTAGTTCAACTTTTTTAGCAATTTCACGTGCTTCTTTCATATTGCGAGCAACTCCTGACGCCGGCACTCCAAGTCCGATTTCTGTCATTGCTATTTTGAATTTTTCTCTATCTTCTGCTGTTGCAATTGCATCAGCATCTGCACCAATAAGTTCGACTTTATTTTCTTCCAGGATTCCTTCTTCTGCTAGTTCACGAGCGAGATTTAGAGCTGTCTGTCCACCGAGTGTCGGCAATAAAGCGTCAGGTTTTTCCTTCTCAATAATTCTCTTTATTACATCCAGTCTTAAAGGTTCTATATAAGTGGCGTCAGCGAAATCGGGGTCTGTCATAATCGTCGCTGGATTGGAGTTCACCAGTATTACTCGGTAACCCTCTTCTTTTAAGACGCGACATGCTTGAGTTCCTGAATAATCAAATTCGCATGCCTGACCAATCACTATTGGCCCTGAACCAATTAGAAGAATACTATTTATGTCATCTCTTCTAGGCATCAGATCTATCCTGCCCTGCCCAAAAGATCTTCGAATTTTTCAAAAAGATAGCTACTGTCATGAGGTCCGGGTCCGGCTTCAGGGTGATATTGCACGCTGAACGCTGGAGCTTTAAGGCAATTGATACCAGCTATAGTTCCGTCATTTAAATTTATGTGCGTCACTTCTGCGTCTTTGATGGAACCTTCCGCGACACAGTAGTTGTGGTTCTGGCTAGTTATCTCAACTATGCCAGTTTTTACATTCCTTACGGGATGATTGCCACCATGGTGTCCAAATGGGAGTTTGAAAATTTCAGCTCCTAAAGTTTCCGCTAAAAGTTGATGCCCTAAGCAGATTCCGAAGATAGGTACCTTTCCGAGAATATTTTTTATATTTTCTCGAACATAATCCAAAGGCTCTGGGTCTCCGGGGCCATTCGATAGAAAAACCCCATCAGGTTTCATGTCTAAAACAACCTCGGATGCAGTGTCTGCTGGCACTACTGTTACTTCACCCAGGTTCGATAGATGTCGAAGAATAGTTGATTTTATGCCAAAGTCATAAGCAACAATTTTTCTCTTACCGCCAGTTGAAGAAACTTTATATATTTCTCTGCAAGTAACTGTTTTCACGAGGTCTATGTTGTCAGTTCCTGGTTCTTCACTAGCGGCGAGTTGTAATTCTTCAATATCCACTGTTCCGAATGCACCTGGCATCGCACCTAAGTTTCGTATGTGTCTGGTAAGTCTGCGAGTGTCTACACCAGCTATTCCAGCAATCCCTCTCAAATTGAGCATTTCATCAAGACTTTGAGTTGCTCTCCAATTGCTGTGTCTTCTACTCAAGTCCCTTACTACCATTCCCCTGCAGAAAGGTTGTGAGCTTTCATTGTCATCGTCGTTGGTCCCATAATTACCGATGTGTGGGTAAGTAAAAGTGATTATCTGCCCAGCATATGAAGGGTCTGTTATCACTTCTTGATATCCACTTAATACCGTGTTAAATACAACCTCTCCTGAGACAAGGCCTCCTTCAGGAACAGCGCCGATCATCTCTCCGGTAAAAAGTGTTCCATCTGAAAGAACTAAATGTGCTTCAACTAATTTTCTTTGGTCTTTCTTCACTTGGTAGATTCTCCATCAAAAACAACTAAAAGTCCGTTATTTATGGTGTGACGTACGCGTCCTCTTAAGTTCCACCCTTCATATGGCGTATTTGAGCTCCTGCTTGACATTTCTTTCCCTGAAACTGTCCATGTTTCATCTAGGTCAATTACACACAAATTCGCCGGGTTGTCTTTCTCAACTGTCATTCCATGTCGATCATCTACTCCGGCAATTTTCGCTGGCTTCCAAGAAAGCAGTCCTAGCACTCCCGGCAAATCGAGTCCGCTATGTTCAAGGGAAAGAGATAGCGCCGTTTCCAGTCCCAGCATCCCAGGTGGAGCTTGATCAAATGACATTTCCTTGGAGTGTTGGCTGTGTGGCGCATGATCCGTTGCGATTGCATCAATAGTTCCGTCCTCTAGTCCTTCTTTTATCGCTTTTACATCAGATTCTGTTCTCAAAGGAGGGTGAACCTTAAAAACAGGGTCGTAGCAGCTGCATGCAGAGTCTGTAAGCGTGAAATGGTGTGTGGTGGCTTCAGCAGTAACAGGCAGACCCGCAGCTTTGGCTTCTCTGACCATCTGCACTGAACCCAACGTTGAAAGGTGCTGAAAATGAATTCTTGCCCCTGTCATTTTTGACAATGCTATATCGCGCATGACCATCAATTCTTCAGCCTCTGATGGTTGTCCGGGTATTCCCAAAAACGAAGACCATTCCCCTTCGTGCATATAACCACCCTCGGCTAGTTCATGAACTTCACAATGCTGAGCTAAGACCACAGGTCTGCCTAATCGAGATTCAAGGCCTGTGCTGTACTCCATCAAGCGGCGCATAAGTTGCGGATCTTGCACGCCTGTTCCGTCGTCAGTAAATATTCCTATTCCATTATCTACTAGTTCCCCCATCTGAACCATTTCTTTCCCTTGCCGTCCTATTGTCATCGCAGCTGATGGGATGATCTCACAAGATGACTTTTTCCCGAGAGTTTTTATTTGTTCAACTACAGCAAGGCAGTCAGTCACTGGTTCAGTATTCGGCATTGCTACAAGCGCTGTGAAGCCTCCCATTGCTCCTGCACGTGCACCTGTTTCTATAGTCTCTGCTTCTTCATTTCCTGGTTCCCGAAAATGCACATGAAGATCGACAAGTCCTGATGTGATCACACAACCTGAACAATCAACTTCTGTATCTCCTTCTAATTTTTTTCCAGTGTCTGAAATTTTTCCATCTGCACCGATGGACACATCTAAGGATCTTTCACCCTTCCTATCAAGGATCTTTCCTCCTTTTAAGACAATACTCATTCCTGCACCTCATCCTGTTTAGATGTTTCATGCTGTCCTAGAAGCATGAAAAGAACTGCCATTCTTAAGGAAACTCCATTTGTAACTTGATCAAGGATTATGGAACGTGGGTCCGTTGAAACCTCAGCAGTTATTTCTACTCCTTGATTCGTCGGACCTGGATGAAGTATTAGTGCGTCCTTTGAGAGCATTTCGCATCTACGTCCATTTAAACCGAAATCTTTTGCATATTCTCGTAAAGAAGGAATAAGACCTTTGCTGTGCCTCTCGGACTGCATTCTTAGCAGGTAGCAGGCATCTAGATCCGAAATGACGTCGTCTAAAACATTTGAAACTTCAACTGGCCAGTTCCCCATCGATGGAGGCATGAGCGTCTGTGGAGCTATAAGTGTAACTTTTGCCCCCAAAGATGAAAAAGCTAAGACGTTTGATCTGGCGACACGGGAATGCCTTATATCACCTACTATGCCAATCGACATTCCATCTAATGATCCTCGTTGTTGTTTTATCGTGTAACAATCCAGCAACGCTTGTGTCGGATGTTCATGGCATCCATCTCCTGCGTTTATAACCGAAGCATTAGTCCACTCTGAAACTCTTTGCGGTGTTCCGGCCATACTGTGTCTGACAATCAAAACATCCGCACCGTATGAACTTATTACTTCTACTGTGTCCCGAAGACTTTCGCCTTTCGAGAGCGATGATGAACCCGCTGAAAATGTCAGCGTGTCTGCTGATAGCCGACGCGCTGCAGATTCAAATGAGAGTCTTGTTCTAGTCGAATCTTCAAAAAACACTGAAGCTACTGTTCTTCCTCTTAGTGCCGGAACTTTTGGAATAGGTCTTTTCCCTATTTCCGCAAACCGGTCAGTTAATTCAAGAATTAGTTCCAGTTGCTCTCTGGTTGTGCCTTCTATCCCTAGAAGATGCTTACTTAAACCTGGAGGAGTTTCAACGTCTAAACTCATTTTCGCATCACTCCTAGGTCCACCCCTTCTTCGGTCACATCTACTAGTTCGTCAATCCTTGTAGGTAAATTCTTGCCTACGTAGTCCGGTCGTATAGGTAATTCTCGATGGCCTCTATCCACCATCACTGCAAGTTGAATTGATCTAGGGCGACCAAAATGACAAATCGCGTCAAGAGCAGCTCGAATTGTTCTTCCTGTGAAAAGAACGTCATCTGCTATCACAACTATTTTGCCATCTATAAGATCAGGTAAATTTGTGGCCGCTTCTGGAACAACCGGTCTCAAACCAATATCGTCCCTATGCAACGCAACATCTAAGCAACCAGATTCTATTTCTCTTCCTTCGATCTCTTCTAATGCTTTTACAAGATTTTCTGCTACTTTGACTCCACCTGTCTGCAAGCCCACTATGAGAATGTCTTCTGACCCTTGGTTTCTTTCAATCACTTCATGAGCCATGCGTCGAATCGCTCTTCTCATGTCGTCTCGTGTCATTACACGAGCGCTTGCAACAAAAACGCCCCCGAAAGGGGGCGTCATACGTCTTTCTCGGTCGGCCATAGGCCATATCTCCTTGATCCGTATGGGCCTCACTAGGACCCGTTTGACGGCCAAGCACTACCATATACGCGTACGCTAGGTGTTTGCGTATTCATGCTTAGAAGAAATTTATTTTAAGAGTCCCCACTTATAAACGTTTCAAAGAAAGATTCCTATGATCTGACTTGATCTGCTATCTGAGAAAGTAACCCGTTTACAAAACGCTTGGAATTCTCCGTTGAATACTCCCCGACCAGTTCCACCGCTTCGTTAATGATTGTGGCTATTGACGTTTCAGGGAAATTGATTAATTCAAGTACCGCTACTCTTAATACAGCTCGATCCACAACTGGCATCCGCTCTAAACGCCATTCTTCTGCATTGCTTTCAATCAGCGAATCTATTTCTTCGCGTTTTGATGCTATTCCTTCGATTAAGTCATAAACATAACTCTCTGACTTCACTGGCTGTTCATTCAGAACTTCTAAATTTTCCCTTCCTTGAGTTTCAGCCGCGTAAAGAATTCCTAATGCTGTTTCTCTGTCTTCACGTCTAGATCCAAAACCACTACTGACACCTGATGGCATTATTCAAACCTCTAGCAGGCAGTAGTTATTATTAAACACGGCTTAAATATTCGCCGGTTCTAGTGTCAATCTTTACTTGTTCATTTGGTTCAACGAAAAGTGGCACCTGAACAACCAGTCCTGTCTCAAGTGTCGCAGGTTTTCTAGCTCCGGAAACTCTGTCACCTTGAACTCCAGGTTCAGTTTCAGCGATCTTCAGTTCGACCGCTGCCGGCAATTCGACTCCCACAATTTCGCTTCCAAACATTAACATCTGTGCTTCGCTTTGTTCTGATAAGTAATTGACCGAATCCCCAAGGGTTTGTGGCTCTATCGATATCTGGTCAAAAGATTCAGAATCCATAAAAACATAATCATTGCCATCTCTGTACAACAACTGCATGGAACGTTTATCGATAATTGCTCGTTCCACTTTTTCTCCAGCTCTAAAAGTTCTATCAACTACTACACCATTCTGCAGACCTCTTAAAGTGGTCCGCACAAAAGCATGACCTTTACCGGGTTTGACATGTTGGAACTCAACGACTTGATACAACTCATTGTCCAACTCAAGCGTCATTCCATTTTTTAGGTCATTTGTTGTTATAACAGGCATTTTCTTTTCTCTTACTAATTAAATTATTTTTGGGGAGTGAGTTAAGAACTCACAACCTTGTTCAGTGACAATCACAGTGTCTTCCCATCTGACACCACCAACATCAGGCAAATAGACTCCAGGTTCAACTGTCACCACTTGCCCTGCGCGAAGAGTATCAGTAGTAAGCCCAGAAAGCGTAGGGGCTTCATGAATATCAAGTCCTACCCCATGACCTGTCCCATGGGTAAAAGCTTCCGCTAAACCAGCTTCCTTCAGTACTTCCCTACATGCAGAATCAACATCTGCATTCGGCACGCCTTCTTTTACTTTTTCTAATCCTGCTTTTTGCGCTTCTAAAACCACCTCAAGCATTTCGGCTGGCTGACCCGTTCCGGTGCCGCCAATACGGGTCGAGCGGGTCATATCTGACCTGTAGTTTTTATAAAGAGCTCCCATATCGCAAACTACAAGATCTCCTTCTGACAGGATTCTGTCACCAGGTCTTGCATGAGGGCGTGCACTATTAGGGCCTGCAGCGATAATTGTCTCAAAAGCAGTTCCTTCAGCTCCTTGTTTTACCATCATTTCGTCTAAAGCGGTAGAAACTTCTTTTTCACTTACTCCGGTTTCTAGCATCGGCCAAATATTAGCTAGTGCCTTGTCAGCTATTTCTGCTGCTGTTTTCATCAGAGTGATTTCACCTTTGTCTTTAATCTGCCTTAGATCTTCTACAAGACCTTCGGTGAATCTCAATTCTGAACTTTCAAAAACCTTTTCCAAACTCTTCATCCTCGCCCAAGTGACGGACTGGGCTTCAAGTCCAACGCGTTTAGTCATTCTGGAAACGGTCTTAAGTCTTTCAGACTGCTTTGCACCAACCATTTCAACTTCAATTTGAGCACCTGATTTTTCCACTTCTTCAACTGCCTGATCTCCGTAGCGTCCATCAACTAAAAGCAAAGCTTTCTCTGCATCAATCCAAAGCAAGCCGGCAGAACCTGTAAATCCTGAAAGGTAGTAGATATTAGTAAGTGAAGTAACCAATAAAGCTTCGCAGCCTGCTGATTCAAATTTCTCAGTAAGTCTCGAAAGTCGACCTTTTATGTCAAAATCCAAATTGAAATTGTTTGTCATTCTTTAATCATGCCTGCCATGGCATCAATTGCCATTTGATATCCCTTTGCCCCAAAACCAGCAATAGTCCCTGAGCTTACTGGCGCCACAACAGAGGTGTGCCGCCATGGTTCTCTTGATGCTGGATTAGAAATATGTAGCTCGATGATGGGCCCGTCAAAACTGGCTAAAGCATCATGTATGGACCATGCATAATGGGTGAAAGCTCCAGGATTTATAATTATTCCTGCACATCTATTTCGGGCAGCGTGGATCGAGTCGACAAGTTCACCTTCGTGGTTTGATTGAAAATGCTCAAGCAAAAATCCTATTTCAGCTGCTTTATTTTTAGCTGCTTCGACATGCTCCTCTAAAGTTTCGCTCCCGTACGTTTCAGGTTCTCTTTCTCCCAGAAGATTTAAATTTGGCCCAGATAGAAGCAATAAAATTGGTTCGCTCATATTTTCCTCCACTCCTTTTTCAAAATCATCGAACTTTATTAAGAGTTTCTTCTATAAGACTCTCTTCTATATCTTTTACTACTTCTAAACCATTTGGACCATCTAGAACGAAAGTAAAGCCGTCCACTGCTTTTTTATCCCGCGTCATCGCAAATAATAAATCCTCACTACCCATTGTTGCAGGTAAAACGCTAGGGAGACCATAGCTTTCCACTATGTGACGATGCTCCAAAACTCTTTCATGATCTATGCGTTCCAAGGTATGAGCAAGTTCGGCGGCATAAATCAATCCTATGGCTACTGCTTCTCCGTGTTTAATCTCATAATTGCCAATATTTTCAATGGCATGGCCTAAAGTGTGGCCATAGTTGAGTAAGGCTCTTTTACCTTGTTCTTTTTCATCTTGCACGACTATCTCGGCTTTTATCTCAACTGCCCTTGAAATTCTGTCTTCAAGTTCCATTTGAATAAGTGGATCACCAGTCAGGAAATGGTATTTAGCTAACTCTCCCAGACCTGACCGCAATTCGCGTTCAGGGAGAGTGTCTAAAGTGCCAAGGTCGCATATGACACCTGACGGCTGCCAGAAGGAACCCATTAAATTTTTTCCTTCCGGAAGATTGACTCCTGTTTTACCACCTACGGCAGCATCAATCTGAGCTAAAAGAGTTGTAGCTACGTGAATAACAGCGACCCCTCTGTGATATGTGGCAGCTGCAAATCCTGCCACATCGGTAACCACACCTCCTCCTACTCCTACGATTACATCAGCTCTTGTTAAACCCCAAGAAGCAAAAGCGCTGCAAAGTTCTCCAATTGTTGTTAAAGATTTGGCTTCCTCTCCGTCACCAATTTCAAAGACCTTATGTTCGATTTCAGGTTCTACAGATATTCCAATTTTTGCCTGTGTGACAATTGCAGCGCGATGAGCTCCTGAAGGAATCAGACTTGGCAATCTATCCATTGCACCATTGCCAATAATGACCGGGTACTCAATACCACTAGGTAGCGCTACTTTGACTTCATTCATTTTCTACACCTAAGCGCGACTTTAAACTATCGAACAACAACTCAGAAACATTTGAAGCTTTCATGTTGTTGGTGTCTATAGTCAAGTCCGCTATTTCTGCGTAAAGGTCTGCTCTTTCTTCATCTAGTTTCGTAAGCATTTCTAAAGGGTCTTTTCCTTTTAAAAGCGGTCTTGTGGAACGTCTACTTACGCGTCTGACCAAGGTTTTTATATCAGTACGAAGCCAGATAACAAAAGACTTTTCCTGCAATAACCTTCGATTTGAAGACCTTTCTACTACCCCTCCACCTGTTGAGATAACCAAAGAGTCTGAAGCCGAAAGTTTAGATTCGAGAGCCTGTTCCTCAAGGTCTCGAAAAACCTTTTCCCCTTTTTCAGCAAAAATTACACCTATACTTCGCCCTGCTTGATTTGCTATTACCACATCAAGGTCGGCGTGATCATAATTCATTAACTTTCCAAGTAGTGACCCGATCGTGGATTTACCTGAACCCATGTGACCCACCAAAGTAACGTGACGTAATTTTTCTTTAGGCATCTCTTTAGATTACCTATTTAGTGACGCTCAACTGAAACGATTAGTCAAATGTTTCTTATTATGCTTATTTTTCGATTTCATCTAAAGCTGCTTTTCTCATAGCATCCACAGGGGCTTCCTTGCCGGTCCAGAGTTT
>CETA01039582.1_pt1 | contig 16876 bp, 19 predicted proteins | sample 531251 | NCBI WGS metagenome assembly CETA01 (sample SAMEA2622362, study PRJEB7988) | marine metagenome | biome: marine biome (ENVO:00000447); feature: mesopelagic zone (ENVO:00000213); material: "saline water (ENVO:00002010), including plankton (ENVO:xxxxxxxx)" | depth 380 m
CTCAAGATCCCCGCTTCACTTGCAGGAGTATTTTGACCAACAGCCACTACCTTAAGTTTTTCATCTAAATCTAATATAGTTACTATTTCATCACGAATACTTTCTGGACCAGAATATTTTGTGGCAACATCTAAACCAATGTCATAAATCTGATCCTCTTTAAGACATAAATCTGCAGCTCCGAATAAAATTCTATAACCTATCTCAGAAAAGTCTAAGTAGGTATTTAACCAGCTCTGAGCAAACAACTGGCTTTGGATCTTTTGTTCTTCTGACGAGAGTTGCTCATTATAGACCGGTAGGGAAGATTGAGGTTGAGCACATCCAAAAAAAATAAATAGCAACAGTAAGCTAACTATTTTTCCTATTTTCATAAAATTATTTTTCTTTTTTCCTTGTTAATCATATACAAAGAATGACATAAAATAATCAGTATAATTAAAGCTCCTCCGATCAAAGTATTTGCAGTGGGCTCCTCACTAATAAAGAGCCATACCCAAAGAGGTCCCAAGACAGTTTCTAAAAGAAAAAAAATACCTACTTCCGGAGAACTAATATATTGAGGAGCTAGACTAATAAATACAAATGAAAGGCCAACAGTAATTATCATGAGTGAAGTAAATAATAAATCAAAACCAGTAATTACAAATGTGGCCGCAAACGGTAAGGCGAATAAAGCTGTGAACGATTTACCCAATATATATGAGGGTACAAAATTAATTTCGTTATAACTTCTTATAACTGTTAGGCTTGCGCCAACAAAGCAGGCACCCAGTAAAGCAAGAAAATCACCCAAAATTCTTCCCATTGCATAGGATTCATAAAATATAAATATTACAACCAACAAACAAGCAAACATACTTATCCAAGTGATCACTAAAGGTTTCTCCTTTAAGAAAACAGATGAAAATAAAGCTGCTGTTAGTGGAACCAGGCTGATCATAATCAATACATTAGCAACATTAGTGTTCGCCAATGCAAAGATAAAAGTAATATTTGCCCCTAAAACACATAGTGCATTCATGATGCCAGGTACACCCATATTGTAAAAATCATTAAAAGTTCTACGCTGAAATAAGACAAGATAGCCAAGAAAAAGAGCTAATGCAGGAAGTAGAGATCTGTAAAATAATAGACTCCATGTATCCAAATAAACCATTCTTATTAATAAAGTGTCTGGAGTCATAATCATTACTCCCACAAATGCTAGAAGAATGCCTTTTTGAATTTTGTTAAGTCTAATCATCATTTAAATCTAACTTTTTTTTGGCGCGCCGGGAGAGATTCGAACTCCCGACCCCCAGATTCGTAGTCTGGTGCTCTATCCAGCTGAGCCACCGGCGCACTTTATTGAACAATAACTTACTTGATTGTGGTTATGACTAAAATCTTTTTTTTATTAATTTATATGCTACAGGCAGCATCACAATAACTGCTATGACAACTAATGGAGCGATATATTCAGCCTTAAATAGCATCCTACTTTCAAATTGCTCTGCTTCAACGATGTTACTTAAACCACTACCTAAACTAACAAGAATATACGCCCAAGGAATTACACCAAAAAATGTTGCTATAAAATAATCCCTTAACTTCATATCTAATATGGCTGGCAACAGATTCTGAACTCCAAAAGGTGTTCCTCCTACCACTCTAATGAACATTAAATAACTAATTGCGCTCTTATTAAAACCATTTTTAAACTTACTAAATCTTTCTCCCAACATTTTCAAAAAATATTCCTTAAATAAGTATCTTCCGTATAGGAAAACTACAATGGCACCTAATGTTTCACCTACTATCGAAATTATAAGACCTTCATAAAAACCGAAATAAAACCCAGCAACAATACATATAGGAGTTATAGGACCCATAATTGAAACCATGCATACCACAATAAATATGGTTCCTAGTAATGATAGAATCGGCTGCTCACTAATAATGTTTTTAATCTGACCGTGTTGATTAATGATAAATTCCATTGATATTGGGTTATATATTCCGATCAAATATATAATTCCAAGTATAATTAATAGCGAGATTACTAGTATTATTGCACGATTAATGGACATTGATTCAATCTTGCAATATTAATTGACTATCGAAATAATGCAATTTATAAGCCAATTCACCTACTTAAAAAAATAATACAGTCTATGAAAAGAACATTCCAACCAAGCAACCTTGTAAAAAAAAGAAGACATGGTTTTAGAGCCAGATCCGCTACAAAAAATGGACGTATTATCTTGGCAAGAAGACGTGCCAAGGGCAGAAAAGAATTGTCAGCTTAATTATCTTTTGTAGAAATGGCAAAGTTAGAAACGATTAAATCCTCAAGGGATTTTCAGGAAGTCAAAAATGGCCTATTTTTTAGAAGTACTTCTTTCTTATTGCAGGCTATTGAAACTAACAATAAAGGACTAATAAAAGTTGGATATACTGTATCAAAACAAAATGGTAATGCTGTTAATAGGAACCGTATAAAAAGAAGGTTAAGATCCGTATCAAATCTTATTTTTGAACAGTATGGTAGAAAAAATTGGAATTATGTGATTATTGGAAAAAAAAATACTTTAATAGTAGACTTCCAAAGTTTAATAAAAGAGTTAATAACAGCCATTAAAAAAATTCATAAATAAAAATTTTATGCTAAAAAAAATATTTATATTCTTAATCGTCTTATACCAAAGACTAGTATCTCCTTATCTGCCCCAATCATGTAGATTCCAACCTACATGTTCAGAATACATAAAAGAAGCCATAGAACATTACGGAATTATTAAAGGCATTCTATTGGGATTCAAAAGATTAGTGAAATGTCATCCAATCAAAATCTTAGGCAGTTCAGAGGGGTATGATCCTGTACCGAAGAAAAAATAATAAATATGGAAACTAGAAATTTAATTCTTTCAATTGTTCTTTCAGTTGGTGTTTTGCTGCTTTGGACTATTTATATTGAAGCTCCAAATCAAAATATCAACCATTCTATAGAATCTAATCAAGAAGATTCTATTGGGGAAGTATCTGAACTTGAAGTTGAACAGTTAGATCAAATAGAAGAAAGCTTAGGTATAAAAAAAGAATTGTTTGAAACTATTGAAAATTCACTAAGTAATAGTTCGCGTATAAGTATAGATACTCAAAGCCTAGAGGGATCAATTAATCTGGAGGGTCTAAAAATTGATGATATTGTCTTAAAAAAATATCAGGAATCTCTTGATGAAAACTCATCAAAAATCAGAGTATTAAGTCCCTTAAGTACTGAAAATGGATATGAAATATCATTTGGCTGGCTTAAAGATAAGAGCGCTGAATTTGAGACGCCTACAGCAGAGTCTGAATGGAGATTGATTAGTACATCAAATGCTCTGAGTGGAAATGATGAATTAGAATTTGAATGGTCAAATGATACAGGACAAGTATTTAGAACTAGCATCGCTGTAGATGAAAATTATTTATTTTCTATAAAGCAAAAGATTATTAATAAATCTAACAAAGAAATAATTGTAAATAATGCAAGTAAAATAACTCGACAAAATACACCTACTGTTTCTAGGATGTTCATTCTTCATGAAGGTTTGCTAGGAGTTCTAGAGGAAAAACTTGAGCTCATTGATTACGATGATTTAAAAGATGAAAATGAAACACTAAACTTTGAAAGTGAAAATGGATGGGTCGGAATTACTGATAAATACTGGCTTGCAGCTCTAATACCAGATCAGACAGAGCCTTTTAAAGCAATTTATACGTATGACGATGGATATATAGCTTATTATAGATCATTAAATTCTAAATCTGTAAAATCAGGAGAAGAATTTGAAATAAGCAGTAAGATTTTTATTGGAGCTAAAGAAGCAAAACTAATTGATCGATATCAAGAAGAATTCAATATATATAATTTTGATTTAGCGATTGATTGGGGCTGGTTTTATTTTTTAACTAAACCTTTATTCTACGTTGTTTACTTTTTCTCAGAAATTTCTGGAAACTTTGGATTGGCAATCATTATATTAACTGTGATCACTAGAATAATTTTCTTTCCACTTGCTAACTGGTCATTTGTTTCAATGGCAAAAATGAAAATGTTACAACCTGAAATGACTAGACTTAAAGAACTTCACAAAGAAGATCGTCAACAGCAACAGCAGGCCTTAATGGCTCTCTACAAAAAAGAAAAGGTAAACCCAATTTCTGGCTGCCTTCCTATTCTTATTCAAATTCCATTCTTTTTTGCTATTTATAAGATGTTGTTTGTGTCTATTGAAATGAGGCACGCTCCTTTTTATGGCTGGATTCAAGATCTAGCTGCAAAGGACCCTACTTCTATCTTTAACTTATTTGGAATGATACCATGGGATCCACCTTCATTTATGATTATTGGAGTATGGCCTGTACTCATGGGCATAACGATGTATATACAACAAAAACTAAATCCTGCACCTCCTGATCCTATACAGGCAAAAATATTCATGTTCTTTCCATTGTTTATAACGATTCTATTAGCCCAGTTTGCAGCTGGTCTAGTTATATATTGGACAACAAATAATTTACTTTCAATACTTCAACAGTGGGTTATTACTCGCAGAACAAAAGTTAAAACAAATTAGCAATTAGTAATATGTCAATTCCTGATCAAAAAGTTCTTTCAAGAGAACGTTTATTAAAAAAACTGTGGCCAGATGGGAAAAAGTTCCATGTTCAAGCTGATTCATACATTTCAAAATATCAAAATAAGATTATTGTTATTAAATATGGTGGTTACGCTTTAACTAAATCTCATTTAGTGAAATCATTTGCAAAAAATATAACTCTATTGAACAAAATTGGTATTAAGATTGTTGTAGTCCATGGTGGAGGACCTCAGATTGAAAAAGAATTAAGAAAAAGAAAGATCCAAGATAAAGAATATCAAGGCTTAAGAATCACAACTAAAAGAATTCTATTAATTGTAAAAGATATTTTAGCAAGAAAGCTGAATAAAATGATTCTAAGTGAAATTAATAAATTTGGCGGAAAAGTGAAATCCATAAATGGAATTAATATTAAAATAATTGAGGCAAAATTTATATTGGGTGGGAAATTAGGGTTTGTCGGTGAACCAACAAAATTAAATAAACCCTATATAAATAAATTGTTATCAAGAGGAATAGTCCCAATAATTTCTCCAATTGGTTATGATAACAAAAATAATAGCTACAATATCAATGCTGATACAGCCGCTGGATTTATAGCGGAAAATCTAAAGGCTCAAAGACTTTTGCTCCTAACAGATGTAGTTGGTGTATTAGATAAGAATAGAAAATTAATACCTGAACTCAATCACAAAAAAGCATTTGAATACATGAGAAAAGGAACTATAAAAGGCGGAATGATACCTAAAATTAAGGCTTGTTTTAGTACTCTTAGAAAAGGTGCAAAAGGTGTGGCTCTTATAGACGGAAGAAAACCAGATGCAGTCCTTATGGAGCTACTAACTAAAAAAGGAGCTGGAACATTAATTAAAAGAAAATAAAGCTATGAGTGAAATTGAAAAATTAAGAAATATAATAGATTCATCTTGGGAGAATATCACAGAGTTGAGCTCAAGTAATTATGATATTGTTGATGCGGTAGAAGAAACAATTGAAAAACTAGATAGTGGTGATTTAAGAGTTGCTGAAAAAATTAATGGTGAATGGAAAGTAAATCAATGGCTAAAAAAAGCTGTGCTTATTTCTTTTAGAATTAAAGACAATGAAATATTAAGAGGCCCTTATACTAGCTGGTTTGACAAAGTTGAAGGTAAAACTACACAGTGGGGTGAAAACAAATGGAAACAGGCAGGCTTTCGAAATGTTCCCAATGGAGCTCTTAGAAAAGGAGCGTATGTAGGCAAAGGTGTAGTGTTAATGCCTTCTTTTGTAAATATAGGAGCTTACGTAGATGATGGAACAATGGTCGATACATGGGCAACAGTTGGCTCTTGTGCACAAATAGGAAAAAATTGTCATTTATCAGGTGGTGTTGGAATTGGTGGAGTACTAGAACCAATACAAGCAAATCCTGTGATTATTGAAGATAATTGTTTTGTTGGTGCTCGTGCTGAAGTTGCAGAAGGTGTGATAGTAAGAGAGGGTTCTGTACTCTCAATGGGAGTATACTTAGGAGCTTCTACTAAAATTATAAACCGCAATACAGGAGAAATCTCATATGGAGAGGTTCCTCCATACTCTGTTGTTGTTCCTGGTTCACTTCCTAATGAAGATCCAAAGAAACCAAGTCTATACTGTGTTGTGATTGTCAAAACAGTTGATGAAAATACTAGAAAAAAAACATCTATTAATGACCTTCTAAGGGAGTAATAGATTCAATATGGGCGTTACAACTGAAATAGATCCTGTAGAACTTACAAAATCTTTAATAGCCTGCCCCAGCATTACCCCTGAGGATGCTGGAGTCCTCGGACAACTTCAAAAAGAATTAGAAAGAATTGGCTTTGAATGCAAAAGATATAAATTTACAGATGAAAATACGCCTGACGTTGACAACTTATTTGCAAAATATGGAAATGGGAGACCCCATCTTTGTTTTGGTGGACATACGGATGTTGTGCCTGTTGGAGATTTAAATGCGTGGTCTTCTGATCCTTTTGTACCAACAATAAACAATGGAAAAATTTATGGGCGTGGCGCAAGTGATATGAAATCAGCAATTGCTGCATTTGTATCAGCTGCAAACACATATATTAATAGTGGTAAATTTGATGGAACAATTAGCTTATTGATAACCAATGATGAAGAAGGTCCAGCAATTAATGGGACAAAAAAAGTATTAGAAGAGATATATAAAAATGGAGAAAGCATTGACTCTTGTGTCGTTGGTGAACCGACGTGTCAAAATAAATTAGGAGAAATAATAAAGATTGGTAGAAGAGGAAGTTTAACAACTAAGTTAACAATCCATGGTCAACAAGGTCATGTAGCTTATCCTCAATGGACACTAAATCCTGTAAGTGCTTTAGTGAAAATATTAAAAACTTTAGACTCAAAAGAATTTGATAAAGGCAATGAATTATTTCCTCCTTCAAATCTTGAGGTTGTACAAATAAATGTTGATAACGATGCAGATAATGTTGTTCCAAGAACAGCTTCTGCAAAACTAAATATCAGATACAACACTCTACAAACAAAAGAATCTTTAGAGAAATATATAAGTGAAGTCGTTAAGGAAGAATTAAAAGATTCAAAATATGAATTTAAAATTGAATTCTTTAATACAGCTAGCCCATTCCTTACAAAAGAAGGTGATTTCACAAGTAAGATAAGCAAGGTTGTTCAAGATGTTACAGGGGAAAAAGCTACTTTCTCAACTAGCGGGGGAACATCGGATGCTCGATTTTTCAAGGATTATTGCGAAGTAGCAGAATTTGGGCTAATCGGGGAAACAGCACACCAAGTAGATGAACATGTGCTTGTTGCAGATATTACAAAACTGAAGGAAATTTATGAGAAATTAATTATTTCTTATTTTGCTTAATTAATATTTTACTCCCATAAAATACAAACCATCAGGTGGAGCAAGAGCGCCACACTTTGATCTATCTTTTGCATCAAGTACTTTTTGTACATACTCAGGTGACCAAGTCATCTCTCCAACAAGTTTTAAGCTTCCAACAATTGAACGTATTTGATGATGCAGAAAAGATTGGGCTACAAATCCAAAACAAATATCTTCAGTTCCTCTAGTTATGTTAATTTCTTTCAATGTCTTCACAGGACTTTCTGACTGACAATGAGCTGAACGAAATGTAGTAAAATCATGTTTTCCTTTAATCATAGGTATACATTCAACCATTTTATCTACATCAAGATCTTTATATACATGCCAAGCTCTGCCTTTTTCAAATGTTAAAGGTGACTGACGATTAATAATTCGATAAAGATATTTTCTTTCTTTTGCACTAAATCTTGCGTGAAATGATTCATCTACCTCTTCAGTTTTAATTATGGATACCGGATATTGCCTTAAATAATTATTGAGACCATTCGTGACTGTTTGTGGGTCTAAATACTTCTCTAAAATATCAAAATGTCCAACTTGTCCCATAGCATGTACACCAGCATCTGTTCTCCCAGCACCAAAAACTGTAACTTGTTCTTGAAAAAGTTCAGAAATAGACTTTTCAATAGATTCTTGGACAGATAATCCATTCTCTTGTCTTTGCCATCCTACAAATGGAGAACCATCGTATTCTATTAATAATTTATATCTGGTCATTGAATGACATAACCTTTTTCAATCTTATTTCCTCTTAAGAAATTATCGAGGCTGGTTTCTTCTTTTCCTTCTTTTTTTAATTTCTGAGGTTGAATAGATTGATCTCCACACGCAATTGTTAAATCATCACTAACGATAGTTCCTGCTTTTCCTTGTTTATCGGACAACGATGCCTCTAAGATCTTGATTCTTTTACCTTTAAATTCAAACCATGCTCCTGGATTAGGACTATAAGCATTAATTCTTCTAATAACCTTTTTAGCAGACTCTTCCCAATTCAATTTTGTTTCAGCTTTTTCAATTTTCCTTGCGTAAGTGGCAAGGATATTATTTTGTCTGATAAAAGAGTTTTCGGTTTCAATAAAATCAAGAAATTCTTTAAAACTATCTGCACCCAAATCTGCAAGCTGATGTTCTAAACTTTGGTAATTATCATTTATATCAATATTAATTTCTTTTGATAAGACAATATCTCCTGTATCTAGCTCTTCGTTCATTTTCATAAAGGTTATTCCAGTTTTTTTATCTCCCTCTATTATTGCTCTTTGAATTGGAGCAGCCCCACGCCACCTTGGTAAAAGGGAACCGTGAAGATTAAAACAACCTTTTTTTGGAATTGTCAAAATCTCCCTGGGAATAATTAAGCCATAGGCAATAACAATAATAATATCTAGTTCTAATTCTTTAATTTTTTTAACTTCTAATTCATCTTTTAGATTGTCAGGGTGGCTATAATTTAAACCTTTGGATTGAGCAAAATTAATAACTGGAGAATTCGTAACTTCCATGCCTCTGTTTGCTTTTTTTGGAGGAGATGAATAAACATTAATTATGTTCTGATTCAAATCTAATAATTTAATAAGAGAAGGTACTGCGAATTGGGCTGTGCCCATAAATAAGATTCTATATTCTTTCATGTATAAAAATGAATATTAAGCAACAATACGTTCTTTGTTTGAAGATTTTTTTGATTTAATGAGTTTTTTGACAATCATATTTTTCTTCAAGTTTGATAAATGATCTATAAAAAGAATTCCTTCAAGATGATCTATTTCATGTTGAATACATGTTGCCAGAACTCCTTCTGCTAACATGATTTGTTCATTGCCCATATAATCTAGGTATTTAATTTTACATTTTTCTGGTCTATCAATTTCTGCATACTGATCTGGAACTGATAAACAGCCTTCTTCGTAAGTAGACATACTATCGACAGTAGAAATAATTTCAGGATTAACAAAATACATAGGTTCTTTTTTTCCATCTTCATTTCTCCAAGCAATATCAATTACTATAACTCTGAGAGGAACGCCAATTTGTACAGCTGCCAAACCAATTCCAGGAGCGTCGTACATCGTGTCTAACATGTCGTCCATTAGGATCTGTATTTCTTTGGTTACAAAATCCACAGGTTTAGAGATCTGTTTTAAAAAGGGATCTGGTGCTATAAGAATTTTTTTTGTTGTCATAGATACACGAGATAGGCCAACTTCACATTATCGTCAAGTTTCAATCGATTTTTAGCCTAAAAATTGCAAAAAAATTATATTTTTTGTCTTGATGTAATAGCTGCAGTTATCGTTCCTTCGTCCATATAATCTAACTCTCCTCCAACTGGAACGCCATGTCCTAACCTACTAACTTCTACATCAGAATCTGTTAAACAATCAGCAACATAGTGTGCTGTAGTTTGCCCATCTACTGTTGCACTTAGTGCTAAAATAACTTCTTTTATAGATTGATCATTTACCCTTTCAATCAACTTCTTAATATTGAGTTCATCAGGCCCTATTCCATTAATGGCTGAGAGATTGCCGCCTAAAATATGGTAATATCCATTGAAAGCTCCTGCCTTTTCTAATGCCCATAGATCAGCAACATCTTCAACGACACATAATTGATGATGATTTCTACCTTTATCAGAACACATGTTGCATGGAGAATTTAAATCTATATTTCCACACTCAATACAGGTAACTATTTTTTCACTTGCACTGAGCAGAGATTCAGCAAGAGGAACCATCAGCTGATCCTTTCTTTTGAGAAGATGTAAAACAGCTCTACTGGCAGATTTGGGTCCAAATCCTGGGAGCTTACTAATTAAAAGGATAAGTTTATCTATTTCTTCATTTGTATATTTCGAATGCATACTAGAAAGGCAGTTTAACTCCAGGAGGTAGCTTAATACCCCCTGTTATTGATGACATTTCATCAGATATTTTCTTTTGAATTTTTTCTTTTGCATCATTAAAAGCTGCAACAATTAAATCTTCCAAAATTTCTTTTTCATCATTATTTATTAAACTGTTATCAATATGCACAGATTTTACAAGATTCTTTCCATCAACAATAATCTTTATTAAACCCCCTCCTGAACTTCCCTCTGCTTCAAGTTGTTCTACTTTCTTTTGCGCATCCGCCATTTTATTTTGAAGCTCTTGAGCTTGTTTGAGCATATTATTAAAATCATTCATAACTAGTTATCCATTATTTTAAATTACTTTTCTAGGGTTTCTACTTTAGCCCCAGGAAAAAAGTCTAATATTTCTTTAACTTTAGGATCAAGTTTAGGAGACCTGTCTGATTTTTCATTATTTCCATTAAAACTTTCAGATTGCTCAATCGATTTACTTATCTCATAAACCAAATCATTTGGATTAGGGATCTCATTTAAATAACTAATTCTTATGACAAGCATTTCTAATGCGCTAACTGGAGAAAATGATTCTGTAAGCTCTTTCGTTCCTTTATTTAACATTTGCCATATCATTGTAATAGTTGAGACTTCAACTTTATCAGCCATACTCTTTAATAAATTGAATTCACTCTCTGTAAGAGTGCTCTTTACACCCTCATCAGCTTCAATCTTAATCATTCCTACTTGGTGCGTAGTCATAATAAGATCTTTTAAAATGAGTGAAGGATCAGCTCCATGTTCATAAAGATTATTTATCTTTTCAATAGCTTTTACAGTTGTTCCTGAAATTAGAAAATCTAGAAGCTCAAGAATTTCCGTTGGGTCATTTAGTCCAATCATTTCTTTAATATCTTTCTCAGAAATATTACCTTGAGTGTAAGAAATAGACTGATCAAGAATAGATAATCCGTCTCTAACAGAGCCATCTGCTGCCCTAGAAATAATTTTTAAAGCACCATCTTCGATTGTGACTTCTTCTTTTTTACAAATCTCGTTTAAAAAAATAATAAGTTCAGGAGGTTCAACTCTTTTCAGATCATACCTCTGACACCTTGAAAGAATTGTAGTAGGTATTTTTCTTACTTCAGTAGTTGCAAATATAAATTTAACATGAGCAGGAGGCTCCTCAAGTGTCTTCAGTAGTCCATTAAAGGCAGCTGTCGACAACATATGAACCTCATCAATTATATAAATTTTGTATTTTGACGATACAGGCGCATACTGCACTCCTTCAATCAATTCTCTAATATCTGATATACCCGTTCTTGATGCAGCATCCATCTCAAATACATCCACGCTTCGTGATTCAGATATTGATAAACAGTTTTCACATTTCCCGCATGATTCTTGAAAGTTTTCATTATTTTCATCTATAGAAATACAATTTAATGATTTTGCTATTATTCTTGCAGTTGTAGTTTTTCCTACGCCTCTTACTCCAGTCAACAAGTAGGCATTGGCCACTCTTTTCATTTGAATAGCATTCTGAATTGTCTTAACCATGAGGTCTTGGCCAATCAACTCACTAAATTTGCTAGGCCTATATTTAAGAGGTATAGGTAAAATCTTTCGATCTGACATTATAAACTAGTCTAATTAAGTGGGAGATTAAAGCAACCCAAGTATTTTCGTTACGGCTGCTTCTTTTCAGATCTGACCGGGTTGGCGAAATACTTGTCTACTCAATCTCCCAAATTATTGTAACATACTGAGGTTAAAAAGTGCTGAAATTTATTTTAAGCTAAATTATAAATTATGAATAAAACAGTTTTTACAAATAACCCTCTTAATAGGACTGCACATCTTAGAAATGATGTTGGCTGGATTAAATCAATCAAACAAGATCCAAACACTAACTACATAATTTTTTATAATGAAAAACCTCTAATTAATCCTAGCTCTGATCATTTAAAAAATTCTGAAATTAAATTATTTAATTTTAGTCAACTAAATGAGCTTATCGATAATGCAAAATATTTAGTCTTTCTTGGTCAAAATGAAGAAAAATCGTTTTTTGCAATTGATCTAAGCAATATTAATCAAATCAAAGAAAATAAGAATATTATAGGTGAATCAAAGTTTATTGACGTTCGATCAATAGCTCCAAATCTGAATTCAGAAAGTACAGGAATATTAGCACAAGCAAAATCAATGATTTCATGGAACAATACATACACTTACTGCAGCAAATGCAGTGGAATTAAGCTTGAAACGAAAGATGCTGGTTACAAAAAATTCTGCAGCTCATGCAAAACTGAATTCTTCCCAAGAGTTGACCCTGTAGTAATCATGCTTCCAACCTACAAAGACAAATGTTTGTTAGGACGACAAAAGATCTTCCCACCTAGAATGTATTCAGCTTTAGCTGGATTTCTGGAACCAGGAGAAACGATAGAAGATGCTGTGAAAAGAGAAATAAATGAAGAATCTGGACTAATAGCGCTAGATGTTGAATACAAATTTACTCAACCATGGCCCTTTCCTTTTCAGCTTATGATCGGATGCTTCGCCAGTGTCGAGAATGATGTTCTTCAACTCGACAACGATGAATTAGAAGATGCAATATGGTTATCAAGAGAAGATTTAAATAGAATATTTGTTGGAAAAAGTCCTCAAAGAATATGGATACCTCCTGCTATGGCTATTGCCCACCAACTAATTGTAAATTGGATGCACAATTAAATTTTTTTTACTGATTTCTATATCCATGCATCGGGTAAACTCCAAGCACTATCAGTTTGTCAGTGTAAAAATCTAACTCCTCTAGCGCTCCCTTAACAGATTTATCTTCAATGTGTCCATCAATATCAATATAAAACTGGGCCTTATTGAAGTCTCCCTCAACAATAAAACTTTCTAGTTTGGTTAGATTGACACCATGTGTAGCAAAACCACCTAGTGCTTTATACAAAGCTGATGGCACGCTGCGTACTTCAAAAACACAACTTGTAAGATATGAAATGTTGTCTTCTTTTTTCTGTTGCAAGTTCTTGGACATAATCAAGAAACGAGTTGTATTGTGTTTCATGTCTTGAACATTTTCTCTTGCAATTTCTAACCCGTATGTCTTGGCTGCAAGTTTAGATGCAATTGCACCATCTTTAGAACCTTCTTGTTCACTAATATATTTTGCTGATCCAGCTGTATCAGCCATAACAATTGTTTGTAGCCCAAGTTCCTTTATTACTGCTTGGCACTGACCAATAGCCATTGTATGGCTTCTTACATGAGTAATTTCATTGAGGTTTACTCCAGATTTTACTAAAAGCTGATGTTCCACTTTTTGGAAATGTTCTGCGTATATTTTTAAATCATAATCTCCTAGTAAATAATGAATATCAGCGACTCTTCCGGCTACAGAATTTTCAACAGGAATCATTGCAAGGTCACTCTTTCCTGCTCTGACATCGTCTAATGCTGACTCGAAAGTTCTGCAAGGAATAGGCTCGAGATTTGGGTAAGCCGTTGTACAAGCAAGGTGTGAATAGGCTCCATATTCTCCTTGGAATGTTATTTTTTTCATTATTTTCTCATTAAACCTTTAATAACTTCTAGATCTTCGGGAGTATCAACTCCTAAGGGTAAAAAGTCAATTAGTCCAGCTTCAATATGCATGTTATTTTCTAAAGCTCTTAATTGCTCTAACCTCTCATCTATTTCCCTTTTTGTTTGAATTAAGTTTACAAATTGTGAAAGAGATTCTCTTGTATATGAATAAATACCAATATGATGATACAAATTATTAATAGTAATATCCTTGGGCAGCCTTTGAAAATCTAAAGCTTTTGTATTTCTTTCGTTTTCTTTAAAAATACATAATGCTTTAACTATTTGTTCTTTATCCAAATCAGACTCTTCGTTTATTTTAACTACCAAAGTACCAATATTGACCTCTTTATTTTCCAATAATTGTAATACCCTTAATAGAGAATCAGCGTCAATATTTGGTAAATCTCCCTGTAAGTTAACTACATATTCAATTTTGTTTTCACTATCATATTTTTGAAGAGCCTCAAAAATACGGTCTGTTCCTGATTGATGATCGACTGAGGTTAAACATGAATCTCCACCACTATCTTCTATCACTTTTTGAATCTCTATATTGTCTGTAGCAACTATAACTTTACCCAAATTAGATTCGCAAGCCCTCTCCCAAACATGATAAATCATTGGTTTATCATTAATCATAATTAGAGGCTTATTTGGAAGTCGAGTAGCTGCCAAGCGAGAAGGTATAATTATTGCGGTGTTTTTTTGAGTTATCATACACAAAATTATGCGACCAGAAGACGCATAAAAACTTGAATAAATTGAGTTATTGTTTAAATATTATTCAATTTTCGTCAAGAAAACATTTATGGATTCATTTGAGATCAACAAGATAATAGCCTGTATACTTATAGTAGCACTTGTATTTATTGGTTTAGCCAACTTTAGTGAGATTTTGTATGAGGTTGAAAAACCTGAAGTTGCTCACTATAAAATTGAGGGTGTTGAAGATTCAACCGTTCTCTCTTCAGAGGCACATTCTGAGGAAGCTGTAGTAGTTGAAATAGAAGAGTCTATTATTAGCCTATTAGCTGGAGCAGATATTTCTAAAGGAGCAAAGGTATTTAAAAAATGCTCACAATGTCATGTAGTTGAAAAAGATGGAACAAATAAAATTGGTCCAGCATTATGGAATATCGTTAATAAAGATATAGGTTCAAAAGAGGATTTTAAATATTCAAAAGCCATGGCTAGCTTTGAAGGCAATTGGACTTACGAACAACTTAACGGCTATCTTCTTAATCCAAAAAAATATGTCGAAGGAACAAAAATGGCATTTGCTGGATTAAAGAAATCATCTGATCGTGCGAATGTTATTCTTTATTTAAGAAGCTTCAGCGATAACCCTGCTCCGATAGAATAATTTTAAAAAAATCTATTTAATTAAAGATTTATTTCCTAGCTAAAAAGAATAAACTTTTTCTATGCAAAAAGAAGATGTTGGTCTCTCTATCTATTTTGATAGACGAATGCTACGTATTTTACTTTTAGGAGCCATCAGTGGTTTTCCTTGGGTAATAATTGGAAGCGCACTTTCTTTGTGGCTTAAAGATTTCGAACTATCAAGAAGCACCATCGGTTGGGCAGGCTTAATCTTTAGTGTCTATGCAATTAACTTTTTATGGGCTCCTTTAATAGATCGGATAAAAATACCATTTCTTACTGATAAAATAGGTCATAGAAAGTCTTGGATCATATCACTTCAAATAATAATTTTGTTTTGCCTTATTTTTTGGAGTGTCCTCAATCCAGCAAATAATCTTGAAGCAATTATTTTCCTAGGTTTATTAATTGCAATTTCATCAGCATCACAAGATATAACAATTGATGCTCTTAGAATTGAACAAATTGGTGCAAATGAAAAAGCTGCAATGGCTGCAGGAGCATCAATTGCCGTGGTTGGATGGTGGACAGGTTACAAGATTGGTGGGATGTTGACATTGTTTGTAGCTGACTACTTAGAAAAAATAGGTTTTTCAAATTATTGGCAATTAACTTTTATTTTCATTTGCCTTATAATTTTTTTATTTAACGTTGGTTTACTTTTTATTCCTGAGGATACATCTAACGATAGACAAAATGCGCAAAAAAGAGATCAAGATAATTTTGCTGCAGCTGGATTTTCAGCATGGTTTATAAGCACAATTATTAGTCCTTTAACAAGTTTCTTTAAAAAAAATGGTGTAACAATTAGCTTCTTAATAATTGGGTTTATCTTTCTCTTCAAAATAGGTGAGGCATTCTTAGGAAGGATGTCAATTATATTTTATGATGAGATGGGTTTTTCGAAATCGGATATTGCGATTTATTCAAAAGGCCTTGGCTGGATTACAACTGTTACATTTACTCTTTTAGGAGGATGGTTTGCAATTAAATCTGGTGTTGTTAGAGCATTATTTATATCTGGAATAGCAATGGCAATTACAAATATTATGTTTAGCGTAATGGCTTGGTCGGATAAATCCGAATTATTATTTGCAGCAGCCGTTCTACTTGATGACCTTGCCGCAGCATTTGCTACAGTCGCTTTTGTAACGTTAATTTCTTTGTTAGTTGACCGCACCTATACTGCAACTCAATACGCACTGCTGGCATCGTTGGGCACTGCTGGAAGAACTCTTATGGCTTCATCTTCTGGCTCTCTAGTAGATTGGTTGCAAGGAGATTGGGGAATTTTCTTTATAATAACTGCTTTAATGGTTATTCCGTCTTTAATTCTCTTATGGTTTATAAGAAACAAATTTAATTTTAGTTAATTTCATAATCTTCCAAATTTAATTATATCACCATTTGTTTTCGAAATCCTTTTTTTGGCAGTATTCAGTGGCTCAATGCAAGTTTTCATATGATATGCATTTGCATGAATCATATTTT
>CETA01050061.1_pt1 | contig 16557 bp, 11 predicted proteins | sample 531251 | NCBI WGS metagenome assembly CETA01 (sample SAMEA2622362, study PRJEB7988) | marine metagenome | biome: marine biome (ENVO:00000447); feature: mesopelagic zone (ENVO:00000213); material: "saline water (ENVO:00002010), including plankton (ENVO:xxxxxxxx)" | depth 380 m
ATCCTCCTTCCTGGATCTTGAATTCATCAAGCGTTAAAGCTTTTTTAAACCTTATTCCAAAATCTGATATTCTTTATACATTGGTTAGGTTAACGGAAAGAGAACCAAGGCTTAAAATAAGACGTCCTTATTCCGCAAGATCTGTTCAAAACATAATGAGTTTAAGAGTATGTAGAAGTTTCAGATAAGATTCTAATAAAAACTTTAGACTCTTAAATCAAGATTATGAAAACACTACTAAGAAATAAAATATAATTTTATGAAAGCAATACAAATTACAACATACGGAGATATTAAAGACAGTCTAAAAATTGCTGAAATTGATAAACCGGAAATTTCAGATTCCGAAATTCTAATTGCAGTAAAAGCTGCTGCCGCAAATCCAATCGATTACAAAATAGTCCAGGGGCACCTAAAGGATATGCTTAAGCTTGATCTTCCTTCTGGAATTGGGTATGATGTAAGCGGTGTGGTCGTTGAAATAGGAAATGAAGTTAAGGATTTTAAAGTAGGAGATGAAATATTCAGCAGAGTTCCGCAAGAATACATGGGCACGGTAGCCGAATTCGTTGCCGTAGATAGCAAAGTGGTTGCCCATAAACCTGAGAATGTAACCTTCGAGAAATCCGCTTCGCTACCTTTAACCGGACTAACTGCCATACAGGCTTTGGAGAAAGTGAACTTAAAAAAAGATGATCGAATTTTAATTCACGCTGGCTCTGGTGGAGTGGGCAGTTTTGCCATACAATATGCAAAATCCAAAGGTGCGATAGTTTATACTACGACTAGCACTACCAATCTTGACTGGGTAAAAGCTTTGGGTGCAGACCGTGTAATCGATTATAAAAATGAGGATTATAAAGAGGTAGCCAATAACCTGGATATCGTCTTCGATACTTTGGGCGATGACTATACTTTTGAAGCTTTTGATATTATTAAAGAAGGCGGGAGAGTTACTAGCATAATAGGTCCTCCAGATGCTGAATCTGCTAAAGAAATGGGTATGGAGAATTATCAACTGCCTGAAAAACTGGCTAAGCTTATCGAAGAAAAATCAGCTGAATACAAGCATACATGGATGCAACCAAATGCCGATCAATTGAAAGAGATTAAAGCAATGATAGAGGATCGAACAATAAGGCCAACAATCGATCTTGTTTATTCTTTTGAAGATGCCGTAAAAGCATACGAATATTTAGCTACGGGAAGAGCTCAAGGGAAAATAATCATTAGCCTCGCTGAAACTTTCGAGAATCAATAATTAGGGTTTCAATATCAATTAAAACAGGAAAAATAACCTCTAAATTCTTTCTAAAAAGTATGAATAGAAAAACCGTTAGACTATAATTTTCCTGCTACAAGTGAATTAGAATAAACAGGAGCTGAATATTTTTAGCTCCTGTTTATTATAATTCATTTTTTATTGAAGCAAATCCTTTTCCTATTCAAGATTTGAATATCCATTGAAATCAATTTTTGATTTTATCCAGGAATTCTTATTCTAAAAGAGTTATGATGTTAAAGTGTAACTGAAAAACGCTATAAACACTAAGAAATAAATTTCTTTATCGGGAATTGAATAGTACTCAGTAGAGTATTGAGTAGAAATTGTTATTCGTCAGAGTATTTGATTTTAAGTCTAGCGAAAATATAATGTATCGAGAAGAGGTTAGTGAATGTTCTTCTTAAAGTTGAATGCAAAATTTTTATTGTGTAAAGTTTTAAACCATCAGCCGTTGGGTTTTAGTACATTCAACATTTTAATCTTTAAGCTTTTCTCTCGTCTATATTGTATACTCTATTTATTTTATTATTTCTTTTCTTTAATCTTAGCAATTAGCTATTGAGCAAAAAAATCTCCATTCCGCTACGCCCATTCGAAATAATCACAATTATAAATTCAATATTTTTTATCGTGCTTTTTGAATAATAAATATTTACACTTTGCTATTGGGCTTTTTTCATACCAATTATTCCAATACCTGAAGACAAATCATCTTCATCAATTATCGGGGTCAACGAAAAATTATTAGTGCCGGGATCAAAGAAAAATAAGTTAAATCCATCTCTTGCAGCGAATCCTACAAACTCTCCTGCTTTAGAATTATAAAATGTTCTACTAACCAAATTAATTGCAGATATATTCCCTTCTATATAAATAGCCTCAGCATTTTTGTCATCAAGGTTGTAAAAATAAGGACGCACGGCAGCGATGTAACTGGTATTAGTAAGAGGAGTAAAACCAAATAGCTGCTGTGACCCCGGCTTCCACCCTAGATTTATTATTCCCGTTTCAATATCATCTTTAGGTAATGTAACAAATGATTTATCGATTAAATCCACTTCTAAAAGATCTGTATTAATGATACTATTAGATTTTGAGGCACTCACATATAACTTTTGGTTAATTAATTGGGAAGAATATATCGTTTTATATTGCTGCTCATTAAGGTCGAGGTCTTCCACGGCAATCACTTCGAAAGTTTCGGGATCAATTCGGGCTATTTTACAGGGCAGGTTAGCACCATCAATATCAAATTCAGCCTTTACTACCGCGATAAGTTGCTGATTGGATTCATCCCAATCCAGCGACATCAAACCAGGGTTATTACCAAAAGCTTCAGGAAAATTCAAGATAAATTTTTCGCTTTGCTCCAAATTTTTATCAAATTTAAAAATGGCTCCTTCCAAAGCATCAAAACGTATTCCATAAATATAAGTATGCGTTTGGGAAGAAGTAACGGCATTCAATATAATATTGAAATTCTCCTGGGTAAGCTGTCCCATATTGGTTACCTTTCCACTCGTATCTCCAATAGAGAGTAATAAGCCGTCACTTCTCAAGGCCAGATAATTATACTCATCTCTTACTTCAGGCTCTTGTTCGCCGCCATCATCCCCGTCAGCAATACCTCCGTTTTCGTTACATGAAGATAGAAATATTGCCATGATAGAATACAGCAAATACTTTAAAAATGAAAATTTCATAGGTTTGAATTAGTCGTGCTTAAAATAATCTTTTTTTATATTCGTTAATTTATTTTAACTAAAAAACTACCGTAAATTGCAGCGGCCTAAACCCATAAAGAACTTATCAAATTCCTTTTTATTTCGGACCATCTCGATTGTTATGCCTATTGGTAAAACTTCGGCGCATTAAACCTCTTTTATCGATCTTTATACTACAACCGGAATTTGAAGATCCATACCACATTAGAGGATTACAAACTGGACCTGTTTTGGATTGCATATTATATATCTTAAATAATAGGTCAGTTTTTTGAAGAAAAGAATAAAGCAATCTATTTTAAAAAGCTATAATTTTATTTATTTCAACAAAGGCTAATAAATTTTCGGTTTTGCGAAAGTTAAACCAATCGTCCCCATACTTACCTGTAACAGATCGGTATAGAAAATTATCTTCCACACTTAACATTTAACATTGTTAATCCGGGATCCTGGGGCTTGAATATTAATTCTTAAGTCTCTTCTATTTAATCTCTTCTATATTGCAATTAACTATATTCTTATTTCCGAATCCACATCATAAGGAACATCCGCTTAATCTACCAAATAACATCCATAAAATAATCTCTTCATTTTTAAAGGACTCCCTAATTTTCTGAAAAGCGATACGCATTTGAGACTCTACGGTTTTTACAGAAATATCAAGTCTATCAGCTATTTCTTTATATTTTAAACCTTCCATCTTATTCATGATTAGAATCTTTTTGCATTTTTCAGGTAAACTTTCTATGACTTTTTGTAGACGTTCTAATTTAAGTTCCAACTTTTCTTTTTCATTGGTCTCCTCCTCTATGGCTGCGCGATGGAGTTGATCTATATAGCTGCGTTCTTTTTGCTCCCTTTTCTTCGAGTCTAAAAAACTATTATAGGCTATGGTATATAAATAACTTTTTGGAGAATTGTCTATATCTATCTTTTCTCTGTTTTCCCAAAATTTGATGTAAGTCTGCTGCGTAATATCCTCAGCCAGTACTCTGTTTCGAGCATAGGAATTCACATATCCAAATAATGCTGGATAGGTCGCCTTAAAAAAGACCTTAAAGGATACCTGGTCACCATCTTTAATATTCCTTAACAACAACAGCTCATCTTTCATTAAGAAAACTTTTAGAAATATGGCAGAATTTACATAAATATAAAATTTAAAAAAAATTAAATTTCTTTTAAGGGTTTTTATTAAAAGTTAGTATTATAAATAAAAAACACAGGCATTGAAAGATTTAATAGTAAAATATTTAACAAACTCTATCAACGATAAAGAATTACATATTCTATATAAGTGGTTGCAGGACGAGAACAATAAACAATTATTTAAGAATTACGTAAAATCTAATTACCAAATTGATTTACTGCATCTTCCGGATCCCGAAATTGCTTATGAAAAAATGGCAACCAAGTTAAACCGCCCTAAAACCACTAAGCTAATCCATCTGTATCATAAAAATAAGTGGTTTTTCTATACCGCAGCTGTTTTCATCGTGCTAGTGGCCACTACATGGTTTATCAATACCCAAAATACTCCGGGAAATCAAATTATTCCTTCGCAACAACCTCCAATCACCATTCAATTACATAATGGTAAAGAAATAAATATTAACGAAAACGATAATGCTATTCAGGTTGGTAGACAAAAAGTGGCCAAACATAATTCGATAAATAACCAGTTAAGCTACATAGGAAATAAAGCGGGTGCAACTACCGAATATAATACGATTAAAATTCCCTACGGAAAAAAATACAAGCTGGTACTGGCCGATAGTACTATTGTTCACCTGAATTCGGGTGCCAGTTTAAAATTTCCAGTTGCATTTAATGGGCGCAACAGAAAAGTAGTATTAACGGGAGAAGCTTTTTTTGAAGTAACTAAAGATAGTACCAAACCTTTTATCGTCGAATCAAATAAAATTGCGGTTGAAGTATTGGGTACAAAATTTAATATGTCTGACTATTCTTCCGATACTACTTCGGAAGTGGTATTGGTAGAGGGTGCTGTAAAAATGCAGGAAAAAGAAAGCGTAAAAGATCAAATCCTGCATCCGGGTGAAAAGGGAACTTTTAATCAGAACTCCAAGACACTTCAAAAAGAAAAAGTAGATACCGAGCTTTATACTTCCTGGATTTATGGCAAATTGATATTCAGAAATAAATCTTTTGACGAAATATTCAAATCCTTAGAACGAAAATTTAATGTGGAGTTTGTGATCGAAAATAAACCTCTGGAAAAAAGTGAGTTTAATGCCACTTTTGATAAAGATGTGAGTCTGGAAAAAATGCTTTTCTATTTCGAAAAGGCTTATGATATACAATACACGGTAAAAAACAATAAAATAATCATTAAATAAATAGGTATGAGAAACACCTGAATTCTTAAAAAAATGCATTAAAAAAACCGAAAGATGCTGCAACACCTCTCGGTTAATATGGTGCGATTAAAAATTTATTAATCACTTTAAACACACTTCAAAAATATGAAAAAACTTCTGAAGCATGAAAGATATTTTCAGCGACTAACCAGCAACTTAAAAATGAAACTGAGTCTTCTTTTTCTTTTTACTTCTCTCTTTACGATACAGGCCCGTGTGTCTTACTCTCAGGGCGATAAAATTTCTGTAAAAGTTGAAAATCAACGACTGGAAAAAGTATTAAGTTTTATTGAAAAAACGTCAGATTACAACTTTGTTTATAAAGTCAATGAGATAGATCTGTTAAGACCTGTTTCTTTGAATGTTACTAAAGAAAAGATTGAGAATGTACTACAACTTATCTTTAAAAATGATAGTATTTCTTACCAAATCTTCGACAACCAGATCATTTTAAAGAAAAAACCTTCAGTTAAAAAGATCCCTCGAAGAACTGCAAAAACCACAAATTACCAGCAGCTGGTAAAAGGTACTATTGTAGATGACCAAGGAATGCCACTACCGGGAATTAATGTAGTAGAAAAAGGAACCAACAATGGTAGTTCTACGAATTTTGATGGCGTCTACGAAATTGAAGTGGGTGAAAATGCCATATTAGTATTTTCTGGAATAGGTTTTAAAAAACAGGAAATCACGGTAAACGGCCAAACGACTATAAATGCAACCTTGCAAAATGATACCGAGCAATTAGAAAATGTTGTGGTTACCGCTCTGGGAATTAAAAAAGAAGAAAGAGCTCTTACCTATGCCGTAACCGAAGTAGACGGGGATGGCTTTACTCAGGCTAAAGAAGTAAACTTAGCTGATGCACTTTCTGGTAAAATTGCGGGAGTAAGCGTTTCTAATCTTACAACCGGAGCAGGTGGTTCCAGTAGAGTGACTATTAGGGGAAATACTTCATTATCGGGAGACAACCAGCCGCTTTATGTAATTAATGGAATGCCGATGGATAATACCACTTTAGGAGGCAGCGCCTCTACAAGTGCCGGAGGTTTTAATATAGACCATGGAGATGGTACCGGAGGAATCAACCCGGATGATATAGAAACTATAAGTGTACTTAAAGGAGCAACCGCAGCAGCTCTTTATGGTTCCAGAGCCTCGAACGGCGCCATTATTATTACCACTAAAAAAGGAAGTTTTAATAGCGGAATTGGTATAGAATTTAATTCGAGTTTCACCGTCGATTCTCCAATGGATTTTACCGACTGGCAATATGAGTACGGCCAGGGAAATGGCGGGCAACGTCCCTTAAACCAGTCTAATGCCATTACCTGGGGACGTAGAAACTGGGGAGAACGCATTAACGGGCAACCGTTTGTTGCTTTCGATGGGATAGAAAGACCTTATGTGGCGCAAAAAAATAATATTGACCATTTCTACGAAAACGGTACCACTTTTATCAATACCATTGCGTTAAGCGGCGGGTCAGAAAAAACAAGTTATAGATTCTCTATTTCAGATACCGATACCAAAGGTGTGGTCCCCAATAATAGCTTTAACCGGCGTATTTTTAGTTTAAACCTTAATTCTACCATCGGGGAAAGACTGGATATTGAAGGACTGGTACAATTTAATCGCTCTAAATCTTATAACAGATCCAGCGCCGGGGATGCCACCGGTAACCCTAACTGGGTGAATATGCTGGCAAATACTGTAGATGTACGATGGTTGGATCCAGGCTATGATGAAAATGGTTACGAGATAGAATGGAATGAAACCCCTTATGCTTCTAACCCTTATTTTGTAGCCAATAAATTTAAAAATGAAGGTATTAGAGATCGATATTTAGGACAGGTTTCTTTAAATTATCGCTTACTGGATAATCTTAGTGTGAGAGGATCCGTAAGCAGGGACTATACCAGTTTCGATTTTACCGCCATTCTTCCTACAGGAACACTGTATACCAATAATGCGGCAGGAGAATATCATGGTTTCGATTTAACCGTAAGCGAAACCAATAGTATGCTTACCGTTAATTATAATGAAGATCTTACAGAAGATATCAATCTTGGTGTGATGGCCGGGGGAAATATCAGAAAATATCAAAACGAGCAGACCAACTATGATGGTAGGCAATTTATAATTCCTTTCTTTTATAGTTTTACCAATCTTCAAACCAGCACAACGATTCCTAGTAATCAACACCTTACCACAAACTCCATATTCGGTTCTCTGGACCTTAGTTATAAAAACTATCTATACCTGAATGCCACCGCGAGAGAAGACTGGTTTTCTACATTAACTGCTTCGAACGGAGCTGATAGTGATAATAGTATTTTATATCCTTCTGTAGGTGCCGGTTTTGTTTTCTCTGAAGTTATCAATAAACCAGACTGGTTTAGCTATGGTAAGATAAGATCTTCCTGGGCACAGGTTGGTGGAGGTCTACCCGATCCTTATACCCTTAACGAAAGTTACACTATGATCCCCAGTAGCGGGGAACCGCTACAACAGGTTACTCAGGTTGGCGGGCAACGACTCTTAGCAAATGCAAATCTTAGACCCTATACCTCTACCACTTTTGAAATTGGGTTAGAAGCAAGATTATTCAATAACCGTTTAGGTTTTGACGTAGCAGTTTACGACAAAACAACCACAGATGATATCGTAAATGCTCAGATCCCGGTTACTACAGGTTACGAGTATACCTACTTTAATGTGGGAGAAGTAGAAAACCAGGGAATTGAAGTTGCTGTAAACGGCACGCCGGTAAAGAATGATAATTTCAGCTGGGATATAAATTATAACATGGCCTATAACAAAAATGAAGTAAAGCAGTTAGCAGAAGGCCTAAATACCATTTCCGTAGCAAATTCTGTGGGGAACTGGGCTGAAATTCATCATGAAGTAGGACAAGCTTTTGGAGTGATCAAAGGATATTCTATGCTTAGAGACGATGAAGGTAATATTGTATTCGATTCGAATTCCGGTTTCCCCATGCGAAGTGAACTAAAAAAGATCGGAAACTCAGTTGCTCCTTTATCGATGGGATTAAGCAATCGTTTTAAATATAAAAACTTTGCTTTAGATGTTCTTTTAGATGGTAAATTTGGTAACGATATTTTCTCTGTACTTAACGTATATGCAACCAGGTTTGGATTATCCAAACGTACTTTGGAAGGTAGGGAAAACGGACTTGTACTAGAAGGGGTAGACCAAAACGGCGATCCCTATACCAATACTATCCCATCCACAGATATCAGATCCTACTATCAAAACCTTAAAAACTACTCAGATCACTTTATTTACGATGGTAGTTTTGTGAAATTAAGACAGGTCGTTTTAAGTTATAATATTCCGGTAGAAAAAATTAGCCTTTTCAAATTACAATCGGCTTCCCTGTCTTTTATCGCCAGGAACTTGTTTGTGCTGTATAGCAAGACCGATAACTTCGATCCGGAATCTGCTTATACCAACAGTAATGCTCAGGGATTCGAATCCTTCGCGCTTCCAAGAACAAGAAGTTATGGATTGAATCTTAAGTTTAAATTTTAATCGAAAACGTTATGAAAACTATATATACTAAATTCACATACTTATTCGTAATAGTTTCTACTTTATTCATAAGCTGCGATGACGGTTTTGAAGAGGAAAACACCAATCCGGATGCCTCTAATCAGGTAGATCCTGAGTATATGTTCACTAAAGCTATTTACGATGCTTTAAATAATAGTACAGGAACAGTTTACGAATTTGGTGCAGGAGGATTTGTTCAGCATTTCGCAACCTATCTTGAGGTGCCGGGATTAGGTGATAAATACCTGTACATTTCAGGAAGTTATCCGTACGCTTTTTTTAACGGGGCTTATCTGGACGCCATAAATGAAATAGATAAAATCATTTATGCTACTGAAGGAGTCGAGGGACTTTCCAATCAAAACGCCATAGCCCAAATATGGAAAGTATATACCTATCATCGTCTTACCGATTTATACGGTATGGTGCCTTATACCGAAGCTACTACAGCATTCAGCGAAGCAAACTACAGCCCGGTGTACGATACCCAGGAAGCCATTTACATGGATATGCTTAATACACTACAAAGTGCTTCTGGTTCTTTAGATGCTAACCAACCAAGTTTTGGTAACGGGGATTTAATTTATAACGGCAATGTAGACCAGTGGAGCAGATTTGCGAATTCTTTAATGCTACGATTAGCGATGCGTTTAACCAAAGTGAATCCTACCCTTGCCGAAGAGTGGGCACAAAAAGCCATATCAGCCGGCATAATAGCAGAACCTTCAAATAATGCCATTATCGATTATCCTGGTGGGCAGGTGATCAATTCAAATCCTATTGCTTTTCAATTAAGGAACAACAACTATAGCGAATCTAACCAGGGAAGCAGTAACACAGAAGGTGGTAAATTTGCTGATACCTTTATCAGCTACCTGAAAGAAAATAATGATCCAAGGCTAAGTTCCTTTGCTGCCGTATGGGTTAATGGCTCCCAAAAAACTGATCCGGAGTTACAACAGGGAATGCCTAACGGCCTTGTAAACCGTCCAGAAAACTTTCCAGGACTTTCAGAGCCTAATCTTAACACCCTTTTATCGCTTAACTCTTCTTTAATGGTACTGGGAAGTGCTGAAATGAACCTGCTCCTGGCTGAGGCTTCAGCAAGAGGATGGACATCTGGAGATGCCCAATCTTATTATCTGGAAGGTATTAGAGATGCGATGAACAGCCTGGAAGGCTTATATGGAAATGAGGCTGCTGTTTCAGAAGAAGAGGTCAACACCTATATCGCTTCTCAAAGTTTAACGGGAAGCCTTGAAGAACAAATGGAAACAATTCATACTCAATTTTGGGTTTCTGTTTTTCCTGATGAGATTGAAGTATACTCTAATTGGAGAAGAACAGGTTACCCTGAGTTAACACCGGTAAATGTAACCGGAAACCTTACCGGTGGGACGATACCAAGAAGACTTACTTATCCGCCTAGTGAAATTAGTGTAAACACTGAAAATTATGAGGCGGCAGTTAGTCAACAGGGATTAGACCTGTTTACAACCAGAGTATGGTGGGACGTAGAACAATAAACACTAAATAAATAATATTTATGAAAAATCAACGTAGAAGCGCAATCAGAAAAATAGCTGCATCAGTTTTTGGATTAACAGGATTAGCCGCCTTTGGTAAAAATTTAAATACCAAAAATTTATCCGAAGACCAGTCTTCAAACAACATTATTAGAAATACTGATGAAGATTCAGATCAGGAGGTGCCATTATTCTCTAGTTCTGTAGTTCATAATGGTCTTGTTTATATCGCAGGAAAAGGAGCTCATTTTGAGGGAGATATTAAAGATCATACCAAACATGTTTTAGAGGAATTGAAAAAAGAGCTTGAAAAAGCAGGTTCTTCCATGGAAAAAGTGCTTAAGGTAAATGTATACCTCAACGACCTTAACGACTACAAAGCCATGAATGAAGTGTACCTTGGAAAGTTTGGTAAAAACCCTCCTGTGCGCACTACGGTAGCTGTTTACGGAGGTGTACCGGGGAATTCTCTGGTAGAAATCGATTGTATAGCAGCATTAAAATAAAAAATTATGACATCCAGAAGAAATTTAATAAAATCACTTTCCCTGCTGCCACTGGCAGGAGTTTTAAAGCCGGATTTCTTTGTTAAAAAGAATGCTGCTTCAGAACCTACTAAAGCGGCAAAGAGAGATTATTTTAAAGAACTTGGCGTAAGGACTTTTATCAATGCTGCCGGAACCTATACGTTTATGACGGGTTCCTTAATGCGTGAAGAGGTAAAGGACGCTTATATGGCGACCTCTTATGATTTTGTAAATTATCATGAATTACAAGATAAAGTAGGCGCTCGACTTGCTGAATTATTAAAATGTGAGGCTGCAACAGTAACATCTGGTGCAGCCGCCGCAATAACATTGGGAACAGCTGGAACTTTAACCGGTCTGGATGCTGAAAAAGCAGGAATGCTACCCCATCTTGAAGGTACCGGCATGAAAACCGAAGTGATCATGCAACGTAAACATGCCATCGAATATGCCCAGGCTATAGAAAATTGTGGCGTTAAAGTAGTATATGTAGATACTGCAAAGGAGCTGGAAAAAGCGATCAATAAAAATACAGCCATGTATTACTTTGTTAATTTTCTTAATTACGAAGGCGAGATCCAGTGGCAGGAGGTATTAGATATTTGCCAAAAAAATGGAGTGCCCACTATGATCGATTGTGCTGCCGATGTCCCTCCCGTAGAAAATCTTTTCAGATTTCAGCAAATGGGATTCGATATGGTTTGTTTCTCTGGTGGCAAAGGGCTTAGAGGGCCGCAAAGTGCCGGTATTTTAATGGGTAAGAAAAAATATATTGATGCCGCCCGGCTAAATGCACCGCCATTTGGAGATACTATTGGTCGCGGGATGAAGGTAAATAAAGAAGAAATTGTAGGTATGCTTGCCGCAGTTGAAGACTTTCTTTCAAGAGATCATGAAGCCGATTGGAATCTTTGGGAAGGCCAGATAAACCTTGTTCAAAATGCAGTGAAAGATTTTGAAGGTATGACCACCGAAATTAAAGTACCAGAACTGGCAAATGTTGTCCCGACGCTCCACCTCAACTGGGATACTTCAAAAATTAAGATCTCCGGCGACCAGTTAAAAGAAGCGATGAGAAATGGTCATCCCTCTATAGAAATTGCCGGTGGCGGAAAGAACACTGTGAGTATTACCACCTGGATGCTTAAACCTGGGCAGGAAAGAGTCGTTGCCTCAAGACTGAATGAAATTCTAACGCAAAAAATCACCTAATGTTTAAAACATATTTTTTTAAGTACACGGTAGTTATTCTCACACTACTGTGCGGATCCCCTCATGTCTTTTCGCAAGAATACGACCTGTTATTAAAGGGCGGAACTGTAATCGATCCTAAGAATAAAATTGAGCGTAAAACGCTGGATATCGCTATCAAAAATGATACGATTGTTGCGGTAAAAACGAATATCAATACCAGTTCAGCTAAGAAAACTGTAGACTTAAAAGGCTATTATGTAAGTCCGGGAATTATTGACCTTCACACCCATAATTTCTACGGAACCAAAGAAAATCATTACCTCTCTGACGGGTTTTTAGCACTCCCCCCCGATGGATTTACCTTTAGAAACGGAGTGACTACCGTTGTTGATGCCGGAAGCCCCGGATGGAAAAACTTTGAGATCTTTAAGAATAACGTGATTGATCATTCTGAAACCAGGGTGTTATCATTTCTTAATATTGTTGGAGAAGGCATGCGTGGTGGTGTTTGGGAACAGGATTTACAGGACATGAATGCTAAAATGACGGCCTTAACCATCCAGCAACATCCTGAACTAGTTGGAATTAAAGTCGCGCATTATTCGGGAGCCGAATGGACGCCTATACAAAGAGCCGTGGAAGCCGGGGAGATTGCTGATGTTCCGGTAATGATCGATTTTGGCGGGCATCAACCTCCCCTCTCTTTAACTCGTTTGTTCATGGAGGAGCTTCGTCCGGGAGATATTTTCACTCATATGTATGCTAATCTCTCTAGCGTAAGAATGACGATTCTTGATCCTACTACGGGTAAATTGTACGACTATGCTACTAAAGGCCGTGAAAAAGGAATCATTTTCGATGTTGGTCACGGCGGTGGTAGTTTTGCATTTGCACAGGCAATACCAGCTATAGACGAAGATTTCTTTCCAGATACCATTAGTACCGATTTGCATGCGGAGAGTATGAACGGCGGAATGAAAGACATGCTTAATGTGATGTCTAAATTTCTAAACCTAAATATGTCACTGGAACAGGTAATTAATGCCTCTACATGGAAACCGGCCCAGGTCATTCATCATGAAGAACTAGGAAACCTATCTGAAGGTAGTATAGCCGATATCGCGGTTTTATCATTACTGGATGGCGAATTTGGATTTATCGATAGCAGTGGTAAAAAGATGACAGGTGATAAAAAGCTGCAATGTGAAATGACGGTTCGTGCTGGTAAAATCGTTTACGACCTAAACGGGCTGGCCAGCCCGGAATGGGATAGTAACCTTTAAAAAATGCCTTATGAAAATTAGAAAACCGGAGTCTTATATCCTTATCATTTTTTGCTTTATAGGCTTACATGTAGTACATGCTCAGCAAATTGCCAAAGAAGAGCTTATATACCTCACCGATACGTGGAAAGGGGAACGTTTTGACGATGGACGCCCTAAAATCCCGGCAGATCTTATCGAACGTGCAAAGGGCATTTCTATAGACGTAGCCTGGCAGATTCTGGATAATGAGGGATATGCTTCGCAATACGAAGGGGAATGGAAAAGCATTAATGACCAGCCGGTGGTTGGTAGAGCAGTAACAGCAATGTTTTTGCCTAGTCGCCCGGATATTGAGAAGCAAATAAAAACCCGAGGACATGAACAGGGGTTTAAAGGAAACACAAACTCCTGGCCCATCGCTAAATTAACCGAAGGTGATATTTATGTTGCCGATGCTTTTGGGAAGACACTACAAGGAACTTTGATAGGTGATAATCTGGGAAATGCCATTTATTCTAAAACAAAAAGAGGGGTTGTATTTTATGGATCTTCAAGAGATTTAGAAGGTCTATCCAAAATCGAAGGTTTTAATGCATTTGTTAAAAATTGGAACCCTACCTACTTAAAAAATGTGATGCTGGCAGGATTAAATACTCCAATAAAAATTGGGAGGGCAATTGTAATGCCCGGGGATTTAGTCTTAGCCAAAAAAGAAGGTGTCATTTTTATTCCGGCGCATTTGGTAGAGAAAGTAGTTCTAACAGCTGAATTTATTGATTTAAGAGATGAATTTGGTCATGAAATGCTCTCTAAAGGAATTTACGAATCTGGCGAGATTGATAATGAATGGACATCCACTATCAAAGATCGTTTTCTTAAATGGATTAAAAATAATGGTAATAGTGTTCCTATGACACAGGAAGAACTGAACCATTTTTTAAACAAGCGTACCTGGTAAGCTCCCTTAAGGGCAAGCCTCAGAGTGTTTAATATCGATTAATGAGTAAACTAATAACCTGCTATTATGAAAAGAAGAGATATTTTAAAAAGTATTCCAATAATGACACTGGCTGCTGGTATACCGGGTTCCATATATAAATACGATGCCTTCGGGAAAATCAAATACGCTAAAAAAAGTATTGATTATTTTGAAGAGTTAGGAGTAGATAAAGTAATCAACGCCTCTGCAACGATGACCTGGCTTTCAGGTTCGCTTATGTTACCGGAAGTATTGGAAGCTATCAATTCTACCGCTCATGATTTTGCAGATATGTACCAGTTACAAGATAAGGCGGGAATTAAAATTGCGGAAATGCTAAACTGCGAAGCGGCTATGGTAACATCGGGTGCTGCATGTGCACTAGTACTGGGGACTGCGGCGGCCATCACAGGTTTCGATTCAGAAAAACGAAAACTCATACCTAATCTTCCCGGGAAGCGTCCTGAAGTAATTATGCAGACCAATCATCGTTATGTTTTCGACCAGGCCATTACCACTACAGGTGCAAAAATTATCGAAGTTGATAACGAAGAAGAAATGCATAAAGCCTTCAATAAAAATACGGTGATGGCACTTTTCTTTAATGCTGCGGAGTCCTGGTATGGCATAAAAAATAATATTTCGCACGAAAAGTTTGTGGCTATTTGTAAAGACCATAATGTACCATCATTTATTGATGCTGCTGCTGATGTTCCACCGGTAGAAAACCTCTTCAAATATCAAAAAATGGGCTTCGATATGGTGACTTTTTCAGGAGGAAAAATGATTAGGGGTCCCCAAAGTGCAGGCCTACTTTTTGGTAAAGCTTCTCTTATCGAAGCTGCGAAGTTAAATTACAGTCCACATGAAGCACCTATAGGTCGTCCAATGAAAGTAAACAAAGAAGAAATTTTTGGAATGTATGCTGCTTTAAAAAGTTACCTGGAAAAAGATCATGATAAAGAATGGCAGCAATGGATGGATCGTACTGCCAAAATTAGTGCCATCCTAGATCAAATGGAAGGTGTTGAAACCAAAGTAGTCATTCCACAAGGTCCTGCAAATGTATTCCCCACCCTTGATGTTATCTGGGATACCGATAAATTCAAGATTAGCGGTTCTCAACTATACGATAAATTAAAGGCTGGTACTCCCAGTATTGTAACCAGTAAGACTATCAAAAATAATATGGAATTTATAAATGTAGGGGTCGTTTTACTTCAACCTGTGCAGGTTTCTTTAGTCGCTAATCAGATAAAAAAAGCATTGAAATCTTCAATTTAAAAGCAAACTATTCTCTGAATTGTGACATAAGAAACATATTTAAAACACCAAAATATGAAACGTGAATTTGCAATTTTGTTCTCCGCCAAAGAACTTCGGCAATTTTGAGTTAATTTTTAGTTAGTGCAGAGTAAGCTCCTTTATCCTATGATAGGGAGCTTATTCATTTAATCTATATTTCAGGTATTCTTTAAATAGGACTTCTTGGAAAAATTTCAAAATGACTTGTATTTTCTTTGATGACTTCAAGCTTACTGGGTCTTGAGGTTCTTGCCTGCTCTAAGGCTACTTCGTAGGCTTTATCAAAATCATCCAATTCTTCTATTTGATCTCTGTTTTCTACAGATAATTTCCAACATTTATCATCAGTATCAAACCACAGTTGAAACCGCTTTTGCTGTAATAATTGATGGTTTCTTTTCAGTAAGTGATAAATAATCTTTCCATCGCTATAATTGCCATCAGGATAACTAATAGGCAACAAAGCGAAAAACACATAATACATGGAAAAATATAAGAACTGATAAGTAAAAATTGTAGTATTTAAAAAATCGCCAGACATTACATATATCAAGAGTACCGCCACAAAAATATTGGCCAGTATGCCGCCGGAATAGATAAAGAGATTTTTCCAGCGGCTGTCATCGTCTATATTTTCGAAGTAACAATACCCATAGTAAAAATAGTACTTTCTAATTTCGAAAATTCTTGTGTTTAAAAGAATTCGTCCAGAGCCAATAATAATCTTGACGTTTGTTGCGCCTAAAATTTTGGCAATAATCACATGTCCCAACTCATGGATTAGGGATACCAGCG
>CETA01064413.1_pt1 | contig 16527 bp, 14 predicted proteins | sample 531251 | NCBI WGS metagenome assembly CETA01 (sample SAMEA2622362, study PRJEB7988) | marine metagenome | biome: marine biome (ENVO:00000447); feature: mesopelagic zone (ENVO:00000213); material: "saline water (ENVO:00002010), including plankton (ENVO:xxxxxxxx)" | depth 380 m
GTTGATCGAATAATCGCTGAAAATCCAGATGACTGGGGTGCTTTTGTCGTAGGAGATGAAATAGAGCAAAAGAAAAAATCAGGCTTTTTTGTTGGCATGGTAATGAAAGAGACTCAAGGTCAAGCTGATGGCAAAATCGTGAACCAGATATTAAGTGCTAAAGCGGAAAACTAGCTTCCCAATTTTTGCCACTTATCACTTCGAAAACGAATATATAAAGTTGTAGAACGAACCAACATAAAAATCCAAATGGATCCCCAAATCCAACCTATACCGAGACCAAATGCGACGCTTAAAAGCATTAAAGATATGGAAATAACCGCCGAGAGGCTCATGGCCTTAGCAAGGAAACGCTGATCACCGGCACCTATCAGAATGCCGTCTAGGGCAAAAGCTACCCCTGATAATGGAGCCATTGCCGCGACATGTAAAAGAAGAAAACCCGCAAGTTCAACTACTGCAGTATCTTCAGAAAAAATTCCCGCAAAAGCGACATGAAATATCGCAAGAAGAGAACCCATGAACACACCTATTCCAATGGACCAGATAATAGCTTTCCGACCCATTAGACGAGCTTCATGGGCGTCACCAGCCCCCAGAAGGTTTCCTATTATCGCTTGTGCTGCTATTGCGATTGCGTCCATTGACATGGCAAGAAAAAACCATGCTTGGAATCCCACTTCGTGTGCTGCAACATCAACATTCCCCAGACGAGCCGCCATAGCTGTAGCAACAATAAAGGAAGTAGTTAATGAGAGGTTCCTAAGCAAGAGCTCACTTGAGCTTCTTAAAAGTTTTATTAAAGCTAGAAATTTCGGTTTGAAGGAAACTTTATATTCACCTATGGCTTGTCGAATCCAAACCAAGTAAATCAGAGCACCAACCCATTGAGAAGCAACAGTTGATGCCGCAGAAGCTCCTATTTCTTTGTTGAAACCATAGATAAGAACCAGTTCGAGTCCCAGATTTAAAAGAGCAGTTCCTATCGCCACCCACAGGGGTCTGACTGTGTCCTTGACCCCACGTAAGTAACCCACGCCTGCAAGCATGATCAACATGGCCGGAGCGCCGAACATGCTAATACGCAAATAAATGCGAGCTTGATTCAGAAGTTCCCCATCAGCACCCAAAAGTTTTAATAGAGGGTCGGCGGCAAAGTATCCGAAGAAAGCTATTGCAATGCCAAGAAAAAAAGCTAACCACATACTTTGAATGGCTTGATTCGAAGCTTTTAATGGTTCACCTGCTCCAGTAAACCTAGCGACCGTTGCAGTAGTCCCGTAAGCCAAAAAGAAACAGAGTCCGTAAATTAATAGCAGGGCAGCGGATGCAACGGCTAATCCTCCGAGAGGCAACGTCCCCAGATGACCAACAACAGCAGTGTCGGCTAACAAATATAATGGTTCGGCTATAAGTGCACCTAAAGCTGGGATTGCCAGTGCTAAAAGCTGTTTATCACGATCTGGGATGTTAATGATGAGAGTCTAAACAAATTCAAGTCGTCAAACCATTGATTTGAGCCCTACCCTTCATGTATGAGTGAAAATAAAGAAAACGATATGAAACTAAGATCTCGCGAAGTTACAGATGGAGCCAGCAGAGCACCGGCTCGCGCGATGTTGCGTGCCGTAGGCATGGGGGAAGAGGATTTTTCAAAAGCACAGATTGGGGTCGCTTCATCTTGGAACGAAGTCACACCGTGCAACTTGCCACTAGATGCACTTGCAAAAAAATGCAAAGAAGGGGTTCTTAACGCAGGAGGATTCCCTCTGGAATTTACAACTATTGCAGTAAGTGATGCCATCTCCATGGGTCATGAAGGAATGAGGGCAAGTCTAGTAAGTAGAGAGATTATTGCTGACTCCGTTGAAGCCGTAATGCATGCTGAAAGACTTGATGCATTTGTGAGTTTTGCAGGTTGCGATAAGTCATTACCCGGAATGCTTATGGCATCAGCACGCATAAATCTTCCATCGGTTTTCGTGTATGGCGGTTCAATAATGCCCGGAGAACATAAAGGAAAATCTCTAGACATAGTTAATGTTTTTGAAGCAGTGGGAGCTCATGCGGTAGGTGACATTGACGATGAAGAACTTCTTTCCATAGAACGAGCTGCTTGTCCAACCATAGGTAGTTGTGCAGGAATGTTTACTGCTAACACAATGGCTGCAGTGGGAGAAGCATTGGGTATGTCACTACCAGGATCGGCATCCGCAGCAGCAATCGATAGCAGGCGTTCAGATGTGGCATACGCAAGTGGGACTGCTGTGATGAAACTCTTAGAGGCCGGTATCTATCCCCGAGACATAATGACTCAAGCAGCATTTGAGAATGCCATCGCAGTGGTGATGGCTCTTGGCGGATCAACTAATGCTGTCCTGCATCTTTTGGCGATTGCTTTTGAAGCAGGTGTAGATCTTCAATTAGAGGAATTCAATCGTATAGCTGAGAAGGTTCCACACCTCGCGGATACGAAACCACATGGCCTTTATCACATGGTTGATATAGACAGAGTGGGAGGTGTTCCGGTGGTAATGCAGATGCTATTAGAGGAAGGTTTGATTCATGGAGACGAAATAACCGTCACCGGTCTTACTGTTAAAGAAAATTTAGAACTTCTTAGCCCACCAAAACCTGATAATGATGTAATTCACTCTTTCGATAATCCAATACATGACATAGGAGGAATAGCAATATTGAAAGGTTCCTTAGCTCCTGATGGAGCTGTTGTAAAAGTCGCGGGAATAGATGTGGATAGATTTGATGGTCGTGCCAGGGTGTTTGATGGTGAAGATAAAGCTATGGAAGCAGTTTTAGGAGGAGCGATAGAAGCTGGAGACATCGTGGTGATCCGTTATGAAGGCCCTAAAGGCGGCCCAGGAATGCGTGAGATGCTCGCTATAACAGGCGCTATGAAGGGTGCTGGTAGAGGGAATGATGCAGCTCTAATCACAGATGGTCGATTTTCGGGCGGGACGCACGGTTTCTGTGTGGGCCATGTCGCTCCGGAAGCAGTTGACGGAGGTCCAATAGCTCTTGTAGCAGAAGGCGATCGAATTGTTATAGATGTTCGCGAACATTCGATTGAACTTCTAGTTGACGAAAATGAATTAGAAAAACGGCGAAATGAATTAAAACCCTTTAAACCTCGGTATGAGTCTGGATTCTTAGCCAAATATGCGCGATTAGCAGCGGGAGCAGAGCAAGGAGCTGTTACTAAGGCATAAAAAGGGTTGTTTGCTATTAGCTTCCCAGCGATACTGGATAGATGCGAGAATTTTTCGTAGGTGTAGTAGTTATTTAGCGTGTATCCATTAAGGATGCACGTGTGACCTCCCTATAGGGAGGTCAATTGTTTTTAATCAAGTTTTTAGTTAAGAAAGCTAATCTGAGAAAAAATGACCAGTGAAAATATAGATGGTGGCAAGGCTTTAATTAGGGCCCTCGAAAAAGAGGGTGTGGAAGTGATGTTCGGGCTTCCTGGCGGGGCGATACTGCCCGTTTATGACCCGATTATTGATTCGACTATTAGACACATACTGGTACGTCATGAGCAAGGTGCTGGTCATATGGCCCAAGGTTACGCCCAAGCAACTGGCAAACCTGGCGTAGCGATGGTTACTAGCGGCCCAGCAGCTACAAATATCGTTACACCTCTATGCGACGCTTATCTGGATTCAACACCTTTGGTGGTTATTACAGGCCAAGTGCCTCTAGCTGCGATCGGCACAGATGCATTTCAGGAATGCGATACCACCGGGATCACTATGGGAGTCACAAAACACAATTTTCTTGTCAAAGACGCACAAGACATTCCAAGAATAGTCAAAGAAGCATTTCATATAGCAACTACTGGTCGACCCGGTCCAGTGTTGATTGATCTACCCAAGGACATAGTTGATCCGAACAATCCAAGATCAGAGCTTGACTGGGTGGACAATCCTGAAATGGACCTCCCAGGCTATAAACCAGAAAAGGACATTGATCTTTCTGAAATAGAGAAAGCCGTAGAACTTATACAAGCTTCTGAGAGGCCAGTTTTCTATGTTGGGGGTGGGATTCTCAAAGCAAGAGCGGCTGAAGCACTTAGAGAATTGGTTGAAATTACTGGAATCCATGTTGTGACAACCCTCATGGCAAGAGGGGCTTTTCCTGACAGTCATGAACTTTGTTTAGGAATGCCCGGCATGCACGGAAATTATACAGCTGTGACTTCAATGCAAAAGTCAGATTTATTAGTGGCTTTGGGCGCTCGTTTCGATGATCGTGTTACTGGTAAAGTCGACGGTTTCGCACCAGATGCAAAAATAATCCATGTGGATATCGACCCTGCGGAATTAGGAAAGGTAAGAAAACCAGATGTTGCTATAAATGGAGATTGCCGTCTGGTCATAGAGGCAATGGTCGATCTGCTTAGACAACAAGATGCCATTCAAATAGACCGTTCGGAATGGAAATCTACTATCAGTGGCTGGCAGGAACGATTTCCTCTCACATATGAGGACTCTGAACCAGGAAGCAGATTGAAACCCCAATACGTCTTGGAGCAACTTAGGGATCTAACTCCTGCAGATACAATCGTTGCTTCGGGAGTTGGTCAGCATCAGATGTGGACAAGTCAATACTGGAGTTTTGACCATCCATATACATGGATCAACTCAGGAGGACTGGGGACTATGGGGTTCTCGATACCTGCTGCCATTGGTGCAAAAGTTGGAAACCCTGACCGGATGGTTTGGGCAGTCGATGGAGATGGATGTTTCCAGATGACAGCACAAGAACTTGTAACCGCAACAGTTGAAAACATACCAATAAAAGTTGCATTACTTAATAATTCCTATTTGGGTATGGTTCGTCAATGGCAAGACATGTTTTACGATGAAAGGTTTTCTGAAGTATTTCTTTCAGAGGATGTGCCGAATTATAAAGTGTGGGCAGAATCTATGGGCTGTGTGGGCATTCGAGTTGACAGCCCAGAAGAAGTCCCAGAAGCTATAGCTAAAGCTAATGAGATTGAAGATCGGTCAGTTGTAATAGATTTTCGAACCGCACCCGAAGAGCGTGTCTACCCTATGGTTCCTTCAGGGAAAGATAATTCTTCAATTGTCGTTCCACCATCTCAAGAAAGTCAAGAACGGTGAAAAAGACTCAAGCCAATTACACAATTTTAGTTATAACAGTCGAAAATAAATTTGGTGTTTTAGCGCGAGTCAGCGGCCTTTTTTCTCGTCGTGGCGTAAATATTAAGTCTCTGGCTGTCGCCCCTACAGATAAAGCAGAATTTAGTCGCATAACTGTTGATCTGGATATAGAGCTTGAATCTGTTTCATTAGATCAAATAATAAACCAGCTTGACAAACTGATAAATGTTGTTGAAATACGAGCTTTGGATCCCGCTGAGTCAGTCGAAAGAGAACTGATGATCGTCACAGTTGAAGCTGAGGCTAGTCAAAGGGACGAACTGGTTGATCATTTAGACAAAGTCGGAGGAAAGGTGTTAAACATAGGAACCGAAAGCATGATGCTTTCTTTGGTGGAAACCTCATCTGTAATTGACGACTTTGAATCCTTTTTGAGTGATTATGGCATAGTTGAACTGCAACGAACAGGTCGCGTTGCTCTAGATTCGTTATAGCTAAACAAAGTTTAAATAGTTAAAAGAAAATAATTAGGAGAAAATCGTGGTAAATATTTATTATGAAAATGATGTAAATCGTTCAGCGATATCAGACCGTAAAGTAGCGATTTTAGGCTATGGATCACAAGGACATGCTCACGCTCTGAACCTAAAGGAATCAGGGGTTGACGTATGCGTAGGGCTCAGAGAAGGTTCTGGGTCCATCTCGAAAGCTGAAGAAGCAGGACTCGTAGTTCGTTCAATTTCAGAAGCATCGGACTGGGCGGATGTGATAATGCTTCTTTTGCCTGATACTGATCAAGCAGCAGTATATGAAGAACATATCGCTCCAAACTTGAAAGCTGGAGACGCCATTGCTTTTGCTCATGGCTTTAATATCCGTTTTGATCTGATTACACCTCCAGATGATGTAGACGTCATAATGATTGCACCTAAAGGACCAGGTCACTTGGTGCGCAGGACATATGTTGAAGGTGGTGGCGTGCCCTGCCTTATTGCTGTTGAGCAGAACCCAACAGGTGCAGCAAAAGATCTAGCAATGGCTTATGCAGATGGGCTGGGGGGAGCTAGAGCAGGGATTATCGAAACGACTTTCACTGAAGAGTGCGAAACGGACCTTTTCGGAGAACAGGTAGTGCTTTGCGGCGGAGTTACAGAGTTGGTTAGAAGCGCTTTTGACACACTTGTTGATGCTGGATACCAGCCAGAGATTTGTTATTTTGAATGTCTCCATGAATTGAAGTTAATTGTAGACCTCATGTATGAACAAGGCATAGGAGGCATGCGTTATTCAGTTTCTGACACTGCCGAATACGGCGATTTAACTCGTGGTCCTCGAGTGGTCGATGATCATGTGAGAGAAACAATGAAACAGGTCTTAGATGAGATTCAATCTGGAGCTTTTGCGGAAGAATGGGTGGCTGAAGCTCATTCTGGTAGAGAGAACTTTTACGCTTTGGAAGAAAAGGGACGTCAACACCGCATTGAGCAAGTTGGTTCTAAACTCCGTGACATGATGCCTTGGATCAGTGCTGGCAAAGTATCGGTGCAAGACGCATCAGGCGGCCAAGGTTAAGCCATCAGTCTAATAGGTGAAAAAATTGAGCGAAGGTGAAAATGACTGGGAGGAAATTAGCCGTCGTGCAGCTTTTGCTTCCCATAGGCTAATTGGTTGGATTTACTGGGATCCGAGGGCCATTGCGAATTACGAAGCGCTTGGAGTTCCTAATGGATTCGGTTACTACGTATCTACTCGTGCAGCTTCTCTTGGAAAAGCCGGAAACAAAGCAGTATCTGCAGCTTTTTACTCGATACACCCAGACTTCATTGCAGCAAGCCTTGATAACTGTCGTGAACATACGACTTTCGAAAAAGCGGCAGCAGCTAGAGACGCTGCGATCGCTCCAGGTTTAAAGGAATTAACACCAGAAATCTGTGATCCTTTAGCAGCTATGTCTTCAAACCTTTGGAAAGCAGCTGAAGAACTTCCTGTATCTGGCCGAGCTTTATTTGCATCATTACTGGATTGGCCACGTCATCAAGATCCACTTACATCAGCTTGGCTAGCTGTTAACACCATCCGAGAGTGGCGCGGTGATACTCATTGGGCAATCTTGGCAAGCGAAAATATTGACGGCACTATGGCCGGCATCTTAGATAATGCAAAGCATGGTTACGACGATCAATGGCTTCCACGTAGTCGAGGAGCAGATGATGATGCAATTAGTACCGCATTTAAAAAGCTGATGGAACGTGGTTTAGCAGATGGAGAAACAGTTACTCCTGAAGGCTTGGAATTTAGAGAAGGTCTCGAAAGAAAACTTAACAACATGGCAAGTGCTGCGTGGCGTAATCTCGGGATTGACCAAACGACTCAATTTCTAGAATTGATCGAACCAGTTGGTTCGCGCTACATGGATCACATTGATAACACAGCTGGATCAAATTGGATGCCAGCTGGGCGAGAAGCTAAGAGTAAATAGTATTGATGATCAGCTCATGCGCTGAACTATCATCGCCATTCCTTGTCCGCCTCCAACACACATGGTTTCAAGCCCAAATTCTTTATCAGCGTCCTCTAGACCATTTATCAATGTTGTCATTATCCGAGCACCTGTCATTCCAAATGGATGACCTAAAGCTATAGCTCCTCCATTCACATTCAATTTGTCATGGTCTATCCCGGTTTCTTCTGCTGAAGGAATAACTTGCGCTGCGAAAGCTTCATTTATCTCCACGAGATCAATATCAGTAATTGCCATACCGGCTCTTTGCAATGTTTGGTTGATTGCATCAACTGGGCCTAATCCCATGACTTCTGGATTCAGAGCTGAAACTCCAGAAGCCACAATTTTCGCTAATGGAGTGACTCCTAATTCTGAAGCTTTTTCTTCACTCATCACGACTACGGCAGCAGCGCCGTCATTCAAAGGACAAGCATTGCCAGCAGTAACAGTTCCATCAGGGCGAAAAACAGGGTTCAACTGTGAAACATTCTCATAAGTTGTTCCAGCTCTTATTCCATCGTCAGCAGTGACTACAGTCCCATCCGGAACTGTGTAGGGAGTGATCTCACGTTCAAAAAATCCTCGAGTAGCAGCAGCTTCCGCACGGTTTTGAGAACGCACACCCCACTCGTCCTGATCTTTACGAGAAACACCTTTGCTTTGGGCAACGTTTTCGGCAGTTTGACCCATTGCTATATACACGTCCGGTAAACCTTGAGGTGGAGTCCAAGTTTCCACTCCTTCTCCGGTTCTTTCAGCAGTTCGGGTTTCTGCATCCTTAAAGGAGTCATTATGAGGTCCGGTATCGGAAGCCCCAAATTGGTAACGACTTACACATTCGACGCCTCCTGCAACAAATATGTCTCCTTCTCCAGCTTTAATGGCATGAAAGGCCATACGGATCGTTTGCAACGAAGATGAACAGTATCGATTCACTGTTACTCCAGGGGCGTCAATTCCAGCTAGAAGGCTTGATATGCGTGCAATGTTATAACCTTGCTCTCCGCCTGGTTGCCCAGTTCCCCACAGGACATCTTCAACCAAGTCAGTTTGAATTTGTGGAACTTTAGAAAGAACATCTTTGATTATAAAAGCCGACATGTCATCAGGTCTGGCCTCTGCAAGACTGCCTTTATTTGCTCTACCTATAGGAGTTCTTGAAGTTGCTACTATTACAGCATCAGTCATGATTAACCTCTCAATTAGTTATTGAATCTGCCGAGATCCTAACCGGCAGAAATAGACCTTGTTTATTTTTGCACAAAAACTTTAATTCGTTCGCTTTACTAGAGTCAGTCCATCACCAATCGAGAGCATTACAGAAGAAACCCTCTCATCTTTAGCGACGTAATCATTAAAGTTTCGCATAGAGACAGTGTCGTCGTCAGATATTTCTGCATCAACCACTTTGCCCGACCATAAAACATTGTCGATCGCTATTAAGCCGTGTTCTGACAATCTAGACACAATCTCTTCGTAGTATCCGAGGTAGCCACCCTTGTCAGCATCGATGAAGGCAAAGTCAATTTTTTTACCATCAGGCAAATTGGCCAAAGTTTCCTTTGCAGGTGCAATAACAAGTTCGATTTTTTCAGCAACACCCGCCTTCTCCCAGTATCTATTAGCTACGGAAGTCCATTCTTCAGAAACATCACAACATAGCAGTTTTCCATTCTCCGGTAGGGCTTTGGCAATAGCTAAAGATGAATACCCTGTAAAAGTTCCTACCTCGACAGCAAAATCGGGTCGAATCGCCGCAACTAGCATGTAAAGAAAAACACCCTGATCTTGGGCAATTTGCATAGCAGAAACTTTCCCCAATTCAGACGTAGTCTCTATAAGGGATTGTTGAGTTTCATCAGGCTGCGAAGTGTGATCCAATATGTATTCGAAAAGTTTTTCATCAAGAAAAAAAGAACGCCGGCGTTTCTTTTCTTCCGAAATGTTCGAATTATTCTGCATATAGTTTCCTATCCTTGATATTTACCAATAATGAATTACTAAAGTGGTAAATGCAGAGGTTAGCGAAGAATTTTGAGCATCCTACAAATGGGCTTAAGGGAGAGTAATGACGAAAATAGACCCGCAAGAGCAATGGAAATTGCTTATAGGTGGCGAATGGGTAGAAACTGCAGAAACATATCCAGTCGTGAATCCTTACACGACGGAGACAGTAGGTCATGCACCAGAAGCGACTCTGAGTGAGGCAGTCGGTGCAATGGTCGCCGCGAGAGAAGCATTAGACGGGTGGAAAAATACATCGATTGATCAGAGGTGTTATTTACTCGGAAAACTTGCAGATGTACTAGAACAGAAAACTCCAGAATGGGTCGATTTAGTTCAGGCAGAGACTGGGTCAACTATAAATATCACAGAAACTCTCCAAGTCGCAGGAGGGTTTATTGACCGTTTCCGTTACTACTCGAAACCACAACGCATAGATTCATCTGAACTTCCTATTAAACAAGGAGCGAATGCTCTTGGACCTGCGGGCCTTGTAGCTGCATCTGTATACCACCAGCCAGTTGGGGTTGTTCTATGTATCACGCCCTATAATTTTCCTCTTACTAATGTGGCGGGGAAAATAGCACCAGCTTTAGCAATGGGTAACACCTGCATCATAAAACCGGCCCCACAGGACCCACTGGGTATTTTGAGGTTAGGTGAAGCTATAAATGAAGCCGGATTCCCTCCAGGAGTTGTAAATATTGTTACTTCTTCCGGTCCGGAAGTCCCTGCAGCGATGGTTGCATCAAAAGATGTAAACATGGTCAGCTTTACGGGTTCAACTTCTGTTGGAAAGTCAATCTATGAAAGTGGCGCAGCAACCATGACGCGTGTTCTTATGGAACTAGGTGGGAAAGGTGCCCTAATCATGACCGAAGATGCCAACGTCGATGCAGCGATGGGTGCTATTGCAAGTGTTTGGGGTTTCCACAGCGGGCAGATTTGCACCGCTCCAACACGGGTTATCTGCCATCGAAACATTTATGACCAAACAGTAGAGACCCTCTCGGCTGTAGCAGGGATGCTTAAAATAGGAGACCCAAGAGAACGTGACACTTTGGTGGGCCCTTTGATTTCAGAACAGCAGAGAGACAACGTTGAAAATTTTGTTTCATCCGGTGTGGAGTCAGGCGCCAAATTGGTTTGCGGAGGGCAAAGACCTGATGAGCAAGGCTATTTTGTAGCACCAACACTTTTAGCAGACTGCACAACTGATATGCACGTTGTCCGTGAAGAAGCTTTTGGACCAGTTGTTGTAGTAATGCCACATGACGATGATGAACAAGCGATTGAAATGGCCAACGACTCTGATTATGGATTATTTAGTTACGTTTATGCGGGTGATACTGCTAGAGCTCACCAGATAGCTAAGAGTCTGGAAAGTGGAAACGTTGCCCTTAACAGCTTTCAGCCACACATGGAAGCCCCTTTTGGGGGATTCAAGATGTCTGGAATAGGTAGGGACCGTGGCATATGGGGTTTAAAGGCTTACAGCGAGCTTCAGGCTATTTCTTGGTTAGCTTAATTTATAAAGGCTCTTCTGGGATGGCTTGAGAAGCTATGGTCACTATTGTAAGGAATGACGAAAAGAGGAATAATGCTTGAAGTAGGAAGCGAAGCGCCGAAATTTTCAGCGCTTGATCAAGATGGCAACACATTATCTTTGGCTGATTTTTCAGGAAGCTGGGTTTTGCTTTGGTGGTATCCAAAAGCATCTACACCTGGTTGAACGATTCAAGGCCAGGGGCTCCGTGACAGGGCCTCAGAATTTTCAGATTTAGGAGCGGTAATAGTTGGTGCCAGTTTCGACTCAGTGGAAGAGCAAAAGAAATTTGCCGATGAACATGATTTTCTCTTTCCGTTAATTTCTGACCCTGAAAGAAAAATAGGGGAGCTTTATGGTGCGGCTCGTCCTGCAGACGACCCTGCCGTAGCTTTTCCTTTGAGGATCAGTTTTTTGATTTCTCCTGAGGGGTTAATTGCCGCTATTTGGAATCAGGACTCAATTACAGATTTTCAGACTCATGGTGATGAAGTTTTGTCAGCAATTCGTTCGCAAAGCTGAGAGCGTTGGTCTGATTTGATTCTTCCACTAGAGGGCCTTTCTGTGGTTGAAGGCTCGGCTTTCGTTGCCGCTCCTTCAGGAGGAATGACATTAGCCCAGATGGGTGCCGAAGTGATCAGGTTTGATCAACTCGGCGGAGGAATCGATTATAAGCGTTGGCCCCTTACCGAAGATGGGGTAAGCCTTTATTGGAATGGTTTGAACCGTGGAAAGAAATCAGTTGCAGCAGATTTACGAGCACCTGAGATACAGATTTTATTATCGGAACTTATAGCCACTTCAGGGAATTTTTTAACCAATTTTCCTGCAAAAGGTTGGCTCAGTTACGAAAAACTTTCAGAAAAAAGACCAGATTTAGTGATGGTAGCGATCACGGGAAGCCACGATGGAACAACAGCAGTGGACTACACGATTAACTGTGCAGTTGGGATTCCGTCAATAACTGGCCACGTGGACGATCCCCGTCCTGTCAATCATTCACTGCCTGCTTGGGACCTCATCTGTGGCCAAACCGCAGCATTAGGGATGCTTGCGGCTGACCGATATAGAACACAAACTGGGGAAGGCCAGTTAGTAGGCCTTGCTTTGTCAGATGTTGCGCTAGCAGCTGTTGCGTGGAGGGGAGACCTTTCCGAAGTTGAGCTAGGTGGAGAGGAAAGAAAGAAACTTGGCAATGACCTCTATGGAGCCTTCGGAAGAGATTTTCTGAGCCTCGATGGCCGTCATGTGATGGTTGTGGCTATCACTCAAAGGCAATGGTACGGCCTTTTAGAGGCGACACAGACGCAGGAAGAGGTAGCTTCACTATCTCAAAGACTTGACCTTGATTTCACAGATGAGGGGGCACGTTTTCAAGCAAGAGAAGAACTTGCGGATTTGTTTAATCCGTGGTTTCAAGGCTTAACCTTAAAGGAAATTTCTGAACGGCTTGATAAATATGGAGTGTGCTGGGGCCCGTACAGGACATTCAGACAGATGCTTGACGAGGATCCTAGGTGTTCAACGGAGAATCCGATGTTTTCCAAAGTTGATCAACCTGGAGTGGGAACACACTTGGTCCCTGGGTCACCTTTATCTTTCGGAGGTCCACTGGTAGACGATCGGAATGCCCTCAAAGCGCCGTTGTTAGGAGAACACACTGAACAAGTCTTAGCTGACAATTTGAAACTGAGTCCAGTTGAAATAGGAAATTTGGTTGATCACGGTCTTATCTTCACAGTTTCGTGACTGGTTCTTCAAGCTCCAAAAACTACGAGCCGCCAATCAAGAACATTTGACACTTCAGCACCTTTGAGAGAAGAGACCTCTGTTTTTATTGCACTAATTTTTCCATTAGACAATGTTTTCTGCTCTAAGAGGGTGTGCTCAAAAGACAAAACATCCCCTTCATGGACAGGTCCTAAGTGATCGCAAGACTGCCAACCTAAAATAGTTGCGTTTCCGGGCATCATTCGGTTCAGAGATGCTTGGGCGAGACCTATAGTGTGGCCACCATATACGAGTCTTTCGCCAGTAGGTGAAGTACTTGCGTCACGGTGGACAGGGGCTTGGTTTTGGGTTAGACGAACTAGTTCCATGGCATTACTTACTGTGTCACGAAGGTCATCTATTTTCTTTTCTCCAACGATCCAATTTTCCTGTTTTTCTCTATTCAGAGATGAGACGTCCCAAGACCCAGGAACTAAAGACTTCCAGTCATCTAAAACGATTTCCGTTTCTACGGAACCGAGGTCGTCGCAGTGCCCAGGAAGGTTTTCAGGATCGCGTGCTTTGAGCATCGCACACCGTTCATAATCAACCACGATTGAATTGTCATCCACACAAGTAGTTTTTATGCCAAGTAGCGCAAGTCCTCTCGGTGACCTGTCTTTCCTCAGGGTCAAATCTTTTAAACCTTTGATTACCACTTCGGTATGAAGAGTCTCTTCTTCAAAGACTGGCCTCTTGAAAGAAACTCCGCGATAGAAAAGATTGGCTATTACCCGTCTTGTGGCAACAGTGCTTTGTCCGATTGAAAAATGCATTATCAACCCAGGGTTCACAACACGTTTCGACACCCCAGTTACCTTTTCGGCCAATGGAAGACTTAGAGAAATTGCCAAAGGATCCCCGCAAATTGACTGGTACATAGCGATTTCCCCCGAGGTGATAGTCAGATCGGGGGAAGGTGGGAGAATTTGCCCCACTGTTAAATCATCGAAATACGTTCCAGAAGCTTTTCCATTGCTAGTTATTTCGTGATCCATCTAATGACTATGGCATGAGTTTCACTTATTTCATCTTGATTGCAGACGGTTATCACAAAAGGTCATCTCCGAACAGAAAGAGAATCTGTTTTACAGATAGGTAATTCTCTAATTATTATCGCAAACCTCTGTTCAAAACGGTTTGTATTACCTAAAGTCGCGCGCTCGGAGTAAAACTTCGAAAAGTAGAACGGAGGAGGGCCGGTCTGCATGACTGATATAGCGACGAACTTTTTTATTGATTCAAGAGTTCTAATCTGGATGAAAAATGCTTTGTGTCAAGGTGAGAGCAGTTTGTTTTTTGCACCATTCGCCGAAAGACCTGAAGCAAGAGTTAGGCGTGAAGCGAAAGCTAAAGATATTTGTGCTGATTGTGCAGTGCAAGATGATTGCAAAGAATATGCTCGCGACAACAGAGAGTTAGGTTTTTGGGGCGGAGAATCAGAAGCAGAGAGAGCTACTGCAGGATTTGCACCGACTACACCGATAATAGGACGCAGGCAGGTAGCTGCTGACAGAGCTGCTGCCGCTTTAGCCGCCGCTGCCGCAGCAGCAGGACGTTAAATAAACAAAATAAAATCAGTTCTTATTAAAACGCGCTGAAAGAAATATCGGAAAGATCCCAACAGCAACACAAATTCCTGTAGTCAACCATGCGCCACCAGACAGATGAACTATCTCAAAGTAGTCACGGCCAAACTCACTTAAAAGAACAGATACATAAGACAAGCCCATAAACACTGCTAACAATAATTTCCAAGGTTTTACAGGCCTACTTACAACTACAAGAATTCCAAGACCAAGGCATAGAAGAGTCGCCGTTGCAGCAGTTCTAGCTTCAATCAACAAAACATCCGAACGCCTAACAATTTCATAACAGACAAAAGTTGCGATTGCAGCGGAGATGCCAGCAGGGATTGAATAACGAAGAACCCTTTTTAGAAAACCTGGCTTCACCAGTGAACTATCAGGAGCTAAAGCTAAGAAAAAACCAGGAAGGCCTATGGAAAAAGTTCCTATAAGCGTTAATTGCTTAGGTCGAAAAGGAAAAGGAACACCGAGTATTCCTACGAGTGCCGTCAACAGAACAGCGTAAGTTGCTTTTGTTATGAAAAGATTAGAAACCCTCTCTATGTTATTGATCACCCTCCGTCCTTCTTTAAGAACGCGTGGCAATATTTTGAATTGATTGTCAAGCAACACCAACTGGGCCACGGCCCTACTAGCCGAACTGCCTGACCCCATAGCTATACCCATATCAGAATCTTTCAAAGCGAGAACGTCGTTGACGCCATCACCTGTCATAGCAACGGTGTGACCATTGTTTTGAAGAGAAGAAACCATTGCCCTTTTTTGGTGAGGTGTCACACGTCCAAAAATCGACGTATTTTCAATTATTTCATCCATGTTTTGATTTTCTGATAATTCTCTAGCGTCTAAAATCTCTGCATCCGTTGAGATACCAGCTTTTTTAGCTACAGCAGCAACTGTTGCAGGATGATCACCCGAAATCACTTTTAATTGAATGCCTTGATCTTGAAGATAGCTAAGAATTTCTTTTGCATCCTCTCGCAAAGTATCCTCCAGAAAGATCAGACACACTGGACTTCGATTTGTTGGCAATTCATCTGTCTTGCCAACAGGATCATCTGACCTAGTAAGAACTAAAATGCGCTTCCCCTCATTCGCTAGAATTTCCACACGATTACGGTTTTCTTGATCGTTTTCCCCGAGGAGAATTTCAGGCGCCCCCAAATAAAACAGTCCATTATCACCGAAGTCGCACATAGCCCATTTACGCATTGAGGAAAAGGCGATTGAGTCAATCAAGTGCCAGTCAGGATCTCGAAATTGTTCACCCAGAGCAGCGAGCGTCGCGTTTGGTGAAGGATCAGCAGCCACCATCGCTCCGAGCACACCAGAAGGATCGGTTCCATCGAGCGTCTCAAACCCCGTATAGGAAATTTTTCCTGTTGTAATAGTCCCAGTTTTGTCCAGACATAAGACATCGACACGAGCCAACATCTCAACTGATGCCAGTTCTTTGCATAAAGCTCGATGTCGAGCCAAAGCGACCACACCAGTGATAAATGAAAGACTTGTAAGTAGAACAAGTCCGTCAGGAACCATTGCAACTGCTGAAGCTACGGTCCCACGTAAAGCTTCCTCCCAAAGATCTTCAGTAGCTAAAAGCCTTAGAAGTAAAAGACCTACAGAAGGAGGAATAATTACAATCAACCAACGCAGTATCGTGTCTACCCCAGAACGCAAGTCACTATCGACAAGTCTGAATCGTCGAGCCTCTTCAGCCAAAGCAACTGCATACGAGTCAACACCTATACGTGTAGCCCTGTAATGACCAAAACCAGCTGATACAAAACTCCCAGACAAAACCTCATCTTGAATGTTTTTTTCGATAGGTTCAGATTCGCCAGTTAATAGAGATTCATCGACTTCTAAACCAGCAGAATGTGTTAACTCACCGTCCACAACTATTTGATCACCTGGTTGAACCTCAATCAGGTCATCAAGTACGACTTCAGAAATATTAATTTCTTTAGTAGT
>CETA01010363.1_pt1 | contig 16482 bp, 12 predicted proteins | sample 531251 | NCBI WGS metagenome assembly CETA01 (sample SAMEA2622362, study PRJEB7988) | marine metagenome | biome: marine biome (ENVO:00000447); feature: mesopelagic zone (ENVO:00000213); material: "saline water (ENVO:00002010), including plankton (ENVO:xxxxxxxx)" | depth 380 m
CATTTCTTTTTACCTAAAGAAGTGGGAGGAGAAAGAGAAGATGGAAGAAATTTAATTGAAGAAGTGAAGGAATTCCATACTCTGTTAACAACTAAGGATGAAATGTTTGATTTTGACCATAATAAGTCTGAGAGAATTTTTGGACTTTTCGCTGATGAACATCTTAGAAATATAGAAACTCCAGATAACCATTTGCTCGAACCTTCTTTAAGTGAAATGCTTGAGTTTGCTGTTAATCGTTCAGATTACTTCATAAATAATGGGTGTATTGGGTTTTTTATAATGGCCGAAGGCTCTCAGGTGGATTGGGCAGGTCATGTTAATAATTTAGATTACTTGAAACGAGAAATGCAAGATTTGGATTCTGCTGTTGAATGGGCTCTTAAATATGCCAAAGAGAGTAAGAATACGCTAGTTGTCGTTACTGCAGATCATGAAACTGGAGGACTTCTTATAGAACCAGAAAATCCTGTTGACTATACAGGCAATAAAATAAAGTTATCTTTCAACACTGCTGTTGGAAGTGGAACTCATACAGGTGTGCCAGTTCCTGTTTACGCTTATGGTCCTGGTTCTGAAAATTTTACTGGAACTTTAGACAATACAGATATCTATAGAGCAATTCTGACCTCATTAGATACAAGCTCAAGTTCAGGAAGTTGTATGCAGTGATTTCAGTACTTTATTTATTAATATTCAACCTGACCCATCCATAGAAGGCCTATGTGATAAGAAGAATTTAAGCTTGTTAAGGGAAGAGAGAGGTTTATTTACTCTTTAGACACCTCAAGTATGAGTTTGCCAGTATTTTTTCCAGTAAATAATCTATCTAAAGCTTCTAAAGCATTTTCTAGACCTTTTTGCACATCTACACTATATTTTATTTTTCCTTCTAAAATCCAATTACTAAGATCTTCTAAGGCTTTTGGAAATTCTTCTGCAAAGTCAGAGACGATAAACCCTTCTACTCTTGCTCTCTTCATTAAGATATTGCCATAATTATAAGGTCCTGGAACAGGCTCTTTACTATTATAAGTTGAGATTAGTCCGCAAACTGAAATTCTTGCATTAAGATTAATAATTTTAAGAACTGCATCAAGAATTAAACCTCCAGTATTATCAAAATATATATCTATTCCTTCAGGACAAGCAGCATTAAGTTCCCCAAGAACATCTTTAGTTTTATAGTTTATAGCTGAGTCAAAATTTAGCTCTTCAAGTAACCATTTACATTTTTTTTCACTACCAGTAAGGCCAATGACTTTACAACCTTTCATTTTAGCCAGCTGACCTACTATGGAACCCACAGCTCCAGCCGCAGTAGATACAACGACAGTTTCTCCTTCTTTAGGGTTAGTAATCGATAGAAAACCGAAATATGCTGTAAATCCAGTTAAACCTGCTGCGCTCATATAAGCAGTGAGAGGTAAAGGAAGAGAGTCTGGTAAAACGCTAACATCTTCTGGTTTTACTAAACAATAGTCCTGCCATCCACAAGAAAATGATGATACAAAACTTCCTTCGTCAAGTGAGGGGTGATTGCTCTTAATTATTTTACCTACTACACCACCACGCATTACTTCACCTATTTCAACTGGAGGCATGTACTGATCAATATCCGACATCCAAATTCTATTAGTTGGATCAAGAGACAGGTAAACATTTTGTAAAAGAGCTTCCCCAGTCTTTGGCTCTGGAACATTAGTCCCTACCAATTCTAAGTCATCCTTAGATATATCTCCTATAGGCCTTTTTTTTAATATCCATTGTCTATTACTATTTCTCATTTAGCTCCTTTATCTTTTTAAATTAAACAAATTTAGTAAAAAATGATAACAAAAAATTGTTCTGTAAAACCAAAATATTTATTTTTTTAAGATAAACTGCAAGAATGAGAAAAAGAAAATTTTGGGGATGGGGTTACGCAGATGAAATCTTGAGTGATCAAGAAGATAAAAATGTTGAAGAGAGGATACTGGGCAGGTTTTCCTTAAGTGAAGTTGAAACTATTCCTGTACCAAAGGCTCAAGATATACAGCTTATTAAACCCAGAATTGTTCCTCCAAGAAGTCTAAGAAAAACCTTTTCTACTGATCACCTAGAACGTTTAAACCATAGTTATGGCAAATCTTTTCCAGATGTTGCTAGGGCTATGTTAGGCCTATTCCCTAATCCTCCAGATCTAATAGCTCTTCCCCATAACCAAGAAGATGTCATAAACATCCTTGACTGGTCAGATCAAAATAACATTGCTGTAATTCCTTATGGAGGAGGTTCTAGTGTTTGCGGAGGGGTTGAAACAGATGTCGGCGATTCATATTCAGGAGTTATTTCTCTTGATTTAAGAAATTTAAATCAAGTGCTTGAAATAGACCAAGAAAGTAGAGCAGCAAGAATTCAGGCAGGAATATTTGGACCGGCCCTGGAAGCTGAACTCAAGCAATCTAATCTAACTTTAAGACACTTTCCACAAAGTTTTGAACATTCAACTTTAGGAGGCTGGATAGCAACAAGATCAGGTGGTCATTTTGCTACCTTATACACACACATAGACGATTTTGTAGAGTCAACCACTATGATTACTCCTAAGGGGGTTGTTGAGTCAAGAAGACTCCCTGGTTCTGGTGCTGGTCCAAGTCCCGATCGTATGGTTATTGGTTCAGAGGGTATATTGGGGGTAATTACGGAAGCATGGATGAGATTACAGGAGAGGCCAAAATTTCGAGCTTCTTGTCCAGTTTTGTTTGATGATTATAGTAAGGCTTTAAAAGCCACTCAATTGATAAGCCAATCCGCTTTATTTCCTGCTAACTGCAGACTTTTAGATGCTAACGAGGCTCTTTTTAATGGAGCAGGAGATGGCTCTAAACACCTATTGATCTTATCTTTTGAATCTGCTGATCATGAGATGAATATTTGGTTAGAAAGGGCACTAGAAATAGCTTCAGATGTTGGAGGGCAATTTGAACTACCCCAGAAGAAGGAATCTGATGCGCATAAAACTGGAGCTTCTGGAACTTGGCGGAACAGTTTTATAAGAGCTCCTTATTACAGGGAGGCTTCTGTTAGAAGGGGTATTATTCAAGATACTTTTGAAACTTCCATAACTTGGGATAAAGGATTTAATTTCATTGAATCCTTAAAGGAAAAGGCTTCAAAAGCTATTAAAGAAATTTCTGGTAAAAATTCTACAGTAACTTGTCGCCTAACCCATACCTACCCGGATGGATTAGCTCCATACTTTTCTTATACAGCCTATGCCACCCCATCTACAATGATTGATGTGTGGAGAGAGATTAAGTTGGTTACAAATGAAATGTGTATAGAAGAAGGGGGAACAGTCACTCATCATCACGCTGTGGGTAGAGATCATCGCATTAAAGGGTATGACTTACAAAGATCCGAAGGTTTTAAAAACATGCTAAGCGCTGCCAAGAAGGAAGTAGATCCAAGTAGTATATTGAACCCCGGAGTATTAATTGATCCAGATAATAAAAAAATAAAAAACTGGATGAATTAAGATTAGCAAGAAGCTCTTAAGTTCCGTCCTCATACTTCCAATAAGCTTTTATCGATAAAATTTTATTTTTTTTATTAATCTGATACAGAATTACCAGATCTGTATCTAACTTTCTACCATCATCTAACGAGTTAGTTATTGTAGCGACATTAGCGCATTCAGTCTCACATGGGTATGACTCTCTTACAATAAATTTAATATTTCCAGGTCCGATCACATTGTCCCAGAAAGTTTCTATGGCTTTTATGCCCTTATGTCCTTTACCTAGAGGGTCCAAGGGGGATTTTCCTACAGGATCTTGAATAAATGCATTTTTATCGAAAAGTGATAACCATTCCTTTTTTAGTCCCTTTTCTGCAGCTTGTGCAGATAAAAAAGAAATTTGTTGCACTATAGGCATTTTATCATTTATTAAATCTTTCATGTTTGAGTTATTTTAAGAAAAATCATAAGGATTCTGGCATAATTAAATCAATTTTAGGGGAATTTATGATGTCTAAACAAGCTTCATTTTCTGAGATGACTTCTGGAACGGCAGATGATTATGAGATTATAGCCGATCATGCAGCCAATTTTGCCAAGGAATTACCTGCACGTGTATTAGATCACTTGTCTCTTTTAAAAGGCGATACTGGCGGCTTTGCTATAGATCGATTTGCTCATAGTATCCAAACTGCTACAAGAGCTTATAGGGATGGAAAAGATGAAGAATACGTTGTATGTGCACTTCTTCATGACATAGGAGATACAATCGCTAGTGCCAACCATGCTGATCTAGCAGCTACTATGTTGGAGCCATTTGTTTCAGAGAAAAATTATTGGATAATTAAGCACCATGGCATTTTCCAGGGGTATTATTTCTTCGAGTATGTTGGTCTAGATAAAAATTTAAGGGACAACTTTAAGGGGCATAAATATTGGGATGATTGCGTTGAATTTTGTGCTAAGTATGACCAGAATTCTTTTGATCCAGAATATGAGAATATGTCTATTGAAGAATTTGAGCCTATGGTCAGTAGTGTTCTCTCTAAACCAAAAAATTCCATTTACTTAAGAAGGGATTATCCATAATTCTCTTTCTTAATGGATAGAATTGAATCCTTAATTAAGGAATTAACCCTTGAAGAAGCAGTATCTATTGTTTCAGGATCTGATGGGTGGCATTCTACTGGGGTAGAACGACTTTCCATCCCAAGATTAAAAATGACAGATGGTCCTAATGGTGCCAGAGGGGATGGAATTTCTGGAAAGAGTTCAGCATGCTTTCCTTGTGGGATTGCTTTGGGTTCTATTTGGGATTTAGAAATCATTTATTCAATTGGCAAAGCCATAGGTAAAGAGGCTAAAAGTAAAGATGCTGATGTCCTTTTAGGACCTACAATAAATATTCACAGACATCCACTCGGCGGAAGGCATTTTGAATGTTATTCTGAAGATCCCCTTTTAACTGGAAAAATAGCTTCTTCTTTCGTTAAAGGAGTTCAGTCAGAAAGAGTAGCAGCTTGTCTAAAGCATTTTGCAGGTAATGATACAGAATTTAAGAGGCATGAAATTAGCTCTAATATAAAAGCCAGGGTGCTTAGAGAAATTTATTTATTACCTTTTGAGATGGGAGTTAAGCTTGGTGGAGCTTTGGTTGTTATGTCTGCTTATAACAAGCTTAATAACATTTTTTGCTCATCCCACGAAGAATTACTTAACAATATTTTAAAAGAAGAATGGAGTTTTCCAGGTTATGTTGTAAGCGATTGGGGTGCTTCACTTCAAACGGTAGAAAATGCAAATGGAGGATTAGATTTAGAAATGCCAGGACCTGCTAAGACATGGGGCACAAAGTTACTAGATGCAATCCATAAAGGTAAAGTACAAGAACAAAAAGTATTTGAAAAGGTTAGAAGAATTCTCAAAATAGCTGAGTTTTCTGGAAGATTAGACTCACCTAATGAAAAACCCGAGCAGTCAAATGATTTAGAAAATGATAGAAAGTTAATCAGACAAGCAGCAGGTGAATCAATTGTTCTTTTAAAAAATAACAACTTACTTCCATTAGATAAGAAACAGATCAAAAAAATTGCATTAATTGGTCCAAATATTGAAAAGGGACAGTTTATAGGAGGTGGCAGTGCAACAGTAAAAGCCCATTATGTTATTCATCCAAAGGATGCTTTAAAAGAGTACTTAGGAGATGGAGTGGAGCTAAAGTGCAGCGAAGGATGTCATATCTACAAATATCTTCCTTCGATTGATAAACAGAAATTAAAAGATCCAGTAAATGGTACTCAGGGATTTCAGGTTGAGTTTTTTGAGGGAGATGACTTGGGAGGAAAGGTTTTAAAATCTGAAACTCTAACAGGCGGTAAATTTTGGGCTTTATCAGGATTTGGTGTAGGGGTGGCTTCTAAATTCGAACCTCCATCTTTATCAGTAAGATTTTCTTCGTATTTTAGACCTGATATTTCAGGTGAATATTTATTTGAGTTAATAAGTATAGGATCTTCCAGACTGAAAATAGATGGAAAAGAAATAATAGATAATTGGAATTTTCAGGAAGAAGGAGATGCTTTTTTTGGTTTTGGAAGCGCAGCAAAAAGGTCTACTTGTTTTCTAGAAAAAAACCAAGAATATTTTATAGAGATAGAATACGAGTGGTCTGGAAGATTCCCAGCTGTTCAAATAGGTATGCTTCCGCCTGATAAAGAAGATTTATTAGAACAAGCAATTTCTCTTGCTAAAGAAAGCGATGCAGTTTTGCTAATTGTTGGAACTAATTCTGATTGGGAAACTGAAGGAAATGATAGATCTGATATATTCCTTCCAGGTAAACAAGATGAGTTAATCGAAAAGATTTGTAAGGTTAACTCAAATACTGTAGTGGCAATAAATACTGGTTCACCTATTTCAATGTCATGGGTAGATAAAGTGAAATCAATTCTACAGATTTGGTTTACAGGTCAAGAATATGGAAGAGCTTTAACAGATATTGTTTTTGGAGATGTTAATCCCTCCGGGAAACTACCTACAACATTTCCCATGAAATTAGAAGACACACCTGCTTTTTCAAGCTATCCAGGAAAGAATTTACAAATGGATTATGATGAGGGTCTATATGTAGGTTACAGGTGGTACGAAAAGGAAGGAATAAAACCTCTTTTCCCATTTGGTCACGGCTTATCCTATACAACCTTTGAGTACAGTGATCTAAGAATAATTCCTCCTAAAACTCAGAATTCAGCTATCTCTTTTGAAGTAACAATATCTAATACAGGAGGATTCAAGGGAAAAGAAGTAGTTCAATGTTATGTTAAGGTTGAGAACTCTAGAATTAACAGACCATCAAAGGAATTAAAAGTCTTTGAAAAAGTGGAACTAGACATTGGTGAATCTAAAAAACTCATTTTTAATTTATCTGAAAGAGATCTTGCTTATTGGGATGAGTCTGCCAAAAATTGGTCAGTGGAACCAGCTGAATATAGGATATTGGTCGGTTCTTCATCTGAAGATATAAGATTAGAAAATTCTGCTTGGTTAGGTTGATATCAACGGGCTGTAAGACCTCCATCAACTACAAATTCTGCACCTGTTATAAAAGAGCTCTTATTTGAAGCCAGATAAACTGCAACTTTTGCTACTTCTTTAGGAAGGCCTAGTCTTCCCAAAGGATGAAGGTTGTTTATTTGAGATTTAGCTTCATTTTCACTTATACCTGTTTGTTTTTTTAATCCATCTTGGACCTGGGTTCCCATGTTAGTATCTATAACGCCAGGATGGATGCTGTTGACTCTAACGTTATATCCCAAGGTAGAAAATTCCATAGCACAACCTTTAGTAAATATTCTTACCGCTCCTTTAGAGGCATTATATGGACCTATGAAAGGACCTCCCACTATGCCAGCAACTGAAGATAAATTAATTATTGATCCGCTTTCTTTTTCCCTATTTGGTCTTTTAACTATTTCTTCAATGGCAAATTTAGTACCTAAGAATACTCCTTCAACATTTACTGAAAACATATGCTTCCATTCTTCCAAAGAAATATCTGAGAGAGGTTTTGAGAAATAAATCCCCGCATTATTTACTAGAACATCCAGTCCACCAAAAGTGTCTACACAAAATTTAATAGTTTTTTTCCAACTGGATTCTTTCGTAACATCTTGTTCGATATAGGCTGATTCATATCCTAGTTTAGTTAATTCAGTTACTTTTAATTTACCCTCTTTGTTTAATAGGTCAGAAAGTATTACTTTCGCACCAGCCTTGCACATCTGAAAAGATATTTCAGCCCCTATACCTCTTGCAGCTCCAGTAACTAATACAACCCTATTTTTCAGGTTCATATTTACACTTTCTTTGGGGATGCAGATTCCATTACTTCTTTATCGTGGGCTTTCTTTGCCTCAATAAGTTCAGGTATAAGTTTGTCTAACAGTTCTAAGGTCCAAAGATTGTCTGTTGTGAAAGATTTAATAACAGCAGGTTGCTGCATAATACCTAATATACCACCCTGGGAATGTATAATTTGAGAAGTCACTTCTTGAGCATCTTCACTACATAGCCAAGTTACAACAGGAGCTATTTGTTCTGGTCCTTGAGTCCAATCATTTTCATCATATTCCCTTCCAGCAGCATTAATAAGATCAAGTGTTAATCTAGTAGCAGCACCAGGTGATAAAGTGTTAACAGTGCATTTATATTTTGTAACTTCTAAAGCAAGAGACCTTGTGAAGCCAGCTATACCTGCTTTCGCTGCGCCGTAATTAGTTTGTCCAAAATTACCAAATAAACCTGATACTGAAGACATATTTATTATTCTGCAATTTAATCTATTATTATCTTTTATATATCTAACGAAAGGACGTGTACAGTTGTAATGTCCTTTTAAATGAACTTCCATGATTGCATCCCATTCTGATTCTTCCATGTTATAAAGGGTTTTATCTCTTAATATCCCAGCGTTATTAATTAATATGTCAAGACCACCGAAAGAGTTTAAAGCGGTTTGGAATATATTTTGACCTCCTTGTACAGAACCAACAGAGTCATAATTTGCTACGGCTTCTCCTCCATTATCTAAAATTTCCTTAACAACATTATCAGCTACCTTGCCTTCTCCGGTTCCATCTCTTTCGCCACCTAAATCATTAACAATGACTTTAGCTCCTTCTTCTGCAAATTTAAGTGATATTTCTTTTCCTATTCCCCTTCCAGCTCCGGTTACAATTGCAATTTTTCCATTTAATCTACTCATAATTAATCCTATAGTGAAATTATTGTCAGTTTAGTGCATTCTAACTCTTATGAGGTGATAAATATGAGTCAATCAGAAGAAAAAATAGTTTTAGTTACGGGTGGGGCTAGCGGTATAGGCTTTGCTATATGCAAGAGATTCATTGACGAAGGTGCTGTAGTAGTTTTTACAGACATAGATTCAAAAGCAGGAGAAAAAGCTCATCAAGAACTAGGTTCAAGTTCCATCTTTATGCAACAAGATGTAAGTATTGAACAAGAATGGATAGAAGTAATGACCAAAGTTAAGGAGCAATATGGCGATCCATGTGTCTTAGTTAATAATGCTGGAATTGCTCCAGACGGTTCTAGAATAGAGGATTGTAGTATTGAAGAATGGAAAAGAGTAATTTCAGTTGATTTAGATGCAGTTTTTCTTGGTACAAAGCATGGAATTAAGAATATGAAAGAGAAAGGAGGAAGTATAGTAAATATTAGTTCAATAATGGGAATAGTTGGTTGGCCAGGATCCAGTAGTTATAATTCAGCAAAAGCAGGAGTACGCATGTTATCTAAGGTTGCTGCTTTGGAGTGTGCCGATTCAGGTTATGATATAAGAGTGAATTCTGTGCATCCTGGATTTATCGATACTCCACTTGTAAGGAATAGTTTTGAAGAAACTATTGAGAAAGGAGATAGTATTTTTAAAACTACTGAAGAAGCATATGCTGCTATAAAAATGATGCAACCATTAGGCAATAGATTGGGAAGACCTAGGGAAATAGCTGATGCAGTATTTTTTTTAGCCTCCGATGATTCGTCCTTCATTACTGGAACTGAAATAGTTGTAGATGGTGGTTATACTGCTAAGTAGCTATGAGTCAATCTTTTCAAGCACAAAAAGCCTCATCAGGATTAATGTATATCTTTGGAACTGGAAGTATAGCTATTGGAGTAAAAAATAGTCTTTTAGGAACCTTCTTGCTTGTTTATTTTAATCAAGTTTTAGGTTTACCAGCGTATCTAGCTGCTTCAGCTATGGGTTTGGCACTAGTAGTAGATGCAATATCAGATCCTCTAGTAGGTATTTGGTCAGACAGAGTTAGGTCCAGATTCGGAAGAAGACATCCTTTTATGTATGCAGCCATTATTCCTTTTGCTTTCTCTTATTATTTTATTTTACAGAATCCTGGTTCAATTTCTGAAGGCACGATTTCGGAAGGAGAGCTTTTTCAAAGACTGCTTATTCTTATGGTAATAATGAGGCTCTCAATGACTTTTTATGAAGTTCCACGAGGCGCTTTGGCTCCTGAATTAACAAAAGATTATGATCAAAGAAATCAGATTTCAGGCATAGGGATGGCATTTGGATGGGTAGGTGGGGCAGGCATGGCATCACTTGCATACAGATACTTCTTTGTAGAAACTCCAGATTTTCAAGGAGCCCAAGCCTTCTTAAGACCAGAAGCTTTTCAGGAACTTGCTTTTTGGGGCGGTTTAACAATTTTTATTTCTAGCGTTATATCGTGTGTGGGTACTCATAAAGAGATACCCCATCTTCATGTACCAAAAGAAAGAAGTATTCAAATAAAGAAATTTTTACAAGAAGGATTGGAGACTATTTCCAATAGATCATGGATAGTACTTTTTTTCGCAGGCTGTGTTTATTCTCTTTTAGTCGGTTTGGCAACGAATGCAGGCATGTATCATAATCTATATTTTTGGCAGTGGACTCCATCAGATATTGCAATTTTTCCTACTGTTGCCGCTGTAAGTGTAATAGTTAGCGCTTTGTTAGCTGGTACAGTAGCCAGAGGAAAAGAGAAAAAAAATATAGCTGTAGGAATATTTATAACTACAATAATAGTTGGCCCTTTACCTATTGTTCTTAGGTTATTAGACCCCTATTTTGAAGCAACTCTTTTTCCTGCTAATGGGACTGATCTTCTATGGTGGCTTTTACTTATTCATTATGTTTTTGAGACTTGCTTAGGAGCTTTAGGTTTTATTTTTGTTGGCTCTATGGTTATGGAGATTGTTGAAGATGTGGAAAGAACTACAGGAAGGAGAGAGGAGGGGCTCCTTGGTACAGTAAGTTCATTTATACATAAACTCATAGGAGCAGGAGGAGTAGTTGTTTCAGGGTTAATCATCTCTGCGGTAGGATTTGATATATCTTCAGGAGCTACCTTAGAAGAATTAAGAGGACCAATAATCAACAGGTTCGCCACTATTCATGTTCTTTTAGGTGCTTCACTTCCTTTTATTTCCACCTTACTTCTTTTACTCTTTAAAATTGATAGAAAAGGTCACTTGGATAATGTTGAAAATTTAGGTTATGTAGATAAATAATGTTTTTCTTCCCTTTTTCAGATGATAACCCCATTTCAGGTAGACCGTATGTTTGTTTCACTTTCATCGGTATTTGTGCCTTCATTTTTTTATGGCAATTTTCACTACCTAGGGATTTATATGAATCTGCTGTTTATTCATTTGGAGTGGTGCCAGCTTCTTTGTTAGGAGATAAACCAAGTGCCATACCAGCAAGTTTAACCATTATTTCTTCAATGTTCATGCATGGTGGATGGATGCATTTGATAAGCAATATGGTTTATTTATGGATTTTTGGGGACAATATTGAAGACTCAATGGGTAGAGGAAAGTTCGTCCTTTTTTATTTGTTGTGTGGCCTAGCAGCTGCCCTTACTCAGGCAATGATAGATCCTACATCGGAAGTTCCCATGATTGGAGCAAGTGGAGCTATAGCAGGAATTTTAGGGGCATATCTCGTATTACATCCAAAGGCTAATGTTAATGTTCTTTTTTGGATTATAATCTTTATTACTACTGTACGAGTTCCAGCCTTTATAGTTTTAGGGGTTTGGATAGTTGGACAATTTTTTAGTGTAGCTGGGGGAGGTGATACTGGAGTGGCCTATTTAGCACATATTGGTGGTTTTATAACAGGAATGTTATTAATCCCTTTGTTTAAGAAACCTTCCGTAAGAATTTTAGAAGGAGCTAATTCACGACCTTTTGAATCCAAGCCTTTTACTTTAGAACAATTAATTCCTGATAATAAATCAAAGGGGTTTATGGAAGATTTTATAGATAAGGCTAATCGTGATAAGAAGCATTAATAATTATTTGGAGAATTTTTATGAAAACTGTATTTAAATATTTAGGAGCCTCTTTAGTAGTCATTTTTTTAATTACTATAGTTTACAGTTTGGGTATTCAATATAACTGGTACGGCCAGTTGGAACCTCCAGGCCAACCATTACAAAGCACTCTCCCGAAACATTTAATTAAAGATAAAATTAATAGACAGATGAAAGTCTCAAATTCCTCTAAACAAATCTTGTTTGGAGATACCCATGTACATACTACTTACTCTACAGATGCCTTTTTATGGAGTTTGCCTATATTTAATGGGGAAGGTCCACATCCTATTTCTGATGCTTGTAATTATGCTAGATTCTGCTCAGCTTTAGATTTTTGGGTAACTTCAGATCATGCTGAAGCTTCTACACCCAGAAAGTGGAAATCTATAAAAGAAGCTGTTAGACAGTGCAATGCCCCTTCAGATTTTGAAGACCCTGACATGGTCACTTTCTTAGGTTTTGAGTGGACTCAGGTGGGCCTTGAAGCCAATAACCATTTTGGGCATAAAAATGTAATTTTCTTGGATATTAATGAAAATAAAGTTCCATTGAGACCTATAGGTGCAGGAGGGTTAGCTACTAATGGAATGCGGTCTTCTATTGGATCACAAGCTGCAGAGCTATTAAAACCATTAGCTTTTATCGATTTTCCAAACAGACAAAGGTACTTTAACTTTTCTTCCTTTGTTGAAGAACTAGCTGATGTACCCTTTTGCGAAGAAGGTATAAGTTCTGCATTATTACCAGAAGACTGCTATGAGTCAGCCAATACTCCAGCAGACCTATTTAGAAAATTAGATGAGCTTAATTTTCCTTCCATCGTTATACCTCATGGCAATACTTGGGGTTTTTATACTCCTCCTGGTTCAAGTTTAGACAAGCAATTAGAAGAAGATTTTAATAACGAAAATGTTCAAATACTTTTTGAAGTTATGTCTGGACATGGCAATTCTGAAGAATACAGACCTTGGAGAGCAACTGTTTTTGATCAAGATGGAAAAGCAGTTTGTCCACTTCCATCTAAAGATTATTTACCTAGCTGTTGGAGAGCTGGAGAGATTGTAGAGGCAAGATGTCTTTCTGAAAAAGAAAATCCAGAGGAGTGTGTTAAAAGAGCTGAGGAAGCAAGAAAGGCTTATGTTTCTCTGGGTGTTCCAGGCCATTTAATTATTCCTGGAGTGCAATTAGAAGATTGGCTGGATGCTGGTCAATGCAAAGATTGTTTTATTCCTTCGTTTAATTACAGGCCAGCCGGAAGTGCTCAATACGCCTTGGCCTTGGGAAACTTTGATTCAGATGAAGTGAAACGATTTCGTTTCGGTTTTATTGCTTCGAGTGATAATCATAGGGCTAGACCTGGTACGGGTTATAAAGAAATTGATAGGTTTGTTACTACAGAAGCAAATGGTCCTCCAAATGAAGCCATTAGAGAAAGCCTTTATCCCCAGCTAGAAGCTACCTCAGACATTCTTCCAATAGGGATAGATGATGGACTTGCTCTTGGCTTTGGTGCTTTTGAGGCTGAGAGAATGGCATCTTTCTTTACAACTGGTGGATTAGCTGCAGTGCACTCTTTTAGTAGATCAAGAAAAGATATCTGGACTGCAATGCAAAGAAAAGAAACATACGGTACTAGTGGAGATAGAATCCTCCTTTGGTTTGATTTAATAGATAAAGATAAAGGAATAGTGCCTATGGGAGGAGAGATAACACTTTCTTCTGAGCCTAATTTTAAAATAAGAGCAGTTGGAGCTTTTAAGCAAAAGCCCGGCTGCCCAAAATATAACTCTTCTGATATTTCTGCCGAAGACATCTTAAGAATATGCAAAAATGAATGTTATAACCCATCTGATGAAAGAAAATTAATTGAAAAGATAGAGGTCATAAGAATTCTTCCCCAATCTTATAAGGGAGAAAGCTTGTCAGGTTTAATTCAAGATCCTTGGCAGTCATTTGAATGCCCTGCAGATCAAAATGGATGTGAAGTAACTTTCTATGATGGTGAATTTGCAAATCTTGGTAGGGATGCAGTCTATTATGCAAGAGTTATTCAGGAACCTTCCCCTACTATAAACTCAGAAAATGTCAGATGTGAATACGATGATAAAGGAAATTGCAAAGAGGTTAATGTTTGCTATGGAGACTACAGGACGCCTAAGGATGATGACTGTTTAAGTATGTCTAGAGAAAGAGCTTGGTCTTCACCTATTTTTGTTGACTACAAGACAATTAATAATTAATAGCTTACCTGTTCTAAGGCCTCTGCAACAATATCTTTTAAATTGGGGTTACCTATAACTTCAGCCACTATATTAACTAGACTCATGAAAGAAGAATTGGTCTGTGAAGGCGTTATATCAGTTTTTTTAAGACAGCTTCTGGCAAGCTGAGCTATTAGAAGCATTGCAAAAGCGTTGGTAGGTCTGCCTCTTTTTCCTTTGAGATTTAGAACTGAATGTTTGCATGTTTCCTTAAGGGCCTCGAGTTCTTTAATTAAAGTTGATAAGTATTTATAGTCCTTATTAGTAGCAATATGGCTTTGAAGAAGAAAAGATCTTGCTCCTGGGAATAGTCTACTTAGGTTTTCATATAACATTTCTGATTGTAATGAAATTTCATCTAATTGAATTCTAATATCAGTATATGTTGGAGCTCTTCTAAAAACAGCCTCTTCAAATTTATAGGTTGTAATAGCATTTTCTATTTCTAAGATAAAGGAGTCACCAAGATTACTATTAATATTATTAATTTTTCTTTTTAGGCGTTCAGGCAAAGAATAAGGATTTTGGAAACTAAAATTATCCCCGCTTATATTAGATATTTTTCTGTACTTACTTTTTGGCATTTATCTATTATTCAAGTAATGTGCATCAATATAATAGAGATATCTGGAGAATCATGGAAGGGATTAAAAAAAAATCTAGGTTAAGTTTTTCAACCAAGTTTTTCTATGGATTTGGCTCAATATCTTTTGGGATAAAAAATAATGGTTTCAGTTACTTTGTTCTTTTTGTTTACAGTTCTGTTTTTGGATTACCAGCATGGATGGCTGGATTGGCTCTTAATTTAATTTTAGTTGCAGATGCAGTTACTGACCCTCTTGTTGGGTATTATTCAGATCGTCTAAGATCAAAGTGGGGAAGAAGGCATCCATTTATGTATGCTGCGGCAATTCCAGTAACTCTTACTTTCTATTTCCTATGGTCTCCTCCAGACAATCTGACACATTGGGAGCTCTTTCTCTATTTATTAATTTGCGCAACAATTATTAGAGTTTTTATTACTTTTTACGAAATACCATCCATAGCTCTTGGTCCAGAACTGACTGCTAATTATGTTGAAAGAACTTCCTTGATGTCCTATAGATATTTTTTCGGTTGGTTTGGAGGCTTAACAACTTATAACTTAGTTTGGTGGTATTACGAACCTAAGTACGAGACAGAAATATATACCTTGGGAAGGTTTAATCCAGATCTTTGGTCTGAATGGGGACTTGTAGCAGCCATACTTATTTTCTTGGGAATAGTTGTGACCAGTTTAGGAACTCATAAACACATTCCTAATCTCATAGAACCGCCCAAGAAGAGGCAAAAAGAGATCTCTGAGGGATTTAATGATATTAGTATTATTAATCGTACTCTTAAATTGAATTTTCCATTACCTAAACTCAATTTCAGCCTCTTAGGAATCATAGTTTATCTGTTGAAGTTTAGTCTTACTGTGGTTTTTACATGGATTATTGGCAATATCCTAAGGATTTTTGGATTTATTGTCGCTATTTTGGTTCCTAGTTGGATTGAAACTCTTCATCAAATGGAATTCTTTATCAGAAGTCTAATCAAAGAAGTTGCAGAAACTCTAACGATAAATAGATCCTACAAATTTTTATTCTTTTGTGGACTATTGGTTTCAGTTGCCGGAGGCATTGAAGCAGCTTTTGCTGTTTACTTTGATAGTTATTTTTGGGAATTAGATAGTTATGAAATGCGTATAAGAGGTACTAGCATTTATTTAGCACCAATAATTGCTATTCTTCTTGCTCCAATGCTTTCTGATAAGTTTGGAAAAAAACAAACTGTCTTATCTATTTGGGCTTTTCAAATAATTTTTGCAGCATTGCCTTTTGTGCTTAGGTACTTAGATTTGACTAACGGAACTTCCCTTTTTCCTACCAATGACAGTCCTTACCTTCTTCTAGTGCTTTGTATTCATGTGGTTATTAATGTAGCTGCCGGAATAATAGTTTTTTCTACTATGGGTTCAATGATTATGGATTTGGTAGAAGATATTCAATTGGAAACAGGAAGAAGAGAAGAGGGCATTTTATTCTCAGCCAGGACCTTCGCGGATAAAGCAGTAAGTGGATTTGGTTTAACTTTAGCAGGGTTTATATTGTCCTTTATTGCTTTTCCAGATAGCACACAAATAAGAGAAATCTACAATGGCACTGTCCCCTCAGAGATACTTGCAGATCTAGCTTTATGGTACATTCCAATTTGCATAGTCGCCTTTGGAGCAGCTTTGTTAATGGTTAGAGGTTATTCTTTAAGTAGGAACAAACACGAAGAGAACATT
>CETA01146422.1_pt1 | contig 16474 bp, 19 predicted proteins | sample 531251 | NCBI WGS metagenome assembly CETA01 (sample SAMEA2622362, study PRJEB7988) | marine metagenome | biome: marine biome (ENVO:00000447); feature: mesopelagic zone (ENVO:00000213); material: "saline water (ENVO:00002010), including plankton (ENVO:xxxxxxxx)" | depth 380 m
AACCGTGGGTATCGAGACAGACAGTACGCAATCCAGGGTAATGTTGCATATCCGATTAACTTGAAACAGAACGACTTTAATCGTGCAATCAAAGACATCGAAAAGTTCGATGAAGAAGATCGCCCGGACACTGAGTTTACAACCGACGAAATCGAAGAACTTTATCGATTTTACGACCGCGTGTTCAGTAACTACACCTTTTATGTGAAGTTTAACATTGGCGACCTTGACGTTGCTGCCAGTCGTGAAGAACTCAGCTACGATGCTAGTACCATTATGTCGATTTTGGTACAACTGAAACGAATACAGGCGCACATCCAAAGCAAATTTGATGAGCACATGGAGAACTTTGAGTCCAAGTGGGATAAAGCACGCGAGCTGTATCGCATCGGTGCTTACAGTTCCAGATACGATCTCTCTTCGTTGGAAAAGCTGTATCGGCAAACACGTTCTTACATTCCGTATATGGAAACAGTACATTTGCCACAGATTACCACCGAATCGAGTTCAGGGTACAATCACAGCAGCCAGTATGTTGAGTATACTCTTGATTATTCGTCGATTAAGGTACCAAAAGAAAAAGGCTTTACAATTCGTATGTGCGGATCGCATGTTCAGAAACGTTTCTTTCAGGTGCATTACAACGAAACTAATCCGCCTAACTACCACGGGTTCTGTAACAATAACCGTATTTTGGGTATGGCAGACACGTTGCTGTTTATCGTCAACGACACCAAGCGTGGCGGTGCGACACTGGCAAAAGCTTACTTCCAGGAAGTATCAAACAAAGAACGCTGTGCATTACTGGAACCAGAAAAACGCGGCGACACTGAAGAAATCGATAAGTTCATAGAAGATTTCAAATTAAAGATGGACGATCCGGGCTATGTGGTTAAGTACCTTAGCGATATTAAAGAAGAGCATCCGGACTTAACCAAAAGTACTTCGCGACCAAAAGCTAATATCGGTTATTATGACTTATACGAAGCTTTCACAGGTGTTGCTGCAATACGAACCAGTGTACCGGACAACTTTGAAACTGATAAAATTGTTTATATTCCGTTTAAGCAGCAGAAGCCATACGGCGGAAACCTTGAGTTTGACGCTTTAACATCACTGTCAGACAATCCAGACAAGGTCGGCGATATAGGCAAAGTAGTATCTATGCTGGATCAGCTAGACACACTGCTGGCAGATAAAATGCCAAGAGTAATCGGTTTGAATCAAAACATGCTCAAGCAAGTTGACGATTATGACAACTGGGTATCAGCTGTTGACTTTATCGTTGAACAGTACAGTTCGTTGTTTGGCAACAAGAAAAAGCGTCAGGCAATCGAAAGCAAGATTATCGAAAAGCGTAAAACCAACGATATACTTGATTTAGTTGATTGGCCACTGTACCATATTAACACTGACAAGTTGCTCGACAAGATGAAAGATGTTGATTCTCTTGCTGATGCTTACAATGTTATTAAAATACAAAACAAAGGACGCGAGCATATAAGCTGCCGCGAAGAACTTTACATGCGGTTCCATGATGTTGACTACACTCCGCAGTTGGCACTGGATTTTAACGAACGATATCCAATGCTCGAGTACATCGACGATGAACGTTCATGGGATCAACACGACGAGAAAATTGTGGATGCAATTTTTAATTACTTCCTGATGTGCAACCAAGGAGAAAGCAATGAGTAGCTTACCATACATCATACAGGATGATGGAATTACGGTTTTTGTCAACAAACAACCGCATCATGTGAGATCTTCTTCACCTAAATACGCACAGGTGAAAGAAGCGTTAAACAACAAAGAGTGGGATAAAATCGAAAGTCTGATATCTTACGGTACAGCAGTCTCGAAATTCTCACAAGGCAAAATGAAACTGGAAAAAGGTGTTGTCACATACGCCGATAAAACTTTGCCAGACGCATTGTCCAAACGTATTGTGAAAATGATCGACGAAGAAATGGATCTTGATCCTATTATCAAATTCGTCGAACGTTTGCACTTAAACCCGAGCTTCAATTCGGTGCAACAAACGTATGCGTTCTTGGAAAAGAACATGCTGCCGTTAACTGACGATGGCTACATCCTGGCCTACAAAACGGTCTGTTTTGCAGACAAAGACAGCAAGGAACACAACCTGAAACGTGGCGACCTGGTAGACTGTTACACACGTACCATGCGCAACAACATCGGCGACGCGGTTGAAATGGAACGCAACGAAGTTGACGACGATCCGAACAATTTGTGCTCGTTTGGTCTGCATGCAGGCTCAGAAGCCTACTACAGCAGATTTGGTCACAGTGCCAACAGCGTAATGTTGGTGGTCAAAGTAGATCCGGCAGATGTAGTTGCGGTGCCTAAGTACCACCACGATGGTAAATTCCGTAGCTGTCGTTACGAAGTTCTTTCGTATTTTGGCAACGACGGTGACAAACGCCTGGAAGACGAAACGGTAGTGTCCGAAGAAAACCCTGCAAAATCGTTTGATGCCAAAGTTGACACTCGTGGTCAGGTACAGAAAGCATTGAATGTTGCTAAAGGCATGATCGACAGCTACAATCGTCAGCGTTTGGGTAACCAAGCAGGACACTGGGCAGCAGTTGCAGGTTGGGTTGGCTACCTACAAGGTGTTAAACTCGACAAATACACAATTGAAGAAATTGCCGATGCAATCGAAAACGAGTTCGGCTTTATGTCTGCCGAAGTCAAAGACGGCAACTTGTATATTGTACGTGCATGATTGTTTGTGTTTGCAATGCAGTTAACGAACGTGCAATTGCGAAGTGTGTAGAGGAGCATTCGTGCTCCTCTGTTCGCGACTTGCAGCAGTACATGAAGATTTGCGATCAGTGCTGTGTGTGCAACCCGGAAATTAAGAGGATAATTAATACCCATGGGTCATTACATTCCATACCAAAGCGCGAAGAACTACGCAGCTCATCGTTGTCGCCATGTAATCATCAAACTAAATGATGTTGCAAATAAAACTGGTGCATACGAAAAGCTCAAAGAGCACATGGAAGAGTGCGAAGGTGGCTGGACAGTCGAATGGCTTTACCGCACACGAGAAGTAAAAGTATATTCAAAGGATGAAGAAGCATTGACGTTTGTGTCAATGCTAAGTGAAGGATAGATGAAAATAGGAATTATCGGACACGGATTTGTCGGTAAATCAATTAGTACTTTGTACGCCCGCCACGAACAAATTATAGTAGACCTTGATACGCAGCACACAGCACGCGACACAAGCGTTTGTGACATAGTGTTTGTCTGCTTACCCACGCCCACTAAAAACAGCGTGTGCGACTATACAGTGCTTTTAAACGCACTTGCTGAACTCAGTCACTTAGACGTACCTGTTGTTGTTAAGTCAACTGTTACACCCGACTTCTTTGAACACGACACAGTAAAGCAAATTAAGCACCTGGTGTACTACCCGGAGTTTCTCAGAGAAGCACACTACGAATACGATGCTAAACATCCGGATTTTGTGCTGTTAGCTGGAAGTCCTGACGATATCAATGCAGTAAAACACGCAATTGTTGAATCGGACATACAAACCGTTCCGGTGTGCTACACCACTGACAGTTTTCGAGCAGCATCGCTAGCAAAGTACAGTATCAATTCGTTTCTTGCTACCAAGGTTGTATTCATGAACGAGTTACAAGAACTAGCCGGCAACGATTTCCAGGCAGTGGCGCACATGATGTCACTGGATACTCGTATTGGAAATACCCACCTTGACGTACCTGGACCCGACGGTCAATACGGTTTCGGTGGATCGTGCTTCCCTAAAGACACTGAAGCATTGACTTCGTATGCAAAACAGCATAATATACAGTTATCAGTTTTAAAACAGGCATGCGAAACCAATGACAGATTGCGCAATAAAAAATGATTTCGATTTACAAGTCGCAGAAGATCTGCTAATACTAGCACAGCTTCGTGAATCTATGAAATACATGGACAACAACTCAATTGAATACGTGGTTCATTGCGAAGAAATCAAAAAGAAAGAAAGCATTTTAAAGCTAGCTACACGGCAATCTAAGAATCTGAAGCTATTCTGTGCCGAATTGTACAGCCATGGTGTACGTCACTGGGCGTATAACAAATGTTTTATGGCGCACAATGAAGCTGTACACAAAAACAGACAGCCCGAGCACTTTATATATGTGCCAATGTGGGCAGTTGTCGAAAAATTCGGGTTACCAAGTGGCTGCGGAAATTCAAACCAACGTCAGCTTAACAATCGTTGTTCGCTGTATTTTGGCAGAGAACGCGAAGGTAAAATAATCCAAATACACAACGAAACAGGTCTGTTTACTTCTTACTTGCCGGACCGAGCACCGTTCGATATCGACGATAACGTAACATACTGGACAAAAAGGTAATGGTAAAATTATTCATTGACGATTTGAGACAGCCGCCTGATGACACCTGGGTGGTTACCCGATCGTACCAGGAAACAATCGACTACATCGAATCTAATGGATTGCCTGCAACGATATCTTTTGATCATGATTTAGGCCTAGAAGAAACCGGGTACGATATCGCTAAGTGGATAGTTGAGCAAATACTAGACGAAAGATTTGACTTTCCAGTATGCTTCTCATACACTATCCACAGTGCTAATCCTGTTGGCAGAAAGAATATTGATGCTCTCATGGACAATTTTACTAAATACTGGAGACAAAACAAAGGAGACTGATCATGTCGAAAAAGAAGGGCGTGAAGCAACAAAACTTTGTTGCCAAGTACGCAAGACAATTTAACCGAGCTGACGTACACGAAGATAAAACCAAGTACAACAGAAAAAGAAAGCATCGTAAGAACACAGACTACGATGCTTTTTTTATGGTTGACAGATCGGTAATGTTCAGTTTATAATCGAATCTACCATGTTTTAAAGTTCGTTGTGATAAATTAACAATGAACGAAATGTAAGGAAACATAATGGCACGTAAAGGAACAGTCTCAACTACATCTGGTATTGCAAGACCTGACTATAAACTAATTAGTAAAGAAAAGAAGTCGTTTGAGCGTGACTTCAGGAAAGCAATGTATTACATACATTATGAAATTCCTGACAAAAAGCTCAAAGCCGAAGCAATCAAGCACGCCAAAAAACACTACCCTGAATTAAAAGATCTTGATGTCCTCGAAAATTATCATTTTTCTGTTTTGGGTAAGCCATGCCTGATACTAAACCAAGGCGGTGAAGTGTCCGAGGAGTGGGAACGCTACAAAACAACCGAGCTCGAAAAGCTGAACGAACAAGGCCGCTTACTCAAGATTGAAAAAGAGAAAGAAAAAGAAGAAAAAGAAGAGCCCAAGAAAAAGCAGCGCCAGCCTACTATCCAAGATCGTCTGCGCGACCAGGCAGCAGCAGTTGCAGCCACGTTTGATGGCTGGGTCGACGAGTTCATTGAAAATCCTCGCAAATTCAAGCCCGACGATTATGACCCGTACAAAGAAATGCGTTTAGCAGAACTAAAGGCACAACATGTAAGGCATATTATTAACTTCTACGAACCCGACGTAAAAGAGCTTGAATTAGTGCTAAAAAACACAGACCCGGACCTGAAAGAGGGCTACGATGTATATGGCAAAGCCCAGATCAAAAAACTGCTAAAATTGTACGAAAAAATCATGGCAGCAGCTAATGTAGTCATCGAGTCTACTAAGTCTCAACGACCTCGCAAGAAAAAAGCTGTCAGTGCCGACAAGAAAGTTGCAAAACTCAAGTATATGGAAACATTTCCAAAATTGGGGCTGGCCAGTCAGAACCCTGCAACGATTATTGGTGCTAAGGAAGTCTGGGTATACAACACCAAGACCAGGAAACTAGGCAAGTATGTTGCACTCGACGAATCCGGACTAGATGTTAAAGGTACCACAATACTGAATTTTATAGAGAAAGACAGTGTTGAAAAAACATTACGAAAGCCTGAAGCACAACTAAAAGAATTTAAAGCAGCGGGCAAGGTTGCATTGCGTAAATTTCTTGCTAATATAAATGCAGTTGATGTAAAACTTAAAGGCAGAATGAACGAAAATATTATCATTCTGAAAGTGGTACAAAAGTAACATGGCTGAATATTACGATTGGATGGATGACGTGGCACCTTCTGATAATTTAAACCGGTATATCACAACCAAGGATGCCAATAGTTTAAGTTGGCTTCCGTGGTTTGCCTGGCATCCAGTTACACTCGAGTCAGGCGAACGTGTGTGGGGTCAAGTTGTATACAGACGTAAATCCGTTATGTATATCAGTCGGTACCCTGGGCATTCACCTGGTGATTTTGTACCTAGGGTAAAGTTCAAAGAATACACATATATTTCTGATATGGAGTATCTTGTAGAAGCTATTAAAGGCGAGGAGTCTTTATTCAGCAAGGCACAAGAAATATTTAGAGAAAATCGAGAAGGTATGTTTGGGTTATGAAACGCGGACGAAGACCTTCAGAGAGGCCTCCACCGCCTATGCCACAATCGCAGCAAAAAGGTCGTGCAGTCAGAAAAAAGTCCGGACTGTTCGGCACCCTTAAACTAAACTTTGTACGGAGTTCAGGCGTAATGACTTCAGTGGAGATTAAAGTGAGCACAATTAACGACATCGACAAAGCCGAATGGAGATCTTGGTACGCTTGGTTCCCAGTTAAGACACAAAATGCTGGCTGGCAATGGCTTACTAAAGTGTACAGAAGAAAGCATCACTTAGTAGTCGAAAACAAACAACCTTATGCCAGACCGGCGTCTGTTACAGTAAGACTGGATACGTTTATTTACGACAGCTCAGAAGCTGTGTTAATCGATAAACTGGGCGGCAACAAAAAGGATAAAATTCCTAAACTGTTAGCAGACCCTAAAAAATGCCGAGACTACAAGCTGTGCAAAACTTCAAGGCGTGGCTTTACTAGTGTTCAAATTATAGAATAACTCCTAACTCCTGATTGCGATAAATAAAGTAAAAGATTATAGGAGTTGTTCGTGACTGAACAAATAAGTTATCGCAATCGATTAGTAAACGAACTGAGGTTATTGCTCGGCGATCAAATGATTGACGTTGAGCTTGACCCAGAGCATTACGATCTAGCCATTACCATGTCGCTGGATCGTATTCGTCAACGTTCAGACGGTGCATTAGAAGAAGAAGATATTTTCTTGACTGTGCAACCTTCTGTGCAAGAATACACCCTTCCAGAAGAAGTACAAGAAGTTCGCAGACTTTATCGTCGCGGTGTTGGTGCATATACATCAGGTGGCGTAAACTTTGATCCAGTCGACGGTGCTTTCTTTAACATCTACCTATTGCAGCCACAAAGAACAGGCGGCCTCGCTAGCTGGGATTTTTATAACCAGTATCTTGAAACTACAGAGCGACTTTTTGCATCGCAATATAACTTTGTGTGGTACAACAGTAGTAAGACATTAAGGCTTATAAGAAAACCTACTGCAACTGAAGATGTTATGGTTCGTGTCTGGACTCGCAAGAGCGAAGACACACTATTTGTAGACCCTTACACTGGACCTTGGATTCGTTCCTACAGCATGGCACAGTGTAAAGGCATGCTTGGGCAAGCCCGAAGCAAATATGCTAACGGTATCCCTGGTCCGCAAGGTAATGTATCGCTTAACGGCGAACAATTAATTCAACAAGCACAGCAAGAAATTGAACGTCTTGACCAAGAGTTAGATAATATCTACACTGGCGGCGATGGCTACAGCTTCATAATAGGATAAGGATATCATGTTACTTTGCGAATTATTCGAAAAACAAGTTCCGCCTCTTACCCAACAGGATCTTAACAAACTGGAACAATATCTTGATGCAATATATGCACAGGATAATATCGATTTTGAATTTACACGACATTTCCTTGACCGTGTAAACGACGAAAGAAACCGTCGTCAGATCACGTTCAACGAACTGTTATCAATGTTTGGTAAAGCTGAGAAGAAATACGGCAAGCAAATTGCAGGTTTAGGAAATAAGGCACAAGCAGTTATTACTGACATCAACTCAAAAATTAATAGTCCGTTTGTGCTCGAATGGAATCCTAAAAAGAAAATGTTTGATCTTATTGCAAAAACAGTTATGCGAAAACCAAAGTTCAAAACTTCGAATCGAGTACTAGAAGTTTAAATAAGTACTGCTGAATAATATAGAATTATAAAGCGGTACACACATTGAAAAACATTGCAATTACTGGTTTAAAGGGTTCCGGAAAAGGGACCCTTGCTTCTTTTTTAGTTAAACAATATCATTATACCGAATTAAGTTTTGCGTTTGCTGTCAAAGATGTCTTATCAAATATCTTTAGTTGGCCACGAGAATTACTTGAAGGTAATACACCAGAGTCAAGACGTTTCCGGGAAACAGTCGACGAGTGGTGGAGCCAAGAACTCGGTATTCCAAATTTCACTCCCCGATACGCCATGGTAAACATAGGCACCGATGTGTTTCGTAATCACTTTCATTCTGACATCTGGGCGTTAACCGTTAAGCGAAAGATACAGAATTCTCATACAGTGATTTCCGATTTGCGTTTTGTTAATGAACACCGAATTGTTCGTCCTGATGTTGATATAGTTGTAAAGGTTCTGCCGGCTAAATTGCCGGTTTGGTACAATCTTGCTAAACGAGCACTAGAAGGAGACGAAGACGCTGCATACGAAATGCACGATTGTTTTCCTGAGGTTCATTCGAGTGAGTGGCAAACAACTGTAATTCCTGCTGATATAACATTAGTAAACGACGGTACTATAAAAGATCTCACCCACAAGTTTGTTAATTCTGTCGATTTAGGATATAAATAACCTGGCCTATAAACACCTATTTTTTATTGATTGCGATAAATATTAGCAAATGATATTCAAATAGGAGATTAGAATGGCAACATTGACCAGTCCAGGCGTAAGCGTAAGCGTAGTAGACGAAAGCGCATACGCTGGAAGCGGCGAAGGTACAGTACCTTTCATTTTAATTGCGACAGCAGAAAACAAAACAACACCTGACGGTGCAAGTGTTGCTGAAGGTACTACCGCTGAAAATGCCGGAGTATTATACCGTATCACTAGTCAGCGAGAGTTACTACAAACTTTCGGTGACCCAATCTTTCAAAGCGTTGGCGGAACTACACTAAACGGTAGTCCAATCAACGAATATGGACTTTTAGCAGCACAATCATTCCTGGGCATTTCAAACAGTGCTTATGTAATGCGTGCCGATATCGACTTAGAAGAACTTGAACCAAGCTCAGTTGTTCCTTCGAGCCCAGCAGCAACAGGAACATATTGGATCGACACCGACGAATCAGAATTCGGACTGCACGAACTTATCCAGGATCCGAACGATCCATCGGGTGTTCTGTGGAGCCCAGTTGATGTTGACTATGTGTTTATCGGATCAAGCGACGATAACGTTGGTGTCGACGGCGACTATGCAATTGTAGTTGAAGAAACGTCAGGAATTATTGATTACGAAATCAAAGCAGGCGGCACGTGGGTTGGACTTGAAGTTCCAGATAACGGCGGTACTTCAGAACCAGGCAAACTTATTGCAGCAGACGTTTATCCTGTAAACGATGCACTTGGTGACCCGTTCACTTCATCGGACATTGGTTTTGCTTGGTGGGTTAAAACATCAGAAAACAATGGCGGAATTGATATTTCAGTTAAGCTAAAATCGGATTCGCAATTTGATCAAGTTTCTGCACCGGCAGTTCCTTTCGATACAGATGCTGCAACCACAGAAGCAGCAGCAGAAGCGAAACTAGGCGGATCAGCAACACAAGGCGATCATTATATCCGTGTCACAATGACAACATCGAGTTCAGGTACCGATGACGGTATTTCAACTGCCGAACTTTATGTTTACGACGGCAGTTCTTGGACACAAGTTACTGGTTTCGAAGCTGGCGCAGAAGAACCTGCTGGTGGCCCTATAGCTGGAACTTACTGGTACAATGCCGATGTTGGATTAAACGGTGCAGGCTTTTCAACAGTTGATTTGCTTATCAACAACGGAACAGGCTCATGGATTAATGTTGACTTACCGGGTGTTGACACTGCGGACCAAAACGGCGATGAATCAACTGTAGAATTGTTTACTCAGTCGCTGGATCCTTTACTGGACACTGGCGCAACTGTTGACACTGACGATATCTGGTTAGATACCGCAGACTTAGAAAATTACCCAGCACTATACAGATACAACGGTACTACATGGTCACGTATTGATGTAACAGACCAGACTACACCAAACGGTATTGTATTTGGTGATGCAAGACCGAGCCCAACTGCTGAAGTTGAATCGGGCGCAGGCACAACTGGTTCTGGTATTAACAACGGTGGCGGAACTGCTCCTAACCTGGACATTGATGTTCCAGATCCGGATCAGTATCCAGCAGGCATGCTACTTTGGAACACTCGTTATTCATCACTGAATGTTAAGCAGTACGAAGAAGACCGCTTAATTTATGTTGACGGTGGCTCTGGCCAAGAAGTTTACGATGATCGTTGGGTTTCAGTATCTGGAACAGCAGCAGACGGTTCTTTACTTGCAGGCGCAGACGCTCAACGTGCAATTGTTGTTCGTGAGTTTGCAGAAATTCTTGTAAGCAACGAAGAAATTCGTTCAGACGCAATCAGCTACAACCTAATTGCAGCACCTGGATACCCAGAAGTAATCGACGAAATGGTTACACTGAATGTAGATCGTAAAGAAACTGCATTTGTTATTGGTGATACACCATTTGATCTGCGCAACAACGGCACCGTGCTTCAAAACTGGGCTTCGAATGCTGATAATGTGGCATCAAACGGACAAGAAGGTTTAATTACTGCTGATCCGTACCTGGGTGTTTACTACCCATCGGGTCTTTCGACTAACACTGACGGGACAGAAGTTGTTGTTCCTGCTTCGCACATGGTACTAAGAACTATTGCGTTTAACGATCAGGTTGGTTACCCTTGGTTTGCACCAGCAGGTCTTAACCGCGGTAGAGTTTCAAACGCTGCATCAGTTGGTTATGTAGACAGCGAAGGCGAATACGTACCGGTTACACTAAACGAAGGTATCCGTGATACACTGTACCAAAACAACATTAATCCAATTACCTTTATTCCAGGTACAGGACTTGTTGTTTACGGACAGAAAACACGTAACCCGTTCTCAAGTGCTTTAGATCGTGTTAACGTTGCAAGACTGATTAACTATATACGTAAGCGTTCAGACGAAATTGCTCGTCCGTACTTGTTTGAGCCAAACGACAAGCAAACACGTGATAGTGTTCTTGATTCGTTTACAAGATTCTTTGCAGAGCTTGTAACACTGCGTGGTGTTCAAGACTTCCTGGTAGTTTGTGACAGTTCAAACAACACACCAGCAAGAATCGACAGAAACGAACTTTGGGTAGATATTGCAATTCAGCCTACTAAAGCTGTTGAGTTTATTTACATTCCAATTCGTATTCGTAACACAGGCGAAGACCTTGGTTAATAGATAATTTAAACGTAAAAAGCAGGCTACGGCCTGCTTTTTTATGGCCAGAAAAACTGTTATACGAGCCACCCCTACACTAAATATTCGTGCAAAAACGCATACAATTATTAGCACGAAGGTTGTATACCATACCCTAAATCCCAAAGGAAGAACAATCGTTTCAGCGATACCTGACGGTCGTAGTTAGGAGCATTCGTGCAGGCAAAAAACCGTAACCCTATATTCAGAGTTGCTAAAAATCAGGCAACATAGTTCTGGCTGCAAAACACACTGTACCAGAATTCGGCGTCATGTAGAAATACAGAGAACACTAATTGCGTCAATGCTGACCGCGCAAAGGGGTTGTAAAATATACTAGTGGTGTGTTTTTATTTTCTCGTTGCGATAGCGAGAATCTGACAATAATTCCATAATAAGAAAAGACAAGATGTGTATGAGTGAGTTCGTGTAACGAAACGAATACACAGAATTGTATTGGAGTCGTGTTAACGACGACAACATATTATCCAAATGCGTTTGGCATAGCTCTGGTTACATCAGCCGGTATTGCTGCGCAACACCAGTGAAATTTTATCTCACTTCGTGTTCTCTAAAGAGAACCTCAGTAAGCTAAAATTATTTCTTTCTTCTTGTTGTCGTGTTTTTCTCTCATTTGGTCTCATTGTTTTCTTTGCTTTTGTCAGTGTTACGGTCGCCGGATTTTTTTTGACGTACTTTTGATAAATACTTGCAAATAAAGGAAATTAGTCCTAGGAGAACATAATGGCAGATTTATCAAAATTCGGTGTGCCGCTAGAAGGTCAAAAACTTGGTATTTTGCATCCTAAGCAGCAATATCGTTTTCGTATCAGATTCCTGAACTTTGGTCTTAACAGCCAAATGCGCGAATTGACGCAAAACGTTGTAAGTGTACAAAGACCGAGCGTAAGCTACGAAGAAGTACAGCTTCATTCGTACAACTCGCGTGGTTACATTGCTGGTAAGCACGAATGGGAAACTGTTGAAATTACTCTGCGCGACGACATTAATAACTCAGTTATTTCTGAAGTTGGTGCGCAAGTACAAAAGCAAGTTAACCACTACGAGCAAACATCAGCAGTTGCCGGTATTAACTACAAGTTCAGCTGTTTCATTGACTCACTTGACGGTACTAACAACGAAGAACTTGAAGCCTGGGAACTTAACGGTTGCTTCTTGTCAAACGTTTCGTATCCAGAAGGTAACTATGAAAACTCTGATGCAAATATTGTAACACTTACTGTTCGTTACGATGTTGCAACTAACATTGCTGGTCCTAACACCAACGGTGGTGCTACAACTGGCGACGATCCAATGATTAACCTACCTAGCCTGACTGGCGGAAGCTTATTCGGTTAATAGGTAATTAATGGGCCAAGTTAGAGAGAACGGAGCACAAAACAATTCCACCGGTAATGAAGCCGGTGGATTTCTTGCTGGAACACGAGACGTATTTAATTCTGGTACTGATTTTATTCGTAGTACCCAGGATGACTTAAATGATGCACTTGGTCTCGGCAGTGGTCGCAACAGTGACGGCAAACCGATACTACGATCAAGTGAACTAGCAAGTAAAACATTCGAACAAACTGGCGACTGGAATCGAACACTTAATCCTTTATTAGGATTTCAGTACTTTGTACGTATTAATTACAATGGTGTCTTAAAAGATTTTGTCGATGCTTATTTCAGTGACGGCGGATACGAACGAAACTTTCCATTAGTTAAGTCTGTAACAATGCCTTCTATTGGTGTTGAATCAGAAATATTTAATGAATATAATAGAAAGCGTATCAGTCAAACAAAACTAAAATTTGACCCAGTTGATATTGTTTTTCACGATGTAGTAAATGGTAACACATTAAAGCTATGGCAAATGTATTACCAGTATTATTTTGCAGACGGTAGATATAAACCAGAAGCAAGTAGAGATGCATCTGTGAATCCAGAAACATTTAATCCTGCTGATTTCGGGTATACACTTGATACACTCGAAGATGTTAGATATCTGTATAAGTCAATAGAGATATTTCAGTTAGCAGGCGGATACTTTAATAAGGTTACCTTGTTTAATCCTCGTATTGTTGATTTTAAACACGATACAATGGATTATTCAAAGAACGATCTTGTTGAAGTTAGTTATACTCTCGATTACGAATGGGCCGAGTACGATTTTCGTGTAAGAAATCGCGAAGGCGAACTTCAAGAAGTCGAAAACGAAGATGATATTTTCAATTATCTTGGACAAAGCAACGTTGTAGAGTATCAAGAATTTGATCCAGGGTACACTAATACTAAAGAAGATACATATCCTGATGGTTTCTTAGGTGATGTTGCCGAGTTAGTAGATACTGTACAAGCAGGCATCGAAACTGTTGATGCAGCAAAAGGGTTTGCTAGAAACGTTGCAGGCAAAGTACAAAGTGTTAGCGCACTTGGTAATCAAATACAAAAAGAAGTCCTGGGTGTTGATGAACCACCGTTTCCTTTACCAGATGTCAGAGGTTTCACATCAAGGATCGATGATATCCCGACTAACTATCCAGATGTTAGAAGGGTAAGAAAAGGTGGATAATGGCAAGCAGACAAACTATCAGAAACTCGCAGCTTGGGCGATTCAGTACCCAGTCACTTGAGCAAAAAGGCGCCAAGCGTACAGTACGAAACGTCAATGGTGCTAAAAGCAATACCTATTCACAAAACAAAGGAGGCGAAACATTTTTGTCTCCTGATGCTATTCGACTTGCATTTACTAACACCGAAAGCGGGTCAGTAGATCCTGATTTATTCAGTGTGGTCTTTTGCTACTTTGAAAAAGTAAGTAAGTCTAAAAAAACAGCTTCGACAATGGCTTTAGTTCTAATTGATGCTGCAAAGTTTCAAGGGATAAATCCGTTAACATTACTCGAAACTGCAAAATCGGGTAAGCTTAACTTAGTTGAAACTATATACCCATATATTAATTTGCTTAGGGGTGCAGGCGATCAGCACGAACGAGTAAGAAGCATAAGTAATTCAAACAGTCCTAAAGCACGAGGTGTACAACCATGAGTAACTTCATGCAGAGTTATTATCAGGTGAAGAATCCTGACAAGTACTCAGGCAAAAAGGCTCCGTATTACAGATCGTCGTGGGAATTAGCTGTTTGCAGAATGTGCGATAACCACCCTAATATACTGGAGTGGTCATCGGAGTCGATTAAAATACCATACAGACATCCTTTAAGAGGAAACATGACTGTGTATGTTCCAGACTTTGTTGTGCTGTTCGAAGATAAAAACGGCAATCGCAGATTGGAAGTTTGGGAGATTAAACCGTCGTCTCAGACTTTTACAGAACAGGCCACACGTGAGAAAGATAAATTAGCATTAGCAGTGAATGCAGCGAAGTGGAAAGCAGCACAAGAGTGGTGCTCAAGGCGCGGCGCAACATTCAAGGTAATTAATGAGGATAGTATCTTCTCCAACAAAAGGAAAAAGTAACACATGACAAGACAGCTAGAAGAAGAACTTGGCCTACCGCCAATGGAAGAACAAGAAGATTATGACATGGAAGAACATGAAGCTGAATCAGCAACCATGCTCGAGTCACTTTCTACAGCTGAGAAACTTGACAATGCGTTAACAACAGTCACTGGTGTCGATAAGCATGATCAAGAAATGGACGAACTTTTTGCTAAAGCAATAAGCTCACACGAAGACTTAGTTGAGTTAGGCAAAAATGTGCCACCAGGGCAATCAGGTAGAATATACGAAGTTGCAGGACAGTTTCTTAAACATGCATTAGATGCTCGTAATTCTAAAGCTGATAAGAAAATAAAGTTAATGGAACTGCAACTTAAAAAACTAAAGCTAGAACAAGACGAAGGCGACGGCGAAGGATCAGCTAAAGGCGATCAGCTTGACCGCAACGAATTACTGAGCTTGATACGTGGCTCAAATGCGCAGGATTCAGAAGCATCTGGCGATAAATAGTGATAATAAAAGAATTTCGGAGACAGAGATGCACAAGGGTTTTAAAGATTATTTAAGTGATGCGTACCCTGAGTACAAATACACTATAAAGTTAGCAGTCGATAAAGTGACTGACGACATGCTAGATTGCATGGAAAATTGTTTAGCCAAGTACGACTTGAAAACAGCCAGCAAGTTTAAAGAAACTCCTATTCAGGAAAGTCCGCTTGATTTTCCTAATGTGAAATATTCGCCTGTATTCATTTCTGAGATTGCCCTACAGTATCCGGCCAGTCGCGACTACTTGAAAACTAAGTTATCAAACGTACTGGGTATTTCCGAGCAGATGATTGTTGTCTACAGCGAGCACGATCCGCGCTTTGCAGAAACAGACCTTTACCTGTCTCGAATGGTCAACCATGAAAACAAAGGCGAATCAAAACTTGCTAAAGGTGACTACGAAGGCGAAGAAGCCGAAGAAGCAGTAGACATCGAAGAACAGAAGTTAAATTTACTTAAAGAATTAGAAGAAGCACGTAAAAAGCGCGAAAGCAACGAGCAGTATGCCGAGAGCGACGATGTGCTACCAAGCGAATACGATTCGTTTGACAAAACAAAAGAAGAAAATTCACCGGGCTTATTCGGTAGAATGAAGGCACACTAAGGATTTACTATGAGTGACGATATTAACAGACTACGAGAATTAGCCGGCATAAAACAAGAACCGGTGAAAAGTAAAACAAAATTAGACGAAGGTGTCATTGGCAGCATGCAAGAAGTGCGTCATGTCAGTGAACGCAACGATCCGAACTGGGACGATTATTTTAACAATGATCGCGAAGCCGGCATTGAAGAGCCAGAAGAAGATTTACCATCGTATCATGAAACTGACCCAGATGATATCTTTGCACGCGGTGATCGTGTTGACTACAACGACGACGAAACTGGCGGCGAAATCGACTTCGACGATCTTGAAGAACCG